>Ga0302324_100009251_pt1 | contig 20652 bp, 19 predicted proteins | sample Palsa_T0_1_FD_201949 | JGI IMG/M metagenome (GOLD analysis project Ga0302324, IMG submission 201949) | Peat permafrost microbial communities from Stordalen Mire near Abisko, Sweden - Palsa_T0_1 | ecosystem: Environmental > Terrestrial > Soil > Palsa > Peat permafrost | place: Sweden: Abisko...
CATCTGTTTCAGAAATGCAAGAAGTGCACGGTGCAGGAATACGCGGAGCTGGAGGAAACGCTTTCTCCAGCGGCGCTCGAAATCATGGGGGATTGGCTGGTACGGCACACGGCTGCGAAATAAGCCCTATTTGTTGCTGCAACCGGGCGGGGAAGCGTGATAGAGGGGATTGCCGCGCCCCAATTCCTCAAGTCCGGCGCGCGATGTATAAAATCCTTCGATAACGCGCCCTTTCAAATAGGTGAAGAATCGCGTGCCGGGATTTTCCGTGCGAGGCTCGGGTCGAGCATCTGAAATGCTTTCGAGCGACTTTTCGCGATCCAGCCACGCCAGACCCTCGCGGCAGATGGCCTGTGGGTCAGTTTCTTCCAGCTCTTGAACAGCTTTCGCGCCGTAGTAATGCACGGCCAGCGTGCGATGCGCAGGGGCCAACGCCAGCGCCGCTTTGCGCACGCCAACGGAATCCAGGACCGCGAGATCCAGCCACCCGGCGACCTCAGTCACTATCGGCGCCTCCACCGGTTCGCCCAACAGCAGAGCCGTCAACCGAACAATTGCAAGCCTTTCATCCGGTGTAAAGAAAATGAGATGAAATTCCGGTGCCAGCTCAGTCTCGCTGCCGGCGGCCAGCCCGCGTCCCGCCAACGCGTGACTCAGGTGCTCCCTCGATGGTTCGTAGAGTCCTGGCGGAAGCTCGGCGGCATCCAGATCCGATGCGCTGCAGCCCGTCAGGACGACGCCTGCGCCAAGATGCATGAACCATTCCCGCCGTGTCATAGATTGCCTTTGCGGAATTCTCCGGCGATATGATCGGCGGCGCGCACCGAGATCGCCATGATGGTCAGGGTGGGTTCGGAACACCCTTGTGTGACGAAACAGGCCCCATCGGTAACGAATACGTTCTTGACGTCGTGCACCCGGTTGTAGGCATTCAACACGCTGGTTTTAGGATCGTGACCCATGCGCGCGGTACCGCATTCGTGGATGTTCTTGCCGAAAATGTTCAGCTCGTCGCGCGGCGGCTGGCGATCTTCCAGCTTCAGCTCGTCCAGCATTTCGCCCAGATGATTGCGCATGGCTTTGGCCATGGCCAGTTCATTTTCGCCGTAGCTCGCGTGGATGTGCAGCGCGGGAATGCCCCAGGCGTCTTTCTTCTCCGGATCCAGCGCGACGTAGTTATCGTGTCGCGGCAGACATTCGCCCTGGGCGTAAAGACTGAAAGCGTATGGAATGTTGTCGCGCACTTTCTCGCGCCAGCCGCGGCCGAATCCTGGAGTAGACCCCGCATGTCCGTAAAGTTCCTGCCGGCCGTCACCGGCGAAATAGTAGCCGCGCAGAAAGTTCTTGTTCTGGTGGCGAGCGGATGTATTCACGTATTTCGGAATGATGTAGCCGCAGGGCCGTCCAACCGGCTCGCGCTTGGAAGATGCCAGCGCAGGCATCACTCCACCGCCGTTTTCGAGTGTGGTGTGATCCATCAAGTAATGGCCCAGGACGCCGTTTCCGTTACCGACACCTGTAGGAAATCGCCGCGAGCGCGAGTTCAACAGAATGCGCGTGGATTCCAGCGCGCTCGCTGCCAGCACTACAACTTTACCGCGCACTTCCCGGGCGGCGCGAGTGGTGCGATCGATAAATGCCACGCCATCCGCTTGGCCTTCCGAATTCATGAGGAGATGGCTCACCACGGCGTCGCTTACCAGCTGAAACCGGCCGGTACGCGCCGCCGCCGGCAGCGTGACGGATGGGCTGTTGAAATAGGACGCGGTAAAGCAGCCGCGCTGGCATTCGTCGCAAAAATGGCACGCTGGGCGGCCGTTGAGGGGAACCGTTAGATTGGCGGTGCGGTCGACCATCAATTTCCAGCCGAATTTCTTTTCGAGGATCGCTTTCGCGGCCAACTCGCCGCAACTGAGCCGCATCGCGGGCAGAAATTTGCTGTCGGGCAATTGCGGCAGCCCTTCGGCGGAACCGCTCACGCCGATGTAATTCTCCACGCGGTCGTAATAAGGTTCGAGTTCCCGATAACTGAACGGCCAGTCCTGGCCGTAGCCGTCGCGGCTGGCCGCTTTGAACTCGAAATCGCTGTAGCGATAACTGACGCGGGCCCAGCAAAACGTCTTCCCGCCTACCTGCCGGCCGCGAATCCACAGGAAAGGCTTGTCGGCGGGGAACGTATAAGGATGCTCGCTGTCGTTGACGAAAAACTGATGGCTGTAGTCGTCGCAGGCGTAGCACAGCCGCTGCACCGGCTGGTTTTCCAGCATCTTCTTCTGATTGCCGAAGCCCCGGTACTTGAGCTGGTAGGGCCAAATGTGTTCGGTGAAATCGCGATCCGGAACGCGCGGTGGTCCGGCTTCGAGCATTAGAACCTCCACGCCTTTTTCTGTCAGTTCCTTGGCCACCCAGCCGCCGCTCGCGCCCGAGCCTACTACGATCACGTCATAGGTTTTGCCGGCCAATCGCCAATTGTATCGTACGCGCTTTGGTATATTGGTCCGGCAAGAGCATGCCACTTACTGCAACGGATTGGACCGTCATCGCCGGGTACCTGCTTATCAACTTATTGATCAGCATCTACTACCGCCGCAGGGCCGGTGGGAACACCGAAGAGTTCTTCATTTCTGGCCGAAATGTCTCATGGTGGCTGGCCGGAACGTCCATGGTCGCAACCACATTTGCCGCCGATACGCCGCTACTGGTCACCGGACTGGTGGCGCGGCAGGGCATCGCCGGAAACTGGCTGTGGTGGGGACAATGCCTGGGCGGGATGCTGACGGTATTCTTCTTCGCCCGTTACTGGCGGCGCGCCGAGATTCTGACCGACGTCGAGCTGGTTGAATTGCGCTACGGCGGAAAAACCGCCGCGTTCCTGCGCGGATTCAAAGCCGTGTACCTGGGCCTGTTCATGAACTGCGTCATTCTCGGCTGGGTGACGCTGGCGATGGTGAATATCATCACGGTCCTGCTGGGGCCCGCTATCGCCGAGGGAAACGTCTTAGAGATCGCCGGTCTCCACTACACTTTCGGAGCGCCCGCCCACACCGCGCTCATGATCTGCATTTTTCTCCTGATTCCGTTTACCGGACTCTACACGTTCATCGGCGGCCTCTGGGGCGTGTTGGTGACGGACCTCTTTCAATTCGTGCTGAAGATGTCCATGATCATCGTGCTGGCCTGGGTGGCATTGGCCAAGATCGGCGGCCTGGAAGTTTTGAAAGTGCACTTGACGCAGATCGCCGCCAACACCCGGGCGGCTGGAACGGCTGCGTCCGATCCGCTCAACTTTTTCCCGGACTTCAGCCTGGGCTTTACCTCAGACGCTATTTGGACGCTGCCGGTGCTGACGTTTCTGGTTTATGTGGGAATGCAATGGTGGATGGCCTGGTATCCGGGTGCGGAACCCGGTGGCGGCGGCTATGTAGCGCAGCGCATGTTCAGCGCCAAAGACGAAAAGAATTCGCTGGGCGCCACGCTATGGTTCAACATCGCTCATTATGCACTGCGGCCCTGGCCCTGGATCATCACCGGCCTGATTGCGCTGGTGGTATATTCGCCGAACGGCGGTATCCATCCGAGCGCGGCATTCACGCAGAATCCGGAGCAGGGTTATGTTATGGTGTTGCGCGATTATCTGCCGCCGGCTTTGCGCGGCTTGATGGTGGCGGCGTTCCTGGCAGCGTTCATGTCCACCATCGGGACGCAATTGAATTGGGGGAGTTCGTATCTGGTAAACGATTTTTATAAGCGCTTCCTGGTGCGCGGCGCGAGCGAAAAGCACTACGTCAACATCGGCAAGCTGTTCACCGTGCTGCTGGTATTGGGAAGCGGATTCATGTCCGCGCAATTAACCTCCATCAGCCAGGGTTGGCAACTGGTGCTCAACATCGGGTTTGGTACCGGTGCGGTTTACATTTTGCGCTGGTACTGGTCGCGCATCAATGCATGGAGCGAGATTGTCGCGATGGCCGTGGCCGCTGCCACTACTCTTGTGCTCAGCCAGGTTTCCATTTCCGGAAACAGCGCAGTGGTGTTCGCGAAGACCGCGATCATTACCACTGCCGTAACCAGCGTGGCCTGGCTGATCGCGACATTTGTAACCAGTCCGGAATCGGATGAAAAGCTGCTGGCGTTCTACCGGCGCGTGCATCCGAGCGTGTACGGCTGGCGCAGGATCGCGAAGCTGGCGCCGGACATGCCGGAGGTTCGCGATGCGGCGAGCAACAGCTTCGATTGGCTGATGGGATGCATTCTGGTGTACGGCTGCCTGTTTGGGATTGGCGAATTGGTTTTCGAGCGGTGGGTGTGGGGCATGGCGCTGCTTGCGATTGCGGCGCTGGCGGGGTATTTGATTTTCTGGGATTTATCCCGGCGCGGATGGTCCACGTTTTCGGGGTAGTCGCCCATGGGAACTCCTCACGGTCGCGCTTCCAGCACTTCAGCCAGCGCCAGTAACAATTTCTCCTCGAATGGACGTCCGATCAACTGGAGCCCGATCGGCAGGCCCTCCGCCGATTTTCCGCAGGGCAGCGAAAGGGCGGGGAATCCCAGCACGTTGATGCCGCGGACCAGCCGGGTGGTGGCCAGCCGCGTGTCCATCATTTCGCCGTCGAGCGAAACTTGCTTTTGCCCGATGAGCGGAGCCGTGGTCGGCGTGGTGGGGGTTAGCAAGCAGTCGATGGTGGAAAAGAGCGCGCGAAACTCGCTCACCAACATTTTGCGGATACGTTGCGCGTTGATATAGTCGGTGGCGGGAACCAGCCGGCCCTGATCCAGAAGCGCCAGTACATCGGCCCCGAAATCTTCGCGCCGCGAAAAATAGGGCTGGTACATCGCGGAAGCTTCGGCCAGCAGGATAACGCGGCCAACGTCGTTGAGAGCGTCGATGTCCGGCACTTTCACCGGCGTCACCCGCACACCAAATCGTTCGGCGGCTTGAGCTGCCTTCTGAACCGCATCGCGCACTTCGCCCGATACGTGCGCGAAGTAAAAATTCTCCGGCAACCCGATTCGAATGTTCTGGCGACTGGAGGGCGCAGGCCGGAGCTGGGTGTCACCGTCCAGCATAGCTTCGAGGGCGATACCCGCATCCGCTACAGTCCGGGTGAGCGGTCCGATGTGATCCAGGCTCAACCCGAGCGGCTGAATGCCGGAACGATCCACTAGCCCGTAGGTCGGCTTCAGCCCTACCACGCCGCAGAATGACGCCGGGATTCGGATGGAGCCGCCGGTGTCGGTGCCGGTGGCGAGAAATACCATATCCGTGGCAACGGCCGCGCCAGAGCCGCCGCTGGAACCCCCGGGGATGCGCGCCGGGTCGCACGGGTTTCGAATGGTCCCGAAGTGGGGGTTGTCAGACGTTATGCCGTAGGCCAATTCATGCAGGCCGGTCTTGCCTAGCATCACGGCGCCTCCGGCGGCCAGCTTTTCGACAATGGGGGCGTCCACAGTGGGAATGTTGTCGCGAAACAGCTTGGAGCCTGAAGTGGTGCGGACTCCCTTGGTTGAGATCAGGTCCTTATGCGCGATGGGAATGCCGTGGAGCGGTCCCCGGTCCCGACCGTTGGCCAGTTCATGGTCCAGCCTTTGGGCTTGGATACGAGCTGTATCCTGCGTTACGGTAAAGAAGGCATTCAGCCTGGGATTTAGCTTAGCAATCTGATCCAGGCACTGATCCGTCAGCTCCAGGCAGGAGATGCGCCGTGAACGGAGAGCTTGCCCGGCCTCCAGAATGTTCATTGTCCGGCCTCAGGCTCGTCTACCGGGAGATACACTAGAGCGGAATCGGCCTGCGGCGGCAGTTTTTCGGTTTGGGTGCGGATTCGAGTCAAAAGGGGGTCCAGAACCAGCCGCGCTGTTTCGATCTGATCGCTTGAAAGCTCGGGTTTCAACACGTTAGAACTCCTCGGGGAACGAATTAACTGCCATTGAGTGTAGAACATCTAATATTCTCCCTTAAGACTGCCGATCAGAATAGCGAACATGCCACGCGTGTCAGATCGCCGGCGAAAACCGCGGCGCCGGGCAATCTCGGAAACAGAAGCCGTTTGGGTCAAGCTCGAAAACCTGCCAGGGACACCGGGCGAAGTGCTAGCGAAGATCATCGATGCCAGCGACGTGGCCATCGGTGTTGAACTGTCCATAGCGCTCGAAGAAAACACCTATGTGGTTGTGAACGGGCATGCGGCGGGCCCCACCTCCAATGGTAAAATCAAGGCCCGTGTGGTGCGATGCATCGCTCTTGAGGACGGCACGTTCAGCGCCGGACTGATGTACGAAGACGGCTCGGAATCCGATCGGCCTACCGGCTATTCGGAACCGATCATCGACTACTACGAAGTTCTTCAGGTCAACCAGAAAGCCGATCCTGAGACCATTCATCGGGTATTCCGATTGATGGCGCAACGTTTCCATCCCGACAACGCCGAAACCGGAAATACGGAGATATTCCGCAGCATCATGGAAGCATACCAGGTGCTGAGCGATCCGGAAAAGCGCGCCTCGTATGACGTTGGTTTACATTCCGAACGCCAGGTGCGCTGGAAGATCTTCGACCAGGACGATGCGGCGATCGGAAAACGCGCCGAGGCTTCCAAGCGCCGCGGGATCTTGGATCTGTTATATACGGCTCGCATGAATCAACCGGGTCATCCGGTGATGACCATTCATGAGCTGGAAGATCTTCTCGGCTGCCCGCGCGAACATCTGGAATTCAGCCTCTGGTATCTGCGCGAGAATGCGTTTATTATGCGTTCCGACAACGGGCGATTCCACATTACCGCCAAGGGTGTGGACCGGGCCGAAGCGGAAGAAGCGGGACGTATGGCGAACGACCGGCTTTTGACTGGAAGGCAGAATCTAGCCCGGGCACGTTAATCCAGCGGCTTAACCCAATATCAGAGTGGGCAGGCTACGTGGGGCAGGCGCTTTGCTTTCGCCTGCCAACCGAAACCGTCGAGCGCACGCTGCCAGCTTGGGGAGTGACAGCGTGGCGTTCGACGGATCTTACTTAAGTGTTGGCAGTCTGAAGCGCCTGCCCCACCGCAGTCTAGCGGCTGCCGCCAGCCGTTGCCGTTTTCTCGCCTGCTCCAAACAGGAGCTTGGTGGTGGTTCCGCCCAAACGGATCTCCTGAATCTGATTGTTCGAGCTGTCGCCAAGATAGCCGACCGAAGAGGCATCGAATTTGTGATCGCCGTTCTGTACCGTCACGCTGGATTCCACGCTGGTCTTGCCTTGCTTGATGACAACTTTGTCACCCTGAAGCTCGAGCTTCACCTCGCCCGCCTTCAGTTGTGTTCCATTGATGGTGGTGACCTTATACAGGGTCACATGGTAGGAAGAAGCGGCATAAGCCGCGCTAATCCCGAGAGCGAACATCACTGCCAATGCTTTTTTCATCTGAATTCTCCTCTTGGCTTAGATTCAAAAGTCATCCAATGGTATCGACTTTCTTCGCGGAAACCAATAGCAAAATCAATAACTTAGCTAGAAAACAACCGTTAGCAAACCGTTGTTCCAAGCTGATGTTTCTGGTTTTCCACAGGCCGCGAACGGTTGCGAGAGGCATTGATTCAGCCCCTTAGGTGGTCACTGTGAGATGGATTTCGGGCCGCGAGCCCTCGACCGGGGAAACCGTTGTTTTGATCGTCTCCAGCACCAGAATTAAGCTTTCAACGGAGTACAATGACAGTAATGGTTGCCGCGCCAGAGGCGCTGTCCAAACTCAATGAGTTGGAGCTGTCGCTCAACACCTCCATCCGAGGCAAGGCCGAAGTGGTGCGTCTGGCGGTGGTATGCCTGTTGGCGCGCGGTCATATCTTGATTGAAGATGTTCCCGGTGTGGGCAAAACCACGCTGGCACAGGCCTTGGCGCGAGCGGTGCATTGCAGGTTTCACCGGCTGCAATTCACCAGCGACATGCTGCCGAGCGACGTTTTGGGAGTGACCATTTATAACGCGCACACGCAGGACTTCGAGTTCAAGCAGGGTCCGGTATTCACGAATTTCCTCCTGGCGGACGAGATCAATCGAGCCACGCCGAAAACGCAGTCAGCTTTGCTCGAAGCCATGAACGAAGTGCAGGTGACCATTGAGAGCCATTCTTATCCGTTGGAACAGCCGTTCATGGTGATGGCAACGCAAAATCCGGTGGAACATCACGGCACGTACCCGCTTCCGGAAAGCCAACTGGACCGGTTCCTGATGCGTATCCGCATCGGCTATCCAGATCGCGAGGCGGAGCGCGAGATCTTGCGGAACACAGAGGGTGTGCACGGCGAACATGCAGCGGCTGTGCTTTCGGGCGACGATCTTCTCGATCTGCAGCAGCGCGCCAGCAAGATAGGAGTGGACGAAACGCTGGTGGACTATATGCTGGCGATCGTCGAAAAGACGCGGACGCATGAATCTCTGGCGCTGGGCGTCAGTCCGCGCGGCGCGCAAGCGTTGTATCGCGCCACCCAAGCGCTGGCGATGCTGGAGGGCCGCGACTACGTAATACCGGACGACGTAAAGCGCCTGGTGATCCCGGTCTTCGCGCATCGGGTAGCCATCAATGCCCGCGCTTCCCTGACACAACGAAGCACGGAACTAAGCGAAAGAATACTGCAAGAGATTTTGACATTGGTCGAAGTCCCGCTCTGACCCTCCCCGGCTCGGGGAACCAGAAACCAGAAACGAGAAACCAGAAACGTTCTTATGAAGACTGCGATCATCGGTTTGCCCATGGTGGGCAAGACATCTTTATTCACCATTTTGACCGGCGTGCATGAGGCCGCGCGCATGGGTCTATTGGAGGCGCGCGTGGGCGTGACCAAGGTTCCGGACGCCAGGCTGGATGCACTGGCGAAGATTTTCGAACCTCCCAAAATAACTCACGCAACGGTGGAATATCTGGATTTTCCCTCCATTTCGAAAGAGGCCCTGCGCGATCCCAGTTACTTGGCCAGCATGCGGGTAGCGGATGCGCTGGCTCACGTGCTGCGCTTGTTTCCAAGTGATACGGTTCCGCATGAGAAGGGGTCAGTGGATCCCGTGCGGGATCTCGAAGACGTGGAAATGGAACTGATCTTGAGCGATCTGGTCGTAGTCGAGAAACGGCTGGAACGCTTGGAGAAGGACCGTAAGAAGGCCAAGAGTCCGGAGCTGGACCGTGAGGTCGCATTGATTGAGCGATGCAAAGCTACGCTTGAAGCGAACGTCGCATTGCGAACCTTGGAACTTACCGCTGACGAGGAGAAGCTCATCCGTGGGTTTCAGTTCCTTTCGCAGAAGCCGATGCTGTTTGTGCTGAATATCGGCGAAGAAGATGCCGGGCGGATGCACGAGGTGGAGGAAGAATACCGGAAAGGACCGCTAGCCGGCCGCAGCCATACGGCGGTGACTGCGATCTGCGGAAAAATCGAAGCAGAGCTGGCCGAGCTGTCTCGGGAAGAAGCGGCCGAGTACGTTGCCAGCTACGGCCTCAAAGAATCGGGACTCGAACGGCTGATCGCTGCAACCTATGCGCTGCTGGGCCTGATGTCATTCCTGACTGCCGGTGAAACCGAAGTGCGCGCCTGGACCATACCGACGCACAGCACGGCGGTAAAGGCGTCAGGCGCGATCCACAGCGACTTCGAGAAGAAATTCATCAAGGCGGAAGTGGTGAATTGGCAGACGCTGATCGATCATGGTGGTTACCCGGGCGTCCGGGAAAAGGGCCTTCTCAGGCTGGAGGGAAAAGAGTACATCGTCAAGGACGGCGACGTGTTGGTGATCCGGCACGGGTGAAACCCGTTTCTGGTGTCTGGTTTCTAGTTTCTCGTTCGTGGGGTCTTCGGGGGGTGTAGTGTGGGCGTTGGGAGTAGAAAAGGCCTGCGGCGGCGGCAACCAGGCAGCCCCAGGCGAACCAGTCGCCGTATTCCGTGTAAAAGGTCGTGCTATCCATGTACGCGAATTTCATTTGGCCGACAGCTTCTTGATACATGGGCCAGCGCTCTACAATGCGGCCGGCTGGGTCGATTGCAGCGGTGATTCCGTCATTGGTCGCTCGCAGGAGCCAGCGGCGATTCTCGACGGCGCGCATCCGGACTATCGACAGGTGCTGCTCGCGCGCGGCGCTCTTTCCGAAATAGCCGTCGTTTGAAATATTCACCAGCAGATTCGCGCCGTGTTTGGCGAACTGGCGGACATCGGCCGGGAAAGCCGATTCGTAGCAAATGAAGACGCCCATTTTTCGGCCGTTCATCGCGAAAACAACGGTGCGAGTGCCGGGTGCGAAGTCGCCTGCTTCTTTCGTGATGCGATTCACGAAGTTGAACACTCGGGGTACATACTCGCCGAACGGCACCAAGTTGATTTTGTCGTAGCGATCCTCCAGATCGCCGTCGGGACGAAGCAGCACGGCGGAATTGAGCGGCGCGCCCTGCGGCGTTTCGCCAACCGTTCCAAACAAGAAAGGTGCGTGGGTGTCGCGTGCCAGGCGGGCGGCTTCCTCGCGAAATGTGGAGTCTTGATAGTAGTAGAGCGGACCGGGAACTTCCGGCCATAGGATCAACCGCGCGCCGTTCCGGAGAGCAGCTTCGCGCGATATGGCAATCAGGTGATCGCGCTCGCGGGCGGCCGAGGCTTGAGTCCATTGCTCGTCCTCGGACATGTTGGGCTGGATCGCGACGGCGGTTTCGGTACCGATCACGGGCGCCGGAAGGTTGGGCAACAGCAGGAGCGCCGGAGTGACAGCGAGCCAGTATAAATCGCGGCGATTCCGGTTGAGGATCAAAACCGCGACCGTCGTTCCCATCCAGGCAAATAAGAACGAGATTCCGTAGACACCCAGGTAGGGTGCAATGCGCAGGGGCAGCGCCATGTCGATAGCGGCATTTCCCAAGTCGAGCCAGGCGAAGCCGAACGTAGCGTGCGTGCGTTCAATGCCGGTCCAGAGTGCGGCGATGGCGGGAATCGCGTACCGCGTTTTGATAAGAACCGCCGCCAATAGGCTGAACAACGCCATATGGATTCCTTTTAAGACGGAGAACAGCACAGATGTTCCCCAGCCGCCCCAACGTCCCATGCCTCCGTGATATTCCAGGACGAATTGGATCCAGTAGCAGACGCAAAACCAGTAGACGAATCCGGCGAATTCGCCCAGCAGAAATCGCCACAGCGGACGGTCTTCGCGTGCGAGTGCGATCAGCAGCGGCGTTAATGCCAGAGGCGCCAGCCACGGTAATCCGGAGTTGTGCAGCGCCGGGTTGGGGAAAGTCAGGACTAGAAGCACCGCCGAAAGCAGCGCGAGAGCGAAGTTAAGCAGAGACTCGGGTGGCTTCTTCATTCACCAGATCGGCCATGTAGGAACTGCGCACTAAAGGGCCGCTGAAGACCATTTTGAATCCAACGGCAAGACCGTACTCGCGATAAGCGTCAAACTGAGCGGGCGTGATATAGGCTGCCACCGGCAAACTGCGGCGCGTGGGTTGCAGATACTGGCCAATGGTGGCGACGTCTACATTGGAACCTCGAAGATCGCGCAAAAGCTGTTCCACTTCCTGCGGCGATTCGCCCAAACCGATCATCAATCCCGATTTGGTGAGGGCATCCGGGCGGTAAGTTTTCGCGAATCGCAGAACATTGAGCGACTGTTGGTAATTGGCTTGCGGGCGAACGCGCCGGTACAATCGGCTGATGGTCTCCATGTTGTGATTGAACACATGCGGACCCGCATCCAGTACGCGTGCCACGGCATCCAGATCGCCGCAAAAATCGGGAGTTAGTACCTCAACTCGCGCATCGGGCAGCGCTTTACGCACTTCGCGTACGGTTTCCGCAAAATGGTGGGAGCCGCCGTCGGGAAGATCGTCGCGGTTTACAGCGGTGATCACCACATAGCGCAGCTTCCAACTCGCCGCCGCGCGCGCTACATTGGCCGGTTCGTCAGGGTCCAGTGTAAATTCCTTTTTGTGGGGGGACCCTTTGGGCACGGAGCAAAATCCGCAGCCACGCGTGCAGAGATTCCCCAGGATCATGAAAGTTGCCGCGCCGCGGCTGAAACATTCGTGAAGATTCGGACAGCGCGCGGATTCACACACCGTGTGCAGGTTCAGGCCTCGGATCTCGCGTTTGAGAGCGTCCACCGCCTGAAAATGTGTCGCGCCTTTGCGCAGCCACTCCGGCAAGCGGGGCTGCGCCGGAGCGCGCGGCTCAAGTTGGACAAGCTGTCGGGGGGACGAATCGAGCTCCAACTCAGTATCTTCGCACGATCGGATTCTTGAAGCCGGCCGCTTCTAACTTGGTGCGCGTCTGGGCTTGGGTGGCCGAATCCTGGAACGGGCCTACCAAAACACGGAAGATACCTTCGCGCGGCCCGGGTGATACTTGCGCGTGAAATCCCTTTTTGTTGAGAGCCTCGGTGATGATCTCAGCGTCGGGGCGCGAAGTGGCCACCACCTGCCAATATGCTCCCGAGGCTGGTTCTCCGTTGAAGGCTGCAGGTCCCACCGCGGTCGGCTTCGGTTTCGCGGGCGCCGCCGGAGCAGGGTTGACCGGAGCCGGAGCAGGCAGTTGTTCGGGATGGGTGGTTGCCGGTTCTGTCACCGCGGGTTTCGTTTCCGGCGGTTTGGCTGGAGGCTCCTGCGCCGGCGCAGGGTTGGAACTGGCGGGCTGCGACTCGGCCGGTGGAGAATCCGCGGCCACGGTTTTACCGGTGTTGTGAGCAGTCTCAGTGGAGGGAGCCGAGGAGTTGCGCCCCACGATGTAGCCCATCGAGAAAAACACGCCCAAGAGAACCACCACAATCAGAAACACGCTGATGAGCTGCCGGTTCCCTAGTATTAATTCAAATTCGCCTTCGTCGCTCTTAGCCAATCCTTTAGCCTTCCTGCTTTTTGGCGCCCAGCAGATCGATGGCTCGCCCTAAAGATGAGAATATATCGATGGGCATCGGAAACACAACCGTGGTGTTCTTCTCGGCGCCGATTTCCACCAGCGTTTGCAGATAGCGGAGTTGGATTGCAGCCGGCTGTTTCTGGATCAACTCGGCGGCCATGGATAGTTTCTCAGCCGCCATATATTCGCCCTCGGCGTGAATGATCTTGGCGCGGCGCTCGCGCTCGGCTTCGGCCTGTTTGCCGATGGCGCGGATCATTTGGTCGGGCAAATCCACCTGCTTCACTTCCACCACCGTCACTTTTACGCCCCAGGGTCCGGTGTGTTGGTCGAGCACCGATTGCAAGCGAAGGTTCAACTTTTCGCGCTGGCTCAGCAGTTCGTCCAGTTCCACCTCGCCTAACGCGCTGCGTAATGTCGTCTGCGCTACCTGCGAAGTGGCATACAGAAAGTTTGTCACTTCGAGCACGGCCTTGGTGGGATCCATTACGCGGAAATAGACCACCGCGTTTACTTTGACGGTGACGTTATCGCGGGTGACAACGTCCTGAGGGGGGACTTCCATGGCTTCAATGCGGAGTGAAATGCGCACCATGCGATCGATGGGAGCGAAGACCAGGATTACGCCGGGTCCTTTAGGTTGAGGCAGAACGCGGCCAAGCCGAAAAATTACAGCGCGTTCGTATTCTGCGAGAATCTTGATCGACGAAAACAAGTAAATCACGACGATCAGTACGGGGATCAGGATAATCAGATCGGGCATGGGGGTCTCCGGAGGTCACTTCACTATACATCGGGGGAGGGAATGGTGGGGCAGCCAATCCTGGCTGCCGCCGGTTTTTAGCCGGCGCCTCGCCCACCAAAGAAGCCGCCTCAAAGGCGGCTGCCGGCAGAATTGCCCGCCCCACACTGCTGATTCTGGAGTCGCGCGCGGCAAGAATTTTTCCGGTGACACGGCAACATTACTGTGGTACCTTAAGAGACTAGGCAGTCTGTGAAGGACTACATCGCGTTAACGAAGCCGCGAATCACGTGGCTCATTTTAATGAGCACCGGCGTCGGGTATTTTTTCGGCGCACGTGGCGGTTGGCACTTCCTGACGCTGCTCCACACCATCATCGGCACCGGGTTGATCGCTTCCGGCACCGCCGCGCTCAACCAGTGGTATGAGCGTGTTGCCGATTCTAAAATGAAGCGCACGCAGGCGCGCCCCTTGCCATCCGGACGGCTATCCGCTGCGAACGCGCTGATCTTTGCAATTCTCATTTCCGTGGCCGGATTCGCGGAGTTGTTCCTCAAGGTGAACGCGCTGACGAGTTGGCTGGGACTGTTCACGCTGTTGAGTTACCTTTTCGTCTACACACCGCTCAAGCAGCGCTCGCCGCATTCCACCACCATCGGAGCCATTCCTGGCGCCATGCCACCGCTCATCGGCTACGCGGCTGCCAGCGGTACGCTCACTTGGGACGCTTGGATCCTGTTTGCAATTCTGTTCTTTTGGCAGTTCCCGCATTTCTACGCGATCGCCTGGATGTATCGCGAGGACTACGAACGGGCCGGAATCCGCATGCTTCCTGTAGTGGAGCCGGATGGAGAATCCACTGCGCGCCGCATTCTACTCTATTCGCTGATCCTGATTCCCATCAGCCTGGTTCCGAAATTCCTGGCTATGACCGGCAATCTATACCTGATTGGAGCGCTGGCGCTGGGTCTGCTGTTCTTGTACGCCGGGGTGCGCGTGAGCTTCGACCGGACCCGGCAACAGGCCCGGCGAGTGCTGCTCGCCTCCGTGATTTATCTGCCGGTTTTGTACGGTCTGATGCTTTTCGATCGACCGGCATGAAGCTTGCAGTAATCCTCGCGCTTACTCTTACGCTAGGGGCGTGCATTCCAAGTAAAAGCTCGCTGCCGCTGTTTTATGACGTTCCCGAATTCCAACTGATCGCGCAGGACGGGCAACCGTTCGACAGCAAGATTCTGGCCGGCAAGATCTGGGTGGCGGATTTCATCTACACTACTTGCCCTGGGCCGTGCCCGCGCATGACGTCGCAGATGCATGATGTGCAGAAGGCGATCCTGACCATGCCGGATGTAAAGCTGGTATCGTTCACGGTGGATCCGGCGCGCGACACGCCGCCGGTGCTGGCAGAATACGCGAAGCTGCACGGAGCATCCGCCGAACACTGGTATTTTCTCACCGGCCCGGTCTCCACTTTGCAGAAATTGGATCGGGACACGTTTAAATTGGGCAACCTGGATCGAACCCTGCAGCACAGTACTCGCTTTGTGTTGGTGGACCGGCAAGCGCGGATTCGGGGATATTACGATACCTCCGAATCGGGCGCGATTCGGAAGCTCATCGAGGGCATTAACGCTTTAGCCCGGGAGAGTTCCTGATGGATATCCATACTCTACCTGCTGTGAATGCCACGCTCAACGGTACGTCCGCCGTATTGTTGGTCACCGGTTACACACTGATCCGCCGCGGCAGGATTCAAGCGCACAAACGCGTGATGCTGACGGCGTTCTGTGTGTCGATTGCATTTCTGATTTGTTATCTGGTGTATCACGCACAGGTGGGATCGGTGCATTATCCGAAGACCGGCCCGATTCGAGTGGTTTACTACACGATTCTGTTTACGCATACGATATTGGCCGTGACGGTTCCCGTGCTGGCAATCATCACGCTGCGGCGGGGGCTGCGCGGAGATTTCGTGCGGCATCGGAAGATCGCGCGGTGGACCTTTCCTATCTGGTTGTACGTCAGCGTGACTGGGGTGGTTGTTTATTTGATGCTTTATCAGTTCTAAGAAAACCGGGGACACCTTTGGAGTTTTCTTGGCCGGCGCCAGTTCGGACGCTGGCCCAAGGTGTCCCCGGTTTTAATTAGAACGAGAACCTGGAGCCTAACTGGAAGGCTCGTGGGCCGCCGGTGCCGAACGTACCGCCTGCGCGGCCGCTGGGTTGGCCGAATCCGGCATCCAACAAATTACTGTCGTAGCCTGTGGGGTTCGAAAAGTTGAAAATGTTGAACGCTTCCGCCAGGATCTGCAATTCATAGCGTTCCCTGTAGCGGAACAACTTAGTCAGGCGAATGTCCTGCGAATTGAAGTTGTGGCCGAGTTGGTAATTGGCCGGCAGCGTCACGGTCGGGAACGTTTGGTTCGGATTCGGACTGGTCTTGCCTGCGTAAGTCTGGTTGTACTGACTCACGAGAGTGGGCAGCTGCGAAGTACTCAAGCCGGCGTTAAACAAGCTGCCACCCATACCAGGCAACGGGAATCCGGTGATTCCGCTGCCGGTGAGATCGGCCCCGGGAATGGTCGGCTGGAACGGCCCACGGCTGCTATAGCTGGAAATGAACGAGAGCCTGAACTTCCACGGAAGGTCAACGGTGCCGCTCACGGTCAGCAAGCTCTTGGCCGCCTGCGGTCCCCAATACTGGAACCAATTGTCGTTGTTGTAAATGCCGTTGATGCCATGTTGGGATTGCAGCGCATAGGAAGCCAGTAACTGGTAACGGTGGGCGAATCGCTTGTCGAGTTTCACCAGCAACGCCGAGTAATCGGTTCGGCCGCCGCTGATGGTAACGCCAACGCCGCCATTCGAGCATGGCGCATCGACTACTAGCTCCAGACTGCCAGGACAAATTGGAATGACAGGCGTCTGCACTCCGTTGATGTAACGGTAATAGTGGTTCAAATCCAAATCACGGAGCTGTTGATGCAGGAAGAGGCGGTAAACATAGTCGGCGCTAATCGCCCAATCCTTGGCCAACTGCCGCTGCACGCCCACGCTGAAATGGTTAGCCTTGCCGGGCGTAAAGTCCTTCGGGAACAGTTCGTCGGCAGTTTTGAATAGGTCCACGGTTCGGACCGCCAGATTGGTGTTGTTGGGATTCACGCCCAACTCCTGGATGAATGCGGAACGAACGGCAGGCAGAATCGCTTCCAGGAACGCACCGCTAAACGGAGTCGGACTCTGGAAGTCCAGCGGAGTTCCTTCCGGAACGAACGGAATTCCAGGGATCGGATTGGGAACGATGCTGCCCGGCAGCGAAAGATAGCCAGATCCGAGGGGACTTAAGTAGGCGCGCTCGATCAGGCGCAGCTCGATGTCGATAGTGTCATAGTAAACACCCGCTCCACCGCGGAATACGGTCTTGTTGTCTTTGAAGGGCGACCAGGCGAATCCGAGCATTGGGGAAAAATGCAGGCCGGGGTGAAGTTCAGGGCCAAGATTGTTGGCTCCGAAAATTGGAGCCAGCCACTCGGGCTTGGTTAAATCGTGATTTAAGGCGTTGCTCTCGTAGTTGTAGCCCAAGCCAAAATTCAACGTGAGGTTCGACTTCACCTTCCAGGAATCCTCCCAATAGAAGTGGAAGGTGTTATCGTGATCCGCATTGCCGATCTGGAAGGGCGGCGGCTGCCGCGTATCTCCCACGCTGAAATCCCAAGTTTTCAACGGGAGCTTAAGAATATCGGCGAGGGTGTTGAACGTCTTGGGAATTAACGGCAGCAGAGCCGGCTCGAGTTCAGCTACTTCTTCGGGCGAAAACAGCGTAATGGCGGCCGGCTCGTCGATGGTATATGTTCCGGTGCCTTTCTGATATTCCCATTCACCGCCCATCTTCATGCGGTGCTTGCCCTTTTGCCAGGTGAAGTTGTCGGCACTGATGTAGCGGCGCAGCACTCGGGATTGCGGAGCGTTCCCCTGGTTGCCAAAGGAGAGTCCGGTTCCGTCCACGTTGACGTTCGGGCCATCCAAACCGATGCAATCGGGGCACTGGGTTGTGGAAGGAAGACTGTTCCGGTTGCTCCAGTAGGTCATGGAGAATCGCGCCTCGTTGACCACCGACGGTGTGATGGCGCTGATCAATGAGGCTACGCCCGAATCTGCCCAATTGACATTGCTTACCCAGGATGACGGTAAGCCACCCCCGTTCGGGGCGAAGCTGTGGTTGCCATCGTGAGAATAGCGAATGAAGAAATTCTCTTTTTCGGTGATGCGGTAGTCGAGGCGCTCGGTTTCTTCGGTGCCGACATATGGACTACCGGCAACTGTTGCGAAGCTTCGGAAGAGCGGGTCGGTTGGGGTGGGCGCGAATTGGCTCTCCTGATTATTGTGTTCGATACTCGAGAAGAAGAATAGCTTGTCCTTTTTCACCGGGCCGCCGATCCAGGCGCCGGACTGCCGGCGCGCGAAAAACGGACTGGGATCGACCGGATTGCGATCCAGAACCGGGTACGCTGCCATGTTGTGATCCCGGTAGAAGAAGAAGCCGCTGCCATGGAAATCGTTACCGCCGGAGCGCGTAACAACGTTTATGGCGCCACCCGCGCCCAGGCTGGTGGATAGATCGAAGTTCACGCTGGATACCTGGAATTCTTGTACGATCTCCTGCGAGAAGTTCTGCTGCGTTCCACCTGTGACGGAGTCGCGCACGGTGGCGCCATCCACTGTGATACGCGTCAGGTCGGAGTCGGCTCCCAGGATGGAAACGTCGAAGGCGCGGTTATACTGGCCCTGGCTGTTGGCCGAGACGGTGACGCCGGGTTCGAGCATCGCCAGTTGCAGGAAGCTGCGGCCGTTCAAGGGAAGGTCCTCGATCTGTTGCCGGTTCACCGTGCCTTCGATGGCGTGTTGTTCGTATTCGATTTGCGGTGTGACCGCTTCCACGGTGACGATGTCCTTGGCGGCGCCCACTTGCAGGTGCAGATCCACGGTAGTCAGGCCGCCAACCGTGATGGTGGCCTCGCGCAGCAGTGTCCGGAAGCCGGTTACTTCCGTCCTAATCTCGTAAGTTCCGCCGGGGAGAGCAGACGAATTGTAAAGGCCGGACGCGTTGGTGCTGACGTTTCTCACCAGGCCGGTTTCTTTATTAGTAATGGTAATTTGAGCGTTGGGAATGACGGCGCCGGATTCGTCGAAAACCGTTCCGGAAACATCACCGACCGGCGCTTGCGCCAATCCGGTTACAACCGACCCAAATAACAGAAGCACAGACAACGAACAGAGTTGCAGTGTCGCTTTCATGTAGAGGCCCCCAAGCCTTCGCTGAACGAGAATTCAAGGTCTATGAAATACTTTCACAACTGAGCGATACTGTCAAGGGGCCCGAAGGGCCCTAGGGTCTTCAGTACCCGAATTCAAGGGATGCCAGGAATTCAGGAAGTTGAGGAAGTTAGGAAGCGGTGGCTATAGGCCTCCAAAAAGCGGCTAACGTCTTCCAAAACAATCATCTGCTGTTCTGTATCCTCGCAAGGCTCGCTAATCTGGAGTCCAAACCCAAGGCCTATGAAGAAAAAAACCGAAAGGGCACCGACTCCCTGACGGTCGCGGTTCGGTAACCCCCCCAAAAATAGGAGTCTCTTTTCGAGCCGCGACCGTCAGGGAGTTGGTGCCTTACGTTTTCTCGGCTCTTAATCCCTGAATTCATGAATTCGTTATTCTAAATAACGTGCCCACTTCCAAACTCACCTCATCCACCTCTTCTGGCGGATGCGCTTCCAAGCTGAGTCCCAAGATTCTGGACCAGGTGCTGGCTCGAATTCCACGCTGGGCCAATGCGAACGTTCTGGTGGGATTCGATACTTCCGACGATGCCGGTGTGTATCGCCTCACGCCGGAACTGGCGCTGGTGCAGACGGTGGATTTTTTCAGTCCGGTGGTGGACGATCCCTACACGTTCGGTGCTATCGCCGCCGCCAATGCACTGAGTGACGTTTACGCCATGGGAGGGCGGCCCATCTCGGCGCTTTCCATCCTGGCCTGGCCGGCCAATGGCGACCTGGAGGATCTGGCCGAAATCGTGAAGGGCGGAGCGGAGAAGGTGCACGAAGCGGAGTGCGCAATTCTGGGCGGGCACAGCGTAGCCGATAACGAGATCAAGTTCGGCTACGCGGTCACTGGCCTGATTCATCCGGACCGCATCAAGACCAACGCGGGCGCGCGGCCGGGCGATGTGCTGGTATTTACCAAGCGCCTGGGCACGGGCGTGATCTCAACGGCGTTGAAGCGCGGGATGGCCCAGGAAGCCGACGTGAAAGGCGCGGAAAAATCCATGCTGACATTGAACCGGGCGGCTTGCGAGGCAATGCTTTCCTTCGACGTGCATGGCTGCACCGACGTCACAGGTTTCGGCCTCATCGGTCATGCCCGCGAAATGGCGCTGGCCAGTAAGGTAACGCTCGAGATCGATACCAGCCAGGTTCAATTTCTTCCCGGTGCGCTGGAATACGCCAGCCAGGGGGCTATTCCAGGTGGTTTGAAGAACAACCGTGAGTTTGCGTCCTACTGCGTGGAGGGGCACTCGGAATTCGACGATCTGCTGTACGATCCGCAAACCTCGGGCGGCCTGCTGATTTCGCTCTCTGAAGCGGACGCAGAAGGGCTGGAGCGAAAGTTTTCCGGTGCCTATCGCATGGGGCGGGTGACGGAGCGCTCCGGGAAACCGATTCGAATCCTGTGACCAAGAATCCGATTATCGTTGCACTCGATTTTGAAAATGCGGAGCAGGCGCGTGCCCTGATCGCGCGCTTGGGCAGCGCGGTCGACTTCTATAAGGTCGGAATGGAACTCTACGCGGCGGAGGGCATGCCGTTGGTCCGCGAATTAACCGGGGCGGGCAAGCAGGTCTTTCTGGATCTTAAGCTGTACGATATCCCCGAGACCGTCAAGCGCGCGACCGCGCAAGTGTCCAAGACCGGCGCCCGATTTCTCACCGTGCATGGCGCGAACGCAGTAATGCGCGCGGCAGTTGAGGGACGCCTTGGATCGGGCCTGAGTCT
>Ga0302324_100009252_pt1 | contig 20650 bp, 17 predicted proteins | sample Palsa_T0_1_FD_201949 | JGI IMG/M metagenome (GOLD analysis project Ga0302324, IMG submission 201949) | Peat permafrost microbial communities from Stordalen Mire near Abisko, Sweden - Palsa_T0_1 | ecosystem: Environmental > Terrestrial > Soil > Palsa > Peat permafrost | place: Sweden: Abisko...
GAGTTCGAACAGGCCGCGGTCGACGCGGGTGCCGCCATGGCGCTCGGCCAGGGTGACGACGCCCACCGGCAGCGATACCCAGCTCCGCACCACTGGCTCGGGCGGTCCGCGCCGCGCCGGCTCCGACTGGTCCATCAGGACGAGTTCCGAGGAGCCGCCGCCGATATCGAACAGCACGACCCCGCGCGCCTGGGGATCGATCAGTGGGGTGCAGCCGGTGGCGGCGAGATCGGCCTCGGTCTCGCGGTCGACGATCTCGAGATCGATGCCGACCTGGTCGCGGATGAGCTGGAGGAATTCCGTCCCATTGGCCGCGGCCCGGCATGCCTCGGTCGCGATCAGGCGGGCGCGGGTGACCGCCCGGTTGTGCATCTTGTCGCGGCAGATGCTGAGTGCCGTCACCGCGCGGGCGATCGCGGCGTCCGACAGCCGCCCGGTGGCGGAAACCCCTTCGCCGAGGCGGATAATGCGGGAGAAGGCGTCGATGACGCGAAAACTGTCCCCGGACGGCCGCGCGATCAGAAGGCGGCAATTGTTGGTACCGAGGTCGAGGGCGGCGTAGGTCTGGCGTCTGCCCTCGGCAATGGGCCCGGACCGGCGCTGGCGGTAATGCCCGCCGCGACCCCGATGCATGCGGCCATCGGCCCGCGGCCGATCAGGCCCGGGGTCGAGGTCACCGGTTGCCCGGCCCTCGTTATCCATCGTGTACCTTTCCACCGCGCCGAAGTCTGCTGCGACTCCACGGCAAGCGGCATGTTCCACCAAGATCACCGGAGTGTAACAGCGTTCGCCGGGGCTGCAACCCGTGTGAGCATCTCCCGCCCAAGTCGCGCCGCGCGACGTGCGGCTCTGGAGGGCACCCTGCATTGCGCTCCGCTCGGTGCGGGCTTCTGCGTCTCTGCGTCTCTGCGTCTCGGCTTGATCGAAGTTGTACCCGCCCATGCGATTGGGCAAATTAGGCGCGGATGCTCGAGCAAGCATCGCTTCAGGAGGGAACCAGCCATGAATCTCTATGTCGGATTGCTTGCGGCGGCGGCCGTCACGGCGTTCGTCGGCGCGAGTGCGGCGGCCGAGAACGACAAGTTCCTCGTTCGCGGTGACGCGGCCAAGATCATCATGGAGGAAAACCAGATCAACATCGCGACAGCCGAAGCCATCGGCAAGGCGTGCGTCGAAGAAGCCGCCAACCAGGGCGTCAGGGTCAGCATCGCCATCTTCGACCAATTCGGCGAGCCGGTCTACATGTACCGCATGGACGGCCAGCCGAAGATCGCCATCGAGACCGCGATGATGAAGGCCCGCACCGTGCTCAACACCCGTCAGCCGAGCAAGGCGGTGATGAACCAGGTGCTGTCGGGGCGCGCGTCGGAGCTTCGTCAATACTCGTTCGGCAATTTCGCCAATTCCGGCGGCCTGCCCATCGTCATCGACGGCAAGCAGTTCATCGGCGCCATCGGCGTCGGCGGCTCGGCACCTAAACTGCCGGCATGGAGCGACGAAATCTGCGCCTGGCGGGCACTGACCAAGGTCATGGGCCCGCAGTCTCCGCTGCTGCCCGACGTTCAGCGGAGCCAGTGACTCGCGCCGGATGGGCGTGCTCGCACGCGGCGAGCACGGCGTCGGCCTCGAAACGGACCGATCCTACCGGTCGTATCGCTTGAAATAGCGCAGATCCGGCGGTGGCTGGTCCTTGACGGCGGGCATCAGGAGGCCGTCGCCGCTGAGGTAATAGACCTCCTTGCCGATGCCGACATGGGCGTTGCCTTCGCCGCACACCGAGTGGCCGAACCAGATCGGCTTGTCGGTCACGACGCGCCGGAAGGTCTTGTTGACCGTCCACGGCCGGGTCAGTGCATGGTCGATGGTGGTGATGTCCTCGTGCAGCAGGTTCCGATCGGCTTTGTCGAGATAGATGCGCTCCCTGATGATGGTCTCGTTGTCGGCATGCAACGGGATGCCGGTGGCGTCATAGACGCGGGGACCCTTCAGGCCGCGGGTCTCGACCGCGAGCGTGTCGTAGCGGCCGTCGCCGTCCTCATCGAACCATTTGCCGATGGAATAACCCAAAAACCGCGGTTCCGCCGCCATGTTGGCGGGAAAGTCGCGCCCATCGGTGTAGATGTGGCGATGGAAGTCGTGGTCACGCTCCATCAGGATGTAAGTGATTTCCGGAGTGACCACGAATTCCAACGGCGAATAGCCGATCATGACGCGCGGCATGCCCGGTGAAATGCAAGAATAGGTCGGGTCGATGCCCTGGCCGCCCTTCTCCATGTCGGCGAGGTTCGCGTCGTAGATGGCCTGATACTCCGGCGTCAGCGGCGGTTCCTGACCGAGGGAGGGAATGGGTTTGGGGGGCTTGCTTTCGTCGTAGCGAAGCCCTCCGGCGCCGCCGGCGAGGAGGCCCCCGGTGCCGGCGCGCCGCCATTGGCCCTTCAGGTCGGGATATTTGGCTTCGTCGGCCGCCACGGCGGCGCCGCAAATCATCATCGTCAGCACCGCCGCAAGCGCAGCCGCACCGATCCTGTCACGAAAGTGCATGGTGTCCTCCCTGTGGTCGCTGGCGTCGCGCGCCGCAGACGCACGGGCCCTTTTTTGAATGCGAATACCGTCGGCGCCGATCGGCGCAAAAGATCGGCACAACAAGATAACCGCCGACGACGCGATGCTTGCGGACGGCACCGCACCCGCCCTCAGGCTACATCAGCCGCCCGGCCGCGCGGAAGGGGAGACTGCACGGTTTCTCGTTTCCGCCGCCGCGCACCAGTCCGGTGGCGATCCGGGTATCGAACAGAGTGCGGAAACGCAATTCGGCAGCAGGAACTGCCATTTGACCCCCCGCGTTCGTCTTCTTGCCCTGCGCCCCGATCGGCCGGTTCGGTATTCAAGGCGCGCCGAGCGCCGCAGTTTGGACGTGCACCGGTCCCGCTTTGGGATAACATCCACCGCGCCCGCACCTTGATGAGAACGGGCAAATCATGAACGGGAGGCGCTCATGAATGCGCGGCGGAACTTCCTTCTTTTGGTGACCGTGGCGGCAGCGGCGGCGACGCCCGCCCTGGGGCAGACGGCGGCGCCCACGGCCGGGGCGGCGAGCAGCGGCACGCACGGCCCCGCATCCATCCCGGATTTCTCCGGCATATGGTGGCACCCCTCGCTCCCCGGCTTCGAGCCGCCGGCTTCGGGGCCCGGCCCGGTGACGAACCGGTCGCGCCACGACGGCGTGAGCGACTACGGCCAGCTCGTCGGCGACTACACCAACCCGATCTTGCAGCCCTGGGCGGCGGAAGTCGTGAAGAAGAAAGGCGAACTGTCGTTGGCCGGCGTGACCTACCCGAATCCGGCCAACCAGTGTTGGCCCGAACCGGTGCCGTTCATCTACAAGAATTTCGGACTGCAGATGCTGCAGCAGCCGGACCGGATCACGATGCTTTACGAGCAGGATCATGAAGTCCGCTACGTTCGCATGAACCAGCCCCATCCCGCCCATGTGAAGCCGTCCTGGTATGGGGATTCCGTGGGCCATTACGAAGGCGATACGCTGGTGATCGACACCGTGGGGACGAGGACCGACCGGCCGTTTGCCATGATCGACCTGTACGGCACGCCCTACACCAAGTCCCTGCACGTGGTGGAACGCTATCGGCTGCTCGATTACGAAGTCGCCAAAGATGGGCTGGAACGGGACGCAAAAGAAAATTTCCGCCCCCCGGTGGGCATCGACCGCAGCTACCGGGGCAAGTATTTGCAGCTTCTATTCACGGTCGAGGATGAAGGCGTCTTCACTACCCCATGGACGGCGACCATCACTTTCGGCCGCGGCTCCAACGAATGGCCGGAAACCGTCTGCGCCGAAAACATCCATCAATACTATTTCCACAAGGACTCCGAGGTCCCGACCGCGGACAGGCCGGATTTCTGAGCGGCGGCAGTGACTACGCCGCCGCGCGATCCGCGTCGCGGCGGCGGTCGTCGGCGACGAGTTCTTCGCAATAGAGGCGGGCGTCATCGCGCGCGGCCTCGGCCGCATAGCGCCGCAGCAGGATGAGCAGCGATTCGATATCGTCGACATCGGTGCCTTCGCAGCTCGTCAGGACACGCTCGATCACCCGCCGCTTGAGCCGGCTCGAGGTCGCGTACTCGCCGTCCTCCTCGCCGTCGCGGATCGCGGCGACGGCCTCGCGGAACGCCACATAGGTGGAGGCCGGCATGCCCGCCTTTTCGTAGATCGCGCGAAATCCCGAAGTGCCGCGGTCGTGCACGAGGGCCTGGACCCGGCCCAGCGGCAGCCCGGACAGCTCGGCCAGCACATCCTCGAACATCGCCACATTGCCGGACAGCAGTGCGCGCAGCACCAGGCCGGCGGTGAGCTGGCCGCTGTCGCGCAGGTGCCGGATCAGGGGCCTGGTGTCGGCGTCGGGCGCCAGCGCGGCAATCGCCACGGTGCCCTTCTCGCAGGCTTCGCGCACCACCAGGTCGGCGCGGCCGCGGCTGAGCCACTCGCGGTCGACCACGAAATCGGCGAGCAGGGACGACAACTGCCCCATCAGCACATGACGCGCCGCCAGCGGCAGGTCGGGCCGCGCGAACAGGGCTTCGCGGATCGCGCCGAGGCGTCCGAAGCGCGTGACGATGCGATCGAACGAGGACGGCGCAATCTCGGAATGAGGATTTTCGACCGCGATGAGGCACGCCTCGGCGGAGCCGACCTCGGCGATCGCGGCGGCCACCGCGCACTGCAGCGGCGCGCGGGCGGCGATCGCCGCCTGGAGGTCGCCCCCGCTGGTCGCCACCAGGTCGACCAGCTCGGCGTCGATGAGCAGCGGCGAGCGCGCCAGCACCAGCGCGGCGATGCCGGCATGGTCGGAGGCCAGCGCGTGAATGACGGCATAGGGCGCGTCCGCGCTCCCCGCCAGCGCCTCGGCGAGCGCCTGGCGCACCAGCGGCGAGGCGTCGTCGAGCAGCATGATCATCGCGCCCTCCGCGGCGGCGCGATCCTCGTTCGACAGATCGGAATAGAGATAGGCCCGCGCCAGGGCGCCGGTCGCCTCGGCGCGCTCGCCGGCCGGAGCGGTGCGAATCCAATGGAGGAACTGACGGACGATCATCGATGAACCATGTTGTTGCCGCCCTACCCAGTGGCAGTCTAGGCGGAGAGCATTAAAAATTCGTTCACCATGTTTCTTCAGGAAGAATTCATTGCTGGCGGGCCGCAGCGCCGAGTCAGCCGCCCGGAGCGATGGGGCGGAATAAGCGGAGCTTTTTCGCGGAAAGTGATTGCAAATGAACATCATAAAGTGATTGTAAACGTACAGCAAAAAGTGATTGCAGATGAACGACGCAAAGCGATTGTAAACACACGCTGGAAAAACGAACCCATGGCCCCTTTGAACGAGAAATTAACCCAGGCCCTCGCTCAGTTCCGGGAGCGGCAAGGCGAAACCAAAAAACGGATCTTCAAGTCCGGAGATTTCGACCGGGTCGTCAGAGAACGCCTGGTCGAAGCCGGCTACCTCCAGGAAGTCATGAATGGCTGGCTGATGGTGACTGCGCCCGACGCACGTCCGGGAGATACCGTCTCCTGGTATTCGTCCTATTGGGAATTCATTCGCGAGTACCTCAACGACCGTTTCGGCAAGCGGTGGATTCTCTCGTCAGAGACGTCGATCCCGCTGCTCGCTGAAAATCTGAACGTCCCGTCGCAGATCGTCGTCCAGTCGCCGGCCGGATCAAACCGCACGGTGGAGCTTCTTCTGAACAAGTCGATTTTCGCGTATCGGACCAACCTCCCCGAATTCGAGGCCGCCGACAAACTCGGCCTCCGCCTCTATCCGGCGGCGGAGGCGCTCGCAGCCGCCTCACCGCAGCTATGGACCGCATCTCCCATGGAGACTGTCGCCGTTCTCGGCTCGATGAGAAACATGGGCCAGTTGCTCACTCCGCTCCTGCGCGACGGCAATACTAACGCCGCGGGAAGAATCGCTGGAGCGCTGATTACGATCGGACGCCAGAAGGACGCCGACGAGATCGCAAAAACAATGAGCGCCGCCGGGCATCAGGTCCGCCCGACCAACCCATTCGCGAAGCCGGTGCCGATGCAGATCAAACGCCCGGCGCTTCCCGTCGTAACGCGGACAAAGCTGCTCTGGGCCCACCTGCGGGAAGGCGTCCTGGAGAAACTCACCGATCCCGTCGGCATCATCAACGATCGGGCGGGCTACATGGCGTCGATCGACGAGATCTACACTTCCGACGCGTACCATTCGCTGTCGATCGAAGGCTACCACGTCACCGAAGAACTGATCGAACGTGTCCGGAGCGGCAACTGGAATCCGGACCGTGATGCAAGCGATCGGAACCACCGCAACGCGCTCGCGGCCCGCGGATACTGGCAGGCATTCCGGAAGGTCCGGAATGCCGTCGAAGAAATCATATCAGGAGGCAACGCCGCGCATATCGTCGAAATGAACGTCCAGGGCTGGTATCGCGAACTCTTCGCGCCCTCTGCCGCCGACGGCATCATACCGCCGGAACGCCTCGCGGGATGGCGCCAGCACCCCGTCTACCTCAAAAACTCCACGCACGTGCCGGTTTCCTGGGAGGCTCTGCCAGACGCTATGGAGGGATATTTCGACTGCTTGCGGGAGGAGAACGATGCCCGCGTTCGAGCCGTCCTCGGGCATTTCGTCTTCACGTGGATCCACCCGATGCCGGATGGCAATGGCCGCTGCGGCAGATTCATCATGAACTGCATGCTCGCTTCGTCCGGATTTCCGTGGACGGTCATTCCGGTAGGCCGCCGAGATGAATACATGAAGGCACTCGAGGCGGCGAGCGGGCAGCACGACGCCAGGCCCCTATCGGCCCTGATCTTGGAACTATCCAAGCTCCAGCCTCCGCCGCCCACAGAAAGGTAGAATGCCGGTCGGCACCGAGTCGCACCTCGTGCGCACGCCCCCAACAAATTCAACGTGATCGACTGTTCTAGGCTAAACGAAACGTTAACGCGCGGGGCCGATCGCCCCCGGTGGAAGGAGAAAACCATGCCCGAGACGACGACGGCCCAACGTCACAAGCGCGGCGGCATCTATTTCGACGACTTCGTGGCCGGCGAGGTGTTCGAGCACCGCTACTACCGCACCGTGACGCAGATGGACAACATGCTGTTCTCCAACATGACGCTCAACCCGCAGCCGCTCCACATCGACCGGCATTTCTGCGAGCAGGAGACCGAATGGGGCCAGCCGCTGATGAACTCCCTGTTCACCCTCGGCCTGATGATCGGCATGTCGGTGTCCGACATCACCACCGGCACCACCATCGCCAATCTCGGCATGAGCGAGGTGAAGTTCCCCCATCCGGTGTTCGAGGGCGATACCCTCCACGCCACCACCGAAGTCGTCGGCAAGCGCGCCTCGAAGTCGCGGCCGGGCGCCGGCATCGTCGAATTGCTGCACCGCTGCTTCAACCAGGACGACAAGCTGGTGGCGGAATGCCGCCGCAGCGTCTTCATCCGCATGCGGCCGGCCTGACATGCGGTCGCTGCTGTTCGTGCCCGCCGACGCCCCGGCCAAGCTCGACAAGGCGCTGGGCTGCGGGGCCGATGCGATCATCGTCGACCTCGAGGATTCGATCGCGCCGGAGCGCAAGGCGGCGGCACGCGACGCGGCGGCCGCTTTTCTCGCCACCAACGCCGGGCGCCCTTCCCGGCCCCGCCTCCTGGTCCGGGTCAACGGGCTGGCCACCGGCCTCACCGATGCCGACCTGGACGCGGTCGTGGCGGCGCGGCCCGACGCCATCATGCTGCCGAAGGCGGAAGGCGGAGCCAGCATCATGCATGCCGACGCCAAGCTCGCCGCCCGCGAGGCGCTGCACGGCCTGCCCGACGGGCACATCAAGATCGTCGCCATCGCCACCGAGACCGCGCAATCGCTGTTCCTCGCCGGCACCTATCGCGCCGCCAGCGCCCGGCTCACCGCGTTGACCTGGGGCGCGGAGGATCTTTCCGCCGACCTCGGCGCCGAGGCGAACCGGGACGCCCAGGGCCATTTCCTCGACCCCTATCGCCTGGCGCGCTCGCTCTGCCTCGCCGCCGCCGCCGCCGCGGAGGTCTCCGCGGTCGACACCGTCTACCTGGATTTCCGCAACGAGGCGGGATTGCGCCGCGAATGCGAGGAGGCCCGCCGCGATGGTTTCCAGGGCAAGATGGCTATCCACCCCGCCCAGGTCGCGACCATCAACGACGTGTTCACGCCCACGCCCCAGGCCATCGCCGCGGCGAAGGCGATCGTCGCCGCCTTCGCCGGCCAGCCCGGCGTCGGCGTGGTCGGCATCGCCGGCGTGATGTACGACCGCCCGCATTTGACCAAGGCGCTGCGCCTGTTGGCCCGCGCGCAGGCGGCAGGGGCCGGCAGGGACCCGTAGCCCGCCTGGAACGGAGCGTAATGCGGAGTGTCGGTGTCCAGCCTCTTGCGCCCGGATTTCGCTCGAAGCGCAATTCGGGACGGCATTGCAGCCTGACGAAGCGTCCGCCGGATGCCGAGCGTGCCCTTTTTCTCTCCCGATCTATTTCCGGTCGCCAGTAAGCGCTGATTTTATTGTTTGCCGATGCCCGCATCCGCGATCACGCGCGCCCATCGATCGATCTCGAACCGCATGCGCCGGTCCAGCAAATCGGCTGCGATCGGCCGGGCATCGAATCCAATCGCCTTGTATTGAGCGATGATGTCCGGCCGTTGCAGGATTTCGGTCGCCGCCCGGGCCAGCGTGTCGACGGCCTGTTGCGGCATGTCTTTCGGGCCGTAGAGCGCATTCCACGATGTCACCTCGAAATCGGGAACGCCGGCCTCCGCCATGGTCGGCACGTCCGGCAGCTCCGCGACCCGCGCGCCCGAGGTTACCGCGAGCGAACGAATCTGCTTGGCCTCGATTGCCGATCGCAGGCCGCCATAGGCGTTGATGACGAGATCGACGTCGTTGCGCAACAGAGCCACCGCCAACTCGCTGGGACCGCGATAGGGCACGACGGTAAAATCCAGCTTCTGCGAAGATTTGAACAACAGCGCAGCCAGATGATTGCTGGTGCCGGCGCTCGACGTACCGACGCTCAACATGCCGGGCTTCTCCCTGGCCGCGTCCATCCATTGTTTCAGCGTCTTGTATTGGGACGTTGCGGCGTCGACCAGGACGTAAGCGAATTCACTGACGCCGACGATCGGCCTCATCTCCTGTCGTGGATCCGGCGCGTCGCGAAACAGACCGACGCCGATGGCGTTGTTGTTCCCGGCCCAGGCGATGTTGTAGCCGTTCGGCGGGGCATTCGTCACCATCCGGCCGGCGGTCACGCCGCCGGCACCCGGCTGATTTTGCACGATCACCGGCACGCCGAAGCGCTCCGACAGCTTCTCGGCCAGAATCCGCAGCGCCACATCGGACGCCGCTCCCGCGGCGAGCGGCGTCACGATCCGGATGGCTTGCGAAGGATAGGCGTCGGCGGCGCTCGCCGCGTCATGGAGAAGCGGCGCCGACAGCGCCGCCCATACCAGGGAGAGCGCGGCAAGGATCCGTGCGATGCCCGGTCCGGAACGAGTGGCCTTGCCCATTCTGCTTCTCCAGTCACGAATGCATCGACGATTGTCGCACTCCCGAGGGCCGTCGCCATCGCGTTTCGACGGCGGCAGTTACGCTTGGGCGCAAGTCTTGTCCATCCCGCGATGCATTGCGAAGGCTAATACACGTGCTCACTTTGGCGGCTGGCCGGTCGTTCGCGCGCGGCCGGCTCGCAATTGACGCCGGCGGTCAGGCGGCGGGCATGGGTGCGCAACACTTCCAGGAAGTGGCGGTGAATGGGGGTGGGTTGCCAGTCGGTCCGGGTGGCGAGCCCGTCCGTGCGGCGCAATCCGGGCGATCGGAACGGTAACACGGCGAGCTTGCAGTCATTCAGCTGCGCTTCGAGCGTGGACATCAGGGTCAGCCGGTCCGTCGTCGCGAGAAGGTCGCGATGGATCTGCAGGGAGGTCGTTTCCACGCTGATCTTGGGCGGGGAAGGCAGGCCCGCGAATATGTGCCGAAAGGCTTGCTGCCGTGGTGTCATCGGGCCGGGCATGATCCAGTCGTAACGGCTGAGCTCGCGCAGGCCGACTGTTTTCGACCGGCTCAAAGGGTGCCCGGTGCGAGCGACGACGACATAGGGGTTCTTGAACAGTGCTTCCTCGGAGACGTCCTGCGCCCAAGCCGGCCGGCGCAGCACGCCGAACAGAAAGTCGAGCTTTCCCGCGCGCAGGTCGTCCAGCAGCGCCTCGTAATGGCCGTCGATGACCCGCACGCTGGCGGTGGGGTAAGCCACGAAGAATTCGTTGATGGCCGACGAAAGGATTTGACCTCCCGAATGGGGAATGTTGCCGACGACGATGCGAGAGACGACATGACCCCGCGCCGCCTGCAACTCCTCGATCCCATACGCGATTTCCCGTAGCGCGATCTGAAAGCGCCGTGCGATCTCGGCGCCTTGCACGTTCGTGGTCATTCCCTGGCTGGTGCGCTGGAACAGCCGCCGGCGCAGCTCACCCTCGAGACCCTTTGCTGCGCGGTGCAGCGAAGGTTGGGAGATCTCGAGCGACCGCGCCGCCGCGCCGAATGAATTGTTTTCAGAAACGGCGATCAGGCTTCGGATATGAGGTCCGGTGATCCGGTGGACAGCGACGTCGGGGTCCGGCGCACCGGCTCCGGCGTCGCCGAGCGCGAGGCGAAGCTGGTCGATGAATCGCTGAATGCGGGGCAGCAGGATCGCGCCGCCCGCGGTCAGGTAGCATCCCGAGCCGCGGCGCTCGAACAGCTCGGCGCCCACGCATTGTTCCAGAGCGCGAACCGACTGCGTCACGCCCGGCTGCGACAGATTGACCGCCTTGGCGGCCCCGCTGACGCTTTGCGCCGCCGCGACCGCCGCGAAAATACGGAGCTGGCGAAGCGAAGGGATGTCGTCCGGCGGCATGGTTTTACAGGGCTCTCAGGCAATGCCTGGCTGAGCCGTTTATAGCAAAAACTTATGACCCCGCGCGCAATTTCGATTGGCCTTCACGCCATACCCGTGGCAAACGGCTGGTACGATTCCGGTGAGCGGCGAGCTGGCCGGCGGGATACGATGCTCTCGCGCAACAATAAGAACGTTCAGGGAGGCGCAGATTTTTCCCCAGCGGGCAATGCTGAACGTCACCGGTCGGCTTCGCTGCGCCGCGGCCGTCATCGTGCTCTTGTGCGCAGCGGTTCTGGGCGATCACGCCCGGGCGGCCGACGAGGATTATCCGCGCCGGCCGGTCAAGATCCTCGTGCCTTACGGGGCGGGCGGCGCCGGCGACATGACCATCCGGCTGCTCGCGAACAAGCTCAGCCAGAATTTGAAGCAGACGTTCATCATCGAAAACCGGCCCGGTGCCGGCGGCATCGCGGCGATGCGGGCGGTGCTGAGCGCTCCCGCCGACGGCTACACGCTCGGCGAAATCGGAAACGGGCAGACGATCAGCATGAGCTTGTTCGAGAAACTTCCTTACGACGTGCTGAATGATTTTACGCAAATCTCCGTTGCGGCGAGCTTCGCGATGCTGTTGGCGGTTCCGCCCACCTTGCCCTACAAATCGGTGAAGGACCTGGTCGAGGCGGCGCGCAAGGCACCCGGCAAGTTCAACCTCGGGGCGATCAACCCCGGCAGCACGCAGAACCTTTCGGCGCACTTGTTCGAGCAGGTCAGCGGCGCGCAATTCACCATCGTCACCTACCGCACCACGCCGGACCTGGTAACGGCGTTGCTGCGCGGTGATGTCGATCTCGGCTTCGACTATTTTGCCGGTTTCGAGAGCACGATCGGTCCGGACAAGCTTCGCATCATCGCCACGTCCGGAGAGAAGCGCGATCCCGTGCTGAAAGACGTGCCGACGGCAAAGGAGAGCGGCCTGCCGGATTATGTGGTGACCAGCTGGAACGGAGTTGGAGCGCCCGCCGGCGTTCCAGCCCAAATCATCACCGCGCTCAGTGCCGAGATCAGGCGGGCCTTGGCCTCTCCGGACCTCAAAGACCGGATGCTGCGCCTCGGACTCGATGCCGGGGGGAGCACGCCCGAAGAGATGCACGATCGAATGGCCTCGGACGCGGCAAAGTGGCGCGCGGTCATCGAGAAGGCTGGAATTCCCAAGCATTGAACGGCCCGCGACAGCACGGCATCAAGCCGTTGCAGGGCGAGGCCTAACTTTCGAAAAAGTGCCGGAGCAGGAAATGGCAGATCAGCCGCGCTTGAAATTTGCGATCGCAGATTATGGGCATACGCGCGCCGTGAAATCCGGAGAAGTCCAGATCAAGGGCGTCGACGCCGATTTCGTTCAAGTGGTTCCGATCATCGCCGCGTTCCGGCGCATGGTCCGCGACCTCGAATTCGACGTCTGCGAAATGGCGCCGACGACCTACATGATCGCGCGCACCCGCGGCGCTCCCTATACCGCGCTGCCGATCTTCCTGATGCGGCGTTTCCATCACGGCGGTTTCGTGGTCCGGCCGGACGCCAAAATTCGGGTACCCAAGGATCTCGAAGGCAAGAAGGTGGGCGTGCGCGCCTATTCGGTCACCACCGGCGTCCGGACCCGCGGCATCTTCATCAACGAGTACGGCCTCGATTCCTCCAAGGTGACCTGGGTGGTCGACGACGAGGAGCACGTCGCCACGCTGAAACTGCCGCCCAACGTCATCCATACCGAGCCGGGCAAATCGCTGCAGAGCATGATGGCGTCGGGCGAGATACAGGCCGGCTTCTCCGGCCCCGCCGGCGTGGGCCGGTCCGGACCGCCGATCAGCGGCTGGGATCAGGCGAGCCAGGCCAAGGCGACCGCCGACACCTATCCGGAGTTGATCGCCGACGTCGAACAGGTCGAGGTCGATTGGTTCCGGCGAACGCGGATTTACCCGATTCACGGGCTGGTCGTCGTGAAGGACGAGCATCTCAAGAACTATCCCTGGCTCGCGCGGGCCCTGATGGATGCCTTCGTCGCGTCGAAAAAGCCCTATCTCGAACAGCTCGCTCTCGGCAAAGGCCACAGCGTCGAGGACAAGCGCTACCGCAAGTTCTTGTCGCTGATGAGCGACCCGTTGCCTTATGGATTCTCAGCGAACCGGGCGAGCATCGAGGCGTTGGTCACCTACGCTTTGCAGCAGGAGCTGATCCCGTCACGGCCTCAGCTCGGTCAGGTCTTCGTCCCGATCGATCCCTGAGCGCCCCCGTTCGAGGAAGAAGCATGTCAGACATCATCGACATCCATCCCCATATCGTCTCCCCCGATACGAAACGATATCCGCTCGCGCCCCTTGGCGGAACACAGTCCGCGTGGTCGAACGAGCGCCCGACGACATATCAGACGCTGCTGCAGGCGATGGACGAGGCCGGTGTCGCCAAAGCCGCGATCGTGCATTCCTCGACGGCGTACGGATATGACAACAGTTACGTCGCCGATGCCGTGGCGGCGGTGCCGTCGCGTTTCACCGGCGTGTATTCGATCGATGTAATGGCCCCCGATACGGTGCAGACGTTCGATGACTGGCTCGACCGCGGCTGCACCGGGATGCGCCTGTTCACCACGGGAAGCACGTTGCCGGATCAGGCCACATGGTTTGCCGATCCGAAGACCTATCCGTTCTGGGAACATGCGGCAGCGAAGAACATCCCGGTCTGCGTGCAGATGAAACAGGAGGGAATTCCCCTGCTGCGTCAGGTCATGGACAAGTTTCCGAACGTGATCATTATCCTCGACCACCTGTCGCGCACGCCGTTCGAAGACGGGCCGCCCTATGGCCAGGCGGCCGATTTCCTCGCGCTCGCCAAGTACAAGCAGGTCTACCTGAAGATCACGCCGATCAACGTGACGCCAAAAACCTGGGGCAAAGGCACGCCGGAAACTTTCTTCGGGAAAATGATCGATACGTTCGGCGCCCCACGGATCGCATGGGGCTCGAACTTTCCCAATTCGGTGGGCACCCTGTCGGAGATCCTTGAAGCGGCAAGAAGGGCGTTTTCGTTCGCCAAGGATTCGGATAGAGAATGGATCTTCGGCAAGACCGCGCAAGCGCTGTACCCCGCTCTTGCTGGCCGATGAGGCTCGCCAGGGGGCTTCTATCGAAGGTCACTCCGGATACAATGCGGCAATATTGACGGGACCACCGCCAGGCGCCTTTTCAGGGAGGACTATCCATGTTCCGCGCAAGTACAATGACGTTGCTGTTCGGGATCATCGCGGCTGCGAGCACCGGGCCTGTCGCCCAATCGTTCGCGCAAGCGCCGGCCGACCCGAATGGAGCCCCCAATCCGTACCGTCTCGACGCGAATTGGCTGAAGATACCCGATGGCCGCAAGATCGGGCAGGTGCCGGGCGTCGATATCGATCCCGACGGCAAGAGCATCTGGGTCCTCGATCGGTGCGGAGTAAAAGACTGTGTCAACTCTCCACTTAATCCTATCGAAAAATTCGATGCCTCCGGAAATTTCGTGGTGGGTTTCGGCCAGGGTCTCTTCAACCACCCACATGGCTTTTATGTGGATCACCAGGGCAACGTGTGGACGACCGACAACACTGGCGGCAACGGCAAGGGCCACCAGGTCATCAAGTTCAGTCCGCAGGGCAAGGTACTGCTGACGCTGGGCAAACCCGGTGTCCCAGGCGAAGGTCCCGACATGTTCAACGCTCCGACGGATGTCGCGGTCGCCGCCAATGGCGACATCATCGTCAGTGACGGGCATGGCGGCAAGACCAATGCGCGGATCGTCAAGTTCACCAGCGGCGGCAAGTTCATCTCAGCATGGGGCAAGCGGGGCTCCGGCCCCGGCGAGTTCGGGGTCAACCATTCGCTGGCGATCGATTCGACGGGCCGCATATTCGTCGCCGACAGAGGCTATAGCCGTATCGAGATCTTCGACCCGGACGGTGCGTTCCTCGCAGAATGGAAGCAGTTCGGCCGCCCAAGCGGCCTTTTCATCGACAAGAACGACATTCTCTACGTTACCGATTCGGAGTCCAACATGGCGCAGAATCCAGGCTTCAAACGCGGCGTCAGGATTGGAAGCGTGAAGGATGGCAAAGTCACTGCCTTCATTCCGGATCCAGCTCCGGCCAAGGAGGGTACCGGTGCCGCCAGCAACACCTGGGGAGAAAGCGTGGCCGCAGATGACGCGGGCAATGTCTTTGTCGGAAAGTACGATACCGGGACCGTAGAGCGGTACGTCAAGAAATGAACCGGGATGAGCGGTGCTGGCGGTAGCCGCGCGCGCCGGTAGCCCGCCCCCTTATCGGCCGAGCCACCCCGCCCGTTCCGGGAACGCCGCGGCGAGCGCCTCGCGCGTGGCGGCGAGCACGCCGCGTTCGGTGATCAGCCCGCGCACCAGGCGCGCCGGGGTGACGTCGAACGCATAGTTCGCCACCGGCGAGCCGTCGGGCACGACGGTCACGGTCTCGATGCGGCCATCTGTGGTGCGTCCGGTCACCGTCGCCACCTCGTCGCCGCTGCGCTGCTCGATCGGAATGTCGCGCCCGTCGATGAGCGCGAAGTCGATGGTCGGCGACGGCGCCGCGACGTAGAACGGCACCCCGGTGTCGCCGGCCGCGAGAGCCTTGAGGTAGGTGCCGATCTTGTTGCAGACATCGCCCTGGGCGGTGACGCGGTCGGCGCCGGTGATGACGAGATCGACCAGCCCGTGCTGCATCAGGTGGCCGCCGGTGTTGTCGGGGATGACCGCATGGGGAACGCCCTGGTGGACGAACTCGAAGGCGGTGAGCGATGCCCCTTGGTTGCGCGGCCGGGTCTCGTCGACCCACACGTGGAGCGGCACGCCCTTCTCGTGGGCGAGGTAGATCGGCGCGGTGGCCGGCCCAAGGTCGACGGCGGCGAGCCAGCCGGCATTGCAATGGGTGAGCACGTTGACGGGGGCGCCGGGCGGCTTGCGGGCGGCGATGTCCTCGATCAAAGCGAGGCCGTGGCGGCCGATGCCGCGATTGATGGCGATGTCCTCCTCGCAGATCTGGGCGGCGCGGGCGTAGGCCGCGGCGGTGCGCTCGCTGCGCGGCCGGTTGCGCACCACCGCCACGATCTCGTCGAGCGCCCATTTGAGATTGACCGCGGTCGGCCGTGTCGCGACCAGGCGGCGGTACGCGGTTTCCACCCCCTCGTCGGACGTATCTTCCTGCAGGGCAAGGCACATTCCGTAGGCCGCGACCGCGCCGATGAGCGGCGCACCGCGCGTCTGCATGGACGAAATGGCATGGGCGGCATCGGCGAGCGTGGCGAGGCGCAGCGTCGCGAAGACGTGGGGCAGCCGGGTCTGGTCGATGATCCCGACCGACCGCCCGTCGGCCTCCAGCCAGATGCTGTGCCTGGGTTTTCCGTCGATCAGCATTGGCACGTTCTTTCCTGGTGTTCCGCCGGTTCGATGTCCTGCGGAAGAGGACACCGATTCGCTGAAGAAAATGCGACGGAAAGCCCCGGGACGACCATCAATAGCCCGTAACGGCCCGCCGGGCGACGCCGTTTCCGGCGCATGATGCGTCTGGAGCGACGCATGTATGACCCTCCCTACCCTGCTGTAATCTGGACGTTTTTGCGGCCTTTGCTGGCCTGCTTTCGGGCGCCGGACGATCGTCAAGGGACGTGATTTCCCCCAATTGTTGGGGTAAGCTTTCACTAAGGGATGTGGGCCGGTGGACGCGAACGCAACCGCCGGGCGCAAATGGTGGGGCAATGGACGCCCTCAATACGACGATGGTTGATCTGTCTAACGGCCCGGAGCCGCGCAAGAGCAGGATCGTCCCTGCGGCGCGGTGGGTTTCGATCGACTATCGCTCCATTGTCGCGAACGCGGTCGCGGGGCTCGCGAACAACACCCCCGACGCCCGCCGCGACGTCTATGCCCAGGCGCGCGCGGTGGTGCATCGGCATCTCCAGCTCATGCGGCTGCCAGAGCCCATCATCGAGGTGGAAAAGCTCGCCCTCGACCTGACGATCAGGAAGATCGAGCGGCAGACCCGCGCCGAGCAGGCCGTTCGGGAAGCAGAACCCGACGAAGAAGCGGCCGAGCCGACGGTCAGCGATGCCGTGCGTTCGTTCGGCTCGGCGCTCGCCGAGGTGTCGCAGGCCTTCACCTCGCTGATGATCGTGCTCGGCTTGCGGCCGGTCTTCTATGCCGTATGGATGGCCGCCGCACCGCTGCGGTTCATTGCCCGGACCATCTTTTCCCCGGTCGGGCTCGCCGCCGGAGTGCCGATCACGGCGATGCTGGTCACCACGATTTTCCTGCTCGATACCGACACCGGCTTCCAGAGCGCCGCGAGCGTGCGGGCGGCGCAATTCCTGGAGCACGTCGACTCCTGGCTGAACGGGCGTGCCCCGCCGGCTGCGGGCAAGGACGAGGATCGTGTCGCCGGCCTCGCCGGACCGCCGGCGGCGTCGGGAGCCGCGCCGGCCCACGCCGTCCCGGCGCGGGCGCGCGTCACCGCGTCGTCCCATGGCCGTAGCCTGGCAAGCGCACCGCCCGCCAAGGCCAATGCGGCCGGCGGGCCGGCCCGGCCGGCTGCGCCCGCGGTCGCGACCGCTGTCGACGCCGCCACGACGAGCACATTGAACGGAATACCCAAATGGGTCGCGGGCTATGCGGACCTGCTGAAAGGCGCCCCGACACCGCCGGCGACGGGCAATGGCGCGCCCGATACCCCGGCCGCAACCCCGCCCGTGGCCGCACCCGCCGAACCCAACGTCGTCGCGCCAACCACCTTGGCCACCGCCAATTCAATGGCGGCGCTGTCGGATGACCGGCCGCAGATCACACTTCCTCCGCTGCGCACTCCTGCGCCGAAAGTCGCCGCACTGATTGAAACCGGCAAGAAGGCCGCAAACGCCGACGACCTCGAAAAAGCGGTGCAGGATTTCACCGAGGCGGTCCGCATCGATCCCACCTATCCCGGCGGCTACACCGAACGCGGCAATGCCCTGTTCAAGCTCGGCGAGACCGACCGCGCCATCGCCGATTATTCGGCTGCGATCAAGCGCGACCCCAATTTCGGCCCGGCGCTGCGCGGCCGCGCCATGGCCAACCTCTACCGGGGCGCCACCGAGCTCGCCCTCACCGACCTCACGAAGGCGATCCAGCTCGCGGAGATCGATCAGAACCGGCTGTCGACGCTGGAGCTGTTCTACGCCCGGCGCAGCCGAGCCAACATCTACGAAACCAAGATGCAACCCGACAACGAGATCGCCGAGTGCACCGCGATCCTCGATGCCTACAAGCACGACAAGACGCTCAACACCGCGCTGGTGGGCGTCTATCAGGCGGATGGCGCGGCCAACCTGATCGCGACGATCTATCGACAGCGCGCCAACGCCTATATCCGCCAGTCGAACCCCGACGCGGCACGCGCCGATCTCACCGCCGCGGTGCCGCTCTCCGCCGACCGCGGGTTCTCCGCGCTGGTCGACCGCGCCCGGCTCAACGAGGCGACCGGCCAGCGCGAGCAGGCGATCGCCGACCTCCAGGCCGCACTGAGCATCAGGCCCGGCAGCGAAGAGGCGCGCATCGCATTGCGCCGAATCTCGTCGGGACCGCCGACGCCGATGCGACCGTCGGGACGAACATGAGGCCGCGACGAAAATAACGGCGGCCCCTATCGGACCGATCCGATTTCGAGCATGATCCCGGCCGCAAAGCCTGCGATTTTCAGGGATCGGGCTGCAGGGAGAAGACGCCATGACCAAGCTTTCGCTGGCCGCGTTCGCGTGCCTGCTCTCGACCGGAATTGCCGGCGCCCAAACCGCGAGCGACAAGGCGGTGGTGCGGCTCGACCCCGCGCTCGATGCGCTGGTCTCGTCCGATGCCAAGGTCGAGCTCGTCAAGGGCGGGTTCGGCTTCACCGAAGGCCCGGTATGGGTTCAGGAGGGTAATAGCGGCTATCTCCTGTTCACCGACATCCCCGGCGCCGTGGTCTGGAAGCTTACGCCGGACGGCAAGGCGTCGGTCTATCTCGAACACACCGGTTATCAGGGCCCGGAGGTGTGGCGCTGGGGCGGCGTCCAGACCAACGGCTTCGATCGCAACGATCCGCGCTTCGAGGAATTCGCCATGATCGGGGCGGACGGCCTCACCCTCGACCGCCAGGGCCGCCTGATCCTCGCCACCTTCGCCGGCCGCTCGCTGATGCGCGTCGAGAAGGACGGCAAGCGCACCGTGCTCGCCGACAGCTACCAGGGCCACCGCTTCGGCGGTCCCAACGACGTCGTGGTCAAGAGCGACGGCGCCATCTATTTCACCGACACCTATGGCTCGTTCCGCCTCCGCGATAAGGACCCCCGCAAGGAGCTCGACTTCACCGGGGTGTTCATGTGGAAGGACGGCAAGCTCGCGCTGCTGGTCAAGGACATGCCGATGGTCAACGGCCTCGCCTTCTCGCCTGATGAGAAATATCTCTACGTCAACGGCAGCCGCGACAACTACGTCAACCGCTACGAGGTACTCCCCGACGGCACCCTCGCCAACGGCAAGCTGCTCATCGACCTCAGCAAGGAGACCGAGCGCGGCATCACCGACGGGCTGCGGGTCGACACCAAGGGCAATCTCTACGAGACCGGCCCCGGCGGCGTCTGGATCATCTCGCCCGAAGGCAAGCACCTCGGCACCATCCGCGCGCCGGAACAGGCGACCAATGTGGGCTTCGGCGACGCCGACAAGAAGACGCTCTACATCGCCGCGCGCACCGGCATCTACAAGGTGAGGGTGCTGACGCCGGGGATATAGCGAACCCCGACGCAACAGGCAGGGACACTATGCAAAAGTCGTTTGTTCGCGGCACGCGGCCCCAGCAGCGTGCCTACTCGCCCGCCGTCATCACAAAGGGCGCCGACAAGATCATCTGGCTCGCCGGCCATCACGGGCTTGTCGACGACGACGGCAGGTCGCTTGCTGGCGACTTCGAAGCTCAGTGCCGCCAGACCTTTCACAACATCGAGAAGACGCTGGCCGAGACCGGCGCGAAGCTGTCCGACCTGGTGACGATGACAGTGTTCCTGATCGACGCGCGATACACCACAGTGATGACCGAGATCCGGCGCGGGATTTTCGGAAACGATTTTGCCGCAAGCGCCGCGATCACGGTCGCGGGCTTTGCGGACCCGAACATGATGATCGAAATCCAGGGCATTGCGGTTTTATAGCGCCGAACTCGCGCCGAGGCGCCGTTCCGCCCCTCACCCGCCCTTGCCCTCGTATTGCGCGTCGGTGACGTGCTCGAGCCACTCCACGGCCACGCCGTCGAGGCCCTCCTGCATGGCGATGTGCGCCATCGCCGAGGTCGGGCTCGCGCCGTGCCAGTGCTTCTCGCCCGGCGCGAACCATATGGTGTCACCGGCGCGGATGTCGCGGATCGGGCCGCCCCAGATCTGCACCCGGCCGCTGCCCCGGGTCACGTGCAGGGTCTGGCCGAGCGGGTGGGTGTGCCAGGCGGTGCGGGCGCCGGGCTCGAAGGTCACCAGGGCCGCACGGATGCGCGCCGGCGCCGGCGCCTCGATGATCGGGTCCTGCCATACGGTCCCGGTGAAGTAATCGGGCGACATGCGGCGCGACGGCACCGCTCCGGCCAGCGTG
>Ga0302324_100009253_pt1 | contig 20650 bp, 14 predicted proteins | sample Palsa_T0_1_FD_201949 | JGI IMG/M metagenome (GOLD analysis project Ga0302324, IMG submission 201949) | Peat permafrost microbial communities from Stordalen Mire near Abisko, Sweden - Palsa_T0_1 | ecosystem: Environmental > Terrestrial > Soil > Palsa > Peat permafrost | place: Sweden: Abisko...
TAGACCACCCGGGCCCCTCTCACTTGTATACAACCTCCACAACGCTATCGCCACTCTGGGCATGGCAAGTTGTGGTTTCGTCGAAGAACGCCTTCAACGCCAGAAACGGGCTCTCGAGAAATCTCCAAGATAAGGCAGCCATAGCGTAGGTGGCGACGACAGTAATCGGGAACGCCAGAAACTGGTGTTTATCGAGATGGAACGACTTCGCCACATCAACGGGGATTTTTTCGAGCAGATAGATTCCGTAGCCGATTGTTCCCGTGTACACGAGGAATCGATTGGTCAGGAGCGCCCGTAACCATGTCGCCTTCGAAAATAGCGCAAGATAGACAAAAGAAACCGCAGCTAGAGCAACAAAAGAGAAGCCTACCCATCTTGCGTGGAGGACCTCGCCCAGCAGGGCTACCGGAACCGAGATGACCAATGCCACCCACGCCCGCATTACGAACCGTGACGGAACAAAGCCGTTCGAACGGATAACAAGCGCCAGACACGCCCCAGCTGACAAAGCATCCAGCCGGCAGAACGTGTTTGAGTAGATATTCACTCCATGCAGTGACAGATAGAGACGCAGCAGTGGGGAAATACAAATGGCTCCGAGCACGATCTTTCGCAGATCAGCCTCATTAAAAACGTGCACGACGAAGGGCCACACCAGGTAGAACTGCTCTTCAATGGCAAGAGACCACGTGACAGCCAGTAGCCCTGTCGCCATAGTTGGAACCGGAACTAGAAAGTTTTGCACAAACAACAGATAGGACCACCAGGGAGATGATCGCGCGTTAAACACCGTTTGAGCTTCAGACGGGCGTATGAAGGGGACCATCACGAACATGAAAAACAGCACCGAATAATACAGTGGCCAGATGCGGAGACACCGGCGCGCATAGAATCTCCTGAAGTAGCCCCGTGATTTCTTCGTTTCCAGCAGAACCCCGGTGATCAGGAATCCAGAAAGCACAAAGAACAGGTCCACTCCCATCCATCCGTTGCTCACGAGCAGCCCCAAATGCAGAGAAGGAGATACCACGCAGGTGTTATGTACCAACACGAGCAGAACTGCCACGCCACGAACTGCGTCTAATTCTTGAACTCTATTCATGTCAGCCGGAATACCGCGTGCTGAGCAGACGGAGTACTATCAAAGGCGACCTTCCTGAGATGCCTTCTAGGTTCGCGGAGCACAGAGACGGAGCAGGTCCGCAGGAACCCGTGTTAGTCAGGCTGCGGCCTGCAGCATCCGGCGCACAACGCGCGGGTGCGGAAAGTAGTCTGCCACGAATTATTTGTCACCGGCTATCGATTCCCGATCGTTGAGTTTTATAGTCATGCTGCGCACCTGCCCCGCGACCACACCTGGGACAGATCGCGCATTGGTTTTCGTCTGGTGATCCGTCCTTACCGGAAGGGTGTTGCCGATGTTATCGAAGCGCTCAATCGAAATAGAGTCTACTAGATCCATGTATTTCCTCTTTCCACTACCCCATGTATTGCACGCGACGTATTCATAGCCCCTCTTCACAAGTGAATCGTGCAAATCCCTGTTGTTGATAATGTCAAGCATCGCCTTGGACATGGCTCGGCTATCCCCAGCCGGACAAAAATGCACATCGCCTTCCTCATAATGCAGGCCTCCGATGCCGGCTTGAGAGGTAATTACCGGCACACCATGAGTCATGAACTCTATGATTTTAGCGGCGTACGCCTCTGCTCCCAAGACGTCAGCCGGTACGGGTACGAGCCCAATGTCAGCATTCGCAATCACTTCCACCATCTCAGCGACCGGAGTACTCGCATAAAACTTTACAACCCCCTCCAGACCAAGTGTTTGTATCAATGGGCTCATAAAAGCTCGCATCTGTCCAGGGGGTCCGGCGTAGATATGAAGTTCTGCGTCGGGCGTGTTACACCTTACCTCATCAAAAGCTTGAATTGCAATATCCAAGCTCTGGTGCGACTGCAGGCCACCTAAACACACAATAACGAATCCCGGTCTAGTCTTGGTTCGCGCTTTACAAGGAAACATTTCATGGTCGACGTGGCCAAAGAGAACGGAGCACCGCTCCTTCGGAATTGCGGGCGCGTTTACCTTTTCTGAGAAGAACTTCGTCGGGACTATCACATGGTCGGCAAATCTAAGCGGTAGGCTCGCCACGGCTTTAAAGAAGCCATGGGAGCTCGCACTAAGCTTTGTGTGGAACTTCTTTGCAACTAGTTCCGCACTTACGTTATGAAGATCGCGAATCAGTTTTGCACCGGCCAACTTCGGATACCACGCGGCAAATACGAAACAGTCGGGCATGTTGTAAATATGTATCACGTCATAACGATTCCGCTTGTGGAGTCGAGTCAACTCCATCGAGAGGCTCACGAGAACCCGTAGCGACCGCCACGCGTACACCCAGTTGTTACATTCGTCGTATTTAGGCCGCTGAACTCGATATCTGGTAACTCCGTGAACCTCGCCCTCTGACTGGTGATGCTGCGAGTCGCTTATGTTCACAACATCTACCCTATCACCGCGCGCCGCCAGCGTCTCCGTGTAGACACGCACACTGTTATCGGCCTTGTAAGGGGCACTGGTTACGATGCATATTTTCCTGCGGGTATTTCGTGAAAGAGGTGGAACTTGTTCGCAGTAATGCCGGGCTACTTCTCGGGGCGAAGCAGCCCAATAGAGCCCATCATATTTCTCCCGTACATAGCGTAGCAGCTCCTCATAATGCACAACTTGGTACTCATCCCGGCCAGGCCGACCTTCAAAGCACATGTAGTCCGGATGCGTGTTCACCAAAACCATACCGCCGTTGCCGGCGATCCAGTCCACCTTTCGCTTCCAAAGGTCGATGTTGTGCTCTTCAAGAATCTTAAAAAGGGTGAAATCCTGAACCAAGGTGTATGGAAGCTCGACATAGCCGCTGCCGTGTGGACCCGGTACCCAGAAGGGAAAAACCGTGCCTACGCCATCTGGTTGAGGTTCGAACGGGTCTGTGTCGAACGTGGAAGCGTCATATTCTACGTCCAATCGGTGTAGCCAACCCAACCTATGTTGCATCAACGGCGAACGAAAGCCAGAGCAATTCCATCTCTGCAAGTACTGGTTGATTCGCTCTGCCTTTGCTGCAAATCCTTCTTTAGAGCTGTAAAGTTTGCCGTCATGCTCCAAGCCATGTACCCCTACTTCGAATCTGGCATCATCCAACATCTTCCGTGTGGCATCGGCGACGCGATATTCGCCCTCGGGCACAAAGTTAAGGCTAGAACGGAATCCGTGCTTCACCTCAAGTTTCATCAGTTGTTCGACACGGGACAATCCTTTACTTCCCTCCACGTCGTGGGTAAGGACGAACGCGAACCGCTTGCCCCCTGGCCATCCAGGCCATCCCGGAGGTGTACCGGCTGCGTTAGCGTCGATAGGCCAGATGTCTGCGAATACTCGACGTCGCCGATTGGCTCGCCAGCGGCGCAACGCCAGCCGCAGGTGCCAGGGCATGATCGGCTTCAGGAAGTAATAAGCTCTGTTTATTAACATTGACAAGAGGTTGGTTCGCCATAACACTTGTTGCGGTGCGCCTGCGAAACTAAGGTGATCGTCAACCCAGCCACGCTTTTCTTCCAGAACTTAACGGCGAGTACGATTTGAGGTCGAGGTGATCCGCTCGACTCTGGCTTAATGAAGATCTACGGTCAAACTTTCGCGTCCTCCTTGTGTGTATGACGGATGCCATTGGTGACCAACGTTTGGAGATGCGCCGGGACATCACTCCTATAGGGCGTGACTCTAGCCCAACCCACTTGAACTAAGGGGCATCGGTAGAGAATGACTCCAACAGCAGTGCCAAGCGTATTGGTAATAAGGTCGGTCATATCGGAATCTCTGGTGGGTAGAAAGCTCTGTAGGGTTTCGATTGCCAGGCTTAGGAGCAATCCGAGGATAATAACTGTTGCTACCGGACGCTTGAGGGGACGCACAACGGACAAATAATTCAGCAGAAGGAATCCGACCGGGACGAATCCTACGATATTCACCAGGACATCCTGCCAATAACTCCACCCGGGCCAACCATAACGATAGCGAAGCCATGCTGGCGCGAGGAAAGATGGATGTAACACGAAATAATGGGTTGGCAATAGCAGATCTGTCGTAACGTCGAGTTGGTTATGAACGATTCTGCCTCGTCGTTCATTGAACAAGTAAATCGCGACTGGAGCTTCATCGTAGGTGATCTCAGGTTTCCCGGCAACCCTCCAACTCTCATAGTGTTGCCGAACCTGCGCCGCTGTTAGCTCCTTTTGGTAAATCGCCACCCCGAAAATGTCACCGGACCAGCTATTATTGGCCGTAGTTGCGTTTGCGAGTACGAGTCTCCCAGTCAAGTTGTTGGCCGATGCCCCCAATATTGGGAAAAGCAAGGCTGGAGCACCGTCGATATAGACGGATGTTCTTCCCCTCCCTAAGGTGATGGTTGCAAACACGCTCTTTTGTGCGCGGAACACCCCGGGGACCTCGAAAACAGCCGTTCTGGAAATACCCTGATTGTCGACGTTGTAACGCTGGATGAGGAGGGCGTCCTCGCGCTGGACAACTGAAAATGGGTCGCCAAGGTGTTCAGAGCTATCGAAGGCGAGAATCGTTTGTTTCTTATGAAGCCCGCTCGGTTCTAACCACACCTCAAGGCTGCCTGAGGTGTCTTCGTTGGACGCGGCCGCCTGAAACTTCCTGGCACTCAAGATGCTGCCATGACGACCGAACTGAAGCCCGTTCTTGTTTTCCAGCCAGTTCGTTTCATTCTTGGGAGCATGGAAGGGCCACAAACCAGCAACCAAGATGGCGCAAAGAATATAGACGCAAAGAACCGAGATAAACCGCGCGTACGCTGTGCTCTGGGTCTTACCATTCATAGATTCGGAGGATCTGCGGGAACTGTTTCGGGTTGCGTAGGCCCTGTCCGGTCTAGTGACTGGCTTCACAGAAAGCGAGTTTGCGAAACCTGGGGATCAATTTTGCAGCGCTCTAGTCGATCCAGGACGAATCCCGTCAGCAATTTCCTACACCTTGACCAAACGGGCTAGAGCTGGCGCATTGCTGCATTTGTGCTCACACTTATTGTTTCCTCTAACGCTCAGTCTGGAAGCACAAGTCTTGACCATACACGAAGCTTCGCTCCGTCGCCAGAGACTGATCGTAAAGCTCCTCAGGCTCATACACGACCACATCGCTCCCTTTCGTCGAGAAGGTGAATGGCACGCACAAGAGCTTTTTTAACCGTAGCCTTAACGCCTCCCGTTTCTCAGGAGGCACGAAGAACAACATAAAACCGCCACCGCCTGCACCCAGTAGCTTACCGCCCAGAGCGCCGGCACTGAGTCCCGCCTGATAGATCTCATCGATGTAGGCATTTGTGATCTTCTGTGTGAGCGTTCTCTTTATTTGCCAGCTCTCGTTCAGCAAGCGGCCAAATTCATCGAGCGGACAATTGGGGTTCACAACAATTTCCTCGGCTTCGTTAACTAGCTGAAGCATTGTGTCCAGCTCCCACTTCTTGTGGGGTGTCATCCTCAGTTGCTCTTGCGCGATTTCCGAGGCGATTCGAGAGAAGCCTGTGAAGTAGAGTGCCAAGTGTTGTTGAAGCTCAACTAGCCGGTCTTTGGAGGTCAGTATGCGCTTCACGTTGATTGAGCCATCGGTGTGAAAATTAATGCGATTGAAGCCCCCATACGCAGCACTAACCTGATCTTGTGCACCGACCGCCTCTTTAAGCAAATCCTGCTCCACATGTATGGCTTCGGCTGCAAGGGCATGTTTGTCGCGCATCTGGTTCCTGAGTGCATAAAGCCCCAGAAGTAACCCCACTGTAAACGCAGAGCTGGTACCCAGGCCCGTCCGGGCGGGCAAGTCCGCGACATGGTGAATTTCGACCCCTTCGTTGATCCCGAGAAATTGAAGGCAAGCTCGTACCGATGGGTGTTGTATGGCATCGTTCCCGCTAACATTTTCAACCTTCGAATAGGAAATGCGACTGTGATATTCGAAAAATGGCGGCAACCACCGGCAGGTGATATAGCAGCACTTGTCGATCGTAGTTGACAATACGGAGCCGCCACACTGACGGTACCAAACGGGGTAATCGGTACCCCCACCGAAGAATGAAATGCGGAGTGGAGTGCTAGTAATTATCATGTGCTCAACTTTCTGGATAGACCGCAGTCTCTTAGCGATGTCGGCTTCTTTTCAATAGTGTTCTTGCGTTACCAATCGTCCGGCGATCTGCGACGACCCTTTTCGTAGAGTGGTTCTGGGTGCCCTGGGGTAGAGACTGGACAGCTTCATTGTCAGCGAAGGTCCAAGCCTCCTTCATACCAGCAGATCAGACTGTTTGTTGATTGCGTAGAGGGGCATGAGCGGGTTTGAGTAAGGGCGTTCAGGCACCTTGTCTATGCGGACGTTCGTGCAATGCGCCGATCAGGCAGCGGCAGGAGCCACACTTCCTGCACCTCCGCCTATACCTCGCATCCCGGTCAGGGGCACGCCAGGTTTTGCTTGAGTTTTTCAGTTAAGCTGGCACGTTGAAGAGGAAAGCATCTCGTCTCGACGGACCACCGGCCACCGCATGGGGGTCTCCCGTTCGTTAGGCCATCATGATGCCAAAACGCCGCTTTGTTCGCGAAATATAGTCTGCTCCACCAGCTGTGCAATGACGTGCCCTACCAGGATGTGGCACTCTTGAATATGCGGGGTTTCGTTCGATGGCGCACAGATACAGTGATCTACGGCCCCCTTGAGCTCTCCGCCGCTACGACCCGTGAAAGCAACGGTGTGCAAACCCATTTTCCTGCCTACCGACAGAGCCCGGAGGACATTCGGTGAATTACCACTTGTAGAAATACCGATCGCAACATCGCCACACTTTCCCAGGGCCTCAACCTGTCGCGAAAAGATACGTTCAAAGCCGTAGTCGTTGCCAATAGCTGTGACGCACGAAGTGTTGACGGACAAAGCCAAAGCTGGTAATGCCGGTCGATCAAATGCGAACCGACCCACGAACTCTGCAGCAATGTGCTGAGCATCGGCGGCACTGCCTCCGTTGCCGAAGCAAAGCAGTTTGTTACCGGCCCGCAACGCTCTTATCAAGATTTCGCTCACGCAAACAATCGTCGCAAGTGCTTCCACGCTGCCAAGCAGACGTTCCTTGACTGCGATCGATTCCCTGATCGACTCGATTACCCGCTGAGGAAAATCATCAGTTTTTATCATTGAGTTTGGATACTTTTCATTGAGAATCACTTTACTGGGAACAAAGCCGCCTCGTATAGGCGATCGCAGATCCCTTGTGCGCGTGCATAGTCTTGTGGGGTGCCTATGTCGATAAAGATTCCTGGTTGCTCTAGTGCGTACACGCCTTTGCTCAGGAGTCGCGGAAACACATCCTTTTCTAAGCTCGCAGGCGCCCCCGGAATGTAGTCGAGAACCGAGCGGTCGAAGACATACACTCCTCCGTTAATCAATCCGGGAAGATCGATACCGGTTTTCTCTGAAAAGCCGACCACTCGCCTGTCAGAGTCCACCTTTACCTTTCCGTAACGATTTGCATTCTCCACGGCGACGACGGCCATGCTAACCAGGCCACCATGCATGCGATGAAATCGAACTAATTGACAAAGATCGACTTCCAGAAATGAATCCCCATTCATCACGAGAAACTCCGGAACACTTCCCAAATGGGACTGTGCCAGCTTTACGGCGCCGGCCGTGCCCAGAGGATTCGTCTCTTTCGAGTACTTGATTGCGATTTCCAGGCAACTGCCATCTCCAAACTCACTCTCAATCTGCTCCGCACGGTACCCAGTGCACATCACCAACTGGCGAATTCCCTGATGCTTAAGTTGTCGAACCAGTAGTTCAAGAAAGGATTTCTTTCCGAGTGAAGCTAGAGGTTTGGGGGTCGATGGCACTACCGAGCGTAACCGGGTTCCCATCCCACCGACGAGCAGCAGGGCAGGCATGTTTAGGCTCATCGTCATTCTCTTTGATCACTGTCCGGCATCCCTAAACTGTCGGAGTGCCGATCATCGGTGCAGGGCGAAGGGAGAAGAATCGTTACGATGAGCCTCAAGCCGGATCCCCAGTAATGGACGAACTGGGAAAACGTGCGTTTGGTTTTCCACCCCTTCCAGCAGCGCCATCACTTACCATCGCTTCGCTTGCCTGGCCACACTCTTACAGGTGTCAGATATCCGAAACGGCGCGCCTCAGCTTTCTGAGCGCAATCCACACTGTAATAGCTGGGCATACACATTTCGGGTCAGCTCAGCGACCGCATCCCATGAGTGATGGATGTACGCATAGTCCTTGATCTCCTGCCTCCGAGAGTCAAGATTATGGTACAGGTCACTGGCAAAATAAGTCTTAATTGCCTCGGCCATATCCGCGGGATTAGCAGGCTTGCAAAGATAACCCGTACTCCCTTCTACGATTTCTTCCCGGAAGGAGCCGACGTCGGTCGCGATCACCGGCAAACCAAAGCTATACGCCAAGAATAACACTCCGCTTTGGAAGATTTCATTATATGGGAGTACCAATACGTCGGCGCATTTGAGATACAGTTCTATATCCTCATCCGGGATAAACTGGGTCTTCAAGATGATCTGCCCCCGATTAAGTTCTGAGATCACTGCCGATCGAAGCCCCTCGAAGTACTTCTCATCTCCTCTTTGCACCTCCCCGGCGATAATCAGCCGATGACTTGGGTCGCTGACCATCAGTTGCTGACATGCTGCCAACAGATGTTCAACGCCCTTGTAAGGTTTGATTCTGCCAAAGAACAGAATCGTTTTCTCTTCGCCAGTAATTCCCAGGTGGCGTTTTGCTTCAAGAGGGGTAAGGGCGGTATCCGGAAAGGCATTGTTAATCGGATGGCGAATGACAGTCACCGATCGATAAGAAACCCCGAATTGCTGGATGAGTTCCTCTTTCATTTTTTGCGTGTGAACAAATATATGATTGACGAGCCGGTATTGAATTCTCAGTGTAATGCGATTGAACAGAGAATCGTTTGAGTCTCTCCTACGCTGATTAACGTTGTGCGCGGTCAGAACCGTCTTCTTTCCTAACATCTTGTAATACAACATGAGTAGCGTCCGGTCAATGAATCGCACTTTGCTGTTCCACAGGATATGAAAGACACGAGGCTTTGCGGACGCTGCATATTGGACAAGAGCTGCGTAATGGCGAAGCGTTCTTGATAACCTGGAAAGTAGCGTCGAATTCCTCCGCCTAGCAGGCCACATGCTATAAAACCTGAGATTTGGGCTGCTATGCATCTCGGGGCTGTCCACCACGTCGCTTCCGATGACGTCAAGGGAAACGCTCTTTGAAAGAAGTGCCATGGCCAGACCATACGCATACGGTCTGTCGACCCCACCAGTCAGCAAAGTGACGTCGATTGGGGATGCGGCGCCGCTTATATGTTCTCGTTCCAGTGCAGAGTCGGTCACCGTGTCCACGATGGGAGCCTCTCCCCACGTTGAGGTCAGTTTCTTAGACAAGACCAAATACAGAGCGAGAATCGCCGCTGCCTATCTCAAGATCTCATCCTCAAGACTTCGCAATGTCAATCTGCTGCACTCGCTTGTCGCGTATTTTGCTGAAGGCATTCTCGTATGCGGCAAAAAGGTTTTCGATGGAGTACTCCCAGGCCAGTTCCGTCTCCACACGCCTGCGCCCGAACTCCCCCATTTTTTGCCGCTCCAGAGGATGGTCGAGCAGCCAAAGGATTTTGTCTGCAAAATCGGTTATACGGTTTTCATTATCGCTGTATAAGGATGCGTCTCGTGCGCTGAACTTGCCTTCTCTCAGGGTGAATTGGACGATTGGCTTGCCCAGGGCCATGTATTCCATAACCTTGATCATCGTTGACAGGTCATTCATTTCGCATGGCTTATCGGGATTTACGCAGACGTCCGCGGTCGAAAGAACCTCCAGTAGCTCTGCGTCAGGGACCCTCCCAGTAAAGTTGACGGTTTCCTCAAGCTTCCTATCTCTAACCATCTGCCGAAGATCCGCGAGTGCCGGACCACTTCCAACGCATGTAAAATGAATGTCCCGGCGTCCCATGTTTCTGATGTGCTCCGCCACCTCCAACAGGATATCCACGCTGTCTTGTGTACTCATGACGCCCACATACCCTACGAGGTAGCGCTTACCATACTTTAGAGTTTGGTTTGGAGGAACTGATTTGAAGGTCTTCAAATCGGGTCCATTGCGAACCACAAATACACTTTCCGGTGGGACACATCCACGGCTCACTGCAATCTCTTTATAGCTTTCATTGGTAGATATGACCACGTCTGAAAACCGGAAGGTCAGCTTCTCCAAGTGCGCCTGCACTTTATAAAGTAAGTCTTTCCTTCCAAACTTAGCGAGATACAGCTCTGGGTTCACATCATGATGATCGAAGATATACTTGACTCCGAACAGCTTGAACGGCAAAGCGACCAAGAAAATGTCGTCAGGCGGGTTGCAACCCTGAATAACCTGGAACCCACGCCGTATGTAAATCCACCAAGCGTATAGGAACTCCCAGAACAAAGCGCACACGTATTCCCACAAATATCCGACCGGGCTATTGCCCTCCTTGGGCGCGGAGTGCCGATAAATATGGATGCCTTCTCTCACTTCATAGGCTCGTTCACACCCCTTTCCCTTGGGGCACAAGATCGTTACTTCGTAGCCCGCCTTCCGTAGCGCAACCCCCTCCTTCCATACACGCGGGTCAGTGGGAACGGGTGCATTTTCAACAATAATGAGAATTTTTCTTTTCACAAAGACCTCGCGGTGGTGCCCATCCGTTTGTAGAGCCCTCCGAGGGCGCAAAACATAGTCGCCTGCCCCCAATGCAACGTAGGAGTTTTATTGACGAGCCATCGTGAATACCTACGATAATAGAAGTATCCCGACTTATCCTGCATGTTCGCAATCGTCCACCGCGCGACCTTGTACGCGAGCGGTAGGGCTTCGGGATCACTATCAGAAAAGAACACCAAGGTGTCGATTGCCTGTGAGGAACACTGGATATCGAGCGGGAGGGTCTTCGAGTCGTAATATCTTGGCGTACCGTCAGGCAGGAAGAACGTATTTTTCCAGAAGTTGTATCCCCTCTTCAGATTGCTATCGAAGCGGTGGTCATCGGTGCTCTCGGCATAATGTTTGAAACAGTCCAGGACGTAGCCCGTATGGAAGTTGTCAACCCAGTGCGCGTTTGCCTTTTCTGCGTAGTACCACGATCCATCTGCACGTTGATGCTGCGCTGTGTACTGCATGGCCTTTTGTGCCAGCGCGAGATAGGACTCGTTCTTGGTATGGAAATATGTGCGGGCCAGAAAGCAGGCGCTGAGTGTGCTTGCGTTATGAACCCAGGCATGACCTCCCGGTGTATAGTCAAGGCACACCCCTTCTCCGTCCTGAAGGGTTCTAATATCGCGAATAAGATGCGCACATATGCTGTCTGCCACCTCCAGGTACTCATTCTTACCGAAGTGACCATACGCGTCCAGAAACGCGTGCCCTATTAGCGACGTCCAAACGACGGTCGGCATACCCTTAGGAATAAAACCACCGCGTGACTGGTAATCGAAGTGATTGCCCCAGCAGGCCCCCGAGTAACCGGGCGATCGATGGTCCATTAGCCATCGGAGGCAATACTCAGACTTCTCTGCCCACTTCGGATCGCCTGTTGACTGGTGAAGCCGTAGAAAACCACGCGCCAAAAAGCCCATACCCTTGCTCGAGTATCCTCGATCAATCCCCAATAGGGGACGAAGATTAACGGGGAATCGTCGCACTCCTTGTTGCAGCACAATACGGAGGAACCTGTTCTCGAAGGTGAGCGGACGCAAGAATCTCGCGCTGAGCCCGTCAAACGTGTCGTAACCACGATAATCGTTCTCTTCAAGCCACCCGAGGAGAGCGATTATGGAATTATAAATCTCGAGCCTCGCAGAGCTGTCTACTGTTAGGGTTTCGAGCCGCTCACCAGCAGATTCCATGATACTTTCCATTCCCGCTCCTTTGATTACTGATGCCTACAAAATCTACTAACCGTTGGCCCTCATGGAGCATATTTGCAACATCCGCAAAGTCAGGCTCGTTGTTTCCGATCATCACTGTTTGCGCATGTTCCAGAACTTCTCCAACACTCCGCGCCATGAGCCTGGATATGTGTGGGAGGTGGTTAAGTATAAATTCTCTGTTCGCACCGACCAGTTTTGCCAGATTCACGTTCTTGTCAAAGATGCGTATGTCATGGCCCTTGCCGATGAGATGCTCGATGACTTCAATCATAGGGCTCTCTCGAAGATCGTCAGTGCCTTCTTTGAAACTAAAGCCTAGTACGCCAATCCGCTTGTGACCCGTTTCCATGATGAGCCGAACGCCTCTGGCAATCTGCATTTCATTGCTGGGTAGGATGGAAGTAATAATCGGAAGTTCCAGGTCGTGCAATTTGGCCGTATATGCCAAGGCGCGGAGATCCTTTGGCAAGCAGGAACCGCCAAACGCAAATCCGGGCATCAGATACGCGGGTGAGATGTTGAGCTTCGTGTCTTGACAGAAAATCTTCATAACTGCGGGGGCATCAATAGAAAATGATTTGCAGATGTTTCCGATCTCATTCGCAAAACCGATCTTGAGCGCGTGCCAAGAGTTATCCACGTACTTGATCATCTCGGCAATCTCCAGCTCGGTTTTTATTAGGGGCGCGTCCAACTTTGCATAAAGCGACGCCAGCATATTACCGCTCTCGCAATCCAGCTCTCCAATCACCGTTTTGGGAGGCGAGTTAAAATCACTTACCGCCGAACCTTCACGCAAGAACTCCGGATTATTACAAATGCCGAAGTCACGGCCGGCCTTCTTTCCAGAGCGCTCTTCCAGGATAGGTATAACAACCTGGCGCATCGTGCCAGGTAAGATGGTGCTGCGTATGACGATGGTATGTCGAGTTGGCTTATTCCTGATTGCCTCGCCGATAAGCTCGCAAACACGTTTAACGTATTTCAGGTCCAGATTTCCATTGACCTGACTCGGAGTGCCGACGCAAACGAATGACAACTCTGTTTCATAGATAGCCTCATCCTGGTCGCTGGTTGCACGGAGCTTCCCTGACCTGACTGCGGCATGAATGATCGCTTCGATCTCGGCCTCGATAATAGGAGATTTGGCAGCGTTTATCAGGTCGACCTTAGCGCGGACAGGATCTACGCCGATAACCTCGTGCCCCCTCTGCGCAAGACACCCAGCGGACACTGTGCCCACATAACCCATACCGAAGATGCTGATTCTCACCGTTCGATTCCTTTCGAATTTCAGATCCTCTAAAAGTAAGCTGCACCAAGCATCCCGCTGCCGACCGGAGGCCGTCCCGGGCCTGAGGAGACTGCCGCGGCGCTTGATGCCTGGAGACTCACATGACTAAAGGAAGCCGCCACGTGGATTGTGTTTTTCCCATTGGCCACTCGCGAAACGTGCGCATCGGTTTTGCTAGCTTGGCTGCCTAGGGAGACAGGTGTCGAAAGTCTATCCGCGCAAGTTCGTTTTGCTTTGTTCCGGGTCCCGTAGAACACCTCGGTGGCGCTTCTGTACACTGCCCGAGCCGGTACAGTTTGAACGATCTCGTTGTTACTTCTACAACCGCTTCTGAATGCTCGTGTGATTAGGACATGAGACGGCCGTTTGCGCCACGTGCGGCCATTAATATCCGTATCACGGCCGAAAAACCAGGACATTTGGCAGGGCCGGCAAATCGAATTGCCGTGATTCCACCATGTTGAACTCGCGCCTGATTAAATCGAGCTTTGCGGTCACCCGAGTTTTGATTACGCCTGGCCGACGATCTCCGGCGTAGAGGCGAACAATGAACACGCCCGTGCTCTTGAGGTTTGTCGAAAATTTCTTAAGGATCGGCAGCACTTGCCCGTACGGGATGTGGTACATGGACTCCCGGAACAGGATTATGTCGAATTCTTGGCTGGGGCGGTAATTCAAGAAGTCACAGTTGACGAAGCTGTTCTTGCCGGCTCGACCATTTTCCTGAGAGCGCTTCACGGCTTTTGCCAGCGCAGCTTCGGAGATGTCAACGCCTATATAACTTTGATAGGCGGTTGCGGCAAGCTCATTTGCGGTGTTGCCCGGGCCGCAGCCAAGATCTAGGATATTCCCGTTGCACGCGTACTTTTCGAGGTACGGATACACGCAGTCGCCCAACGTGTTGTCGATGAAATTCCATTTGGTTCCGGAAAACTCCTTATCCCAAAGTCGCTTTTTCACACCCGAGGGACCGTAGCTCATAATAAATCCCCGGGTAAATGTCAACGTTCGGTCAACGATGTACATTCCACGTATCTCCAGTTAGCGAGTTTCAAGTACTTGATTGCGATTACCTCGTCCGCACTAACTCCGTCATAGGCTTTGATCTACTTGGACGTCAGTCAGCATCGCTGCACCTGTCCGTTCGACGAAACTGAGTGACAGCCTTAAATCGCCAGGGGCGAGCAGACTCTCAGTCGAAGCAACTGTAGAAGAACAACATCCGCAGCTTGGGCACTCTTTGTGACCCTCAACTCTCAACGTGGTGAAAGCTGGTCTTGCGTTTTGCCGATTCTATTTTGTCGCTGAATCAGCTTTTTAAGAAACTGTCAGCGAATTTTCGGCCCTCGAGTTGGAACAGAGTCTTGTCCCAGCGGCGTATCAATGACCACTTGATACGAGGCAGAACGACCTGGGCTCGCTTCGCCTGTTCCCGTCCAAAAAGCACCGCGATCCAAGAATACTTCCAAGAGAGCGGAGGAGGATTCAGTTTCCCCCCCAGGCTCGCAGCTATCTCTTCGATTTGTTTCACGAGGTCTGACCTGTCGGGGTAAAAGTAAAATAACCAGTTTTGGAGATATGTCACGCAGGCGTCTCGCACTCTTTGGCTGTCTTCGAGCGAACGGATGTAACGGATATGCAGTTCCATCGAGCACAATTGCGCCACCTTCTTTCTGTCGGAATAGCCAATGTAGCTCAAACTGCTGGTGCCTGACGTACGATAATAGACTTTTGCCTCTGGCACAAAGTGGACCCCGTCGCTCGCGAGCAGAACGCGACAGAAGTACTCGCCATCGTCATCTCCCAATAGTCTGGTGTCCCACGGGCCTGCCGCTTCGACTAGCTCCCGACTCACTAGCCAAGACGCAGTCTGCATATAGAGATTTAGTTTCATCTTTCGTATCAACCACTCAACGGGAGACAGATCGCACCACAGCGCGCTCGGAACGAATTGAGTCCGATAATAACGGTACATGAAGTTTCCCCAACTGCCAGACAGGAGAGTCCGTTTGTTCGCAGATTGTCCTAGAGCCTCCACCTGTTTTGCAATTTTGTCGGGGGCCATGAGATCGTCGGCGTCCAAATATTGGACGTAATCTCCCCTGCTCAATGACAAGGCCTTGTTTCGGGTCGCAGATGCTCCTTGATTCTTGTGCGTCACAACACGGAGTTGGTCAGATTCAAATTGCCGGGCAATAGCCAGCGTCCGATCGGTCGAACCATCGTCGACAACGATGATCTCCTTTGGCTCCCAAGTCTGTGCGATCGCTGAACGAAGAGTGTCGGATATCCATGCCTCTGCGTTGTATGCAGGAATGAGGATTGATACCAAGGGTTTCATGATGGGTTCCTGCTTAATATATTTTGTATAGGCGCTACGGGTCGACTCGGCGATCACATTCCAGGAGCGATTTGCGTTAGTTCCCGTCGACAGACTGTCAAGTTCTTGAAGAGATCGCTCACCGAGTACGTCTCGACGGCATTAGCCAACTCAGCCGGATCGCCAGCTTGCGACGATACCCGGTCCCCCTTCGACGATTTCTTCGCGAAGCAATCCGACATCCGTCACAATAACGGGCAGACCGAAACAGTATCCCCAAAACAGAACCTCGGATTAGATGAAGGTTCCGTGGCTGTTCGCGATGAGATCCAACCAGTTGGGTCATGTCCACTTCGAGGGAAGAATCGCAATAAAGCCGGAAGCTTCCTATAAGTGATTCTCGGTCAACTCCGGCAACGCCCGTCGGGGTTTAACCTTCTCGAATACTCGCGGGTCATCTTTCCGGAAGTGCATCCCGCATTAATGCTATCCGATGCACATCACCGTTCGCAGCATCTCATGGCAGCGCAACCGACAGACTAGTAACCCGAGAAATGACTTTGTGGGAGACGTCGGCGTCGAGGGGAAAAAATAGACCGCAACAGCGCACCGCCTGCTACGACCAGCAGAACTGCGGTTCAACAGGTGGAGGGAACACGGAATCCGCTGTTTTCGACCAGACCCAATTTAACAAGATTGCAAACATGAAGCCGCTCGCGACCGACCAATTCTGTGTGCATCCGCCGCATTCACGCGTTGTAGCTATCACGGAATTGTCACAACGGTCCCGGTGAGGCCTGTAGGAGGTGCTGGTTGAGCTGATTGACCTGTTGAATCGGCAGCGTATACACGCTCATCGAATTCACGCACATCGGGGAACAACATGTTACCCGTGCAGCTTGCGCTGGGGTTTGAGGCCAGCGCGTAACTGACCGTAGTCGAACTAGACCCTGTCATAAGCAACTCTGCACCCGAAGGATTGCAGGCTGAAGCTGCGCCGCTCAACTGAAAGCCACCCATGATATGAACGCTGCCGCTCGGTAGTCCGCTGATGGTCAGTGTCTCTGTGCCGTTCGACCAACTTGATCCCGTGATGCTGTAGGAATGCTGGTAGGTTGTATCTACCGGAAGTTTCTGCCAAGCGATGGAAGCGGGAATATCGTAGGCATATCCGCTCATGTACGTGCCGCCTGTCACATCTGGTCCAATCGGAGGAAAAGGCTTTGCTTGTGTGGTCGAGCAACCAGTCGGGAAGCTCGACCATGTGGTGCAGACTTTCCACCAGTTCAAGCCCGTGCCCCCACTCGGGTAAGGCGTACAGGAAGGCGAAGTGTAACCGGAAAGAAAGAATGAACATGGCAGGTTCGTTGTACTGGGGACGGAGTTAGCAAAAGAGGAAGCATTCCCGGCGAGAACCGTTGGAACCTCGACGTTGATCGTTGCCGTGCAGGTGCCTGGCGAAAGTCCGCTTCCGGCAGCCCTGTATTGAAAACTTGAGCCGCCGGTGGAGCTTGGGGAGTAAGTGCCGTCATAACCGGACTGGGTGCAGGAACTGATAGTGAACGAGGTATTAAGCGCCGGCTGGAGCGTGCTGTTGACGGTGACAGTTGTCCCAGATTCGCTTACCGAAACTGACGCGGTCGCTCCGTCGCATGGCGCGCTAGCAAATCCCGGTGCCCCCGGCCCGCAATAGCGGATTGCTCCAGTCACCGTGTCATAGTTACCCCAGCGCATGGAAGTCGGCTGGACGAGCAAATCCTCGTGCGCCGAGGAGCCTTCATCAAACGAATAGATATAATCTGAGGCGTGTTCGAGCCACGTAGATTCGTAATTGGTCAACTGCGGGCCGCCAATGGTATTCCCTACCAAGTTCACGAATCGGTTAAAAGAATCAAACGTGGCTCCAGCAAAATTTGTCGATACGTAGGGAGCGTCCCAGCCCGAGGCGTAGTTACGGAACAAGGTGCTCAGGTCGTGCGTTCCATGCGTGTCATCCTCCTGAATCGATGGAGTTTGGTTCCCTTCGTACAGCAAGAATGCGTTTGCGTCGTTGTGCTCAAACATATCAAGAACATAAGTCGTGAACGGGTCGTGCGTATAATTGTAGGCGATCACATCGCCCTCCATCGACCCGATTCCTTCCCAGGGGATGTTCGCCTCCATGATGTTGTTCATGATCAGATCATCCGAATCCGATCCTTCCTGCATGTCAGGACCGTAACTACTGTCTACTGCGACGACGCCAAAAAAGTAATTGTTGATCACGAGACAGTTCTTATCACTGTTCATGTAGAGCGAAGATCCTGTGCCGGCGCCATAGCCTAAGAACCGTACCCCCTTGACCCAGGAAGCGTAAGACAGATTGAAATCTACTGGATAATCCGTAGTCAGGCCTGTAGCGTAAATCGTCATATCTTCGAGAGCGTTTCCATAAGCAGCATATCCATTTGCTCCGGTGGTGAAGTTTGCAACCGGACTTGTGGTGCTCCCGTTGTAGGTTCCCCAGTTCGACATGTATAAACCTGGAGTAAAACCAAGCGTGTATGATCCACCCCCATTGTTAGCTACCGAGGTGACATAAACGACCTGCGTCTGCGTTGGCGTATTCGCCGTTCCTTCGCCAGACCTCTGACATGCCGCGTTGAAACCGCAAACATAAAGGCCGCCGTTGTCTACCGAGGAGCCAGTCGTACAACCGGAACCGCTGTACCCGGAATCGCACTGCTGAAGCTGTAAGAGTAACCCTTGCACCGGAGTCGGCCCCGTGCACCCGGTCACCGTGATTGAGGTGGTTCCTGCTGAGAAACCCGATGACCAGGTACACGAACCGCTCCCATAGCCACCGCCGAGTTGAATCATCGTTGAGCCCGTGAGGGTCAGAGTAGTTGATTGGGGGCCGCTCCCACGCAGCGTCACTCCGTTCTGAGTGTAGAAGATGATGTTCGCGCTGGAGATCGTGTAATTGCCAGCGGGGATTAGAACGTAGGTACCTTGCGGGGCCGAAGCCAGCGCAGCATTGATTGTTGTGGCTGTGACCGATCCACCGGCCACAGTGTTGCAGGCGGTTGTTACGCATTGTGTCCGCGTCGGCGGTGTCCAAGGATTCGGGGTAGTCTCCCCGTCAGGCAGCGTGGCGGGAAGGCCGGCGTGAGTCCAGTCAATCGCCCGGCTGCTCGAAAGAATACCGGACCAGGGTTGTTGCGCATGGACTAAAGCGGGAAACGAAATCGATGTCCAAAGAAGAGCGGACAAAAGGACCCGGAAGTACCTCATTTAGTGTTTCCTCAAGACAACTCTAAAACTGTCGGATCGTAGGCCAAGTTTACCAAGGAACGTACGATTCGTAACAATATTGAGCTGACTAAAGTAACCTAAATCCTAAATGACCGTCACGCCGTCGCCTCCGGATCATTCTGATTCGAGAACAACGAGGTCCTTCGACGCGGCCCTTACGGATTTGGATTCTGAATCAGGGTCATGCATTTCACTTTCCAAACGATAAGGTGTTCAATCCACGATGATTACTGGTAACCAGCCCATCCCAGGCAACGTAAAATGTAAATTATGCTCGGTAAATGTCGCCGGGCCAGGCGCCAGCCCTATTACAGCGGCACTTATCTAGGCACTGGATCCTCGGCGAATTTTTGGACGTCAGGCGAAAAAACCGACCGCGACCTCGCTTCAATGCACCCGTTTCTCTGGGTCGCCCGGCGCGTACGCGGTTGCGAGTAAATAGTCGCGCCAGCGAGGAACGATGTGTAGCGGATAGCCCAGCAAAGCGAGCGGTCGATTGAGTGGATTTGTGGGTAGATGGTGCGCCTGAAAGTATTCTACGCAGTATTGCCTGAATCCGGCCTTCTTAAACTGCCAATCGAGATGTTCGCGACTATATTCAAGTACATGAAGGAGAGCGGTTTCGTCATCTGGATATTGAAAATGGTCAAAGATGGGCCGTCCGAGCGCCATATATACTACGTTTCGGAGGCGGTAGAGATTTGGCGTGGTGCAGATGATGACACCACCAGGCCGCAGAACCTTAAGGAGGCGTCCCAGTACGAGGTAACCCGGTATCGGTAGGTGCTCGATGACCTCAGAAAAAAAGACGAAGTCGAATTTGGCGTCAAAAGGCTGCTCAGATTTGCATAAGTTCCAGTAAATGGTCTCCACACCATGCTTCGCCATGTACGACAGATGTGGGCCGGGAAGGTCCGCCACGACGCCGTGGTCGTTCCACAGTTTGGTGCACATAAGGGCCAGCTGCCCCCCTCCAACATCCAGCACATCAACTGGATGTGGCGGAGCCAACGCAGCAAATCGCTGAATGCATTCTTTGTAACGAGAGCGATATCGTAGATAGTAAGCTTGTCCACCAAATTGCATTTCATCTTGGCACATGTAATGCTCATACAATGAGTCGAAATCACCAGGCTTCCACGTGCGTGCCATATCTACCTCTCCTTTTCAACCAAACTACTTATTTAAGTATTCCGATTCTTGCGTGCTTTTCCGAACGGCAAAAACGATTCGTTTAGTCCGCCAAGGCCGCTTTGGTTTCACTGCCCTCCGGGCAGCGGGCGCCGCGAATGACTACGAAGAACGTCGTCGATGTCAGGTGCTCCCGGTGCACGGCCCAGCTTTTTACTACACGGAACCGTTACCCAGCAGCCAACACCTTTGGCGGCGGAAGGTCTGGCTTCGGGCCCCGCCGCGCAACCCAATCCAGCACTAGAGAAACGGCTCGCGCCTTAGCGTCCCAGGTTAGGCATTCCCGTGCGTAAACCATTCCTTGACGACGCAACTGCTCGAGCCGGTCACGATTTTGCGCAAGTTCCGTCAAAATCTTTTCCATCTGTGCGACGACGTCGCTTTCATTCGTAAGAGCCGCCTTGCAACCCACCTCTGGATGAACGATATCTCCGGGCCCGCCGAAGTCCACGACCACAGGTACAGCGCCACTGGCGAGA
>Ga0302324_100009255_pt1 | contig 20648 bp, 20 predicted proteins | sample Palsa_T0_1_FD_201949 | JGI IMG/M metagenome (GOLD analysis project Ga0302324, IMG submission 201949) | Peat permafrost microbial communities from Stordalen Mire near Abisko, Sweden - Palsa_T0_1 | ecosystem: Environmental > Terrestrial > Soil > Palsa > Peat permafrost | place: Sweden: Abisko...
GACCGCTTTCGCACCACCTGTCGGTGTACAAGTTCAAGTACACGCTGGCCACATCCATTCTGAATCGCGTCGCTGGACTCATTCTCTCGCTTGGCTTCGTGCTGCTCACGTATTGGCTCGTGGCGATTGCGGGCGGCGCACGCGCCTATGCCCAGGCGCGCACACTCTTGGCGCTCGGTGTATTTAAGATCGCCTACGCGCTCATGCTCGCCGCGTTTGCCTACCATCTCATCGCCGGCCTTCGCCATCTGATCTGGGACACCGGCAGGGGCCTTGATCGTGTGAGCTCGCGGCGCAGTGCGTGGTGGGTGGCCGCGCTCAGCGTCGTCGCAACTCTGGTGCTCGCCTACCTCTTGCTGCGGCCGGGAGCGTACGCGCGATGAGCCTGCGTGCGCCTCTTGGTCGTGTGCTGGGCCGCGGTTCGGCGAAGCAAGGTGTGCACCATTGGTGGCTGCAGCGCTTGACCTCGATCGCGCTTGTGCCGCTGGGTATTGGCTTCGTCGCCTCTTTACTGACGCTGCCCGCGCTCGACTACGCCACGCTCGTTGGCTGGTTGCACCAGGGCAGCACGGCTTTGGGCCTGGTGCTCTTTGTCCTGGTGGCGGCACGCCACTCGCAGCTGGGCGTGCGCGTGGTCATTGAAGACTACGTGCACGACAATGGCTCAAAGACGCCGTCCCTCGTCATCGTCGACTTTGTGCACGCGTTGCTCGCGGCCGCCGCGATCTTCGCGATCTTGAAGGTCGCCTTCGGAGGCCGCCTGTGAGTGATGCCCGGGCAGCGTGGACCGATCACAGCTACGACGTCATCGTGGTCGGCGCGGGTGGCGCGGGTTTGCGCGCGACGCTGGGTCTTGCTGAGGCAGGCCTTTCGACCGCGTGCATTACCAAGCTCTTTCCGACCCGCAGTCACACCGTTGCCGCCCAGGGCGGCATCAGCGCGGCGCTCGGCAACATGGGCGAGGATGACTGGCGCTGGCACATGTATGACACCGTCAAGGGCTCGGACTGGCTCGGCGATCAGGACGCCATCGAGTTCATGTGCAAGGAGGCACCCGCCGCGGTCGTCGAGCTGGAACACTACGGCGTGCCGTTTTCACGCACCGCCGAGGGGCTCATCTACCAGCGGCCCTTCGGCGGCATGACGACCCATTTTGGCAAGGGCATCGCGCAGCGCACCTGCGCTGCCGCCGACCGCACCGGCCACGCGATGCTGCACACGCTATATCAGCAGTCGATACGTCACCAGGCTACGTTTTTTGTCGAGTACTTCGTGATCGACCTCATCATGGAGGGTGGCGCGTGCCGCGGGGTCATTGCGCTTGATTTGGCGGAAGGCAAGCTGCATCGCTTTCGCGCTCACATGACCATCCTCGCCACGGGGGGCTACGGCCGCGCTTACTTCTCGTGCACTTCGGCGCACTCGTGCACGGGCGATGGCAATGCGATGGTGCTGCGCGCCGGGCTGCCGCTGCAGGACATGGAGTTTGTGCAGTTCCATCCGACCGGCATCTACGGGCCCGGTTGTCTCATCACCGAAGGGGCGCGCGGCGAGGGCGGCTATCTCACCAATTCGCGCGGCGAGCGCTTCATGGAGCGCTACGCGCCAAACGCCAAAGACCTTGCCTCACGCGATGTCGTGAGCCGTGCGATGACGGTGGAGATTCGTGAGGGTCGCGGGGTGGGCGCTGAACACGATCATCTTTTCTTGCACCTCGAGCATCTCGGACCCGAGGTGCTGCACGAGCGCCTGCCGGGAATCACGGAAACCGCGCGCATTTTTGCCGGTGTCGATGTGAGCAAAGAGCCGATCCCCGTGCTGCCGACGGTGCACTACAACATGGGCGGGATTCCCTGCAACTACCACGGCGAGGTCGTGGCGGGACAGGCGGATGACTCCGACGCAGTGGTCCGCGGGCTCATGGCGGTGGGCGAGGCGGCCTGCGTCTCGGTTCATGGCGCCAATCGCCTGGGCTCCAATTCGCTGCTTGACCTGGTGGTCTTTGGACGCGAGGCGGCACGCCGCTGCGCGCAGCTTGTGAAGCCGGGCAGCGATCATCGTGCACTCGCCTCCGACGCGGGCGAAGCCGCGCGCGCGCGCGTTGAGCGCCTGCGCGTGGCCGATGGCTCGCGCCCGACCGCGGCGCTGCGCCTTGAGATGCAGAAGATCATGCAGCGCGATGCCGCGGTGTTTCGCAGCGGCGAGATTTTGCAGCAGGGCATCGACAGCCTCGCACAGGTGTGGAAGGGCTTTGCCGATGTGCGTGTCAGCGACCGCTCGCTCGTGTGGAACACCGACCTTGTTGAAACCCTTGAGCTTGAGAATCTGCTGCTGCAGGCGAGCGTCACGATTCAGTCGGCCGCGCATCGCACCGAGAGCCGTGGCGCGCACACGCGCGAGGACTATCCGGAACGCGACGACAAGCGCTGGCTGCAGCACACGCTCGCCTGGATCGATGCGGCGGGCGGCGTGCGTTTTGGCGGTCGCCCCGTGCACCTGCAGCCGCTGACGGATGATGTGGAGTCGATTGCGCCGAAGACGCGGACTTATTAGTCAGCGTGGGGCCGACGATGACGTGTGGCACGTTTGTAGATGAGAGGCGGAGGCTCACCGATGGCGCAGTTTTTTCTGCCGCGCAACTCGCGCATCAACCGTAACGGACGCGTGCACCGCGCGCCCTCGGGAGCGCGCGCCACGCGGCGTTTTCGCATCTATCGGTTCGATCCGGATGGCACGGAGGGGCCGCGGCTCGATACCTTTGAGCTCGATCTGGACAGCTGCGGCGCGATGGTGCTCGATGCGCTGATCCAGATCAAAGCGGCCGTCGACTCAACCGTGACTTTTCGCCGCTCCTGCCGCGAGGGCATCTGCGGCTCCTGTGCCATGAATATTAACGGCGTTAACTGCCTAGCCTGCATCACACCCATCAAGGCTCTCGGCGAGGAGATCCGCATCTACCCCTTGCCGCACATGCCGGTGGTCAAAGATCTCGTGCCGGATCTGACCACGTTTTATGCCCAGTATGCTGCAGTGCAACCGTGGCTCAAGACGCAGACGCCGCCTCCTCCGGATCGCGAGCGCCTGCAATCCAAGAGCGATCAGGAGAAAATTGACGGCCCGGCCGCGTGCATTCTCTGTGCCTGCTGCTCCACAGCCTGTCCGAGCTACTGGTGGAACTCGGAGCGCTTCCTGGGACCTGCGGCGCTGCTGGCTGCCTATCGCTGGATCATCGATTCCCGCGATGATGCCAGTGGCGAGCGCCTCGATGAACTGGAGGATCCGTTTCGCCTGTACCGCTGCCACACGATCATGAACTGCACGGATGTATGCCCCAAGGATCTCAATCCCGCCAAGGCCATTGCCGAGATCAAGAAAATGCTGCTCGAGCGCCTCTCATGAGCATCGTTGAGATACGCGGCGACGGACGGTTGCTGTGGCGCTGCCGGCGCGGTATGAAGGAGCTTGACGTCCTGCTGGAGCGTTATGCGCATACGCTGCAGGGGCGCGCGGCACCCGCCGAGCGACGCGCATTCGCGCGCCTGCTCGATCTTGCGGACCCGGATCTTGCCGCCTACCTTCTCGGTCAGGCGACTTCCCCCGATCCTGAGCTCGCCGGACTTGCGCGGCGCATCGCCGCGGGCGCCCGCCCCGAAGGGGAGCGCCGTTGAAGCCCGCGTTTCGTCAAGTGCTCACTAGGTCACAGCTTTGCCATATGTCCCCGAAAGAGCTGTCGCGGAGGTTAACTGCCCTGAACTTTCTTAAGACTTCCCGGTCTACTCAGGTCGCGAGGTGGGGACCTTGCGTGCCGGGGCCTCAGTGGGTGCGATGAGCGCCGACGTAAGTGATCTGAGCCTGGTACGGCGTGTTCAAAGCGGCGATAAAGGGGCGTTCGACGCGCTGGTGTTGAAGTATCAGCACAAGGTGACGAAGCTCGTGATGCGGTATGTCAGAAACCCGGCCGAGGCCGAGGATATTGCGCAGGAGGCCTTCATCAAGGCCTACCGGGCACTACCGCAGTTCCGTGGCGACAGCGCGTTCTACACTTGGCTTTATCGCATCGCCATCAACACCGCCAAGAATGCGGTCGTGTCGCGTGATCGCAGTCCCGTCGAATACGACCTCGACATGCAAAATACCGATGAATCTTATGAGCTGCAGGGGCGCATGAAGGATGCGGAGACCCCCGAGGGTCTGGTGCTTACCGATGAGATCCGCACCACCGTCAATGCGGCGATGGAAGCCCTTCCCGAGGATCTGCGCACGGCCATCGTGCTGCGCGAGCTGGAAGGTTTGAGCTACGAGGAGATTGCCGCGAGCATGGATTGCCCGGTCGGCACGGTGCGTTCACGCATCTTTCGCGCGCGGGAAGCCATCGATCGGCGCCTGCGCGAAGTATTTGAGGGCGGGCTCGGCCGCACGGAGGAATTAGGATGAACGAAGAGCTCGACAGTCAGCTGTCGGCCATGTTTGACGACGAGTTGCCCGAGGGCGAGTGTGAGCTGCTCGCGCGGCGACTGTCGCGCGATCCGCTGCTGCAGGCGCGCTGGGCGTGCTATGCGGCCATTGGTGCGGCGGTGCGCGGCGAGATGCGCTCGAGTAGCCGGCTCGCCAAGCAGGTGAGCGTGCTGATCGCCGGCGAGACGGATCTCGCCCCGGCGGATATGAGGACAGCCTCGACTCGCGCGCGCTTTGCCCTCAGTCGTACGTGGCAGGCGATCGCCGGCGCTGCAGTCGCCGCAAGCGTTGCCACCCTTTCCATCCTCTGGCTGCACGGCGCCGGTGGCGCAGGCTCGGTCCCCGCACCGACCCTGGCGGCCGTGATCCCAACGAGCACGCCGGCCGCAGTCGAAGCGCCGGCAAGCTACGTCGTACCGCGGGCGGCGGAAGCGCGCATGATCGTGCCGGCAACGGAACTTGCGAAGTACGTGGTTGCGCACAGCGAATACTCAACGCCCGTGAATCGCTCCAATCTGCTCTCAGCGCTGATGGCGAGCGAGCCGGCTGCGACGGGTGTGCCCGCGGAGCTTCCAGCCTACGGCAACGACCCCAATCCCCATGCCGAACAAGCGCGTTAGGGAACGACTGACTTGGGTTGCTCTTGCGCTTGCGGCCGCGGCAAGCGCCATCGCTCAGGAGCCGCGCCAGTGGCTTGAGCGCATGAATCAGGCGCTGACCTCGCGCAATTACGACGGCGTGTTTGCGCATTGGCAGGACGGGCGCGTGGAGATGTTGCGCATCATCCACCGCAATCTGAACGGCCGGATCACTGAGCGCCTCGCCTCCCTCGACGGTTCGGGGCGCGAGTTCATTCGTAACGGCGCTGAGCTGTCCTGCTATCTGCCCGACAAGCGCACCGTGCTGGTGTCGCATTCGGAAAGCTCCGCATCGCTCCTCACCAGCATCCCGGCCATCGACGGCAAGACCGCCGGCTTCTACGACATCACGGATGTGATGCGCACGCGCGTGAATCGCCGCAATACGCGCGTCATCGCCGTTACCCCGCGCGATGAGTTTCGCTACGGCTATCGGCTGTGGATCGATGAGTCGACCTCGATGCCGCTGAAGACGCAGCTCTGCGATGCGCACGGCCGAGTCATTGAACAAGTGGTATTCGCAAATCTTGAGCTTGCCAATCGCATTCCCGACGCAGCGTTTCGGCCGGATGTGGCAACCGACGGCTTTCAGTGGGTGCGCAATGATGCCACGCCCGCGGTGAGCGCCGGCCTGCCGAACCTGTCGGCGCTGTGGAGCGCATTGCGCCTGCCGCCCGGATTTCGCATGACGGTGCGCTCGGCGCAGCTGCTGCCCGGCGCGCATGATCCGGTCGCGCACCTGGTGTTCACGGACGGTCTGGCCTCGGTGTCGGTGTTTGTGGAATCCGGCTTCGCAACGCCTGCCGATCAGCAAACCGTGGCGGGCGTTGCAAGCGTCGGCTCGGCGTCGGCGTTCACCACCGTGATCGATGGACACAAAGTCACCGCGGTGGGCGAAGTCCCGCCGAACACCGTACGCTTCATCGCGACCTCGGTGACGAAGTCTGAGCCTGCGGTGGCAATCGGCTCACCCGGACACTGAGCCATCAGCGCGCAAGCGCCCGACACCGTGCGACTGAGCCTCGTTCGGCGCCGCGACTGCGAGCTGTGCGAGGAGATGTTGGCCGAGCTTGCCGCACTCGCGCGCGCTTTGCCGCTGCCCCCCATCGATCTGCTCGACGTGGATGCGGATGCGGAGCTGCAACGCCACTTCGGCTTGCACGTTCCGGTGCTGCTCCTGGGCGGCGAGGTGGTCTGCCGCCACCGCCTCGACGTTCCGGAACTGCGGCGGCTCCTACGGCTATAATGCGCCCGCGGCAAACGGGGGGACTCATCCTCGCGGCGGACGCGTGCTCGAGGGTTTGATGCGGCTCATTCGCAATTTCTCCATCATTGCTCATGTTGATCACGGCAAATCCACCCTAGCCGACCGCTTTATCCAGATCTGCGGCGGCCTTGCCGCCCGCGAAATGCAGGATCAGGTCCTCGACTCCATGGAGCTTGAGCGTGAGCGAGGCATTACGATCAAGGCCCAAAGCGTCACACTCTTCTATACAGCGAAGAACGGCGAGCGCTACCAGCTCAACATGATCGACACGCCCGGCCACGTGGACTTCTCCTACGAGGTGTCCCGTTCGCTCGCCGCCTGTGATGGCGCGCTCCTCGTGGTCGATGCCACCCAGGGGGTCGAGGCGCAGAGCGTCGCCAACTGCAACACCGCCCACGAGCAGGGGCTCGAGGTGCTGCCGGCCATCAACAAGATCGACCTGCCCTCAGCCGATCCCGAGCGCGTTGCGAAGGAGATCGAAGAGATCATCGGCATTGAGGCGCGCGATGCGATCCGGGTGAGCGCCAAAACGGGGCAGGGCGTAGAGGAGTTGCTCGAGCGTTTGATCGAGCGCATCCCGCCCCCGCGCGGTGATCCGCAGGCGCCGCTGCAGGCGCTCATCATCGACTCCTGGTTCGACAACTACATGGGCGTGGTGTCGCTCGTGCGCGTGATGCACGGCTCGCTCAAACAGGGCGACAAGATCCGCGTGATGTCCACCGGGCGCGCTCACGAGGTCGATCGGCTGGGGCGCTTCACGCCCAAATCGATCGCCGAACCCATGCTCGGTACAGGCGATGTCGGCTTCGTCATCGCGGGCATCAAGCAGATCGACGGCGCGCCGGTCGGCGATACGATCACGCTGGAGAATCGCCCGAGCCGCGAAGCTCTGCCGGGCTTCAAGCAGATACAGCCGCGCGTATTTGCCGGGCTCTTTCCGGTAGATGCCGACGACTACGAAAAATTCCGCGACGCGCTTGCGAAGCTGCGTCTCAATGACTCGGCGCTGCACTACGAGCCGGAAGTCTCCGGTGCCATGGGCTTCGGCTTTCGCTGCGGCTTTCTCGGCCTGCTGCACATGGACATCGTGCAGGAGCGCCTCGAGCGCGAATATCAGCTGGCACTCGTGACAAGCGCGCCCACGGTGGTGTACGAGGTGCTGCGCAGCGACGGCGAGGTCGTACTCATCGACAACCCCTCCAAGTTGCCGCCGTCGAATGAGATCGAGGAGATCCGCGAGCCCATCATCACGGCCAATATCCTCGTGCCACCGGACTACGTGGGCGCCGTGTTAAAGCTCTGCAACGACAAACGGGGTTCGCAGAAAAAGCTCCTGTATCTTGCCGATCAGGTGTCACTGCAATACGAGCTGCCGCTTGCCGAAGTGGTGATGGATTTCTTTGATCGCCTGAAATCCGCGAGTCGCGGCTATGCCTCCTTCGACTACGAGTTCAGCCACTTCCACGCCGCGCCGCTCGTCAAACTTGATATGCTCATCAACGGCGATCGCGTGGATGCCTTATCGCTCATCGTCCATCGCGACAACGCCTACCAGAGGGGTCGCGAGCTCGTCGACAAGATGCACGAACTCATACCGCGACAGATGTTCGAGGTTGCCGTGCAGGCGGCGATTGGCAGTGCGATCATCGCGCGCGCAACCGTGAAGGCGCTGCGCAAGAATGTGCTGGCAAAGTGTTACGGCGGCGATGTGACACGCAAGCGCAAGCTCCTCGAGAAGCAGAAAGAAGGCAAGAAGCGCATGAAACAACTCGGCCGCGTCGAAATCCCGCAGGAGGCGTTTCTTGCCGTGCTGCAGGTCGGACGCAAACACTAGGCCGTCAGGTACGCCATGCTCATGCAAATTATCTCGGCGTTGAGTTGGCTTGCGCTGCCGGTGGGGCTCGTGTGCCTCATCGATGACTGGTTTGTGCGGCCGCGGCGTCAGATCTCTGCCCTGCCGCACGCCGTCGCAGATCCGCCGCTGATCGCGCTTTTGTATTTCGCGCTGCCGTTCCTGGTGGCGGCCGCGGTGCTGCGGCTCCTGGTTGCCGAACGGCTCGACTTTGCGCTCGTCCTCTCGATCATCACGCTCGTGACGGGGGTGGTGTGGTGGCTGGATGCGGTGTGGCTGCGTGGCCGGCGCGCCGCCCGCGCACAGGCCAGAGGCGAGGATCCGGGCAAGGTGCCCGAGCCTGCCACGGTCGACTATGCGCGCAGCTTCTTTCCCGTGGCGCTCGTGGTGCTGCTGCTGCGCGCCTTCGTCTTTGAGCCCTTCCGGATTCCCTCCGACTCGATGATGCCCACATTGCTCGATGGCGACTTCATCATCGTCAACAAGTACACCTACGGGCTGCGCTGGCCGGTCCTCAACGGCAAATTCCTCAATATCAACTCCCCGCAGCGCGGCGATGTGGTGGTATTTCGCTACCCGCTCGATCCGTCCGTGAACTACATCAAGCGCCTGGTGGGCCTGCCGGGCGATCATGTGCAGGTGACGCGCGATCGCATAACCGTCAATGGCCAGCCCGTGCCCTTTCAGCTCGTCGGGCCCTACGACGATGGTTGCTACCTCAACTTTCAGCTCGCCGTCGAACACCTCGGCGAGCATGTCCATCACGCCATGCTCTGTCCGCGCGCTTACCAGCAGACCCCCGATCCGCCGCCGAGCTGCAATCGCAGCAATTCGCGCGGCTACTACTGCGGGGACGGGGGCGCGGATGCCGAGGGCGCCGGGCCTGGCCGCGACACGCCCGAGCTCATCGTGCCCCCCGGCGCGTACCTCATGATGGGCGACAATCGCGACAACAGCGAAGATGGACGCTTTTGGGGGTTCGTGCCCGAGGATCATCTCGTCGGCAAGGCCACCCGGATTTGGTTCAATTGGGATCTGCACCGTTCTGGCGGGCCGCTGTGGAGCCGGATTGGCGCGCGCATTGAGTGATAGCCTCAAACGGAGGAAACATGTACAGCAGACAACGCGGTGTGACGCTCATCGGCTGGGTCTTTTTGCTGATACCGATCGCGATTCTCGGATACGCCGGCCTGCGCCTCGCGCCGGTTTACCTGAACTACATGAAAGTCTCGCGCTCGATGAATCAGCTGGTCACGGAGGTGCACTCCGGAGATACGACCAACGCTGGCGTCATCCGCACCTCGCTCGAGAAGCACCTCAACGTTGAAAGCGTTGATTATCCCGACATCAAGGACTTCGACATCCGTCGGGACGGCACTGCATGGACCGTGCAAAGCAACTACGACGAAACCGCGCCGCTCTTCTACAACATTGCGCTCGTCGTCTCGTTTGATAAGACTGTGCGAATCGAGTAACGCAGTGCAGATGGCTGCGATGCGGGCAGCGGACTGGCCATCGGGATGGGTGCTGGAGAAGCTCGCCTACGAAGTGCGCGACACGGCGCTCTTCGGTTCCGCGCTCACGCATCGCAGCGTATCCGGGTCGAACAATGAGCGCCTGGAGTTTCTGGGCGACGCGGTGCTCAATCTACTGATCGCCGAGCATCTTTACAGGGACTTCCCGAGCGCTTCAGAGGGTGATTTGAGCCGCCTGCGATCACGCCTCGTCAGCGGCGAGGCACTTGCGCAGATGGCCGCCGCACTTGGCCTCGGGGAAGTGCTGCAGCTGGGGTCCGGGGAGCTCAAAAGCGGTGGCTTTCGGCGCAAGTCCATTCTCGCCGATGCGCTCGAGGCGCTCTGCGGGGCGGTGTACCTCGATGGCGGCCTGGAAGCGGCGCGGCGTGTCGTCGCCGCACTCTTTGGCGCACGCATCGCGGCGTTGCCGGCGCCGGCTACCTTGAAAGATGCGAAGACACGCCTGCAGGAGTATCTGCAGGGGCAGGGCCTGGGGCTGCCGAGCTACGTCGTGGAGCGTGTCGAGGGCGCCCCGCACGAGCACACCTTCTGGGTGCGCTGCGAGCTTGTCGGGCTCGGGCGCGCCGCGCGGGGCAGCGGCTCAACCCGGCGCGGCGCCGAGCAAGAGGCCGCCACGCGCGTGCTCGAGGAGCTCGCCGCGGCCGCGGTGGCGAAAGTGTGAACGCACCGGCCACGTTTCGCAGCGGCTTTGCTGCGCTCGTCGGGCGCCCGAACGTCGGCAAGTCCACGCTCTTGAACGCGCTGGTCGGCGAGAAGCTGAGCATCGTGACGCCGCGACCGCAAACTACGCGCCATCGCATTCTCGGCATCTGTCATATGCCGAACGCGCAGATCGCCTTCGTCGATACGCCCGGCCTGCAGCAGCAGCGCGCGAGCCGTGCGCTGAATCGCGCCATGAATCGCACCGCCGGGGCGGCGCTTGCGGAGGCCGACTTGTGCGTCCTCGTGGTCGCCGCGCTCGAATGGCAGCGCGGGGATGAGATGGTGCTCGAGCGCATCGCCAAGTCCGGTCTGCCGGCCATCGCGGCGGTCAACAAGATCGACGAGATCTCACCGCGGGAGCGGCTGCTGCCATATATCGCAGAGCTCGCCCAACGTCTGGCATTTCGCGAGATCGTTCCGCTGAGCGCGCTCAAGGCTGAGCAGGTCGACGTGCTGCGCAATGTTATCGAACAGCACCTGCCGGTTGCACCGCCGATGTTTGCACCCGGCACGCTTACCGATCGGGACCTCTCATTTCGCATTGCCGAGCTCATCCGCGAGCGGCTCACTCTCGAGCTCAATCAGGAAGTGCCCTACGGCATTGCGGTTGAGATTGAAAAGATCGCCGAGGATCAGGGGCAGCTGCGCGTCGATGCCTCGATCTGGGTTGACCGCGCGGGGCAGAAGCCGATCGTGATCGGCGCCGCAGGCGAGCGCTTGAAGCGCGTGGGCCGCTCCGTGCGCCTGCAGCTCAACGACATGCTCAATCGCCGCGTGCATCTGCAGCTGTGGGTCAAGGTGCGCGAGGACTGGGCGGACGATGCTCGCTCGCTGCGCGAACTCGGGGTGGAGTGATGCGCACTTCACGGCGGGTGACTCTGGCGCAGGCCTATATCCTGCACCACCGGCCGTTTCGCGACACTGGCCGTATACTGGAAGTGCTGACCCACGATGAGGGGCGCCTCAGCATCTTCGCCCGCGGCGTGCGCGGCCCCAAGGCCCGCTTTGCCGCGGTGCTGCAGCCGTTTCGGCGGCTGCTCCTCTCCTGGAGTGGGCGCGGCGAGGCACCGAACTTAAGTGGCGCCGAGAACACCGAAGATACCGCGGAGCTGCCGGCGCAGTACCTGATCTCGGGTTTCTATCTCAACGAGCTCTTGTTGCAGCTCACCACGCGCCATGACCCGCAGCCGGTGCTCTTCGACACTTACCGCCACGCGCTCGAGGCCTTGAAGGCCGGCGCGGCGCTCGAGCCGACCCTGCGTATCTTCGAGAAGCGCCTGTTGCAGAACCTGGGCTACGGCATCGATCTTCTCGCCGAAACGATGAGTGGGCAACGCATTGAAGCGGAGCGGTATTATCATTTCCGGCCGGGACAGGGTTTGTTTCGCGCGGAAGCTGAGCGTTCGGATGCACTGGCGGGCCACTCGCTCTGGAGCCTAGCGAACGAGGAGCTGCAAGATGTGCGCGCGTTGAAAGATGCGCGCACGCTGTTGCAGGCGGCGCTCGCGCACTGTCTGGACGGACGGGAACTCGCCACGCGCCGGGTCGCTCGCTCGATGGCGCGCAAAGGATCATAAGAGATGAGTTATTCGTTTATTGCACTCGGGTTCAATATCGATCACGTGGCAACGCTGCGCCAGGCGCGGCGTGCGCGCATTCCCGATCCGGTTCATGCCGCGCTCATCGCCGAGACGAGCGGTGCCGACAGCATCACGCTGCACCTGCGCGAGGATCGTCGTCACATCCAGGTGCAGGACGTGCGCGCGCTGCGCGAGCTTCTGAAGACGCGCATGAATCTTGAGATGGCGGTGACGGAGGAAATGCTCGACATCGCCCGCGCCGTGCGCCCGGCCGATGTGTGCTTCGTGCCTGAGAAGCGCCAGGAAGTCACAACCGAAGGCGGCCTTGATGCGGCGGGCCAGGTTCAGCGCCTGAAGGAGGCAACCGCGATACTCGTGGCGCAGAGCATCCGCGTTGCACTTTTTGTCGACCCCGATGATCGGCAGATCGAGGCGGCGGTGCAGATCGGTGCGCCCGTTGTCGAGCTCCACACGGGCGCCTATGCCGGCTCCGCGGGCGCTCGTCAGGCAGAGGAACTGCGGCGCTTGCAGGCAGCGGCGCAGCTTGGCACGAAGCTCGGCCTCGAAATGCATGCCGGCCATGGCCTGAACTACCACAACGTGCAGCCGATCGCTGCCATCGAGGAGCTCGTCGAGCTCAATATCGGGCATGCCATCGTCGCGCATGCCTTGCTCGTCGGCCTGCCGACTGCCCTGCGCGAGATGCGTGCACTCATGGTGGCGGCGCGTGGCCGATGAATTGTCTCATCTTCGACATCGAGACCGTACCGGACGTTGATCTCGGGCGGCGCATCTTTGGCCTGCAGGGCTTAGATGACGCGGCGGTCGCGAAGGCCATGTTTGCCCACTGCCGCCAGGCCTCGGGACGCGACTTCCTGCCCCTCGAGCAGCATCGGATTGTGGCGATCGCCTGCGCGTTGCGCAGCGGTGAGGAGCTGCGCCTCTGGAGCTTGGGCACACCAACATCAGCCGAAGCCGAGCTCATCGAGCGCTTCTTCGATGGTATCGAGAAGTATTCCCCGGATCTTGTGTCCTGGAACGGCGCAGGCTTTGATCTGCCCGTGCTGCACTACCGGGCGCTCGCCGCCGGCGTGCAGGCGGCGCGCTATTGGGAGACCGGCAGCACCGACGGCGCGTTTCGCTATAACAACTACTTGAGCCGCTACCACTGGCGCCACCTCGATCTGATGGACGTGCTGTCGGGATTTCAGGTGCGTGCCCGCGCTTCCCTCGCCGACGTCGCACTGCTGCTGCGCCTGCCCGGCAAGCTTGGCTTCTCGGGCGCCCAGGTGTGGGAGCAGTACCTCGCCGGCAATGCGCTCGGCGTGCGCCGCTATTGCGAGACCGACGTGCTGAACACGTACCTCATTTACCTGCGTTTTGAGCTCATGCGCGGCGAGCTGACGCGCGCGCGCCATACGGCCGAGCTTGAACGCGTGAAGGCCTTGCTGAGCTCTTCCGCCGAGCCGCACTACGCCGAGTTTCTGCGTGCCTGGGAAGCACCGCCTTGAGGGCTGCGCCTGCGCAAAGCGTGGTTGAAACCGGTGCGGTCAGCGCTCTTACGCACGAGGGCGATGGCATTGTGCGTGCCGGCAAGGTCGTGTTCGTGCCGGGCGCACTGCCCGGAGAGATGATCCGTTTTCGCCGTGCGACCCGGCATCGCCAACACGATGCGGGAGTGCTGCTTGAGGTGCTGCAACCTTCCGCCGAGCGCGTCACCCCCGGATGCGCGCACTTTGGCGTATGCGGCGGCTGCGCGTTGCAGCACCTTCAACCTGCGGCGCAGTTGGCAAGCAAGGAGCGCGAATTACGCGACGCGCTCGAGCGGGTGGCGCACGCAATGCCGCAGCGCTGGCTCGATCCGCTGCCCGGCCCGAGCTGGGGCTATCGTCGCCGCGCGCGCCTGAGCGCCCGATTCGTCGCGAAGAAGGGCCGCGTGCTCGTGGGATTTCGCGAGCGCTTCAAACCCTACGTGAGCGCGATCACGACCTGCAAGATCCTCGCGCCCGCTGCCGCCGCCCTCATCGAGCCCTTGTCGGCGACTTTGACGAGCCTCAACATTCGCGAGCAGGTGCCGCAGATCGAGGTCGCGGTGGGCGACAATGCGATCGCGCTCGTGCTGCGCGTGATGGCTGAGCCGGGCAGTGCAGATCTTGAGGCGTTGCGGCTCTTTGAGGCGCGCTATGGCGTGCGCCTGTACCTGCAGCACGGCGGCCCTGATTGCGTGCGCCGCTTGACTGAAGTGCCGGGTGAGGCTGCTCTCAACTACGCGCTGCCATCGTTTGCACTGCAGCTCGAATTTGCGCCCACCGATTTCATCCAGGTGAACCGCGAGATCAATGAAGCCCTCGTCACGCGCGCCGTGGAGCTGCTCGAGCTTGATGGCGCCTCACAGGTGCTCGATCTTTACTGCGGCATCGGCAATTTCACCCTGGCGCTTGGCCGCAGGGCGCGCGCCGCGGTTGGGGTCGAAGGGGACGCGGGACTCGTGACGCGCGCGCGTCATAATGCCGAGCGTCATGCGCTGAACAATGTGCAATTTCATTGCGCCGACCTGCACTCGCCCGCCGCCGCCGAGGCGCCCTTCCTGCGGGCGTCCTATTCACACCTCGTGATGGACCCCCCGCGCGATGGTGCCCGGGCGATGTTGCCGACTGTCGCACGCCTCGCCCCGCAGCGGCTCCTGTATATTTCCTGCCACCCGGGCAGTCTTGCTCGGGATGTTGGAACGCTGGTGCACGACTACGGCTTCCGTTTGCAGGCGGCGGGTGTATTAGACATGTTCCCCCATACGATGCACGTGGAGTCCCTGGCCGTGCTCGAGCGCCCCGCATGACCCTCGGCCCCCTGATGGTTGATGTGGCGGGCGTGGAGCTCTCGGGCGAGGATCGGGAGCTCCTGCGACACCCGCTGGTGGGTGGCGTGATTCTGTTCGCCCGCAATTATGTCGATAGCGCGCAACTAGCCGCGCTCTGCGCCGACATCCACGCAGCGCGCACACCGGCGCTCATCATCGCGGTCGACCAGGAAGGCGGACGCGTGCAGCGTTTCAAGAGCGGCTTCTCGGTGCTGCCGCCGGCGCGGCGCATGGGGCACGAATTCGACATCGATGCCAACGCCGGCCTGGAGCTTGCGCGCCGCCTCGGCTGGCTCATGGCTGCGGAGCTGCGTGCGCACGGCGTCGACCACTCGTTCATGCCTTGCGTGGATCTGGATTATGGTGCGAGCGAGGTGATCGGCGAGCGCGCGCTCGATTCGCGCTCCGGCGTTGTCGCGCAGCTCGCCGTCGCCTACGCGCACGGCATGCGCGATGCCGGCATGGCTGCAACCGCCAAACATTTCCCGGGACACGGCGCGGTCGTTGCGGACTCGCACCGCGTATTGCCCGTGGACCGGCGCGAACTTGCGGACCTGCAGGATGATATCGCTCCGTATCGGCTGCTGATCGCCAATGGTCTTGCGGCGGTCATGGTGGCGCACGTCGTCTATCCGGCCGTGGATGCGCAGCCGGCGAGCGTCTCGCGGCGCTGGATACAGAACATGCTGCGCGGCGAGCTGCGCTTTCAGGGCGCGATTTTCTCCGACGATCTGTCAATGGGCGGTGCCGCAAGCGTGGGTGATCTTCTGATGCGTTCGCGGCGCGCGCTTGATGCGGGCTGCGACATGCTGCTCGTGTGTAACGATCGTGCCGGTGTGCGCACGCTTATCGAGGAACTGCGGCCCGAGCCCGCACCCGTGTCGCAGCTGCGTCTCGTGCGCATGCGCGGCCACGATGGCATGTCGCTGCAGGAGCTGCACGCCGCACCGGCCTGGAGCCAAGCGCGCGCCATGCTCGCCCGCTTAACTTCCCGACCGGCTTTACAGCTGCACTCAGATCCCGCATGAAAAACTGGTCGATCGACATGTGGCGCAAGATGGTGGATGCCGCGCCGGAGGGCATCGTGATCTGCGATGCCAAGGCAAAGGAGCTGCCGGCGATCTACGTCAATCACGCCTTCACACAACTGTGCGGCTATCCCGCCGCCGCCTTACTGGGCTCGAGTCTGCGCATTCTGCAGGGCACGGATCGCGAACAGGAAGGGCGGCAGCGCTTGCTCGAAGCCATGCAAAACCTGGCCGCGTGCCGCATCCTGCTGCGCAACTATCGCCCCGATGGCACGGTGTTCTGGAACGAGGCGTTCATTCAGCCGCTCAAGAATGACGCCGGCGAGGTCACGCACTGGATCGGATTTCACCGCGATGCCGGAGCGCGCCTGCGGCGCACCGAGGATCGTCCGGCGCCGGGTTTGCCCGGCTGGCTGCGCGAGGATCGGCTGACCGGACTGAATTCGCGCGCCTATTTTGAGGAGTTCCTGCAGCGCGACTGGGCGGTGGCGCAGCGCGAGTCGCACGAGATCGGTATGGCCCTCTTTGACATCGATGCCCTCGGACCCTACAACGAGACGTTTGATAGGGCAGCGGGCGATGCCTGCATACGGCGCGTGGGGCGCGTCATCGCCGGCAGTTACCGGCGGCGCGGCGATCTGATCGGCCGTTGGGAAGGCGGCACGTTCGCCGTGCTGATCCAGGGCGACTCCGCCGACAAAGCCACCGAATACGCGCGTGTGGTGACGCAGCGTGTGCACGAGCTTCTCATTCATCACCCACGCGGCGCCAATGAGCGTTACGTCACCTTAAGCGCCGGGGTCGCATGCCTGGTGCCGGCGCGCACGATGGGGCTGAACGCGCTCAGCAACGCCTGCGCAGCAGCCTTGAAGCGCGCCAAGGCGAGCGGCAGGAACGCCGTGAGTTCGGCGCAGGCGGGCGACTTCAAATAAGAGCTGCGGCGGCTGCTCAGCGCCGAGCCGGCCGCGTGCCTGCCACCGGCGTGACGAGCGCGATCACACCAAAGGCCGGATGATCGTAGTAGGAGCGCTCGTTGAAGCGCACGCGCCGCCCCTCGTTCAACGTAAAGGTGGTGCCGGCCGAGGCACCGAGGCTCGCCGGAGGATTCGCCGGCGCATACGCCAGTGTCATGCCAAGGTGCAGATACTGGCCGCGCTCGAGCACCACGGTGCCGGTCAGTTCCGGCACATCGATGCCGAGCCGCTGCAGGGGAAAACCCGCCCGCGTGCCCCAGGTGCTCGCCGTTTGCGACCAGGCGACATGGGCGATCGGCGCGTAACCGGCGCTCGCGCGCAGGCGCGTTTCAATATCGTTGAGCTGGAACTGCGATGCCGGCAGCACCTGTATGAAACGCCCGACCTGGGTATCGGCGGCGGAGCTTGTCTCTCCGGCGCTACTGTCATTGCTGACGCTTTTTGCGCCCGACTCGGCTGCCCAGTTCTCGGCGCCACCAAGCGCGCTCGTCGCCCGGAAAATCACAAGCTCGATGTTGTAGGCCGGTACGGACGGGGCAGCCGGCTCCTGCGCGCCGCCGGGTAGTGCGCCGAGGAGCGCAAGAACAACTGCCGAGGCAAACGCGCAAGACTTCATCGGTGCGATACTGTCAGAAGAGCCTTCACGATGGCAAACGGCGACGAATGGGTCCTAGCGCGGCGCAGCCTTGCCGAGATTCTTCAGCAGTTCCGCCGCAAACTTGAACCGCCCCTCGTCCGCCTCGACCGCGCGTGTGATGCGCAGTTTGAGTGCGCCCTCGAGGCGATACTCACGCGGGTTTTTTTGTACCATGCGCACCACCGCCGTGGGCTCAACCTGGTTGACGCGCTCAAAGAGCACATAGCCGCCCTGCGGACCCAAATCCAACCGGCGGATGCCGAGCACGCGGGCGGTGAGTTTGAGGCGCGCGACGCGCAGCAGATGCTGCGCGCTCGCGGGTAGCGCGCCGAAGCGATCGATGATCTCCGCCGTGAGATCATCGAGCGCCGCCTCGTCGGTTGCCGCGGCAATGCGTTTGTAGAGCGACAGGCGCACATGCACGTCGGCGATGTACGTGTCGGGCAGAAAAGCGGGCAGGCGCAGCTCGACCTCGGTATCCGCGGCGAGCGGCCGCTCGATGACCGGGTCGCGCCCGTCGCGCAGCGCTTTCACGGCCTGCTCCAGCATGTCCAGATAGAGCGCAAGACCCACCTCGGTCATCTGGCCGCTCTGCTGCTCGCCCAAAAGCTCGCCCGCGCCGCGAATCTCCAGATCGTGAGTGGCCAGCACAAAGCCGGCGCCGAGCTCCTCCATGGACTCGATCGCTTCCAGACGCTTGCGCGCGTCCGCGCTGAGCGCCGCGCGCGGCGGGGCGATGAGATATGCATAGGCGCGATGATGCGAGCGGCCCACGCGGCCGCGCAGCTGGTGCAGCTGCGCAAGACCCATGCGATCGGCACGATTGATCACAATGGTGTTGGCGGTGGGCACATCGATGCCGCTTTCGATGATCGTGGTGCACACCAGAAGGTTGAAACGCCGGTGGTAGAAATCCACCATCAGCTGCTCAAGATCGCGCTCGCGCATCTGACCGTGCCCGAAGCGCACGCTCGCTTCGGGTACGAGGCGCTGCACGTCGGCGGCAATTTTTTCGATCGTGCGCACTTCGTTGTGCACGAAGTAGATCTGGCCGCCGCGGCGCAATTCGCGCAGCGCCGCCTCGCGCAGCGTTGCCGCCTGCCATTCGATGACGAAAGTCTTAATCGCAAGGCGTTCGGCCGGCGGCGTCGTGATGAGCGACAGATCGCGCAGTCCGCCGAGAGCCATGTTGAGCGTACGGGGAATGGGAGTGGCGGTGAGCGTCAGCACGTGAACCTCGGCGCGCAGCGCCTGCAGGCGCTCCTTGTCGCGCACGCCGAAACGGTGCTCTTCATCGATCACCACGAGTCCAAGATCCTTGAAGCGGGCGTGTGCATGCAGCAGTCGATGCGTGGCGATCACGATGTCGACCTGCCCCGCCTCGATTGCGGCGAGCGTCACTTGGGTTGAGCGCGTATTGCTGAATCGCGATAGCGACTCGATGCGCACCGGCCAGTCGGCAAAGCGGTCGCGGAAGTTCGTCAGATGCTGCTGCGCGAGGAGCGTCGTTGGCGCGAGCACCGCGACCTGCTTGCCCGCCTGCACGGTGACGAAGGCGGCGCGCATCGCCACTTCGGTCTTACCGAAGCCGACGTCGCCGCAGATGATGCGATCCATCGGTCGCGCGCTTTGCAGATCGGCAAGCACCTGGCGGATCGCCTCGGCCTGATCGTCGGTCTCCTCGAACGGAAAGGCGTTTGTAAAGCTCGCGTAGTCAAGCTCCGGGAGCGGGATGTGCAGCCCCTGGCGCGCACGGCGGCGCGCGTACAGGTCGAGCAACTCGGCCGCGACGTCGCGGATCTGCTCCGCGGCGCGCTTGCGTGCCCGTGCCCACTGATCGGTGCCGAGTTTGTGCAGCGGCGCTGCCTCGGGCGCGGCGCCGGTGTAACGCGTGATGAGGTGCAGTGATTGCACCGGTACATACAGACGGTCCCCGCCGAGGTACTCGAGCACGACGAATTCGCCACGTTGACCCGCGACATCCATCGCCTGCAGTCCGACATAGCGGCCGACGCCGTACTCTTCGTGAACCACGGGCGCCCCGGGATTCAGATCCTGCAGATCGCGCAGGATGGCTTCCGGATCGGCGGCCGCGCGCTTACGGCGCCGCTCCTGCCGGGCGCGCGCTCCGAAAAGCTGCGCCTCGGAGACCACCGCGATCGGCGGCTGCGTGAGCGTGAGGCCTTGCAGGTCGGGCGCCGCGGTTAAGGCAAGCGGCGCCTCGCCCGTGGCGAACTGCTCCCAGCCCTCCACCATCGTCACGCGATAGTCATGGGTGCGCAGCATCTCGTGCAGTACTTCGCGTCGTCCTGCCGAATCGGCTGCGATCAGTACCCGCCCGGCGAACTGGCTGCGAAAGCTGTCGAGAGCCTCAAACGGGTGCTGCGCGTGCATATCGATGCGCAGCTCACGGGGTGCGGCGGTCGGGAAGTTGTGCACGTCGGCGCGCGCCGCAGAGCTCTCCAGATCGGCCTTGAAGCTGTTGAGCTCAATGCTGAGGAAGCTTGCGAGCTGCGCTTCGATACTCGCCGGGTCCATGAAGATCTCCGGCGGTGCAAGTATCGGTCGCTCGATGTCGTAGCGGCGCTCCTCGTAGCGCGCCTGAATGTCCTGCCAGTTGCGCTCCAACGCTCCCGATAATCCCGCATCGCGCACCAGCACCGCATTGCGCGGCAGATAGTCGAAAAGTGTGGCGGTGCCCTCAAAGAAGAGCGGCAAATAAAACTCAATCCCCGCGGGGGCCAGCCCCTCGCTCACGCCGCGGTAGATCCCGGCCTGCGTCGGCTCGCCCTCGAAGCGCGCACGAAAACGCCGGCGGAAAATGCGCACGCCGTCGGCGTCGAGCGGCATCTCGCGTGCCGGCAGCATGCGCACGCGCTCAAGTAGATCGAGCGAGCGCTGGGTGTCAGGATCGAAGCGCCGGATTGCCTCGATGACATCGTCGAAGAGGTCGATGCGCAGCGGCATGGCCGCGCCCATCGGGAAGACATCCAAAAGTGAGCCACGCACCGCAAATTCGCCGGGGCTGGTGACCTGGCCGACGCTCACATAACCCGCCTCGACCAGGCGGCTGCGAAACATCGGCAGTGCAAAGCGATCACCCTTCGTCAGCTCAAACGCCCG
>Ga0302324_100009257_pt1 | contig 20642 bp, 19 predicted proteins | sample Palsa_T0_1_FD_201949 | JGI IMG/M metagenome (GOLD analysis project Ga0302324, IMG submission 201949) | Peat permafrost microbial communities from Stordalen Mire near Abisko, Sweden - Palsa_T0_1 | ecosystem: Environmental > Terrestrial > Soil > Palsa > Peat permafrost | place: Sweden: Abisko...
GTCACGGCGCTTGATTACATGGGCCAGCACCGGTTCGCCTTCAGCGAAGTCAACGCGCAGACGACCGTGCCCCGGTCAGAGGATGAAGTGAACCGCGCGCTGGTAAACACGACGAGTGAGGAACTCTATCGCAGCAAGGCGATGTATGTCTGGTGGATGCTGCGCGACATGATTGGCGAGCCGGCGCTCAAGAAGGCGATCGCCGCCTACCGGCCTGAGCAGGACAAAGATGCTGCCTACATGCCGCACCTGATCGCGGCGCAAACGCAGCGCGATCTGGGCTGGTTCTTCGACGATTGGGTCTACCGCGACCGCGGGCTGCCGGACTTCAAAGTGGAGTCGGTGTTCTCGCGCAAAACCACGACCGATGCCTTCCTGGTCACCATCACACTCGATAATCTGGGCACGGCCGGCGCGGAGGTTCCCGTGATCATAAAATTTGTCGGCGGCGAGATGATGCGGCGCTTGCTGGTTCAAGCAAAGAATAAAACCGTGACCCGCGTGGAAGTTCCGGCCGCGCCCTATGAAATCGTGGTCAACGACGGCAGCGTCCCGGAGAGCGACGTGACGAACAACACATTCAAGATTGAGACGACGGAAAAGTAGTTTCCAGGACGAAGACACGGGAGCCGCTGGCGACGGCTCTATGCAATTTGCCCACAGCACCTCGCCGCGAGCAAGTTGCATAGATCCTTCGCTTCGCTCAGGATGACAAGTATCAGGCCGAGGTGAAGCTGGCCAGAGCCGCCAGTTTTTTCGTGGCCGCTCCGGAATCGATCGACTCGGCCGCGAGCGGGATCGCGCCGGCGATGTGGTCCGCTCTTCCGGCAGCCACCAGCGCGGCCGCGGCATTGAGCAACACCACGTCACGACGCGGCGACTTCTCTCCGCCCAGAATCGCGCGAATGATCGCCGCATTTTCCGTGGCGTCGCCGCCGGCGATATCCTGCAGCGTGGCGCGGGCCATGTCGAATTCTTCCGGCTCGACTTCGTAGGATCGCACCGTGCCCTCGCGGGCTTCGGCAATACGCGTGGGACCGGTGATCGTGATTTCGTCCAGGCCGTCGAGTCCATGCACCACCAGCGCCCGATGCAGGCCCAGCATGCTCAGCGCTTCCGCCAGCTTCTCAACCAGATCGAGTGAATACACGCCCACCACTTGCCCGGAGGCGCGCGCCGGATTGGTCAGGGGCCCCAGCAAATTAAACATGGTGCGCATGCGCAGTTCGCGGCGCACCGTCTGCACCTGCTTCATGGCCGGATGCAAGTTCGGCGCGTAGAGAAAACAGATGCCGACTTCATGCAGGCATTGCGCCGCGCGCTCCGGCGACGACTGGATGTTCACGCCCAGAGCTTCGACCACATCGGCCGAGCCGCATTTCGAGCTGATGCTGCGATTACCGTGCTTGGCCACGCGTACGCCCGCTCCGGCGGCCACCAGCGCCGTCGCCGTGGAAATGTTGAAAGTCCCGCTGGCATCGCCGCCGGTGCCGCTGGTGTCGACTAAAGACGAGTCTGCCGCAGATTCTCCGGCGAGTGCGTCGCGGCCCGTGCCAGTAACGGCGAGCGATTCCGCGCCGCGAATGGGCAACGGCGCAGCGGCCGCGCGAATGCCCTCGGCGAAGCCTACGATCTCCTCGACCGTCTCGCCTTTCATGCGCAGCGCAATAAGCAGCGCGGCAATCTGCGCATCCGTGCATGCTCCCGCCAGCACCTCCGACATGACTGAGCGAGCCTCGGCGCGATCAAGCGATTCATTATGGTTCGCAATGCGATGTAGGGCGTCGAGGATCATGGCGGCAGGATTGTCACCAGCAGCGTGGCCAATAGCCTAGCACCTTGCTCCGCTTCTGGCACGGCCTGCCGCCAAATCCCCTTCTAAGGTTTGCCCAATTTCCCCGCCCTTCTATAGAATTACAGGTTTGCTGCCCGCAGCGCGACGCCGCAATCATGCGCCTTCCGATTCTTAACTGACGAGTTTCTTTTATGAAAATCCACGAGTATCAGGGAAAAGCAATCCTCAAGAAATACGGCGTAACCGTGCCCCGCGGCGCGATGGCCGCTTCGCGGGAAGAGGCCGAGGCAGTCGCCAGAGATCTCATCGATTCCGGTGCAACCGGAGTTGTCGTGAAGGCGCAAATCCACGCCGGCGGCCGCGGCAAGGGTGGCGGCGTCAAGATCGCCAAGTCGGTGGAAGAAGCCGGCGAACTCGCCGGCAAAATCCTGGGCATGAAGCTGGTCACGCACCAGACCGGCCCCGAGGGCCGCATCGTGCGCCGCCTGCTGATCGAAGAAACCTTGCCCATCGAAAAGGAACTCTACCTCGGCATTCTCGTCGACCGGGCTGAGGGCAAGCCTGTGTTCATGGCCTCCGCCGCCGGCGGCATGGAGATTGAGCAGGTCGCCGAGGAAACTCCTGACGCGATTCTCAAGCAGCACATCGATCCCGGCATGGGCCTGGAAGCATTTCAGGCGCGGAAGATTGCCTTCAAACTCGGCCTGAATGCCAGGCAGATTAATCCTGCAGTGCAGTTTCTCTCCAGCCTTTACAAGGCGTTTCTCGATACCGACTCTTCATTGCTCGAGATCAATCCCTTCATCACGACTACTGACGGCCGTCTGTTCGCGCTCGACGCCAAGGTCACATTCGACGACAACGCGCTATTCCGTCATCCTGATCTGCGCGAGTTGCGCGACATCACGGAAGAAGATCCGCTCGAAGTTGAAGCCTCAAAGTACAGCTTGAACTACATCAAACTCGAGGGCAGCGTGGGCTGCATGGTGAACGGCGCTGGCCTGGCCATGGCGACCATGGACATCATCAAGTACGCCGGCGGCCTGCCCGCCAACTTTCTCGACGTCGGCGGTGGCGCCAGCTCCGAGCAGGTGGCGCATGCGTTTGAAATCCTGCTCAGTGACCAGAGCGTAAAGGCCGTACTGATCAACATTTTTGGCGGAATCCTGCGCGTGGACACGTTGGCGACGGGCGTCGTCGAAGCCGCGCGCAAAACGAATATCAAGCTGCCCATCGTGTTGCGGCTGGAAGGAACCAACGTGAACGAGGGGAAGAAAATTCTGCTGGACTCGGGACTGAACTTCGTCGTCACCGACACCATGAAAGATGCGGCCGACAAGGTAGTCGCCGCAGCGAGAGGCACGCTCGGCGTAACCGAGTGGCGGTAGGCGTTCGCAGTTAGCACCTGGTACTTAGCATTGAGCCGGACTGGCTAAGTGCCAACTGCCAAGTGCTGGTTGCCAGATGTATTCAGAAGCGAGGTTTATTTCGTATGGCAATCCTGGTCAATAAAAACACGCGCGTGCTGGTGCAGGGGCTGACCGGCCGCGAAGGCACGTTTCATGCGAAAGCCAGCGCGGCTTACGGCACGCAAATTGTTGGCGGAGTCACACCCGGCAAGGGTGGCACCACGCACGAAGGCTGGCCGATTTTCAACACCATGCAGGAGGCCGCCGACAAAACCGGCGCCAATGCCACGGTCATCTTCGTGCCTCCGCCGTTCGCCGCCGACGCCATCATGGAAGCGGCAGACGCCGAACTCGACCTGATCGTCTGCATCACCGAAGGCATTCCCACCCTCGACATGGTCAAGGCCTGGGAGTTTCTGCAGAACCGCAAGTCGCGCCTGATCGGGCCGAACTGCCCGGGAATCATCTCGCCGGGAAAATGCAAAATCGGCATCATGCCGGCGTCGATTCACAAAGAAGGTTCAATCGGGATCGTCTCGCGCTCCGGCACGCTGACCTATGAAGCGGTGCATCAGCTTACGCAGCGCGGCATTGGACAGTCCACCGCCATCGGCATTGGCGGCGATCCCATCATCGGCACGAATTTTATTGACGCTCTCGACTTGTTCAATCGCGATTCTGAGACTGAAGCCGTGATCATGATCGGCGAAATCGGCGGCAACGCCGAAGAGTTGGCTGCCGAATTCGTGAAAGCCCACATGAAGAAGCCGGTGGTCGGCTTCATTGCCGGACAGACCGCGCCTCCAGGACGCCGCATGGGCCACGCCGGGGCGATCATCTCCGGCGGCAAAGGCACGGCCGCGGAAAAGATGAAAGCGCTGGAAGCGGCCGGAATTCGCGTGGCCACGTCCCCAGCGGCGATCGGCGAAACGCTGGCGGCGGCGATCGGCGTGAATGTTTAGTGGCGAGACGAAGCAGATTCCTCGCTTCGCTCGGAATGACAAAATACTTTCAGGACCAATAACCGAACCTATGAAAACTCTGCAACGCACCTTCACCATCGTCAAGCCCGACGCCGTCCGCAAGAATGCTGTAGGCGACATCATCGAACAGTTCGAGAAAAACGGCTTCCGCATCCTCGCCATGAAGATGCTGGAAATCTCGAAATATCAGGCCGAGCAATTTTATGCGGTCCATGCCGCCCGGCCGTTCTTCAGCACGCTCACCGACTTCATGTCCAGCGGACCGATCGTGGTGCTGGCGCTGGAAAAAGAAAACGCCATCGCCGATCTGCGCACGCTCATGGGCGCGACCAACCCGGCCAACGCCGCGGAAGGCACCATCCGCAAGAAGTGGGCGACCAACATCGAGCACAACGCGATTCACGGCTCCGACGCGGAAGATACGGCGCGTTTCGAGTTGAGTTTTTTCTTTGCGGGATATGAACTGGCCAAGTAAGCCACGGATCTTCACGGATTCTCACGGATAATGCTCGGAGTATTTCCGAGAGTTGCTTGTGGTTTTACTGGCAACTGGGCACTGGCAACTGATTCCTATCCCAGCGGCTCGTACAAGTGCCCTTCCACGCGGTCGGCGACCTTGGGCAGATCTTTCTTGGCGTGTTGCAGAAAGTGCGGCGCGGTGCGGTGGGCTTCGAGCGCGGCATCGTCTTTGTACTGCTCGTAGATGAAGAAGCGGCGCGGCTCCGTTTTGTGGCGATGCACCTGGTACATGGCACAGCCCGGCTCTTTGCGGGAGTGCTCGGTCAACTTTTCAAACAGCGCGCTAACCTCGACCTCGTGACCAACTTTCGCCATCCAGGTAACCCCCAACACCACCATCGTTTCGCTCCTTCCCCGCTCTTGGGTGAGCCGGGGAAGCGATTCTAAGCTTTTTTCGCAGCTGTCTTCAACTCCGCAACCAATTCATCCAGCAGAATCGTATGGTTGCGGTCCGGCCCGGTCGAGATCATGCCCACCTTCGCCCCGCCTTCCTTCTCCACAAATGCCAGGTACTCGCGCGCTGCCTTCGGCAACTTTTCGTACTCCGTAACGCCTTCGGTCGAAGTCTGCCAGCCCGGCAGCTTCTGGTAAACGCATTCGATCTTGTCGTAGCCGCTGGCATGTGCCGGCGCGTCGGTGGTGATCTTGCCATCGATCTTGTAACCGACGCACACCGGGATCTCGGCCAGTTCGTCGAGCACGTCGAGCTTGGTCACCACCAGCCACGAAGTGCCGTTGATCATGCCCGAGTAACGCAACAGCGGCATGTCGAGCCATCCTGTGCGCCGCGGACGCCCGGTGACCGCGCCATATTCGTTGCCACGCTTGCGCAGATTGTCGCCCGCCTCGCCGTGCTCTTCGCTGGGGAACGGTCCCTCGCCCACGCGCGTGCAATACGCCTTGGAGATTCCAATCACAGAATTGATGGCATTGGGCGCGACGCCGGTGCCAATCACTGCGCCCCCGGAAGTCGCACTCGAAGACGTCACAAACGGATACGTCCCGTGGTCAATGTCGAGCATCGTCCCCTGCGCGCCCTCAAACAGAATCGATTCGCCGTTGTTCAGCGCCTGGTTCAGCAGCACGGCCGTGTCGCAGACGAACGGCGCGATTTTCTCCGCCGCCTGCGCGTATTCCGTGTACATTTTGTCGGCGTCCAGCGGTTCGGTGTTGAACAGCGCATGCGCAATCATGTTCTTCTCGCGCACCGCATTCTCAATGTGCTTCTTGAGCAGCGGCAGATCCAGCAGGTCCGCAACCCGCAGCCCGCGTCGCCCCATTTTGTCTTCGTAAGCCGGACCAATGCCCCGCGACGTGGTGCCGATCTTCACGCGTCCTGGCGCATTCTCCGCCGCCAGTTCAATCATGCGGTGATACGGCAAAATCACATGCGCGCGGTTCGAAACAAACAGGTGGCCGTCGATCTTCACCCCGGCCTCGCGCAGCGAGCCCGCCTCTTTCAGAAACGCAATCGGATCGAGCACTACGCCGTTGCCAATCACGCTGCGGCACCCGGCGCGCAGCACCCCGCACGGCACCAGTTGCAGAATAAACTTCTTGCCATGGATGATGACGGTGTGGCCGGCATTGTGTCCGCCGGCATAGCGGGCAACCACCGCGAAGTTTTCCGACAGCACGTCGACGATCTTCCCCTTGCCCTCATCGCCCCACTGGGCGCCTACGATCACCGCAGTCTTGCCTTTTTTCAATGCCAGCTCCATCCGCGAGATTTCGGGCAGGCAGAAGTCTTCTGCGCCTGGGTTCGCACACTCCTCGCCCGCAGGGAATGCCTTCACAAAAAATTACTGGGATAAGAGCGGAGAAGACGTGTACGAATTATCTTATCGCGTCTGGAAGGCGAATACAACGCGACCGGGTTGAGGGGGCACGACCGCGTGAACTCGCTGGATGCGTCATCCCGAAACACGGCGTTCTTCAGCCGCGCGAGGAGCCTGCGTTCCGCCACGCTGCGCGCGCCCCCGGCTGAAAGCAGAAAGGATCAGGTGTGGTAGGCCCGGCAGGATTCGAACCTGCAACCGCCGGATTAGAAATCCGATGCTCTATCCGTTTGAGCTACGGGCCCGCGAGAGAAAAGATGAGACTTCATTTTACCCGGAATTGACTTACAAGCGTGACCCAGGCGTAATCGCCGCCAGCGAAAATTGACAGCCGATCCTCCAAGCGCGATAATGCCCGCGTTCGTTCTTCCTCCCCCCGGAGGGCGATTACCGCAACGAACCACCCCGTCCCCATGCGAGCATTCGTGTAGTTCGACTCGCGTGTCTTGGAATACGAATGACTCCGAAACAAGATCGTTTGCTGCCATTTACTTTCGCAGCAGCGCACAGCCGAAAAGGAATCAATATGAAAAACCTCAGCTTCACGAAAATGGCGTTTATCCTCCTTGCATTTTGTGCCGCAAATGCGCTTGCGGCTTCTGCGCAAACCGTCTCTACGCTGCTGGATTTCAATGGAACCAACGGCGGAAACCCAGACAGCGCTCTCGTTCAAGGCACCGACGGGAATTTGTATGGGACCACTGCGAACGGTGGCGTCAGCAACCAATCCATTTGTTATTCCGGCTGCGGCACGTTTTTCAAAGTCACGGCCGCGGGCACGAGCACAACGCTGTATAGCTTTTGCTCCCAGTCAAACTGCGCGGATGGAAAGAGTCCCGGCCAAATACTGCTCGCCGCAGATGGCAATTTCTATGGGATAACCTCACAGGGAGGAGTCAACTGCCAGGACTTGGTTAATCCCGGTTGCGGGACGGTCTTCGAAATCACACCCGCGGGTGCGCTGACCACCCTTTACAGTTTTTGTGGCCAGACCAACTGTGCCGACGGCTGGGGTCCGAACGCGCTGGCGCAGGGGGTCGATGGAAATTTTTATGGGACAACCGATGCGGGCGGAACCGGCGCCGGCTTGGACGGCTCCGGCACGATCTTCAAAATTACTGCCGCCGGCGTCCTGAGCACGATTTACGACTTCTGCACTCAGTTGAGCAATGGCAATTGTGCAGACGGGGCTCTTCCTTCTGGAATGATCCTCGCCACCAACGGCAATTTCTACGGCGTAGCTTCTGAGGGCGGCGGGGACGATTGCGGCGAGGTTTTCGAAGCCACCCCCAAAGGCACGCTGACCGTGGTGCACAGCTACAACCCAGCCCAAGGCTGCGGCGGCGCCTTCCCACAGTTGTTCCAGGCCAGCAATGGGAACTTCTACGGATCAACCGTCGAAGGCGGCGGAGCGGGCCGCCGAGGCATGGTTTACGAGATGACTCCGGGAGGCCGGCTCTCGGAGGTTTACGGCTTTTGCGAACTGCCAAACTGTGCCGACGGCAGCAAACCCAACGCTGTGGTGCAAGGCACGGATGGCAACTTCTACGGGACAACCCACGGCCAGTTGGCGGAGAATCGGACAACCGACGGCACTGTCTTCCAACTCACTCCGACCGGCACCCTTACCACGCTGCAGACTTTCGATGACAGCAACGGTGCATGGCCGGAGGCGCCGCTTGTGCAGGCAACCAACGGAAACTTCTATGGAACCACCAACCTCGGGGGTACGGGCAAATGCGGCGGCACCAGCTGCGGCATCATATTCAGTGTTTCCATGGGCCTTGGACCTTTTGTTGAAGCCAGTCCCAACTTCGGCGCAGCCGGACGCGTCGTCAACATCCTCGGCAACAATCTGACGGGGACGACCAGCGTTACATTGAATGGCACGCCGGCAACGTTCTCCGTCATTTCCAGCACTCTGATCAAGGCTCAGGTGCCGGCCGGCGCAACCTCCGGCACGATCGAAGTGACGACGCCGAATGCAACCCTGTCTGGCAACGCGTCGTTCCAGATTGTGCCGTAACCGGTGCCGAAACAAACGTTGCGCTCAAAAACGCGGATGAATGGATAGACGCGTATGGATGGAATGCATGTCTAAACCTGCGTAGATAAACATGCATCGATAAAGAGGGAGTCGCCTCACCGGGCGGCTCTTTTCTTTCTCCGCGGCGGCATTCTTAGCGCAAGCATTTCTCCAGCCGTAGCTCATGAGCGATTGATTCCGCAAGGATTGAGGGTCTGGTAAAAGTCTGAAAGATGGTGGGCGCTATAGGATTCGAACCTATGACTTCCACCGTGTGAGGATGGCACTCTACCGCTGATTTAAGCGCCCCCGCGGAGTCTTTTCATTCAAACATTTGCGCGCGGATTATGCAACCGGGCCTGGCGGTCGCGGCGCTTGCCGGCGGCCTGGTGCGATTTCAGATTTCAGATTTTAGATTTTGGATTGAAAATCGCACGCTCAAATGTCCGCCCGGTTTTCAATCTGCAATCTGAGATCAACAATCTGAAATCCCCGCCCTGTGGACTCTCCCTTTTCAACCTCCTGCAGGCAAATTGCAGGTTTCGCGCACGATGGCCCGGCGTGGTAGCCTATCCCCTGCGGGGGCGAAAAACGGGCTTGTGTCCCGGAGTGCGTCCCGGCAACCTGTTTCCCTGGCATGGGGCTCGACCCGAAAGCTTCGCGGACGCCGCTATCTCATTCATCCACAGGGACTTCCTCGACTGCTCCCGGCCCGCGGGAGGCGCAACTTTCGTCCCGCGACGGGGTTGAAACCAATGTGAGCACAGCCGCACTCGACCGGGGCATGCTGATGGCTGCGACGACGCCGCCAGGAGGCGTTGCTTTCTCGGCTGCGGTGGCGGGGGCGGAGTCGCCGTCCGATGCCGAAATCATGCTGCGGGCCAAGGCGGGCGACCAGTCGGCATTTGATTATCTGGTGCAGAAATATCGCCGTCCGATGATCAGCTTCATGTACCGCATGGCGCGCAACGCTTCGGCGGCCGAAGATCTGGCGCAGGAAGTTTTTTTGCGGGTGTACCGCTCGCGGGCCAGCTACGAGGCGAGCGCTAAGTTTACGACCTGGCTGTACCGCATCGCGACCAACCTGGCGGTGAACCATGCGCGCGATACGCGCCACGAGCGGCCGGAAGTGCAGGTCAGCCTGGACGAACCGAACGACGACAGCGGCGCCACGCTGGAACTGCCCGATGGCAGCCTGACCGCCGAGCAGGTCTTGGTGCGCCGGGAGCGGATGATGGCGATCCGCAGCAAGGTGGAGGCGCTGCCTGAGCAGCAGAAGCTGGCGGTAATCATGCACAAGTACCAGCAGATGGATTACAAGGAAATCGCCCTGGTGTTGAAGAAGAGCGAGTCGGCCACCAAGTCGCTGCTCTTCCGGGCGTATGAAACTTTGCGCGACCAGTTAAAAGAGTTCGTTTAGAATTGTTATTTTTTTGTGGGCGGCAGTTGGCGGAAGAGTGTAAAAGGGGATGCGGTTATGAAATGCGACGAAATTCTTGAACGGATGCCCGAGTTGGCGGCTGGATTCAGTCTGCCTACGGCGGACGAAGGCGATCATCTGGAAACTTGCGGCGCTTGCGCCGAAGAGTGGAAGGCGCAGCGCGCCACCATGCTCGGAACGATGGCGCTGCTCGAGGAGTGGCAGGTGCCCGAGCCCTCGCCTTACTTCGACGTGCGGCTGCAGGCGCGGCTGCGCGAAGAAATGGCCAGGCCGCAATCCGGCTGGCTGCGCTGGTTTCGCCAGCCCGTGCTGGCGGCTGCGCTCACGGTAATCATGGGAGTGGGTGTGGGCCTGTACTTTGCCAAGGGTTACCAGCACCCCGCGGTGGAAGCGACTATTACCGAAGCACCGGGCACCGCAGTCAGTGATCTCCAGGCGCTCGAGAACAATCACGACCTGTATTCCGATTTCGAGACGCTGGATGATCTGGATGTACAGCAGGATGTCGCAGCGAATCCGTAAAGCAAAAAAGTAAAGAAGATTCGCGCGGCGGTGAGTAACGGGGATGCACGGAAGTGCGACGGCAGGGAGCAGTTCCGCAGCACAGTGCGAAAGAATACTGAAACCCGGCGAAGTACAAGGCAGGCGGGCCACAATGAGGCGGGGACAACATAGGACGGGTTGGCTGGCGGTTGCCGGTTTGGGGATAGCCTTGGCAACCGCTGTGCCCGGCCTGGCGCTGGGCAATGGTTTCCACCAGACCCAATCGCGGCGCGCGCCGGCGTCTCTGCCGCCGCAGGCACGTCCCCAGGCCCATCCCCAGGCCAGCGGCCATGCCGGCGACTGGCTGCGGCGGTACAAAGACCTGCCGCCGGCTGAACAGGAACGCGAACTGCAGAGGGATCCCGGCTTCCGCCGGCTATCGCCGGAACGGCAACAACTGCTGCGGCAGCGCCTGCGGCATTTCTCCAGCCTGCCGCCGCAACAGCAGTTGCGCATGCTCAACCGCATGGAGACCTGGGAGCATCTGACGCCCTCGCAAAAACAGCAGGCCCGTCAGCTTTATGGACAGATGCGGCAACTGCCTCCGGAGCGGCAGCTCGCCGTGCGCAATGCCATCCACGACTTGCGCGCGCTGCCGCCGGAGCAGCGCGAAAGAATCATCAACTCCCCAACTTTTCAGAACAAGTTCTCCGACCATGAACGCGAGATGATGCGCGGAGCCACCCGGCTGCCGCTGGCTCCCGCGGAAGAGGGCGAAGAGCCGAGGGAGTAGGGAGCGCTTCTCTTAGTTTCCGGTTTCCGGTTTCCGGTTGCTGGTTTCTGGTTTCGTATTTTGTATGCCTGTACGCCATTGTACATACATGGATGTACGTAAATGGCCGCCTATTCCTCTACCGGGGTCGTTTTCGAGGTTCACCGCTCACCCACAATGCCATTTCCGGGGCCGGAAACGGCCCTTCCTGCGACGATCGTCCTCGCCGGCGGGGGAAACATCCTCCGGAGAAAAAAGACGCGTCCTGGGGCTTCTAAACGCGTTCTACGACTTTTCAACGACTTACACGAAGACTCAACGACTTACGGGGTTACTTCGATTTTGTGTCTCACTTCACGCGCGCTGACTGTTCTTCCCTTACCTTTGCGCAGACGCTCGACAACATCGGCGGCCAGGTAGTAATCCTCCATATCGTCGAGATGGGTCAGGATCATCTCGCGAATGTAGAAGGCCTTGGTGCGCCCGGTCTTTTCGGCGAACGCGTCGAGTCGGCGCGCGACTTCTTCAGGAAGACGAATAGAAGTTGCCTTAGGCGGCCTTGAAATACATGTCCTCTATGTATTCAGCGTATCACGAAGCTTTACGGACGGCTCAATCCGGACCTCGCCCTATTTCCGCAGCATGTTCCGTGCGATGAAGAACACATTCGCCGGGCGCTCGCCCAGGCGCCGCATGAAATACGGGTACCACTCCGTGCCGAACGGAATGTAGACGCGCATGCACCAGCCCTCGCGCACCAGACTCTGCTGCAGGTCGCGGCGAATGCCATAGAGCATCTGGAACTCAAACGACTCGCGCGCAATTTTTTCCCGCGTGGCGAAGGCTTGCGCTTCGCGGATGATTTTTTCGTCGTGCGTGGCCAGGCCATGATAGACGCCGCTCTTCATCAGAATCTTCATGAGCTTCACGTAATTCGCATCCACGTCGGCTTTGTCTTCAAAGGCAATGCTGGCCGGCTCTTTATAGGCTCCCTTGCACAGCCGGATGCGGATGCCCTCGCTCAGCAGTGCTTCAACGTCGCTCTCGGAGCGTTTCAGGTAGGACTGGATCACGGTGCCCACACTTCTTTGGTTGCCGGGCATGCGATGCAGTTCGTGAACGAAATCCAGAGTGCGCTGGGTGTAGGGCGAGCCTTCCATATCCACGCGAACGAAACCCGGCCGCATCATCGCCGCGGACTTGGCCACCAGGCCGGAGACAATGTCGCGAGCCAGTTGCTCATCCACGTCAAGACCCATATGGGTGAGCTTCAGGCTGATGTTGGCGTTGAGCTGGTGGGCAACGATGGCGTCGAGAATCTGGTGGTAAAGTTTGGCGCTTTCACGGGCTTCGTCGGGGTTGGTGACGTTCTCGCCCAGGTTATCAATGCTGACGCTCATGCCGGCGCGATTGACGGCCTGGGTCACGCGCACCGCGTCGGCGATCTCCGTGCCGGCGACGAAGCGGCCGGAAACGCGGCGGCCGATCGCGGAGCGCTCGGCAAAACCACGCAGCGAACGATTTTCAGAAAGACGGACGAAGAACGTCCTCAGCATGCGGCGGGCCTCACTTGCCGTGCGCCTCCAGAAACTTCTCCGCTTCAATCGCCGCCATGCAACCGGTGCCGGCGGCGGTGATGGCCTGGCGGTAGCGGCGGTCCTGCACGTCGCCGCAGGCGAAGACTCCTTGCACGCGGGTGAGCACGTAGCTGTGGGTCTTGAGGTAGCCGTCGGCGTCGGCGTCGAGCTGGCCGGTAAACATTTTTGCGTTGGGCTCGTGCCCAATGCCGAGAAACAGCGCGCTAGTGGGGAAGTCCCATACTTTGCCGGTCTTTACGTTGCGCAGCTTCAGGCCGGTAACTTCCTTGTGGTTAACGTCGTAAACATCCTCCACCACGGTATCGAGCAGGAACTGAATTTTCTCGTGCTTCTGAGCGCGCTCGAGCATGATCTTCGACGCGCGGAAAGCGTCGCGGCGGTGAATTACCGTCACTTTCGTCGCGAAGCGGGTGAGGAACAGCGCTTCTTCCATGGCAGAGTCGCCGCCGCCGACCACCACGATTTCTTTGCCTGAGAAGAAGAAGCCGTCGCACGTGGCGCAGGAAGAAACGCCGTGGCCGATCAGCTGCTGCTCATGCGGCAGGCCGAGCCAGCGAGCCGAAGCTCCGCTGGCAATAATCAAAGTCTGGGCGTGCACCTGGTGAACCCCCAGGTGCAGAAGAAACGGCCGCTGGCTGAGGTCGACGCTGGTGAGATGCGCCATGCGATATTCAGCGCCGAAGCGTTCGGCCTGCTTACGCATGTTCTCGACCAGTTGCGGACCCATGATCCCTTCGGGAAATCCCGGGAAGTTCTCGACTAGCGTGGTCATGGAAAGTTGACCGCCGGGCTCGTGGCCTTCGACCACCAGCGGCTTCAGGTTGGCGCGCGCCGCGTAGAGCGCGGCCGTGTGTCCGGAGCATCCGGACCCGATGATGACAACGTCTCTGGTTTCGCTCATGAAATTATTTATGCAGTTGCGGATTAGATGGCCGAGTCCAGGTTTCGATGCAACGCCTCAGGGCTGAATCCCGACTCTTTCGTGGGCCTTGCGGCTTAAATCCGCGTCTTATCAAACCGTCGGCTTGTTGCTCCTACTTCTTCAGTCCTTACTTCTTCGTCCCCGGCGGCACAGCGGCCTTCGACCTGGACTCGCCGATTTTGTCCAACTCTTCGGGCACAATTTTTTTCACACCCAGCAAGGCGCGATAGTTCGCCAGCACGTCTGACGCGCTGCGGAACAGGGGTTCATAGGCACTCTGGTCGGGCACGGGACCGCCTTCGTTCCCCAAGCAGCGGGCCAGCGCGACCGAAGACTTGCCAAAGCGCTCCAGCCGCACCCGGCTGGCGGGATTGTTCGACCCCAGCATCACCGCGGAACTGGTCACCGCCGTGGCGCTGTCTTCCAGCGAGACCTGAATCAGATCTTTGGGGTCGCGCACGTGCAGGACGAGCGTCTCGACCATATTCTGGCCGTCATTGCTGAAGGAATACTGGACGCTCGAAAAAAGCGCCTGCACGGAAAACTCGCGGCGAATGCGGACATAGCTCGCAACCGAGGCCTCGCCGGCAACGTGGGTGCCCTGCCCCGCGGCCAGAAAATTCGGCATGTCGGTCAGGGTGGAGCGTCCGCGGGAGACTTCGAAGTCAGCGCCGAACAGCGGCTGCTTGGGCACGCGGGCCAGGGCCGCTGCGATTTCTTTCTGCTCCTCGGCGGAGGGCGAGCACACATTCAGCATGTTCACCTTCACCTGCGGCTGCGCCGCGGGCGGGTTAGCAGCCGGTTCCTGGGCGGCAAGCCGCGGCGCCAGGGCGAGAACGAACATCAGAAACGGCAGAGAAATTCCTGGCGCGATTTTCAGCGCGTTTTTCAGCACGTTTTTCAGCACGGCGGAATTCTAAATGAGAAGCATCGAAAAATCTTGCCCTGCGAGCGCCAAAGGATTTCGCCAAGGTCACAAAGAAAAGCCTTAGAATTCCAACATGGCGAATCTGACGTTGGTTTATGGCATGCGGCTGTTGCCGTCTGAGGATGTGACCGAGGTGGGTGCGGCTCCCGTGAAGCTGAAGAATGGCCGGGAGGCGCACGTCAGCATGCACGTGCTCGAAGGCAGCAAGGAAGAGATCGAAAAGCAGTTGCGCACCAGTCTGGAAGCGTTCTTCGATCTTTACCCGGAAATCTGAAAGTCTTTGAGCTTTGTCATCCTGAGCGAAGCGAAGGATATGTGCAATTTGCCCGCGGCCACGCGGCATCGACAAGTTGCATAGATCCTTCGCTGCGCTCAGGATGACAAGGCTGAGAAAATAGTAATCCGACGAATTAAGATGCAATGGACTTATAAAGAATTACGGTCCCGGCTGGTGCATGCCGGGTTGTGGCCCGAAACCCGCATGGCGCGGCTGGCCTGCTATTTGGCGGGGATGGCCACAGCGCTGTTCGCGCTGCAGGTATTGCTGAACATGTTTGCCCGGTCCTGGGGCGCGCACCTGGGCGGGTGGGTTGAGTTTCTCGCATTCGTCGCCGGCCTGATTTTTTTTATTCTCGGTTTCCGGTGGGTCAAGCGCCGCATCCTGTGGCGGCTGCGCAACCGGCTGATCGTCACCTATGTTTTTATCGGCGTAATTCCGGTGGTGCTACTGGTGGCGATGGCGGGCTTCTCTCTGTTTTTGTTTGCCGGGCAGTTCGCCAGCTACGTGGTGATTTCGGAACTCAATACCCAACTACGCAGCGTGGAGGCGGTCAATGCGGCCATCAGCAACGAACTGGCGGCGGGCCTGGCGCGCGGAAATCCTACGGCGGAGTCGCTATCCGGCCTGAAAAAACGTGATCGCACCTGGGAGCGGCGGCAGGTGCAGGCATGGCAGGGGACCAAGGCGCTGCCGCTGGTCGGCGAAGTCCCCGCGGTATCCGCTTTTGCTTATCCCGCCTTTTTCGACAAGAAAGACAACACCTACGCCGTGGCGATGCTGCAGGGCAAGCCGTTTCATGAGATTGTGAGCGACCACGGGAAGCTCTATCTCCGCGTGGTGTCGGTGCTTCCGGTTCGCGAAACTTCGCTGACCGTGGTGACGAGCGAGCCGCTCGACAAGACTCTGGTGGGGAAGATCGCCGAGGACCTGGGAGAAATTACTCTCTACACCGACGCCGCGCCTGACGAAGCCGGGCCCATCACACCGGCCCCGCCAAGTTCCGGCACTGGGTCCGCCGCGAAAACATCGTTCTCTTATAACGCCAAAAACGAGAACGGCGTGGTGATCACTCACGGCTCCGGCGACCAGCGCTCAACCGAAGTGCTGTCTTCGACGTTCACCGTGGGCGCGTCCCCGCAGCCTACCGGTTTCATGGATCAGGAAATCCCATTCGTCACCCCTCTGCAGGCGGTCGATTGGGGTTCGGGAACCACCGCGGGACGAGACATACTGCTGAAGGTCAAAACCCGGCCCTCCAAGCTCTATGGGCATCTGTTTGCAGCTCTGGGCGAATTTGCCGGCTTCGTGGTGGATGCTCTGATCGGAGTGGCGATTTTCTTCGCCATTATTGAACTGATCGCGCTCATCATCGGCACTCGCATGACCCGCACCGTGACGGCTGCCGTCGCCCAGTTGCACGATGCCACCAGGCATGTGGACCGCGGTGACTTCAGCCACCGCATCCCGGTAAAGTCGAGCGACCAACTGGCGGATCTGGCCATCTCGTTCAACTCCATGACGGCTTCGATTGAGAAGCTGATTCAGGAGCAGAAAGAAAAGCAGCGGCTGGAGAACGAGCTGGCCATCGCCCAGGAAGTGCAGGCGCAGTTGTTTCCGCGGCAGGTTTCGGAACTCGAATCGCTGGAGGTGCACGGCTTCTGCCGGCCGGCGCGCACGGTCAGCGGAGATTATTACGACTTTTTGTCGGCCAGTTCCCACAAGCTGATTCTGGCGGTCGGCGACATCAGCGGAAAAGGAATTTCGGCCGCGCTGTTGATGGCTACCATCCACTCGGCGGTGCGCGCCTACAGCGTGGAAAACCTGCCGCAGATGCGCGAGCCGGTCGCCGTGGGCGCGGTTGCCGGGGCGGGACGGGTGCTGGCGGCGTGGCCCGAGGGCGTGGAGGTTTCTCCCGCGGCACTGCTCAGCCTGCTCAACCATCAGCTTTACGAGAGCACTCCGCCGGAAAAATATGCCACGCTCTTTCTAGGAATTTATGACGGCCGCTCGCACCACCTGACCTACAGCAACGGCGGCCACCTGCCGCCCATCCTGATCGCGAAAGATGGCAGCATCCGGCGGCTGGAAACCGGCGGAACCGTCGTCGGCCTGTTCGATAACATGACCTACGACGAGGGCGCGGTGGAAATGCATCCCGGGGAAATCTTCCTGGCCTACAGTGACGGCGTGACCGAGCCGGAGAACGACTTCGGCGAATTTGGTGAGCATCGCCTGATTGATCTGGTCCGCGACAACCGGGAACTGCCTCTGCCCGAGATCAGCCAGATCGTGACCCTGGCGGTGGACAACTGGATCGGCGATAACGAGCAGCCTGACGACGTGACGCTGGTGCTGGCGCGGGCCCGATAAAACGGCTTCCGGCTCTCGGCTTCCGGCTTCCGGAAAGTGCCCCGCTGACGACTCTGAATGGCGGAAGCTGAGCGCCGGAAGCCGGAAGCCGGCTCCAGCCGAGCTTCACCCGTTGACAGAAAAACTGCCATGCAATACCTTGGTGCCTCGGTATTACTAGTTTGGTACGCGGGAGTAGCATAACCACGGCAATGCGCCGGGGCTCCATCCCGGAGATGACGGTTCGAAACCGTTCCTCCCGCCCCAGATTTCCCCTCGAATGAGGCCATCCGGCCTCAGATTTTCTGTTTTTTCCAGCGTCCATTGCCGAAACGGGGCTGTGTCAGTTTCGTTTCCACAGCGGCGGTGCTAGGATGCTGAGTCCGAAGCCGTGCCCTGCGCAGGGCTGTAGGAGGCAGACAAATTTGGGCGGACAAGTCATCGTTAGAACGTACCGAGGAAGCCAGTCGGAAACTGCGTCGCTCTATCAATATGACGCGGCACAATTGGCTGCTCAAGGTTACTTCCCAATTTCGCAAAGCTGGGCACCCGGCGCGTATGGTTGCGGCGCGTTTCTGATAGCTCTATTACTTTGCGTCGTCCTAATTGGTATTGTAGTTTTTGTTTACATGCTTATCGTTAAGCCGGATGGCACCTTGTCTGTAACGTATGAGTGGCGTGGAGTTTTGTCCGGGGCAGAAAGGTCTTTACGAAGCGCAGAGAAAACCTGCCCGAAGTGTGCAGAACAGGTGAAAGTAGCAGCTTTAGTTTGCCGCTTCTGTGGCCATGAATTCGGGTCAGCGTTGTTGAGTTAAAACGGGCAGGCAGTGGAAGTCGAGCGCCGCTTAGCCGGCCTCCGGCAGGCTTTTGTGGAAATTCAAACTGGCTCACTACCAAACGGGAGCAGCTTGCTGGTTCCCAGCCTATTTCAAATCCAGCGCGCGCGCGGAGATGGCCCCGTTTGCCAGCATGCCCCCCAGAATCAAGGGGCCGATCGGGGTGGTCAGGATGCCCCGGGCGTCGGTGCGCACGTCAAAGGTTTCTTCCGCGACCGTCTCCCACTTGGCGCCATGCAGGTCAAAATCGAACGTCATGGGCGAAATCTCGACCACCTTGCCGTCGGCGTCGAGACCTTTGAAGTTGTGCGGAGTAGCCGTGCCGCCGGAAAAATTAATTCTGTGGCCTTCGATTCCGGCCGCGATGCCGAAGCGCGCCGTCCCAGGATGCGGCGGCAGCTTGCTCCACTCGATCTTGTCGGGATCTTTCTTGTCGATCTTGCCCATCCAGCACTCGTCGGAAGCGACATAGGGCGCGCCCGCGGCCGGATTTTTCTTGGCGCCATCGCAGTAGACGAGCGCATCGTCGGCCAGCCCGCCGGCATGGCCGTACACCGGAGTTCCCGGCGACGGTGTGCCCGCGCTCCAGGTATTTTTTTCGGCGTCGTAGACCTGCACCAGGTTGACCGGGCCGTTCCGCGATTTGCCGCCGACCAGATAAATGTAGCGGTCGTGATTGACGCCGATCACCGCGCTATCCACGGGCATGGGCATGTCTTCGCCGCGATACCAGCGATGATCGTCGGCCACGAAGGAGTTCACGTCGCCGACCGTGATCTCGGTTCCCTGCCCGTCGACGACGTAGCCGCCGAAAAGAAAAATTTGTCCGCGCGCTCCCACCGCGGAAGCGGCCAGACGGCCGGCGACTCCCGGCACCGGCCGGTCTTCGCTCCACTTGCCGGTGCGGAGGCGCAGGACATACATCTTGTTGCTGATGTCGTCCCAGGTCTTTTTCGGGCCAATGCCCATCAACGAATAGACTTCGACCCCGTTCTTGAGCGACGCGACCGCATTGTTGGCAACCGCGCCCGGCATAGGCGGAATTTTCGGTTGATTCCCCGCCAGCAGAAACCCGGCACACAGCACGGGAAAGAGGGCTGCGAGGAGCACGACAGGCAATTTTTTCATTGGTGTGAGTTTAACGTTTTGAGCGGGGCGGCGGCAAAGGGAGGGATAGTTCGACGGGAATTCTAGATTTCAGATTGCGGATTTCAGATTGAAAGGCGCACGGCGGATGCGCCGAGTGCGGTCTTCAATCTGCAATCTAAAATCTAAAATCTAAAATTGTTTCCCAGCTCTCAGAACCAGGTCCTGCTGCGGTATTCACGGTACGCCTCGCCGAACGCGGCTTCCAGCACACGCGCTTCGCGGCGGGCGCGGACGGTCTGGCCAATCACCACAATTACCAAGACGATCCACAGAGCAGGCCGCTGCACGACCAGGATCAATCCCGTAATCAGCACCGTGCCGAACACATAAATCGGATTGCGAATCTTCGCGTAGATTCCGCTGGTGACCAGTTCATGAGCCTCAGGCCTCAGGGAAAACGACTTGCCGAGTTGATAGCGCGCGAGCGCAATCAAGCTGGCGCCTGCCACGGCCAGCACGGTGCCAATGTAGCGCTCGGCGTTCCACGGGGTGGGCCAGGTAACCAGCAGCCAGCCAAAAACCCCTGCCCCTACAAGCTGGAGCGCCGTGAAGGCGTAGATATGTCGGGTTTGCATCCGGGCCCCCTTCAATCTTACCGGGAAACAATCTCAGATTTTTGATTTCAGATTTCAGATTGAAGTACTACCTCGACACAGCCGCCGTATGCCTTTCAATCTGCAATCTACAATCTGAAATCCGAAATTCCTACTTGATCAAGCCCTGCCGCGCGCCGTGAATGAAGTCGGTGTAGGCCGGAGTCTGGCCGCTGGCTCGCATGTGGCTGGCGATCTGTCCGCGGTGATAGGCCGAGTGCAAGACGACGTGATTGAGCACGTCCACGATGGTGCTGGTCCACTCCTCGCCCTTACTGTTTTTGTACGAGATGGACTGGGCGACGTCGCCGGCGGTGATCAGGTCGAGAAACTCGAGCCAGAGTCCGCCCATTTCGGCGGCCTGCGCCTCGCACTGCGCCAGATCGGGCTCGGGCCATACCGGGACGCTCGGCGGCTGTTGCTTCAACCGATCCAGCCACACCCGCTCGGCGGCCAGAATGTGCGACATCAGCTGTAGTGAGCGGTGATTCGCAGGGTGCCCGTTGGCGCCGCCCGCAGTTCGGATCGCAGCCAGTACTTCGCGGTTCGCCCACTCATCGTAGGAAAACTGGCGGCGCAGATAATCGGCAAGATTCAAGCAGCGGCCTCCGTCGCGTGGTTCCGCGACTTCACAGTGTGTCTGTAACCAATTTAGTCTGTAGCAGCGTCCCCGGCAATGTTGTAACCATCCTTTCACATTGCAGGACTAAACTGCAGGCTT
>Ga0302324_100009259_pt1 | contig 20640 bp, 14 predicted proteins | sample Palsa_T0_1_FD_201949 | JGI IMG/M metagenome (GOLD analysis project Ga0302324, IMG submission 201949) | Peat permafrost microbial communities from Stordalen Mire near Abisko, Sweden - Palsa_T0_1 | ecosystem: Environmental > Terrestrial > Soil > Palsa > Peat permafrost | place: Sweden: Abisko...
AGTCCTTCTCCCGCCTCGTGCTTCGAGCCGGAGTTGTTCGAGGCCCAGTTCGTCACGGGCGACGTCGCGGGCACGGTGCATCAGCGCGGATCCGATACCGCGGCCGCGGAAGTCGGGATGGGTCTGAACCCGTTTGACCGTGCCCCAGTGCGGGACGACCCGGTCCCGGTATCGGCTCAGGCTCAGCCATCCGGCGAGGACATCGTCGAGTTTGGCGAGCAGGAGCTGGCTGTACTCGGGATCAAGGCCTGCGATGAGCTGATCGGCGACGGGTTTCACGTCGTCGATGCCGACCGGGGGAAACGCGAAGCCCACGGCTCCGCCGTCGTTGGCCACGGCCATCCAGCAGCTGACCAGTTCGCGGGTTGCCTCGGGGGACATGTCTTCGGGATGCCTGGCCTGAACGATCTCGGCCGGGCCGCGATCGACGCGGGCTGGCGGGGTCACGGGGCTCCGTTTCCTGTGGCCTGCCCGGTGACGGGCTCGGATGTTCCTGAGGGGGTCTGCGGCTGACGTCGGCGGCGTAGGCCATCCAGTCACCTGCGGAGATCCGCTGCCAGGCGGTGGCGACCTCGATGTGGATGCCGAGCATGCGGGCCAGCAGGGCGGCGGGAAGCTCGGTGGCCAGCTGGAACAGTGCCGTCGAGCGTGCCTGGCCGGGGTGGATGCCGAGGTCTTTCGGGCTCTGCCCGAGGTGGCCTGAGCTGACCGGGCGGCCAGGCTGGCCGCCGGGAAACAGCCAGGGCGATGGATCGCCGGCACCGGTAGTGGCGTGTCCTCGCTTGCCTTCCAGTAGCTGCCGGGCCAGGCTGGCGGCCGGCTCGGGCAGCGTGATCGGCGCCGTGCCGACGGAGATCTGCACTGTGGCACCGCTGGCGGTGACGAACGTGGCTGGTGGTGAGCCGGGCGACCCGGGCGACGGGCTGCGCGTAGAGCAGGACGAGCAGCCCGGCGAGCCGCCCGAGGCGAGCAACGCGGGCACGATCGGCCGCCATCCGCCCGAGCTGCTGGTCGTCGAGTTTGATCAGCATCCGCGTGGTCAGCGTGTAGATCCCCGCCAGCAGCGCGTCCCGCTGCCCGGAGTCCCCGCCGCCCGCCGCCAGCACATGGCCGGCCGAGATCAGCCGAGGCAGGGTCGCCGACAGCCGCCCGTACCGGCTGTCACGGAAGTCGGCCAGAGCACCGTCCAGTCCAGCGCGCACAGCGGAACCCCCGGTCCACCGACGCCGCTGCGCCCACGACGCTGATCGTCCCCGTGCCGGACCTGCCCGGCGCCGAGCTACCCGGTGTCACCACCGAAACCACCGCCATCACAACCCTGATCCCTGACGCCCGCACACTGCAACACCCCACCCGCGCCACCGTCCTAAGAGCCCTGCCCGCACACCGCCTCACACACTTCTCCTGCCACGGCCACGCCGACTGGGACCATCCCGCCGCCAGCCGCCTGATCCTGACCGACCACGCCACCGCACCGCTGACCCTCGCCGACATCACCACCCTGAACCTCGACGCTGACCTGGCCTACCTTTCCGCCTGCGAGACCGCCGTGGCCACCCCGCGCCTGGCCGACGAATCCCTGCACATCACCGGCGCCTTCCACCTCGCCGGCTACCGCAGCGTCATCGGCACCCTCTGGCCCATCGACGACGCCGCAGCTGCCGAGATCGCCACCGACTTCTACCATCACCTCACCACCGACGGCACCAGCCCGCCCCGGCCTGACCGCGCCGCCCATGCCCTGCATGACGCCACCACCCGCCTACGCAGCCGCTACCCCCACGCCCCGACCCTCTGGGCCGCCCACACCCACACCGGCGCATGACCATGGGCGCTGAACTGCCTGCGCCATACCCGAACTGGCCACTCAACCCGGATGCGTGCAGCTCACCAGACGGCCTGGCCTGTGCTGTGCCAAAACTCGTTCGTCTCGGCTGACCTGGCGTTTCGCGCTCGCTACGCTACTCTTCGATATTCGCTGATCAGGCCCCCTTGCGGGTGCCGGCAGCCACAGGGTTTCCTAGCGGGACACGGTGCCGCGCGCCGCAGGCGAGGCAGCAACATTGGATAAGTTGAGTTATAATAACTTCAGTTATTCAAGCATGCCGAACATGGGAGGCCGGGCGATGGCGTGGAGCAAGCCTCAGGACATGTTCGACCGTGATTTTGAGTGGAGGGAGCTTACCCGCTTCGCGGGCAACAGCGCTCCGCGGGCCACATTGGGCATCGTCTCCGGGCGGCGGCGCCAGGGCAAGACCTTTCTCGTCGATGCGCTGACCGTCGAGGCGAACGGGTTCATGTTCACCGCCGCCGAGACCACGGAGGCGGACTCCCTGCATCAGTTCGGAGAGGCGCTCGCCGCTTACCTTAACGAACCGACTCCTTTCCGGTTCGCCGGGTGGGACGAGGCCATTACCCGGCTGATGCGCCTGGCCGTGAACGGGCCGAAGCCGGTGGTCATCGACGAGTTCCCGTTTCTCGCCAAGGCCGCTCCGGCGCTTCCTTCCCTGATCCAGCGCGCCCTCGAGCCGTCCGCCCAGCGGCGCAACACCCCGGTGCGCCTGCTGCTGTGCGGGTCGGCACTGTCGTTCATGGGAAAGCTGCTGGCTGGCAGTGCGCCGCTGCGGGGCAGGGCGGGACTCGAACTGCTCGTCCCGACGCTGGACTACCGGCTGGCGCGGGAATTCTGGGGAATAGGCGACCTGCGCACTGCGGTGCTGACGAACGCCATCGTCGGCGGGACGCCTGCCTACCGCCGGGAGTTCGCCCAGGACGACGTCCCCGCCGGACCCGACGATTTCGACCCGTGGGTCTGCCGCACAGTCCTCAACCCAGGCCGGCCGCTGTTCCGCGAGGCCCGTTACATCCTTGCCGAGGAACCCGGCATTCACGACACCGCCCTCTACCACGCGGTACTCGCGGCGATCGCCGAGGGCAACACCACCCGCGGCGGCATTGCCAACTACCTGGAGCGAAAGTCCACCGATCTCGCGCACCCACTGGGCGTCCTGCACGACGCCGGGCTCGTGACCCACGAGACCGAGGCGTTCAAGAAGAACAGGTCGGCGTACCGGATCGCTGAGCCGCTGCTGATCTTCTACCACGCGATTATGCGCCCGGCGTGGGGGGACCTGGAGCGCCCCGGCCGCGCCCCCCAGGTCTGGCGGCGCTCGCAGCACGCGTTCCACAGCCAGGTAGCCGGCCCGCACTTCGAGGAGATCTGCCGCCAGTGGGCCCGCTGGCACGCCGGGCCGCAGACCTACGGCGGCGCGTACCCCGCCCGCGTCGCCAGCGGAACAGTCTCCGACCCCGAAGCCCGCAAGACCGCGGAAGTCGACGTTGCCGTCTTCGGCCGGAGTGAGGGCGACCGCGACGTGCTGCTCGCCATCGGCGAGGCGAAGTGGCAGGAGACAATGTCCGCGAGTCACCTCAAGAGGCTTGAGCACATCCGCGAACTGCTCGCAGCCAAGGGTGAACCAGTCGCGCGAGATGCGAGATTGTTCCTGTTCGGCGGCGCAGGGTTCAGCGACGCACTGAAACAACGAGCGGCGACCGACCCATCCGTCCAGCTCATCGGACTCGACCGGCTCTACTACGGGTCGTGACCGACGGGAGAACGGCCCGCCGCACACGCTCTCTGCGAGAGGCAGCGCACGGAGAGGCCAAGCCGTGATCCTTGCCCGCTGTGCCGCGGCGAAGCGGTCCCGGCCAGCCACCCGCATGTCGCGCCGCAAAGCACCGCGACCTTGTGCCTGCCGATAATCTCATCCGTGCAGCTCAGGCGGCATGGTCGTACTCGTTCAGGATCCCGCCGAGCCGCTGGCGTCGACGGATGTCCAGGCGGGCGATCGGGTCCGGGTCAGTGATCGGCGGCGGCAGCGGACATAGCGGCCTGACGTTCGCGATGCCCTGGTGGGGCCGGTGGTAGTTGTAGAAGTCCTCGAATTCGCGCAGAGCTCGCATGAGGTGGCGCTGGTCCCAGATCAGGGTGCGGTCGAGGAGCTCCCGGCGGCAGGACAATACCCAGCGCTCCATGATCGCGTTCATCCGCGGCACCCGGACACCGGTGCGCACTACCGTGATACCCGCATCGGCCAGCACCGCGTCGAACAACTCCGGGAACTTCCCGTCCCGGTCCCGGATCAAGAACCGCGCCCGGCATTCGGCGTCCTGAAGGTCCATGACCGGGTTCCGGGCGGCCTGGGCCACCCACGAGGTGGTCGGGTGCGCGGTCGCGCCCAGCACCCGGATCCGGCGAGTATGGTGCTCGATCACCGCGAGCACGAACACCCTCGCCCCCGACAAGGTGACCGTCTCGAAGAAGTCGCAGGCCACGAGGGCCTCTGCCTGGGAGTCCAGGAAGCTGGCCCAGGTCGTGGCCGAGCGTCCGGGCGCGGGGTCGATCCCGGCCTCCTTCAAGATCTCCCACACCGTGGAGGGGGCCATCTTCACCCCGAGCACGAACAGTTCACCGTGCACGCGCCGGTAGCCCCACGCGGGGTTCTCCCGGACCAGGCGCAGGACCAGGGCGCGGATGGAGTGCATGGTGCGGGGCCGGCCCGGCCGCCTGGGCCTGGACCGGGCGGCATGCCGCTTGCTGACCAGGTCACGATGCCAGCGCAGCACCGTGTCCGGGTGGACCAGCAGCCGCATCCGGCCAAGCTTCTGTGGCCTCAGTCGGTGCAGCAGCGCCGCCAGCAGGAGCCGGTCCGCAGGCGTGAAGCGCACTCTCTTCCCGCTCAGTTGGCGCTCCAGCACCGTGACCTGATGACGCAAGACCAAGATCTCGGTGTCCTTGTCCCGATCGCTCACGGAAAGAAGACGCAGCAGCGCGAACGCGTTCGCCACCGTCAAGTAGGCCAGTCGCAACGACATAATTGCGCATCATGCCGCGACGAGCGCTTCACCGTGGCCGTTCCCGCACTGTACAGGGCAACGAGGCCCCAAACCTGGGCGACCAGCACCATGCCTCTCACCTGCACGGACGAATTTTTGGCACCCGCAGTACGCGAACGACTCAACGTCCAGTGCCGCCAGCACCGGCAGCGTCTCTGTCGCCCGAAGCACCTGGCCTAGGACCAGCGACGCCTGCGGAGAGCGCGCCACCATCTCGGCCAGCGCCGCTACCCCCTCTTCGGCCTCCGGCGCGACGACCCACTGCCGTGGCACCTTGCGCCCGTCGACTGCGGCGCCCTCCGCCGACAGCGTCAGGTCCAGCGCCTCGATCACCAATCGCGGGTAAGCGGCCGACGCGGCTACGGGCGCGCGTGCCGCGCTGGTTCCGGTGGCGGCCCGCTGGGGGCGGGGGGAGCCCGCGGTTCCTGAATCTGATGACGGCGAGCCGCCAGACGGCGAAGATGAGCAGCAGCGCCGACACGCCCGTGAAGCAGAGGAACATGATGAGCACCTGCAGCGGATTGGTTGGCCCCCCAGGGTACTCGGCGTGGGCGGGATCCTGGGGGTCAACCAGGACGGTCACCGAGGTGCCATCGGGGGAGTTAACCTCGTTCCCCACCGCCAGCGTCGTGCTGGTGGCGCCGTCAACGGGACGGTCCAGGGTGATCTGGACGGTCGCCGACCAGCTTCCCCGGTCCGTCCGTGAGTTGCTGACGTTGCTGATGGTCCCGGAGTCCAGGATGCCGTGGTGCTGCGTGTAGTTACTGAGGAAGTAGTTCGGCAGGGTGAACCCGGACAGGGTGCCGAACAGGGCGAGCCCCGCGATAGAGGCCAGCATCAGGCCGAACAGCCCAGCACCCATCCGTAGCCGCCGCGCCGGCACCCGTTCTCCGGCTGCCATCCTTAGCATCCTTTGCCGTTTGGGCAGAACTGGCGGAGGCCAGTTCAATGGTTAACCATGATCCTGACGATGGTCAGGATCACCAGCGCGCCCAGTATAGGGATTCCCCGCCGCACTCGTGCCACCTTGAAGTGCTTGAGGTTTCCATTCCGGCCTTTGACCGCTATCGCGATAAATGCGATGAGTACCACGCAGCAGCATGCGAGCAATATCTCCGCGAAAAGCATGCTGCTTCCTGTCACGCCCTGAGCGAGGACCGCCGCGCTCGTGTTCACGCGCATCCTCCGAGTTCCGGGGTGCCGGACACCGCGTCCGGACTTGACCAGAAATCTGACCAGAGACCCCACACGTTACTGGTGACGCTACCAGCAAGCGAGGCCAAGTCCCCTACAAAGGCCGCATGCGAGGCATTTTCGGCCGCCTCGGCGGCGGCATCCGCGAGGTGCACCCCCTCGCCCGCGTCCCGGATGAGCGACGCTCCATCCAGGCCGAAGTCTGCGAGGCTCAGGGCATCCCCGGCTGCATCGATCCCGCAGTTGGTCGTGAATCCGTGCTCACAGTCCTGGTAAGTCTCTATCCCGTTGGTAGCGAGAGAAAGCGCGCCGATTCCCAGCGCGGCCACGTCGCAGATAGTGCAGGCGACCGCGCCCACCACCAGCGCGGTGACCGTAAGCCCCGTGGCTATGGCTCCCGCATTATTGCAGAACCAGCCGAATCCGGAGAGGCAGAGGCCGGTTAGGTCCACGCCGTTGAGCGGGTCGTCCAGGACGTAGATGTACGCCGCGTGGGTGGAGTTGACCATCGGGTCCACCGTCAGGAACAGGGCAGTGGCGGGGTCGTAGTAGCGGGCGCGCAGGTAGACCAGGCCGGTGTTGGCGTTGGTGTACTGGCCGGTGTACTGCAGCGGCGTGGTGGCCGTGCCGGTGTACGTGGCCAGCCCGTAGGGCGTGTAGCTGTAGGCGCCGCTGATCGTCCCGTTCGACGCGAGCAGGAGCAGGGTCGAGCCTTCCTGGTCATGGACGAACCAGAATGTTCCGGCCGCGCTAGTCTGCTCGATTGGCAGTCCGTCGGGCCCGTAGAGGTAGGTGTTGGTGCCGTCGGTGAGCAGGTCGGGGGTGGACGCGTCATTCCAGCAGAAGGTCGCCGTCGTCCCGGACTGCGTCTGCGTGGCGGTCAGCCCGTCGCCGTCGTAGGTGTAGGAGCTGGTGCCGTTCCCGTTGGTGACGCTGGTCAGCTGCCCGGCCTGGTTGTAGGAGTAGGAGGTCGCGGTCCCGGAGGCGGGCGTGGCCGCGGTTCGCTCGCCCTCGGCGTCGTAGGTGAAGCTGGTGCTGCCGCTGGTCGTCAGCTGTCCGGCCGCGTCGAAAGCCTGGGTGGCCGTCCCGACGGTGGTCGGGTTGTTGGCGGCGTCGTAGCCGAAGGAGGTGGTGGCGCTGCCGTTGGTCTCGGACGCGAGCTGCTCGTCCGTGGTGTACCCGTAACTCGCGCTGCCCGCGGAGCTGGTCGTGGACGATACCGCCTCCGCCGGGTTCCGGCCGTAGCCGTAGGTGGCGAGGGTGCTGCCCGAGTCGGTGACGGTGGTCGAGGTCAGCGTGTCGGTGGTGTCGTAGCCGTTGGTGACGGTGTCGCCGTTGGGGTAGACGGTCGCCTGTAGCGTCCCGTCAGGGCTGTAGCCGAAGGTGGTCTTGTTGCCGTTCCAGTCGGTGACCGATGCCAGCTGGTTGTCGGCGTTATAGGTCTGGCTGACCGGGGTGGCCTCGTCGGGGTAGGCGATCGACGTCTGGTTCCCGGCGTCGTCGTAGCCGTAGCCGACGGTTTCCCCGGCTCCGGTGGTCTTGCTGGTGATGTCGCCGAAGACGTCGTAAGTCCAGGTCGTCGTGCCGGTGCCGTCGGTCATCGATGTCTTCTGGCCGTCCTCGTCATAGCCGTAGCTGACGGACTGGGCGCCGTCGGAGTAGGACACGCCCGAGAGCTGGCCGGCCGCGTCGGGGGTCATCGTGGTCGTCTGACCCGAGGCGTTGGTGGTCGAGGTGACGAATCCCGCCGGGTCGATGACGGAGGTGGTGGTCCGGCCGTCGGGGTCGGTCTGGCTGTCTTGCCGTCCCTGCCCGTCGTAGCCGTAGCTGGTCTTGTCGTTCAGCCCGTCGATGGTGTCCGCGACGGTGCCGTCGGGGTTATAGCCGGTGACGTTGGTCGCGCCGTCGGCCTGGGTGACCTTGACCGGCCGGTCGTCAGCGTCATAAGTGGTCGTGGTGGTGTTGCCGTTGGCGTCGGTGCTGGAGGTCTCGTCGCCGTCGGCGTCGTATGCCGCCTTGGTCGTGTTCCCCAGCGGGTTGGTGGTCAGGATGACGTGGCCGTAGGCGTCATAGCCGTAGGTGGTGCAGCCGGTCGCGGGCGGGGAGCAGGCGGTGGTGGTCCCGGCGGCCACCCCGGCCGGGCTGACCATGCTGGTCCGCGAGCCGGTGCCAGTGTTGTAGCCGAACTCGGTCTTGTTGCCCAGCGCGTCGGTGACCGACGCGACGTCGCCGTAGGCGTCGTAGGTGGTCGTGGTGGTGTTGCCGTCCGGGTCCACCGCGCTCGTCTGCTCACCGGGGTGGGCGGCGCTGGCGTAGTAGTAGTTCGTGGTCCGGGTGGGGGCCGTCCCGAGGATCCCGGTGGCCGACTCCACCACATTGTTGGCCTGGGTGACGTTGGTCGATGTCAGGTCGTCGACTCCGGTGTCGCCCGAGGGGATGTGGCCGGCCTGGTCGTACTGGTTCAGCGTGGCGACCCCGTTGCCGTCGATCGTCTCCAGCAGGTCGCCGGCGCTGTCGTAGAGGTAGTTCGTCGTCACGCCGAGGCCGTTGGACTTTGAGGTGAGGTTCCCGCTGGCGTCGTAGCTGTAGGTGGTGACGTTGCCGTCCGGGTCGGTCTCGGTCGAGATGCCCAGGCTGACCGGGTCGTAGGTGTAGGACCAGGTCCCGGCGTTGGCCGCGCCGTAGCCCTTGGTCTCCGACGTCAGCAGCCCGTCGCTGTAGGTGTCGAGGGTCTTGTGCCCCGACGGGTCGGTGACGAGGGTCTGCCCGGTCGTCAGGCCGTCGCTCGGCCCGTAGGCGAACGTGGTGGTGTCGCCGGTCGCGTCGGTCTGGGTTAGCACGCGCTCTGAGGAGTCGTAGGTCATGCTGGTGACGGCCGAGGCCGCGCCGCCGTAGTTGTTCGGGGTGCGGATCGAGGTCATCAGGTGGTCGCTGTTGTAGGCGTACTGGGTGTGGTCGTTGTTCTGCAGTGACGGGGACCGGGTGGTCCCGACGCCGTAGACGTCGGTCAGGTCGTTGTTGCTGTCGTAGGCGTAGGTGACGATCCGGCCGGCCGAGTCCTCCAGCTCGGTGATGTGGCTCCCGGTCCAGGTCAGCGTGTAGACCCGGCCGCCGGGGTCGTTGATCGTGTGCAGCTGCCCGGCCGCGTTGTAGGCCAGCGTGGTCCCGTACGGCGGGCTCGCCTTCTGCCCCGCGAGGTCCTGCTCCTCGATCAGTTGCCCGGTCGCCTGGCTGAAGGTGAAGATCTCCTTGCCCTGGCGGGTGTAGATGTAGTCGGAGCCGGACGCGGTCAGCGTCGCGTTATAGCGGGGCGCGGACGGGGTGTAGGTGCCGCCGGAGTCGTCGAACGTGACCTCCGAGCCGTCCTCCTGGGTCACAGTGACGTCGCCCGTCGACGCTGCCGTGGTGGCGGACAAGTTGTAGGAGAACGTCCACCCGTAGCCGAACGGGCCATCGGCGGCCAGCGACCCGTTGGGCCCGCTGGGGTCGGCGGTGGACTCGGTGTAGGTGCGGGCGAAGTCCAGCGGCTCGCCCAGGCCCGGGGTCAACAGGTCCGTCCACGACTGGCTAAAGTAGCCGGTCGCGGTGTCGACCGGGTCGCCCGCGGTGGCCTGGCCGCAGGTGCACTGGGTCCACGCCGGGTTGCTGCCCGCTGGCTCATCCTGGATCGTCGGCGGCCCGCCGATGGGCTGTCCCGGCGTGCCGCCCTCGGGGACGAACGCGATCGCGTCGAACGCGACGTCGAAGTCAGCGTAGTCCGTTCCCGAGGTGTCCACGCTCCCCGACTGGTTGGTCAGGACGACGTTGCCCCCGTTCTCCATGGCGAACGTGCCGATGGAGGCCCAGTGCTCGGAGTTCCACGCCTGGTTGACCCGGATCTTCCACGGGGCGACGCCGCCCCCGGGATTGATCGTGTAGATGACGTTGGTCGCTTCCGCCCCCAGACCGGGGAAGTGCACCATGACCTTGTAGTACTGCAGGGAAGGCAGGTTCGGCGCCCAGGTGCCGGTGTTGATCTCGGCCGGGATCGAGCCGTCCTCGGTATGGGAGAACAGGATGTGGCCGCCGAGCCCGGTCCCGAGCTGGTGGGTGTCGATCGCCCCGATCGGGTCACCCGCCGAGTCGGTGCCGTAGGTGTAGGTGAACGTGCCGTTGGAGGTCCAGTTCTCGCTCGAGCAGCCCTGGATGTTCAGTGGCGGTGATGTCTCGTCGTCCACGATGATCGACCCTGATGGCACGTCGGAGGTGCTCACGTTGCAGGTCGGCGGGTCAGGGTCGGCGTAGGCGGGCTGGGATGAGCCGGTGGTGTAGGCGTACGAGCTGGTCGCGCAGTTCGTGGAGCAGCTTGTGTCCCAGTTGACGGACTGGTGCCACCAGCACTCGTCATCGCTCAGCTGGCAGTGCCCGTTGCCGGGATTGGCGCTGTTGATCGTGGTCGTGCTGCAGTCGTTGCCCGCCATGGTGCAGAACGAGGTGATGGGCGGGATCTGCAGCCAGGTCTCGCCGCTGGCATAGGTGGGCGTGCTGTACGCGTCGCTGTAGCCCGAGCCGTTGTAGCGGATGATGGGGCTGCCCATCCAGCCCATGATCCGCTCCTCATACGGCCAGTCACCCGGGTGCGCGGCGTCGGCGTAAGTCTCCTTCAGGTACGGGGCGCGGTTCGGCGGGTAGGCTGGATTCTCCGGGTTGTTGGCCCACCCCAACCCCCAGGTCCCGTCCGGGCCGGTGCAGGACGGGCCCGCGGTGCACCCGGTCGGGTCATAGGAGCCGGTCGGCTCGATGCCGGAGTTGTACGCCCACGCGGCGAAGAACCAGTTCTCCAGGTAGCGCGGGTCCCCGTTGTTCGCCACGATCCCGTCGCTGTACAGCTGGTTCCACGTGCTCTCCAGGATCTGCAGGGCCGCCGCGATGTTCTCCTCGTAGTCGACCGCGACCTTGATCTGGCCGTGCGCCGACAGCGACGTGTCGCCCACCTGCATCCCGTCGGTGACCTGCCCCAGGCCATAGCCGCAGTCCGCGTCGGCGTAGTCGATCGAGTCGATCCCGCCCCCGGCACCGTAGTAGTCCGCGATCAGCGGGTCGCCCGACACCCCGGCCGGCGCGTGCCAGGAGGCCTGGGACCAGTTCGACTCCTGCGCCATGATCGCCTCGAACACCGACCGCGGGACGGTGTCCCAGGAGTCGCTCGACGGGTGGTCAAGCGCGATCAGCGAGAAGTCGGAGTTCGGCGCGTAGGCGACCAGCCCGAGGTTGTCGAAGTTGGCCGGGCGGCTGTACCCGTTGCCGGTCGTCAGCAGGCCCTGCTCGGCCATCTGCGCCGCCCAGTCGATCTGCTGGGGCGACGGCTGCATCACCTGCTTGGTCGGGTCAAGCCGCGGCACCGCGCACGTCGGGGACTGGGCCGCCGTCGTCACGTCGGAGGTCAGGGTCGCCGTTGTCGTGGCCTTCCCCGCCGAGGACGAGGACTTGGCTGGCGTTCCGGCCGCCTCCGGCCCGGGTCGCAGCTCACCCGCCTGGTCGGGAATGGCCTGGCCGGCCGCGCCCGGAGGGCTGAAGGCCGGCACCTTCGTGTAGGGACTGGCCGAGGCCCTGGCCTGGCTGTCGGTCACGAGCCTGCCCGTCCCGGTGGCCAGCAGGACCGGGACCGTCTGCTTCTCGCTCGCCGCCGGGCCGATCAAGGCATCGCCGTCCAGCGACGCCGCCTGCACCCCATGAGACAGGCCCCGATCCGACACGACCCTGATTCCGACCGCCGCCAGCGGGCCCGGCGCGGTCGCGGTGGCCCCGCTGAGCACCGCCCGCCCCTGCCGGCCGCCGAACAGCTGAACACTCTCCAGCGGCCCCGACCCCAGGACGGTGACGGCGCCCGCGCGCTCGTGGAGAACCTCGGAGGTAGCCGAGCCCGCGTTCGCGTCCAGCAGGTCGACCCCGCCGTCAGCCGCCGGGCGCAGGTCAAACGGGTCGCCGCCAACCCGGGCAATGACCGAGGTCACCCCGTGCGCGGACACGCTGACCAGATCCGATCCCACCGCCCCGACGATGCCGCCGGACATGGCCGGGACGGCCGACGTGACCTGCCCCCTGGCCGTCACCACCTGGTCCACCTTGCCCGTGGCCAGGCTAGCCGAGACCAGCTCGGTCGACTCCTGCCCCGTGCCAGGACTGACGGAGAACACCGCCTCGTCCGCCGCGCCGCAGCCCGGCGAGAAGTACTCCAGGGCCACCCCCGACGCGACCGGGTGCACCACCCCGGAGGCCAGGTTCACCGAGTACGCGAAGGCACCATGATCCCGGGCCGACTCCAGGTTCACCGCCGACTGCGGCAGGACCACCACGGCGGCGTACTTGCCATCCCCGGAGATGCACTGATAACCGGTCCAGGACGAGTCATCCAGGCTATCGGGGTGCAGCACCGCGACCTCGTGCCACGCGAATCCCGACGGCTCCCGTCCGACCTCGATGTGATAGCCGGCCGAGTCGCCATATCCGTTAATCGCGATATCCGCTGAGGTGCTCGTCCCGGGGCTAAAGTCACCTGACGATGCCGCCGACGCGGCGGCTGGCGCCTTTGGCTTGAGAGCGGCACTGGCCGGGACGGTGGCGATCAGCCCGGCGAAGATGCCGGCCACGCAGAAGACCACGAAGGCGGCCCTCCCCGCCTTAGCCAGGCGCCGCCATCCACGAGAACGCCAGAATGTGGGCATGCGAAAGCTCGAGCTGACCGGCACAGCAAACCCCTTCGACGGAGCGAGCCGCTCGGCGCGGCCAGCGCTACTGCCCCCGGCCGCAGCCGCCTGGACCGCCCAGCCGGAGCGCCATCGTTGCCATCGGCAGCAACCGCAACTTAACCCAACAAATAAGCTTAGGTAAATGCTAAAGCCGATATTTTTCTCAACATTCTCTGCGCCTCTCCGGCACACCCTCAATGACCTCAACAAACTTCATCCAGGTCAGCCAACGTCCACTCATCGACCAGCCGACCCACCGCCACCCCGGCTGGCCGGCCATGATTATGAGCATGGCGGTGGGGTCTGGAGTCAGTCGTGATGGTTCGGTGCTTGAGCGAGCACTTGAGCGGATGACCCACGCCAACCCGGAGAGGAGACCTGTGCGTGCCGAAAACCTATGCCATCAGGCGATATTCATGAATCACGCCTCCGGACGCGGAAGCGGTCTAGGTCGATGACGCCACCGGGCAGCGGGCGGAGCGGAGCGGCCTGGTTCAGGGTGCGGTGCGGCCGGTGCTCGTTGTAGAAGTCCTCGTACTCGCGCAGGACGGTCATCAGGTGGCGCTGGTTCCAGATCAGGGTCCGGTCCAGCAGCTCGCGCCGGCAGCTGCCGATCCAGCGTTCCTGGGAGGATAGGTCCACCGCCAGCGGACCAGCCGCCGATGCCAGCCCAGCAGAGTGCCGGGTGTCACCAGCCGACTCATCCGCACCGGCCTGGGGAGCAGCCTGGCCAGGGCGGCGCGTACCGCCCGATCTGCCCAGTTCAGCTTCGGCCTGGGGTTCTTCCGCCGCAGCACGGCGACCTCGTGGCGCAGCATCAGCAGTTCGGCGTCCTTCGACGCCGCCGAGCGTGCCAGCAGCGCCATCCAGCCGACCAAGCGGACGAACATTAGGTAGAGCACCCGTACCGTCACAAGCCTGCGATGCTGCCAGCCACACCATCAACCTCGCAGGAGAATCCGCAGGTCAGCCGCTTATGTACCGTTTTGGAACCCTACAGGGCGCATAAGGAACGGATCACCCGGTCCGCCGAGGTCGAATTGCGGAGGTTAATAGGAGGGCGTGTTGTTCTCCCAGTACTCATTATCGTTGTAATAGGCCCAGCCCTCCGCGAATGACGTTAGCGGATTGAGGTCATCGATCATGTCGGTGTTGCAGCCGGTTCCCGGACCATCTGAGCCATAGCACACTTCATCGAGGCCGGACTTGGAGCTGTATATAAACCCTGCGGCACCGTCACTAAGGTCCGAGATGACTCGTGCCCAGGAAGCGCGACATGACGGAGAGTACTTGAGCTCTATGTTGCCGACGACCGTTCCCGAGGAGGTGTAAATGTCGTACTGGTAGATCAGCTTTGCGTCGTTGATACACGTCGTGTTGGCGGCCGCCAGCCCGGTGCACGTGCTCGCGTAGCAACTGGTGGCGGCATTCGCCGGCTGGGCAGCCCCCAGAAGAAGCAAGGGCGAGACCGCGGTGACTGCGATGGCCGTCGTTATAGCCTTGCGCATCTGCTGCCCTTCGTGACCGGTCATGGTGTTGTTTATGTCGGCACTTTGAACACTTTAAACAGTTTAGCCCGGAAAGCGGCAGCGAGCAACAATATCGCTAGCCGGGCAGGATGTTCTGGTTGCGGCGGAACAGGTTGCCGGGATCGTAGGTCGGCTTCACTTGGTGAGCCGGTCGTAGGAGGGGCCAAAGTTGTCGCGGACGCGCCCCTTGGTCGTCGGCGGACGCGAAGTTCACGTACCCGCCCGCCAGGGAGTGCGGCGCGAGCGCCGCGTAATAGTCCCGCACCCAGCGGATGTTCTTCTCGTTGTCCGCCGGATCCGGCCACATCCCGGCGATGTTGCACGCCGGAGATGTCGGCCGCTCACGCTCGCCGACCGCTTCGGCCGACGCCGCATGCTTGTCGCCGCGCTGCTGGGGTGCCCGCACCCCGGGTTTGCCAGCAGGAATCACGAAGCGTGTCGACAGCTCGTGCCGGACCTGGACCGCAGACCGCGCCTGACGCCTATACCTTTGCCGACGGTTCCCCACGGCCTTCCGACTGCATCTTCGACGTCCTTCACACAGTGGTCTAGACCAATACGCATCGATGTTTGCTCCATGTTTGCTCGGATGCCCCGGTACGGTCCGGCACCACCCGGTATCCGCAGCGCGGCGCGCATGCAGGCAACCGGACAGAATGACAGCTCACGGCACGTCCTAGCATTATTTGACAGCAGTTCAAAGAGAATAAACGAACAAAGCAGCTGACTCTTAATCCGCGGGTTCGGGGTTCAAGTCCCTGGCGGCGCAGCCCGCCGCCCGCACCTGCGCCGCCCACAGGGACGGTGTCAGTGACCCGGATGTCTGGGCACTGCCTGAGCTGAGCGAGAATTCCGGATTCGGAGATGGGATCGAGCCCGTGAACCCGCACGAGTACTGACTCGCTCATAAGCATGTCTGCCTCCTTGAGAGTAATTTCTCACCCTGAGGAGTCGAGCCATGACTATGAGATACATGAGAGTCGTGATTAGATTCCCGCTCATGGAAGGATCAGAGGTAGGGGTGAGCAGTACTCGCGTTCGTAGTACAGGAGCGGTTCCCCCGTGCCGACCTCAGCGTCCATTACCAGGCACATGACTATGGTATGGTCACCAGCCGGCACGATCGCGTGGCGAGCGCATGCCAGCCGGATCGCGGTGTCCGGGATGGTCGGCAGGCCATGCCAGTCGCCACTCAGCCCGGCGAAGCGGTCGATGCCGTGCCGGGAAAACCGGGCCGCGACCGTGGCCTGATCGTCGCGGAGCACGTGGATCAGGACCCGAGAGGCGGTGGTCATCACCTCATGCGACCCGCCGGACCGGTCGAGGCAGAACATGACGAGCGGCGGGACGATGGAAAGCGAGCAGAGCGTCCCGGGGCCTTTCCGCTGCCGTCGGCGGTCGTGACGACCGACACCGGCGTCGCGACATGCGCCATCGCGCCCCGGTAGGTCGTTACGTCCGCGATATCCGCCCCGATCCGGCCGTTGGGCTCTGCCCGGCCTTGGTACGCGGCAAGTGGGCCCGGCCGACTGGCGTGCGAAGCCAGGGTGCGGCCGCTCGTCATGGCGCGTCACCAGCGACCATGATTACGGAGGCGGGGCGATCCGGTGCTACCGCGGCGCCCTGTCGCAGGTCGTCGCTGGCGCCGTTGGCGTTCCCGAGATGGCGCCTGCACGTGGCGCGACGCAGCCATGCTTCAGCCTCGGCGGGCTCGGCTTCCAGTACCAGGGTGAAATCGGCTTCGGCCGACGCCCAGTTTCCCAGGGCCTGGTGCGCTATTGCCCGGTTGAACAGCATGGCCGGATCGGGTGCGAGTTCTATGGCACGGGTGAGATCGGCGAGGGCGATGTCGAGATCGTCGGTCTCGAACGCGACGGCGGCGCGGGTGGCCCATGCCTCGGCGACGCTAGCGCCTGCCCGCACGGCGGCGTCGGCGGCGGCGCGGGCCCCGCCGAGGTGGCCTTCTTCGAGCTCCAGCCGGGCGAGCAGGCACAGCAGGTGCGGATCAGCGGGCGCGATGGCCAGGCCAGCGGTCACATCGCGCCGGGCGGCAGCCGGCTCGCCCAGCTCCACGAAGATGGCGGCCCGGTTGATGTAAGCGTCCACGTAGCCGGGGTCGAGCTCGAGCACGTAGCCGAAGTCGGCGAGCGCCCCGTCCTGGTCACCGCCGGCCGACCGCAGGTCGCCGCGGTTGTAATACAGCTCGGGGAATGGGGGGGACAGTCTCATCGCTGTCTCATACTCAGCCATCGCCTCGTCGTCACGCCCGAGGCGGCGCAGCAGGCTCGCCCGGTCGAAGTGATACTCGGCGTAATGGGGGTCCTCCTCGATCACCGCGGTGTAGTCGGCTAGGGCTTCCTCAAGTCGGCCGAGACCGGCATACACCTGGGCCCGGTTGTAGCGCAGCACGCTGCGGTGCAACCGGTGCGCACCAGGGTCGAGGTCCCTGTCGAGACGATCCATTCCGTCGCTGACCAGGCGCAGGGCCTTCTCGTGGTTACCTTGATGGCTTTCGATGAGAGCTAGGCCGTTCTGTTGAAAGACCGTCTGGAGCGCACGATCCTTGACGCCGGGCAGCAGCCCGGCGATCGCGACGGCCTCGTTGATCAAGCCGAGCGCGCGGCGGTGGTCACGCCGTTCCTCGTCGTGGTGGCGGGTGTAGAGCATGGCCGTGGCGTAGGCGGCTTGCATGTGCACTGAGGCGGAGGTGCTGCTGGCACGGGCCTCGTCGTAGAGCTCTTCAGCGTCTGCCGCGAGCCCCAGGGCCGCCAGCGATGTCGTCATCTTGGTAGTGAACGTCCACCAAAGATCCTGCTGATCCTGCCAGTCAATGCGGGCTCGCCCGCGCCGCCCGAAGTCGACGGTCGCTTCGTAGAAGCCCATGTCGATGCAATAGTCAAGGGCCTCCCTGAGAGCTCCGGCGCCAGCGCCGGAGGGGTCCGTGCCGTGTTCGCGATGGTAGGGGATGGCCCCGAGCCGCAGCGAGAACTCGCCTGTCGCCGAGAGTTCCGCGGCCCGCGCGTCATGCAGACGCCCGCGTTCCGCCGCCGCAAGCTGGAGGTAGGCGGACTTGAGTTCGGGAGCGTCGCTGATGCAGTCACCGCAGACGTAGGCCGCGGCCAGGGGATGGATGTCTGCCGCAGGGTCGATCACGGCGGGCGGCGGAATGGGCGACCGCGCGCCGCAGCGTTGCGCGTACCGTTCCAGCACCTCGGGAAGCGGGTCAAGAAGCCGCCCGGCATCGGGCCGACGCTGATCCGCAACGCCGCTCGTTCCGATGACGAGGGTCAGCAGGCCCGGGTCCAGCCGACGGAGCAGCACCGACATGAATTCCTTGTCGGTCTGATCGGCGTCGTCGCCATGGTCCACGACGATGGACCTCGGCTCACCGATCGCGCTCACGTAGTCGCGCAGGAACTCGGCCAGCCCATGGGCAATCCGCAGCGTCCGCAGCCGTGAGTAAAACCGGGTACGTTCCGCGGGCACGGCGAGCGAGGTCAGGGTCTCAAGGGTGGCCGGTATCCGGTCCCGCAGTTCCGGCGCTACGCAGCGGAACTCGATCTCGTGCGCGGCCACCAGCGCGGGAAACCGCTCCATGGCGTCGGCGGCAAGCGCGCGGACGATCGTTCCAGCGGCCGTGTATGGGCCGCGCAGGCGGCGGTGCGCGCTGGTCACAGCGAGCAACGGCGGCGGGATGGGCAGTGCCGCGATGATCGCGGCCCGTTGGCCCTGAGCTGCCACGTCGATCCAGTAGTGCTGCGCGTTTCTGGTAATCCGGGGATGCATTGAAATCCTCCTTGGTTCACGATCCGAGCGTGCCTGGGTGCGATCGCAGCCGCCGCTCCCGCAGCACGAGCGCGACGAGGATGACAGGCTGGCCGACGTTGAGCAGTACGAACACGATGCTGTCGGCCAGGGCGGCGGCGCTGTGCGTCCCCGAGCTGCCAAACCTGTCGACCACGGTCAGCAAGACAAGCCCGGTGAGTGGGATGACGCCGGTGATGAGGATGGCGATGGACGCCGTCCACCCGGCGAGGAGCAGCCATGAGTACCAGCGGGCGACGGCGAGGTCGCGCGGATGCGGGCTGGCGTGCTGGTCCGGCGGGGCAGGGCGGCGCAGCGCGCGGCGCAGTCGATCGCGCAACACCGCGCGCGCGGTGCCCTGCAGGTCAACGCAGCCGAGCACGGTCACAAGCACGTAGTACAGGTCGGTCTGGAGGTAGAAGAAGAACTGCCAGGCCAGCCTCAGCAGTGTCAGGTAGGCGAAGGCCAGCGCGACCGAGCTGGCCGGCGACAGGGCCCCGTCGGTCCGTCGCGTGGCGTCGGCCACGAGGACGAGAACGGCGAGCACCGACAGGTCGGCCAGCATGCCGGCCAGCATCGGCAGGTAGCGCTTGCGTCGCGGTACCGCGACGAGCCCGTCCATTGCGGTGAGGAACACGATGTAGTACATCCGTCTGCCCACAGAGAGCCGGGTACGCAACCCCAAGCGACGGCCGGCCAAGGCATGCGCCGCTTCGTGCAGCAGCAGGAGCGGGAACTGGCCGAGGAACATCACCAGTTCCAGGATCGTCATGTAGTGCGTGAAGAACAGATCGTGGTAACTGGGCACAAGCTCCGGCGATCTGCGCATAGCGAGGGCGCTGGCGATCAGTACCGCAGCCAGGCAGGCGCCGCCCACGGGGGAGAACACCATGCGCCCGAGCTGCCCCCAACGCACGGGTGGCGCCGGGTGCGCTGCCTCGTCTGGAGCGCGCAGGAAACCCAGTTCGCCAAGTCCGTCGAGAAAATCGTCGATGTCGACGCGCTCGCCGTAGGTCCGCTCGTACCAGCCGGCCGCCTCGTCCGGGGTAAGGCCCTGCCCCAGTTGGCGCAGCAGGCTGGCTCCCTCGGCCGGCAGCACCGCGTAGCTGTCCGTATCGGCGCGGCCGACCGTCACTTCCTGGCCCTCGTCAAGGAAGGTCAGGGCCTGCAGGGCAACCGGCTGGTTGCGCGCTTGCTGAGCGGGAACGTTCGCGCTGGTGGTACTGCTAGTCATCGCTTGCCTCACTCACAGTCGTGGCCACCGGAAAGCCGGCAGCCGTCGGGGCGGATGCTGCCCCGCCGCATGGCGCGGCGGGGCAGCATGGCCGTGGGTCAGGCTGGCGGGCCGATGCGGCAGGCGGCGGCCGCGACAGGGATGTACAGCGGGTGGGCCGCGCTGGTCAGGCGCACCGGGCCGGTCTTGCGGATCTCGATCTTCTTCATGGTTTTCCCCTCATCGGATGGCAGGTCTCTCCCCTGCTCGATAACTGGCGCACCGTTGCTTGAGGCGCTGCCATTCACGAGTCTGTGCGCCATTCCCGCCGGGGAACAGGTAAGAAAGGGCAGTCAGCGGGGCAGCCGGAACGGCCCTAAAGGGCACGTCACAGCGGTGCGAGGCCGAAGGGAACGGCCGCGGCGCACCTGAGCACTGTGTCGGGAGCGCACACGACCGTGCTCGCCGTCGACTTCTTCCACGTGGACTGCGCGGTGCCCTCGCGGCGCTTGCAGTGCCTGTTCGTCATGCAGGCGGTTCCCCTGCCCCGTCATCCGCGCCGGCCGTGGCTGGCGGGTGCCCACCGCCGGGCTCCTGGCGGTTCTCGGCCTGCCCGTCCCGGCGTCAGGGCCGCCCGGCGCTTGACACGGCCCGCCCAGCAGAGCGGTGATCCACCCGACCCGCGGATTCCGCCGGCGGCGCCGTCCGACGGCCGGCGCCGCCCCTGATCAGGGAAGATCCGGTGAGCACGGGGAACGACCTCCAAGCAGTGCGGCTGCCGCGACCGGGGGGCCGTTGGGCCGCCGGTGCCCGAGGCTGCGGCGCGGCGGCGGCTGGAACCCCGACCACGGCACCTGGTACTACCAGCTCGAGCTGCCGGCCCACGCCGACGGCACCCGCCGCCCCCGCTGCGCGTCGGCGGCTTCGCGACTAAGACCGCCGCCGAGACCGCCCTCGGCGCGGCCCGCGACCTGCTCGCCATCGCCGCGCCCGACGACCGGGAGACTGCCCGGCGGATCGCCGCCGCCATCACCGCGTCCCTTCGCGCGACCCGCAAGCTCCCGGACCCCGCCCGGGTCCGCGCCGCGGTCGGGGCCGGGCGCGACCCGGCGGTGCGGCCGCCGACGACGGGGGAGTGGCTCGAGGAGTGGCTCGCCGGGCGGAAGAAGCTCCGGCCCGCACGACGAGCCGGACCCGCGACCCGCGACTCGCGAGAAACAGGGCCGCCTGCCCGGCGGAGTTGGCCCCGCCGATCACGGCCACCTGAGGGCCGTGA
>Ga0302324_100009264_pt1 | contig 20634 bp, 20 predicted proteins | sample Palsa_T0_1_FD_201949 | JGI IMG/M metagenome (GOLD analysis project Ga0302324, IMG submission 201949) | Peat permafrost microbial communities from Stordalen Mire near Abisko, Sweden - Palsa_T0_1 | ecosystem: Environmental > Terrestrial > Soil > Palsa > Peat permafrost | place: Sweden: Abisko...
ATGATGAGGGCTACAAGCTCGGAGCGTGGATTGGCGAGCAGCGCGCTAGCTACACAAAAGGCGCCATTGACGCCGAACGCCAACGTCGGCTAGAGGAGCTGCCCGGATGGAGCTGGAACACCCGCACTGCCCAGTGGGAGGAGGGCTTTAGCCGGCTCAAGGATTACGTCGAACAACACGGTGACGCTCGCGTTCGTGGGTCCTACTCCGTCGATGGCTACCGGCTAGGTACATGGGTCACTTATCAGCGCACATTGCATTTCGACGGTGCCCTCGACACCCAGCTGCAACACCGTCTCGAGGAACTGCCCGGCTGGAGCTGGGATCCCCGCGCTGACCAGTGGGAGAACGGCTTCAGCAAGATGCTGCAGTACGTCGAACGCAATGGCGATGCCCGTGTCGCCCAGTCCTATAAGGATGATGCGGGCTACCGGCTCGGCGGGTGGGTCGGCGAGCAGCGCGCTAGCTACGCCAAAGGCGCCATTGACGCCGAGCGGCAACGTCGGCTCCAAGAACTGCCCGGCTGGACATGGAACGCCAATCACAGGAGGGGAACCCAGCAATGAAAGCGGTCCAGGCGCCAACGCGCGGGCACAGTTTGACGACAACCGCGACGACAACCAGCAAATGATCGCGCCCGTTCGGCCTTACCCGCACCTGTTGTTTACCTGCAGAGACGGGCAGCGCCGGGGGTGTGCGGACCTGTCTGGCATAACTGGGGGTCAAGTGGTTCAAACGATACGGTCGCGTACCGGCCGGGTTGCCCGGCGGCCGTCTTAATGGCCAGATGACGACAGTTCTGACTGCAACCGTGACGACAGTGGACCTCGACTACCCCCGCTACAGCCCCAAAATGCACCTATCGTGCCTAATCACGGCACCTGCCCTGTCAGGTCGCGCGGCCGGGGCGGCGGCGGTGTCTTGGTGGAACATTTAGAGGCGGGCTGGCGGTTACCGTTTATTCACCGCCAATGACCGCGAACCGGCCGGAATTGCCCGGTTGCTATCGAGGATTTGAGATAGCCAATCCGGTTGTCGCACAGTCGGAAACAGGCATTGACAGGTATTGTCAAGATCGAAGGATCGCTAATCCGTTGGTCGCGGGTTCGAGCCCCGCCCGCCCCACCATAAGAGCTGCGATTGCGCGCGCTGCTAGCGCGAGCTCGCGGTGATACGACGTACCTGGATCTCCGGGACCGCTACCGCGCCATGGCGGAATCGCCTGGCTTCGAGGGGCATATCGTCTGGGCCGAGGCGATGCGGTGACGGTGGGTGGTGCCGACGCCGAGCGTGAACGCTGAGGACCCACTTCGTACCGTTCATCCTCTCCGCCGACCGCGCATCTGGTGTAATCCACTGGCTGGGGGATCGTCGAGAAGGGTGGTTGCCGGTGGCGCGTTGGCATTACGACTTAGCCGATTTGTATAGCGATCTGACCACTCGCTTGGTCGGCGCGTTCGAGGTAGCCGAGGCGTGTCTCGGCTACGCGACTTGGGAGACGCGAGGCGGGTCGCCGACGAGTTGGGCGCCTACCCCGGTGCCGTTCGATTCGGAGAACTGGCGAAAGTTAGATGTTGCCGGGGACCTTTGCAGGCTGGTCCCGATAACTATCCGGTCGGGCCTGCATCCCCGGTTGCCGCCACTGATTGCCTACAAGATCGCCACTTCAGAAAATCCGCCTTTAGCTGCGTGGATTACGGCCATGCGGATCTCGGTGGGGGTTTCGCGGAACTTCGCCGCCTCCGATCCGTACGGGCCGGTTTACAACCTGCGAGACCTGCGAGGCGTTGCCATCGCGACCGTGAATCCCAAAATCTTGTACGGGAGGACGGACGGGTTGTCGACGCGGCCCGGGCGCTTTTTTAATCATTTCGATGCCTCTGCCGTCAACGGACTGATGCTGTGGCGAGATGAGCCGCACATTTACGGCCCGTTCGAGGTGATCGTCGACAGGTCCTGCGCGGCACAATTCGACGCCGCTATGGGCATTGACAAGAAGCTGAAGATCGCTCTCATTCAGCCCAACAGAAGTCTCCTGGGGCTGAGCGTCACCACGGTGTCGCCTGAAGGAGACCGCCGTCGGCGATTCTTCGGCGTGGGGCCTCGCTGCGCGAAAGCGCAAACGAAGAAGATCCTCAAAGGTTTGAAGCTGGCGCAATCCGCCGGTGCCGGAATCGCGCTGCTCCCCGAACTCGTCACGACCAAAGCTGAGGCCAAAAAAGTCGCATCGGAACTCGGCAATACGAATAAAATCATTACGCACAACGACTTCGGGCACACGCTGCGTGTGGTCGTATCGGGCAGCTACCACCACGTCGACGCATCCGACCAGCAACGCAACACCACCCAGGTCCTCTTTCCCCGGACCTCACCGATGCTGCGTCGGCAGATCTCTAAATCCGGTGAGTTCTTTTACCCGTCAACCCAGGCCGTCATGGAGGCGTGGAAGGGTTCTCCGTGGTTATTCAATTGGCCGGCAGTGCTCGCACTGATCAAAGGATCTTGTAAGACTCAGCGCTTCCGCGAGGACAAGACTCAGCGCTTCCGCGAGGACATAGAGCCGGAGAACAAAATCCGGCTGTTTACCGGTGCCCAGTTCTCCGTCGTCGTGGTCGTATGCGCAGACTTGTTGAACAAAGACTTCCGCAGAGCCCTCGAGGCTTTGAAGCCTTCACTGGTCCTGGTGTGCAATATGACAGAGAAGCAAGGCGACTTCGCCAGCGCGGCACACGCCCTCATCCTCGCCTGCCAGGCGACGCTTGTCGCAGCCAACAATCCAGCGAGATGGTCGAAGATGGGTGGAATACCTGGGAAGCGCGTTCCGGGCGCGATGGTCGGAATGCCCGTTCGTGAGGCCCGTGACCGGGTTGTCGAAGCGAACGTCCCGTGCAACAAAATCATGATCTTCGACCTCGATGCGCGACAGCTGCAGAGGTATCCCCGGTGAACCGATTCCGGCGGTCTCTGCCCGTCCCAGGCACGCACCGCTAGTCGACATGTAGGATCCGCGCATGCTCGAGTTCGGGCAACATTCGCCCTACCAGACGTTCGCCGCTCTGCACCACAGACTGCTTCACCGACCGGCAGACTATGGCGCGGTGTCACTCCTGGGCCAGGCAGTGTCCGATGTCCTCGACAGCGGTTGCCCTGATGAAGAAGTGCAGAAGGTGATCGCTGATCTGGAGGCGGCCCGCGCGACTGGCAAGGAAGGCGAACTCAACGACGCCAAGTGGGAACTTCCCCTGACGAGCCTCCTCGGTCTACTCAACCAAAATATGCACAACCGGGCAGTTGGCGCGGCGGCCCTCAACCCCAAGAGTCCGACATTGCGCGACAAAGTGCTTGCCGCGATCGACGCCGGTGTCGATACGCCTTCCGCAATCGGCGCTGAGGTGTGTTCTCCGACCACGATCGTGTCGCTGGTGCTAGGCGATCTCGTCGATGAGGGTCAGATCGAACCCGCCGAACCGATCGAGGATCAGTATCAGCGCTCTTATCGTCGGGCGGAGGCAGGTGACCAGGGAGCCAAGAGCGAGGCAGTCGCCGCCGAGGGCGAGGCAGTCGCCGCCGAGGGCGAGGCAGTCGCCGCCGAGGGCGAGGCAGTCGCCGCCGAGGGCGAGGCAGTCGCCGCCGAGGGCGAGGCAGTCGCCGCCGAGGACGAGGGGCCCGAGGTTTACGGCTGACGGCCTCATGATCGGAAAAGCCCTGGCCGCACCAGTCGGTGCGGTTCCTTGTCGCGCAGAGCAGAGTCTGGGCGGAACTGCGGGATCAGCCAGGTGTGGGCACTAGATCAGGGCATACCGCTATTCCGCGCCTTCAGTTATCCGCCGCCGGTGACGCCGGGACAGTAAGCAGCCATCCCCGCGCGAATAACGGTAACGATGTCGCTGTCCGACGACTGCGGATTTTGTTTGATCGCCGTGTCCACGACCATTGCGTAGGACGTTCCCTCCTTAAGCTGGGAGCAGCCCCAATGGGCGAGCGGTATCCATTGGTCAGAGGTGCCGGAAACCTTGCCGTCTATCCGTGAAAAGAAGGCTTGGTCGCCATTAGGGTCGCCGGGGCTAGCCTTGTACCCGCCTGGGATAGACCGGTAACCGCTATCTTGAGCGCCGCCGTACTCCCAATACATCAGGTGCCCGCTGTCCGGTAGGTGGGTACAGGTCAGCGTTCTTCCGTTGCTGTCTTGCGTCGTGGCGTGCCAGTTGACGCACGAGTCGCCCTGAGAGGGCTGCGCGTAGGCCATTGGCGCGGTAAGCCCCGCCGCTGTGACCGCGAGTGCGATCACTGCTGCCATCGATAGTTTCTTCACTTCATTGCTTCCTTCAATTCGGAATGCAATCTCGGCAGGCCTCGACGTTGGCGACGGTGTCTAGGCCAGTGTTGTTGCACGCCCGGCGTGTGCCGCAGGCGGCGTAGCGAGCTGAAAACCTAGCGCGGCAAGTGCGATCACTGCTGGAAACCTTATACGCCGGGGCAGAGGTACTGATGCGCCCCAGTGACAACCAAACTCGCCTCAGCGCGACTCAAAATACCCTCAAGCCGACCAATCTGTGAGCCCTCAGATGCACCTTGCTTCAGGGCATCGCACGTCTGAAAACCCTGATACTCGTACTCCTGGACTCCGGTTCTACCACCGCCGTTGGGGTAGCCGTGGTTCGTCATGTAATCCTGAAAATCTTGCAGTCTCTTCTGATCGCCCGGAGCGGCGTTGGTTACGGGGACGAGGGTGATGGCCGCGAATGCGACCACCACTCCCATCAGTAGTTTTCTCATGACGTGGGTCCCTGTCGGCTCGGCGGTACGAGGGTCCTCGTGGGCAATGGCATCACACGGAAACCCGCCATGACGCTATATCCCAGGGGGATGGAGTCATCTACTTCCGTAAAGGGTGCGGTCGACGTCTTGGAGGATTCTTGGAGCGTGCACCCAAACAAGAATCTGGATCGGCGCGATCCGTAGCTCCACCAGTCCGCAGTCAGTCCGCATAGCACCCCGCCCGCCCCACGTCAGAGTTCGTTATCGAACTCAGCTTCGTCGCGGTTTTGCGGTCGTGAACGATTCGATGTGGTCGATCACGGTGTCCAGTGCGGTCTCCAGCGGTTCGGGGTCGCGCAGCGTCTTGGTGAGGAGAAGACCCCCCTGCAGCGTGGTCAGCAGTGCAGTCGCCAGGCTGTCGATATTGGTGCCGGGTAGGAACTCGCCGCGGTCCGCCATGGCGCCTAGGCCGGTGCGGATTGCTCGTTGCCAGCGCCGGTAGCCCGCTGCCAGGTCTTCGCGCGCGTCGTCGTCACTTTCGGCGAGTTCGCTGGCCAGCGTGCCCAGAGGGCAGCCGCCGCGGTAACCGCCATTCCGCTGAAACGCGACGATCAACTCGGCCCAGGCGCGCAATGCGTCCACATCGTCGAGCTGGACCAGCAGGGTTTCTTGGATCCCGACAATGGTGTCCGTCTGGTACTCGATGACGGCGCGGGTAAGGGACCGTTTGTCGGCGAAGTAGTGGTAAATCTGCGATGCGCTCACGTCCGCCGCAGCCTGGACGTCTTCGGTGCTCGTCCCGGCGACCCCACGGGCGTTCATCAGGGTGGCGGCGGCGGCCAGGATCCGGTCCCGGGTAGCACGCCCTTTAGGGGTGACCATCCGTCGAGTTTAGCGATTCTGGAGTTGACATTCCAAAAATTCACTGGTTTTGTGGAGTGATCAATCCAATTTATGTGTGAAGGCGGTCCCATGACGACTCAGACACCCAGCATCGAAGAGCAGACGCAGGCGTTCGTGACGGGACCCGCCGCCGCAATGCCGGCAGAAGTCATGGGTGCTTTCGCCGCCGAACAGGTCAGTCTGGACGCGGCGGGTGTGCCCGCGGGCGTGAGCGCACCGGGAACAGTGATGCCCGACGCTGACCTGCTCGATATTGACGGCGCCGCCACTTCGTTGGCGCAGGTACGTGCCGGCCGGCCCGCAGTGGTGGTGTTCTATCGGGGGGCGTGGTGCCCATACTGCAACATCGCGTTGCGCACCTACCAAGCCGAATTGGCACCCGCCCTCGACGATCGGGGCTACGCGATGATCGCGGTCAGCCCGCAGAAGCCCGACGGGTCGCTGACCGCCGCTGAAACCAATCAGGTGACCTACACGGTGGTGTCCGACCCCGGCAACCAACTCGCCTCCGCGCTGGGCATTCTGACTGCGCCCTCCGCTGAAGCAGCTGCAGCACAGCAGAAGCTGGGGCTGGATCTGGCCGAGCACAACGCTGACGGCGGCCTGACGCTGCCGATGCCCACAACGGTGGTTGTCGATGCCACCGGAGTGATCCGCTGGATCGACGTGCACCCCAACTACACGACCCGCAGCGAGGTGCCCGACATCCTGGCCGCGGTGGACTCGGTCCGCTGACATACATCGTCGCGCGCAGAGATCACTCATTCGAGTGATGCGGCCAGAGTCGGTCCGCGGCGAGGCTTATGGGAACGCGACGCCGTTGCAACGCGGGCGGATTCCGATGGCCCCAGCGCTACGCGAAGTGGGTGAGAGGTCGAGCCAATCGAGTGTCGTCGACGAAGATGTCGAGCTTCTCGTTGTAGAACGCGATCAGCCCGGCGATGGGAGCGACCTCACGCAGCGGGTAATCGTAGGTCCAGGCAAGATCGGGATATTCCGCGTCGCCGATCCTGACTGCCCAGTACTGCGACGTGATTCCCTTGTAGGGGCATACGGTTTCGGTGCTGGTTGTTTTCAAGTGCGCGAACACGACGTCGGTGCGGTCAATGTAGTAACGGGTCGGCAGCCCTGTCTCGAAAAGTAGGACGGGGCTGTGTGTCTCGGCCAGCTCCACCCCGTCGAGTTCGACCCTGATGTGGCGGTGAGAACGCAACGCGTCGACACGGACATAGGGGTTGCGGGGGTGCCCGATGATCGGCTCGTCCTCCTCGAACCAGTCGAGTGCGTCCCATTCGAACCGGACGCTGCCCGCGACCGCACCCGAGTCGTACAGCCGCGCAACAGATTTCTGTGTCCGCTCGGGCGATGTCAACGAAAACAAGCGCGAGGAGCCGAACTGCAGTTCCTGGACGTGGTTCTCGTCATGTAAATACTCCATGCGGACGTCGCCGACGGGCACGTAATACTGTGGGTAGTAGGCGATCTCCCACACGTAATGGGCGCTGGTCGTATCGAATACGAGTGTCCCGTCGACGTAGCCCCGCACTCGGCGTGGGGCGGGCTCAACGAGGCCGCGTTGCCCCACCATCTGGGGATAGTCCCGATCAGGAGTCCGTGACTCCGGGATCGTTCGGCCCCCTTCAGGGGCTTTAGGGGACACGGTCATGTGTGATTCTCCTATTCATGTGACGAACTGCTGTCCGCCGTCGATGTCATACGTCGCACCGGTGAGCGCGGTGTTGCTCATAATGTGGACGGCGAGCGCGGCGACGTCGGCGGGACCCACGACACGGCCGATCGGTAGCGTTGCCCGCAGCTCATTGCGCCGCTCCTCGAGCCGATCCCCGAGCAGTGCTGCCGACAACGGTGTGTCGACGAACCCGGCGGCGATGAGGTTGACCCGAATCGGCGCGAGCTCAAGGGCCAGGGCCGCCGTGAACGGCGGCAGGGCAGCGGTGGCCGCCGAGACGATCCCGAGGCCGTGACCGACACGCCGCCCGCCGGTGCCGCCAATGAGCAACAGCGTGCCGCCAGGCCGCATCTTGCCCACAGCGTTACGCGCGACCTCGAGCGCCAACACCAGGTGTTCGCTGACCGCGTCGCGCACTTGGGCTGAATCCATTTCCAACAGAGGTCCGTAACGCGGGCCGCCGGCGGTGACCAGCACGTGGTCAATCGGTGCGGGCAACTCCGAAAAGAAGCTCTGCAGGGCAGCCTTGTCGTTGGCGTCGAACGCTGCGGTGCGCTGCGCGTCGACGTCCTGGGCCGCTTGCGTGAGTCGGTCGAGATTGCGGCCGGTGATGACGACGTCGGCTCCCTCGGCCCGAGCGCGCCGCGCTGTTTCCAGCCCGATGCCTGCGCTGCCGCCGATCACCACGACGGTCTGGCCCGCTAGCTCCGGTTCTCGCTGAGCCGCAACGGAAGTGGTTCGGCTCGTCATGCTTCCTCCGCTGGGTGGAGCTAAAAGCCTCTCCTCCACAACGTTGTCATCGTCGGGAGGGCGGTAGCCAACACTGGCGTGCCCCCAGCTTCTTTGATGATGGTCGCATTCCGCAGCTGATTAGTCGACGACGACCTATGAGCGTTCAGGTAGCTCGTCGTAGCGGCCGCGCTTTGACCATGCCCGTTGGCCGCGGATCCGAGCCCCGCCCGCCCCACCTTGAGAGGTCCCGCTATCGATGGTTCGGGGCGAAGAACTGCCAGATGGTGTCGGTGGCGTTGAGCGCCGTCGACGGTGCCGGGATGTTGCCGATCCGTTGCGCGAGCGGGCTCGGGTCACCGCCGGGCCACTGATGGCCCGCCCCCGTCACCGAGATCAATTCCACGGTGCGCCCGTCGGCGCATCCGGCCGTCTGGGTCGTGACGTCCCCGGCGGTAGTCGAGTTGGGTTGTCCGCAACCATCGATCCCACGCCACGTCGCGTTGACGGCCTCCACCGAAGGGCCGTCGACGCGCGCGGTCCCGTCGGAGGAGAACGCCTTACCCGGCCCGCCGTTGTAGGGAACTCTGTCGTCGGCGGTGCCATGTATCTGTAGCACCGATGTCGGCCGTGCTCCCGAGCAGTCGGTTTCCAGCGTGCCCGCCACGGGGGCGATCGCCGCGAACGTGTCGGTCTGACAGCCCAAGCGAAGCGCCATCATGGCCCCGTTCGACATGCCGGTTGCATAGACGCGCGCCCGATCGATCGGGATTTCTTGCCCGATGGCGCCGACCATGGCGGTGATGAAGCCGACGTCGTCGGTGTTGGTGCGCTGCGGTTCGCCACAGCACGTCCCGGCGTTCCAGGCGCGCATGAGCCCGTCAGGGTAGGCGACCAGGAAATGGCCGGCGTCGGCTTCGCTGTCCCAGTGATAGGAGCGTTCGGCCTGCGCCCCGGTTCCGAAGCCGCCGTGCAGCATCACCACCAGCGGCGCACCGTCGCTCAGCCCCGCTGGGCGGTACAGATGAAAGGTTCGGCTGACCCCGCCGACATCGATGGTCTGCGTGGACTGCCCGACCGGGATCGACCCCGCACCCGGTGTTCCGAGTGCGTGACCGCCACCGATGCACCCGCCGAGTAGCACGACGAAGGCTCCGAGGAGACACACGACAAGTGCTCGAAAGTATCCAGATCGCATGTCCCCATCGTGGCAGTCCTATCGGCAATTGACAAGCAACTTGTCAATTGCGATTCAAATGGCACACTGGTACGCCATGCGAAGTGTTCGAGATGCCAAGTGGGAGCCCACGGTGCCGGCACTGGTGAATCTGCTGGCCGCGTCCGGGGCGCCCCGTTTAAGGGCGGCTTTCGCGGCCGCCGGGCTCGACGGGATCCGGCCCGGGCAGGCGGTTGTACTGGTGCCGCTGGCGGCCGGCGGGTTGCACGCATCAGATCTGGCTGACCGGCTCAGGGTCAGCCGGCAGGCGGTGGCTCAGGCGGTGGCCGCGCTGGAACGTCACGACTATGTCGTTCGAGGGCCGCATCCCTCCGACGCCCGTGCGCGGATCATCGAGCTCACACCCCGGGGCCGCCGCGCACTGCGCGTGATGCGTTCCAACGCGCTCGACGTGGAGAAGCGTTGGCGGCATGACTTGGGAGAGCACCGATTCGGAGAGCTGCGCGAGACTCTGTTGGCGTTGCTCTCGGGTGAAACCGGTGGCGGCCAAAAATAACCTCAAGCAGGTGGGTTTGTAGGCGCACCCCGAGGCCGCTAACAACTTCATCAGTAGATCGCGTACTATGCAGGTAGTCGAAATTCTAAGTGTTCGTGTTCTACACACGCTCGCGCAGAAACTTGGTGCGGGCGTCTCTTTCTCCTTGCAGGGCAAGCCAGAAGTAGCCGTCTGATCATCCGGCTGCCGGTTCGCATGGCGCGGACCGGAATCTCTGACAAAGGAGAAACAAATGACACAGGGAACCGTGAAGTGGTTCAACGCCGAAAAGGGCTTCGGCTTCATCGAGCAAACGGAGGGTCCGGACGTCTTCGTGCACTACTCCGAGATCGATGGCGGAGGCTTCCGCAGCCTCGAGGAGAACCAGCAGGTGGAATTCGAAGTCACCCAGGGCGCCAAGGGTCCGCAGGCCAGTAAAGTTCGGGCAGTCTGACCAACCCACGAGACAAAGCAAGCCGTACCCGCTCTGTATGGAGCGGGTACGGCTTTGCTCGTGTGGCTCCGAGGCGTTTCTAGATCCCGGGCGCGACTTCAATGCTGCGCGGTTTGGCAGCACCCTGTCTAAGCGTCGAAGTTGTTCTATCCGCGGATAGGCACGGCAGACCCTACATTCGTCCGGGCTTCAATGCCCCAATGTGTCCGGGCACAGTTCGTGCTGTGCGGCAAAAACGATGAACGCCGACGCCGACCATCGGAAGACGTTCATCTCCCGACCGTAAACCGGTCGGGGCGCGCCCTGACATAGATCGAGCGAACAGACGTCCGTGAGCGGATGGTCGATATTTCGAGCCGTTTGCGGGTACCTCTACTGGACGGCTGCGCTGCCAGCCCATTCGGCGCGGCTGGAAGACGAGAGAGGTACTTCATGACTGAGCGTTACACCACGACCGACGGCGGCGCGCCCGCGCCCAGCGACGAGCGATCGCTGACCGTCGGACCCGATGGCCCGATCCTGCTGCAAGACCATTACTTGATTGAGCAGATGGCGCAGTTCAACCGGGAGCGCATCCCGGAACGGCAGCCACACGCCAAGGGCGGCGGCGCGTTCGGCCACTTCGAGGTGACCCACGACGTCAGCAAGTACACCAGGGCTGCGGTATTCCAGCCGAGCACCAAGACCGACACGCTGATCCGGTTCTCCACCGTCGCCGGTGAGCGAGGCAGCCCAGACACCTGGCGCGACCCGCGCGGGTTCTCGCTGAAGTTCTACACGTCGGAGGGCAACTTCGACATGGTCGGCAACAACACGCCCGTCTTCTTCATGCGGGACCCGCTGAAGTTCCAGCACTTCATCCGTTCCCAGAAGCGCATGCAGGCAACAAACTTGCGGGACAACAACATGCAGTGGGACTTCTGGAGCTTGTCGCCGGAGTCCGCACACCAGGTGACCTGGCTGATGGGGGACCGCGGCATCCCCAAGAGTTGGCGGCACATGAACGGCTACAGCAGCCACACCTACAGCTGGATCAACGCCGCCGACGAGATTTTCTGGGTGAAGTACCACTTCATCACCGATCAGGGCATCGACTTCCTGACCCAAGAGGAGGGCGATCAGCTGGCCGGCGAGGACGGCGACTACCACCAGCGGGACCTCTACGGGGCGATCGAGGGCGGTGACTTCCCGAGTTGGACGCTGAAGATGCAGATCATGCCGTTCGAGGAAGCCAAGACCTACCGGTTCAACCCGTTCGATCTGACCAAAGTGTGGCCGCACAGCGACTATCCGCTCATCGACGTGGGCAAGCTGACGCTTGACCGCAACGTCACCGACTACCACACCGAGATCGAGCAGGCCGCGTTCGAACCCAACAACCTCGTGCCCGGCACCGGGCTGAGCCCGGACAAGATGCTGCTGGCCCGCGGCTTCTCCTACTCCGACGCGCATCGTGCCCGGCTGGGAACCAACTACAAGCAGATCCCGGTCAACACCCCGCATGTAGAGGTCAACAGCTACTCCAAAGACGGCGCGATGCGGATCAAGAACGTCACCGACCCGGTGTACGCACCTAATTCCTACGGTGGCCCCCACGCGGACCCGGCGCGCGCCGCCGAGGTGCGCTGGCAGGCCGACGGCGAGATGATCCGTGCCGCCTACACGCTGCGCAAAGAAGACGACGACTGGGGCCAAGCCGGAACCCTGGTGCGGGAGGTACTCGACGATGATGCGCGAGATCGCCTGGTGCACAACATCGTTGGCCATATTTCCAAGGGCGTGAAAGAGCCAGTGCTGTCGCGGGTGTTCGAGTACTGGCGCAATGTGGACGCAGATCTCGGCAAGAAGGTCGAGGAAGATTTTCGAGCGGGCTCCGCGAGTTAACGGAGTTAATTCAGAAGCGCGTCGCGCGGCGGCTGGGCACAGCCTATGTATTTCTCGGACTTTTCGAACAAACTGGTGCAGAACCAGATAGCGTCTGCTCCGTCTACCACAACTGACTTCGTCGCCCGAGGTCAGGAGGAGGGATGGACGCAACCACCGCACGACGTAAGTCGGTGCGCGCAGTAGCGCGCCCGGTGGCTGCGGTTGCCCTCACCGCATGGTCAACGGCCGGGGGACACGGGGATAGACAACTACTGAGTCCAGCAGGAATTCGGCCCCAAGGCTGGCTCGTGCATCAGAGCAATATCGCAATGAGCATTCAGCTCAAGATCGGGAGTGCCCGATATATCTGAACACCGCTACCTCTCAAGCCAGTGGAGCGTAGTCAATGAAAAACGCAGTTGTCAGTGCACTTCTCGCCGCGCCAACGCTCATGGCCGGAGCGGCCTATCTCACGCCGATACGTAATTTCCAACACCTCGACTACAAATTGGTCGACGAAGCGATGATCATCATTCCCGTTGACAATCCAGAGTATGCAGACGCTGCCGCGAATCTGTACCTGGCACCGTCGGGCTTCGACGGCGGTGTTGTGAGCACACTGAATATGCCGGAGGTCATATCAGGCGCCGGGCTGAACGGTGCCGTCAATTACGGCGTGAATGAGTTGGTAAACGCCGTAGAGCAGGAATATGACGGAGGTCAGGGCGACATCAGCGCCGATAGTCCGCTCTACGTCTTCGGCTACTCGCAGAGCTCGGTCGTGGCTGGAATGGCTGAGCAGCAGCTCTATGCCGACAACATTCCGAGCCAGGACCTGAACTTTGTCATGGTGGGTGACAGCGCATCTGCCGAGGGTGGATTTCTGAACACGTTTCTCAATGAATTCCCAGCAACGTGGCAGCCGTATGTCATCGACGCCTTCAAGCATTTCGGAGCCGATGAGGTGCTGGGACAGGTGACACCCGACAATTACTACCCGACTGAGGTCTACTCGCTGTCCGGCGACGGCTGGGCGAACTACGACGGCGGCCTCAACCACGGGGGCCTGTTCACCGACCACCTTGAGTATCTTGGTTTGACACCGACCGAAATCGCGTCTGCCGGTGCGCCAGTAACGGACGGTATGACCGAATACTTCACCATCCAAGATTCGATGGTCAACAGTCTGGAAGCGCTGTGGACCCAGCTCCAAATTGCGGACAGCGTGCTTTTCTGAATACCTGCAAGACAATCCGGCCCTGCCGCTAGGCTGCCTCGCTGGTGACACTCACGTCGCCTTGTTCCAACAGGAGGCATTGATGACAGGTCGGTTGACGGGCAAGGTCGCCGTCGTCAGTGGCGGCGCTCGCGGCATGGGCGCCTCGCATGTGCGGGCACTCGTCGACGAGGGCGCCAAAGTGGTCTTCGGCGACATTCTGGACGCCGAGGGCGAGGCGGTCGCCAAAGACGTTGGCAGTGCTACCCGTTACGTACACCTCGACGTCACCCAACCCGACGATTGGGAGCGCGTCGTCGCTACCACGGTCGAGGCGTTCGGCAGCGTCGACATCTTGGTCAACAACGCCGGCATCATCAATGTCGGCCTGATCGAGGAGTACGAACTCTCGGAGTGGCACCGCATTCTCGACATCAACCTGACCGGCGTCTTCCTCGGTATCCGCGCGGTCGTCGGGCCGATGAAGGCGGCCGGGCGCGGATCGATCATCAACATCTCGTCGATCGAAGGGCTGGCCGGCACCATCGCCTGCCACGGCTATACGGCCACCAAGTTCGCCGTGCGCGGGCTGACGAAATCCACCGCTCTGGAATTGGGGCCCAGTGGAATTCGAGTCAACTCGATCCACCCCGGATTGATCAAGACACCGATGACCGAATGGGTGCCCGACGACATCTTCCAGACCGCACTGGGGCGTGCCGCCGAGCCCAGGGAAGTCTCCAGCCTCGTCATCTACCTGGCCAGCGACGAGTCCAGCTACTCGACTGGTTCGGAGTTCGTCGTCGACGGCGGGTGCACGGCAGGGTTGGGTCACAAGGACTTCTCCGCGGTCGAGACTGAGCAGCAGCCCGAGTGGGTCACGTAGGACGCGACTGCTCCAAATAGGTTGCCAGCGCATTGGTTAACCCTCGGCGGGCTTCATCGAGGTCGGCGTAGGAGCCGAGCTGACGCTCGGACACCAGGCCGCGCATCGCACCGGGAATCAGGGCGGCGACCTCGCGGACTCGCTGCGGGTCGACGTCCAGACCGGCGAAAGCGCGTTGGCAGGTGTCCTGCCAGCTTTTGCCCCACGAGAACAGTTCGGCCGCGGTACGTGGATAGAGACGCTCCAGCTCGTCGGGCTCGCGGGGGAGTGCGGCCCGCAGATTCTCGATCGCACGCGAATCCCGTGACGCCAGGCCGTGATACAAGGTGTCGATGATCGCGCCGACCCGGTTGCGCAGAGGCGCGTCGGGTTCGGCACTGGTGAACGCCGACATCGTCTTGTCGCGGCGCTCGGCGGTGCGATGCAGGACGGCGGCCCAGAACCCGTCGACGTCGCCGAACTGATACTGCACCGCGCCCCAGGTGGCGCCGCTCTCCTTGGCGATGCGACTGGCCGACACCGCGCCCGGATCGCCGGAAGCCAACGAGCGCACCGCGGCGTCCAGCATCGCTTCGCGGGTGGCCAGGCCGCGCTTATTACTGCGCCTCTGCTGCACGTCCGCGGGAGCCATGCACTAGATGGTAGCGCCTTTGCGCAAATTTCATAGAACCCACTATGAATTTGTGGCCGAGGGCATTAACATCCAAAGTCGTCGGCCCGAGAACCGCAGGAAGGACGCGCTGATATGGCTAAACCGCCGCTGCCGATGAAACCGACCGGCTGGTTCCAGGTTGCCTGGTCCGACGAGATTGGCATGGGCGACGTCCACAAGATGACCTACTTCGGCCAGGAGATGGTTGCCTGGCGCGCCGAGTCCGGTCAGCTCACCGTGATGAACGCCTACTGCGAACACCTCGGCGCGCACCTGGGCTTCGGCGGCAAAGTCGTCGGCGAGATCTTGCAATGCCCATTTCACGGATGGCAGTGGAGCCACGAGGGTCGCAACGTCCGCATTCCATATCAGGATCGCCCGAACCGCGGCCGGCGTATCCGCACCTATCCGGTCGTGGAGCGCAACGAGTCGGTCTATATCTGGCACGACGTCGAGGGGCGTGAACCCTTCTTCGAAGCGCCGGACATCTTCGCCGGATTCAACGACGGCAGCAGTGTCGACGGCTACTACCCGCAGCAGCGGCTGTATCGCGAGCGGCTGGAAATGCATCCGCAGTACGTGCTCGAAAACGGTGTCGACTTCGCGCATTTCAAGTACGTCCACAACACGCCGATCGTGCCGGTCTTCACCCGTCACGACTTCGCCGAACCGGTCTCCTTCGTCGACTTCACCATCACCTTCGAAGGCGACGACAACCAGAAGATCGAGGACATCGACAGCCGGGTGGAAGCCATCAACGGTGGTCTGGGCATCGCGGTGACCAAGAGCTGGGGCATGATCGACAACCGCACCATCTCGGCGGTCACCCCGGTGGACGAGTCCACCTCCGACGTCCGATTCATGGTCTACATCGGCCGAACACCGGGCAAGGACACCGAGCGCGCCGAGACCAAGGCGCGCGAATTCGGGGAAGAAGTGATACGCCAATTCGAGCAGGACGTCGAAATCTGGCGGCACCAGCGCTACTCGGATCCACCCGCGCTGGCGACAGCAGAATACGAGGGCTTTACCGCAATTCGCAAGTGGGCCAAGCAGTTTTATCCCGACGGCATCGGTGGCAGTGCCGCCGAAGTGTGTGCCGCATCTCAGAAAGGCTGAACCGAATGAATGCACCGCTCCGCGTGTTCCAAGTTGCCACCGGCAACGTCGGTTCGGAGATGATCAAGCGGATCGCGCTGCGGCCGGATCTGGAACTCGTTGGCGTCCATTGCTATTCGGCGGACAAGGTCGGCAAGGACAGCGGCGAACTGGCCGGCTCGGCGCCCAACGGGGTCAAGGCCACCGGCAGTATCGAAGAGATCATTGCGGCCAAGCCGGACGTGCTGACGTTCCATGGGGTATTCCCCGACGAGGACCTCTACGTCAAAGTGCTTGAAGCGGGTATCAATATCGTCACCACCGCGGACTGGATCACCGGCTGGCACCGCGACACCAACCACCCGCACCCCTCCGGCAAGCCAGTGAGCCAGCTTCTGCAGGAGGCCTGCGTGAAGGGTGGCGCATCGTTCTACGGCACGGGCATGAACCCAGGGCTGAATCAGATTCTGGGCGTGGTGTGTTCGGCCGACGTCGCCGAAATCGAGAACGTCACCACGATCGAGTCGGTGGACGTGTCCTGCCACCACTCCAAGGACACCTGGATCGAGGTCGGATACGGCCTGCCGGTCGACGATCCCGAGATCCCGGCGAAGCTGGAGAAGTACACCCGGGTGTTCGCCGACAGCGTTCTGCTGATGGCCGACTGCTTCGATCTGCCGCTGGACGGGGTGAAATTCAGCTACGAGCTGGCTGCCTGCACGAAGGACGTGGACCTGGGCTGGTACACGTTGCCTAAGGGATCCCTGGGTGGCAACTACATCAAATATCAAGGAATGGTGGACGGCGTCCCGCGTGTCGAGACGCATCTGGAGTGGCAGATGACTCCGCACACCGACCCGAGCTGGCATATCAAGGGCTGTTACATCACCCAGATCACCGGCGACCCGTGTGTTTACAACAAGCACATGATTTTCCCCAAGCCCGGCGTGGATCTGTCCGATCCGGCAAACTTCGCGTCGATCGGAATGACCGTCACGGGCATGCCCGCGCTGGCCGCCATCGCCGGCGTGGTTGCGGCCCCTCCGGGGCTGATGACCAGCGCCGACCTGCCGCTGCGCGGGTTTGCCGGCCGTTTCAAGCCCTAGGTACCCGACCAATCGCGCGAGCGGGGTCCATCTGTACGGAGAGTGTGACAGCGACGTAACATTCCCGGAACCGATCGTCCTTAATGTCAGCCGAGCAACAACCGGCAAATCTGATGCAATGCATCGCGGCGATAGGGACTCAATTGAGCGGAAATTCAACACGCCTGCAGGCAATCAACAACGTCGAGGCGTATGTCCCCCCAACCGTCAGTTTCGTATCTGGCGAAGAACCAGGCGAGGTCTTCGGCTCCAACGTCTTCACCAAAGCCGAGATGCAGGCACGGCTCCCCAAGGCGGTCTACAAGTCCATCAGCGCGACCATCGAAAAGGGCACCAAGCTCGATCCCGCGGTAGCCGACGCGGTCGCGGTGGCCCTGAAGGACTGGGCGCTGGAGAAGGGCGCCACCCACTACGCCCACGTGTTCTACCCGATGACCGGTCTGACCGCGGAGAAGCACGACAGCTTCCTGGATCCGGTCGGTGACGGGACCACACTCGCCGAGTTCGCCGGCAAGACGCTCATCCAAGGCGAACCCGACGCCTCCAGCTTCCCGTCCGGCGGGCTGCGCAGCACCTTCGAAGCACGCGGTTACACCGGCTGGGACGCCACCAGCCCCGCCTACATCCTGGAGAACCCGAACGGCAACACACTGTGCATCCCAACGGTGTTCGTCTCGATGACCGGCGAGGCACTGGACTACAAGACGCCGCTACTGCGGAGCCAGCAGGCCATGGGCGTGCACGCCGAGCGCGTCCTGAAGCTGTTCGGCCACAAGGATCTCAATCACGTCGTGTCGTTCTGCGGCCCGGAGCAGGAGTACTTCCTGGTCGATCGGCACTTCTTCCTGGCGCGACCGGACCTGATCAATGCCGGTCGAACATTGTTCGGCGCTAAGCCGCCGAAAGGCCAGGAGTTCGACGACCACTACTTCGGCGCCATCCCCGAGCGTGTCCTCGGCTTCATGATGGACACCGAGCGCGAGCTGTTCAAACTCGGTATTCCCGCCAAGACCCGGCACAACGAGGTGGCTCCCGGCCAGTTCGAGCTGGCGCCGATGTTCGAGCGGGCCAACATCGCCTCTGACCACCAGCAGCTGACGATGACGATCTTCAAGGCGCTGGCCAAAAAGCACGGGATGGAATGCCTGTTCCACGAGAAGCCATTCGCCGGGATCAACGGATCCGGTAAGCACGTCAACTTCTCGTTGGGTAATTCGGAGCTGGGCTCGCTGCTGGTCCCGGGCGATACCCCCCACGAGAACGCCCAGTTCCTGGTGTTCTGCGCCGCGGTGATCCGCGCCGTGCACAAGTTCTCCGGGCTGCTTCGTGTGTCGGTGGCGTCCGCTACCAACGACCACCGGTTGGGGGCCAACGAGGCACCGCCGGCGATCATCTCGATCTTCCTTGGTGAACAGCTCGCCGACGTGTTCGAGCAGATCGCCAAAGGCGCAGCCACGTCGTCAAAGGGCAAGGGCACCATGATCATTGGTGTCGACACGCTGCCGCATTTGCCGACCGATCCGGGTGACCGCAACCGCACCAGCCCGTTCGCGTTCACCGGCAACCGGTTTGAATTCCGGGCGCCGGGCTCTGGGCAGACGGTTGCCGTGCCGTTGATCGTGCTCAACACGATCATGGCGGACTCGCTGGACTACCTGGCCACCCAGCTGGAGAAGGCTGTCGAAGACGGTGAGGACTTCGACAAGGCAGTGCAGACGCTGCTTACCGAGGTCATCACCGAACACGGTGACGTGGTGTACAACGGCGACGGGTACTCAGAAAAGTGGCAGATCGAGGCGGCCGAGCGCGGCTTGCTGAACCTCAAGACCACGTTGGAGGCCGTTCCGGAGCTGATCAAGCCGGAAGCGGTCGAAGTCTTCGAGAAGTACGGGGTGTTCAGCGAGCGCGAGCTGCACAGCCGCTACGAGGTCCAGTTGGAGCAGTACGTGCTGACCGTCGCGGTCGAGGCGAAGCTGACGCTGGAGGTCGCTACGACGGTCATCTTGCCGGCCGCGATCCGCTACCAGACCGAACTGGCGCAGAACGTCGCGACGTTGAAGGCCGCCGGTGTGGAGGCGAGTACCGCTGCGCTGGAGGCGGTTTCGGCACCGATCGCCGATCTCGAGGCAGGTTTGGCGAAGCTGACGGCGGCGCTATCCGACCACTCGGCAGAGTCGGCGCTTGATGAGGCCAAGCATGCACAGGAAGAGTTGCTGCCGGCGATGGCGGCGATTCGGACTGCCGCCGACACGCTCGAAGGCCTGGTGGCCGACGACCTGTGGCCGCTGCCCACCTATCAGGAGATGCTGTACATCCTTTAGAGCAGGAGTCCTGCGCGACTCACCGGTAGGCTGGAAGCAACTACTTGTGCCCTGGTTGAGTCCGCAGCCGATGGCGTACGGCAAACGTTTCGTGGGACATCCGTCGACGGCAGTGCATGTCTCGGCGCGCAATTTCTGCGACAACGAAAGGGCGGCACACCCATGCCCTCATGGCGGCACCACAACGACGGCGGGCACGGGATAGCGACGAATACCGCGAACCGTGAAGTCGGCGCGCAGATCGACGTCGAGGTCACCGCTCCCACGACGCTGGAGTTCCAGGTCCCCGTGGCCCGTCAGCCGGGCCTCGACGTTCGCGAATCGCTGGCAATCACGTTCAACGGCAAGCTACTTCAGCACCGCGAAATCATCGGACCGCACGACACGCGGATTCATTCGATCGATGTCGGCGAAGGAGTGGTGAGCCTGTCGTATGAGGCCACGGTTGCCGGCGAAGCCCAACCCGCACCGGTCCGCGACATCGACCTGGTCACCTATCTGCGTCCGAGCCGCTACGCCGAATCCGACAAGTTCTTCGGATTCGCCGCGACGGAGTTCGGGCGATACGCCGACTCGGCGACGGTGCTCGAAAGAGTCTCCTCATGGGTGGGTACCCGCTTGGATTACGTTCCAGGATCCAGTGATCCGATCGACGGCGCCGCCGACACACTGCTGGCGGGGCCGGCGTGTGCCGCGACTACGCCCAATTGGTGATCGCCATGTTGCGGGCGCTGTACGTGCCGGCCCGGCTGGTGGCGGTGTACGCGCCGGGGTGTGAGCCGATGGACTTCCACGCCGTCGCCGAGGCGTTCGTCGATCGCGAGTGGCGGGTCGTCGACGCGACATGCCTGGCTCCCCGGCAGTCGATGGTGCGAATCGCCACGGGCCGCGACGCCGCCGATACCGCATTCCTGGACAACCACCACGGCGCGATCACGTTGAACGCCATGACGATCACCGCCATCGTCGACGGTGAGTTGCCGATCGATACGCTCGACCGACTCGTGAGCTTGCGCTAACAGAGCTCAGTGCAAGCCGAGCCGCTCCCGGACCGTGTCGGCCAGGAATCGCTTCGTGGACACCGGGTGGAAGTCGAGGGCGGCGTCGGTCAGTGCCTTGCGGGAATCCGCACTCAGCTCGATATCGGCTGCGGCGACGTTGAATTCGAGCTGCTCGACACTGGATGCCCCGGGAATGGCAACGACGTTGGGCAGGCTGATCAGCCAGGCCAGCGCCACCTGCG
>Ga0302324_100009265_pt1 | contig 20634 bp, 12 predicted proteins | sample Palsa_T0_1_FD_201949 | JGI IMG/M metagenome (GOLD analysis project Ga0302324, IMG submission 201949) | Peat permafrost microbial communities from Stordalen Mire near Abisko, Sweden - Palsa_T0_1 | ecosystem: Environmental > Terrestrial > Soil > Palsa > Peat permafrost | place: Sweden: Abisko...
GATCGTGTGCAAACGCCGCGCGCCGATGTTCTCGGACGACTCATTGACCTGGGCCGCGAATTTCGCAACTTCCTCGAGAGCATCGTCGGTCAGCGTCAGCTTGATGCCCTCGGTTTCCATCAGCGCAGTGTACTGCTTCACCAGCGCGTTCTTCGGTTCTCTTAGGATTCGGATAAAATCCGCCTCCGTTAGCGACTTTAGCTCCACCCGAATCGGAAAACGGCCCTGCAGCTCGGGAATCAGATCGCTTGGCTTGGAAACATGAAACGCCCCCGCCGCCACGAACAGAATATGATCCGTCCGCACAAAACCGTGCCGCGTGTTCACCGTCGTTCCTTCCACAATCGGCAGAATGTCGCGCTGCACGCCTTCCCGGCTGACGTCCGGACCATGGCCCGATTCGCGCCCCGCGATCTTGTCGATCTCGTCCAGAAAGATGATGCCGTTGCGCTCCACCCGCTCCAGCGCCAGCCGCGTCACCTGATCCATATCGATCAGCTTCTGCTCTTCTTCCTGAACCAGATATTCCGCCGCCTCCGCCACGCGCATTTTGCGCTTGCGCGTGCGCTGCCCGAACAGGCCGGGTAAAACGTCTTTGAGATTGACGTCCATTTCCTCCATGCCCTGGCCGCTGCTGATTTCAAACGTGGGCCCGCGCTCGCGCACGTCGATTTCCACTAACCGGTCGTCCAGCTTGCCCGCGCGCAGCTTCTCGCGCAGCTTTTCGCGCGTCCGCTCGGCGCTTTCCGATGCCTCCGGCTGCGGCGGCATCAGCAGATCCAGCAGCCGCTCCTCCGCATTCCGTTCGGCGCGCTCGGCCACTTCTTCAATCCGCTCCTCGCGCACCATGTCGATCGAAATATCCACCAGATCGCGGATCATCGCTTCCACGTCGCGGCCCACATAACCCACTTCAGTGAACTTGCTCGCTTCCACTTTCAGGAACGGCGAATTCGCCAGCTTGGCTAACCTGCGCGCGATCTCGGTTTTCCCCACGCCCGTGGGCCCGATCATGAGGATGTTCTTCGGCATCACCTCATCCGCCATTTCCGGCTCCAGCTTCTGCCGCCGGATACGGTTGCGCAGCGCAATCGCCACCGCCTTCTTGGCGTCGGCTTGCCCGATGACGTACTTGTCCAGCTCCTGCACGATCTCGCGCGGCGTCAACTCGTCCAGCAGCGGCGTTTCGTCCAGAGCCTGCGCGGGCAGATAAATCACCATTTAGCCCAATTCCTCATAGCTGATCGTTGCATTAGTGTAGATGCAGATCTCACCGGCGATCTGCATGGCCTTCTCGGCGATTTCTTTCGCTCCCAGTTTAGTATTTTCGATTAGCGCGGTGGCGGCGGCCTTCGCAAACGGCCCTCCCGAGCCGATGGCCGCCACCTCGTGATCCGGTTCAATCACGTCGCCATTCCCGCTGACAATAAACGTGCTCTGCGGATCGGCTACCAACAACAGCGCTTCCAGATGCCGCAGCACTCGGTCCGTCCGCCACTCTTTGGCCAGCTCCACCACGCTGCGCGGCAGGTTTCCGTTATATTGTTCCAGCTTGGCTTCAAAGCGCGCGAACAGCGCGAAGGCATCCGCGGTGGAGCCGGCAAATCCGGCCAGGATTTTGTCGTTATACAGCCGCCGCAGCTTTTTGGCCGACGCCTTCAGCACTTCGTGGCCCAGCGTCACCTGTCCATCGCCCGCCATGACGACTTTGGCATTCCTGCGCACGCAGAGAATGGTAGTGGAACGGATTCTTTCTTTCATGGTTTCCGAAATTTCTTTCGCCCACTTCACTCAGCGTGGATCGCGCCGAGGTCCGGGGTGTGGAAACTCCATTCTACCGCGACTCCCTGCAGATCAGGGCACTGGCCTTCCCCATTCACTTCTTCGGCGCGTATCCTTGCCATACATACTCCAGCGCCAGGGGCAGGGTCTGTAGCTTCGCGCCGCGGTCGCAGTGCACTGCGTTCTGCGCGAACACAAACTGGTAAGGATACCCCTTGGCCGCCAGAGCCTCGGCCGTGCGCTCATTGGCCAGCACCCAGTCATGATAGTTGTCGCGGGTGATGAGAAGGTCTCGATCGCTCACCAGCATCCAGATGCGCAGCGGCTTCTTCGGGCTGTTGGGAATAAGGGATTCATGGAACTCCCACGCCCCGTGCGGGGTCTCTCGGTTGTAGGGCCACTGCTGGTACACGAACGTGCCCGAGTAGCTCAGAACGCGGTGGTAGAGATCGGTGTGATACCAGGCCATCGCCAGCGCGGCTGCCCCGCCGGAGCTGCAACCCGTGGTCGCCCGCCCGTCCGGATCCTTGGTGAGCTTCACGTTGTATTTCTGCTCCACCAGCGGCAGCACTTCCTGCTCCACGAACTCCGCATAAAGTCCGGACATGGTGTCGTACTCCAGTCCCCGCTGGCTGCCCTGAGCGTCACCGCTGCCGTTGCCGATGGAGATCGCAATCATCACCGGCACCCGGTGCTCGGCGATCAGATTGTCGAGCGCGGTGAACAAAGTCCGGTCAGGTCCATCCGCTCCGACGATGAACGGCGCCTCCGTGCCGGGTACATATTGTTTGGGAACGTACACTGCCACTTTGCGCGTATAGGGAGCCGGATAGCTGTTGACAATCACCTTGTTCGGGTCCGCCGGGTCCAGCACCGCGAAGGTGTTGGGCTCGCGTGCGATGCCGGGATAGATCTTGCTGTCCTTGGATTCCATGGTAAATTCCATGACCTCCCCCTTGGGCACGCCTTCTTTCGCGGCCATTTCCGGCGCCGGATTGTGGGTGGGGCCAATGATGAAGTTCCCGTCTTCCTTCGCCGAAGGGATGGCTCCGTCGGGCAATTGCTTCGCTTTGACGTACCCCGGCGTGTTCGGATCGCGGGTCGGCGCCGGCGGGCGAGTTTGGGCTATTGCCGGGACCCAGCCGGCCATCAGGCAGATCAAGAACGCGCTGTGCGAAACACGGAACATTGCAGAACTCCTTCCCACCGATCTTAACCTACAGAACCGCGACCGCAAGGAAGCGCTACCACGACAGCAGCAAGCGGTGTCAATCGCTTCTCAGGCACGCACGTGCGCGCGCCACATCTTTGCGAACTCCGTGAACGCCAGTGGCTTCCGTTGACCCAGCAGCAGCCGTACCAGTTCCCACCCCGCCCAAATAAAATATGCAATGGTGATCCACCGATGCACCTGTCCCCCCAGCACGCCCCAAAAAGGCGCCTCTGGATTTATGGCGGAAAAGACGAACTGCACCACCCACAGTCCGAAGAGCGCGCCTGCCTCCCACCACGCCAGCTCCATGTTCACCAGAAACAACATGCCTACCAGTTGTTGCCCGATGGTCATCAGCACTTCAAGCTTCTGTTGTCCGTCCAGCGGAATCGATGTCACGCTTCCCCTGCTTATCGAAAGCACCACCGGCAGCATCGCCACCAGCAGCGTCCATTGATTAATGTTGCTGGATACCAGGTTCATCAGCGCCATCGGCGCGCGCGTCACGGTACGTGCCCAGTAGAAAGTGGAAAGCCCCTCCGGAAATTCCGAAACGAACGGCGCCACCCATTGAACAAATATGAATGTCGGGATGCCCAAGCGCGTCGAAATCGCAAACAGGCTGCCCAGAAACGGTTCCGCACTCAGATAGATCAGCAGCCCGCCCGCAGCGAACAGGCCGGCAATGAGCGCAATCCGCCGGCTGCGCGGAGAGCGGACAATCGCGCGCGGTATGCGCTCCAGATCGCCGATACCTTCCTCCTCCTGCGCCGGCATCTTGCCCAGCACCGCGAGATAGGCCGCATAAATCGCAGTTAGAATCACCGCATCCACCCAATGCAGCGATCCTTTCAATACCACTACGGTGATGTAGATGAGCGGTACCAGCAGCCCCACCACCTGGATGCTCTGCTCGCCTTCCAGCAGAATCCGCCGCATCGGTTTGCCTTCCCGCTTTCGATAAACCATGGCTGCCGAAAAATAAATCATCGGCCAGCCCAGTCCGGTGAGCAGCCGCAACGCACCCGTGAGGCTCGCAAACAAAAAGGGTGTTTGCTGGCGCCATGCGAACACCGCTTCCATGGCGAATTCAGGCAGGGTTTGCATCCACGCCAAGATCGCCAGCGCGAACCCTTGCGCGATGAAGAACTGCGCCGATTCTGCCGCCCATGCGATGATCATCGCGGCGATCAGTATGCCCGGTGCGGCCCACAGAATAGTCTGCGGACTGGACTCTTGAATTGTGGGCGCGGCTGCAAACAGGAACAGCGCACCCAAAAAAAGACCTTTCGTCACGCTATCGGAACCTTATCGGGGAGAGCTGTTTGAGCGGGTTGCCAAGAAACCACATGGTACAACGATTGTATGCCGTCCTACGTGGTGGAAACACCCGCGCGCTCTTATCCCATCCTGGTGGAGCGCGGCGCTGTTTCGAAGTTGCGCCACTATATCCCAGCGAACGCTGGCACCCTGTTTTTCGTTTCTACCGAAGATGTCTGGCAACTGCATGGCCGCACGCTCATCGCTGCGGTCGGCGATCGGAAGCATCGAACGCTGTTCTTCCCGGGCGGAGAAACGCGCAAACGATTGGCGGAAGTGGAGGCGCTGGCCGAACAGATGGTCCAAAACGGCGCGGACCGTTCCAGCCTGGTAGTCGCGCTGGGAGGCGGAATCGTAACCGATGTGGCAGGCTTCCTGGCCGCCATTTTCATGCGCGGCATTCCACTTATTCAGATTCCTACCACACTGCTCGGGCAAGTGGATGCGGCCATCGGAGGAAAAACCGGCGTCAATCTCACGCACGGCAAGAATCTTATCGGAAGCTTTCACCAGCCGCTGGCGGTGCTCATCGATCCCGCGCTGCTCTGCACGCTTCCCGAGCGGGAATATCGCGCCGGTCTGTTCGAGATCATCAAGCACGGCGTCATCGCCGATCCCGATCTCTTCTGGATGATGCGGCGCGAGCCTCGGCGCGTCCTCAAGCAGGAGCCCGCCGTGGTAGACCGCATGATAGGCGATTCCGTCCGGCTGAAGGCTCAAGTGGTTTCAGGCGACGAGAAGGAAGAAGATCGCCGCCGCATCCTGAACTTCGGGCACACCTTCGGCCATGCGCTCGAAGCCGAGACCGGCTATTCCCGATTCCTGCATGGCGAAGCGGTGGCTTGGGGCATGCAAGCCGCCGCGTTGCTGGCCCAAAAAGAGGGAATGCTGCCGGCCGCCGATACCCGGGAAATCGTTCAGTGCATCAATTCTTATGGTCCATTCCCATCCCTGGCCGGCCTGGATCCAATCCGCCTAGCCGCCCGCCTGAAGAGCGACAAAAAAACCGTGCAGGGCAACGTCCACTTCGTCCTGCCGGAACGAATCGGCGCCGTCGCCATTCGATCCGGCGTGGACCATCAGTCCGTCCTGTCAGCCATCCAGGAAGCGCTCACTTGTTGACTGGAACCACTCCACCAGGCACCGGCCACGAGCAGGAAGCAGCCCGCTGGGTGCGCGGCATGTTCGGACGCATTGCCCCGCGTTACGACCTACTGAATCACCTGTTGTCCATGAACATCGATCGCTACTGGCGCGCCCGAACAGTGAAGCGTGTCGCGGATGTGCTTACGAAACCCAACTCCCGCGTGTTAGATCTCTGCTGCGGCACCGGCGATCTCATGCTGGCTCTGGAAACTCGTGGTAGTGCTAATATCTACGGCAGCGATTTCTCCCACCCAATGCTGGTAGCAGCCAAACTAAAAACAGAGCATCGGCATTCCAGCTCCAAAATCTTCGAATCCGACGCACTCCGCCTGCCGCTGCGCGACGCCTCGCTCGATCTAATCACCGTAGCGTTCGGCTTCCGCAACCTGGCAAACTACCGGAATGGATTAGAAGAACTTCTTCGTGTACTGCGTCCTGGCGGAACGGCGGCAATCCTTGAATTCTCCACGCCGCCAAATCCACTGCTGGCCCAGCTATACGGTTTTTACTCCCGGAATATCCTGCCCACCATAGGCGGCTGGATCTCCGGATCGAAGGATGCCTATTCCTATCTGCCCGAATCCGTAAGGAAATTTCCGGGTGCCGAAGAGTTAGCGAACCAGATGCGCGCCGCCGGATTCGCCAAGGTTCGATTTGAACGAATGACCGCCGGAATCGTCGCTCTTCATCTGGGCCACAGGCTTTGAATCGTTTTCCAGAGAGGCTCCGGCCGGCTGCGTCAATTGCTTGACGGTGATGGAAGCCAGCGCCAGCGTAAGCCCGATCATGATCACCACCGAAATCCACGCCACCGCGTTATAGGCGTGCGAATTGGTCCATTCCTTCATCAAACTCTTGCGATTGATCAGCATCACCATGTAAATCAGAATCACCGGCAGCAGGACTCCATTCAGTACTTGCGACCACAGAATCATTTTGATCAGCGGAAAATTTGGCCACAGAATCACGCCCGCCCCAAGTACCACCAGCAGCGTAAAAAGCCAGTAGAATTCCGGGGCTTCGTGGAACCGTTTATCCACGCCGGACTCGAAACCCAAACCCTCGCAGACCGTATACACGGTGGAGAGCGGCAGAATGCAAGCCGCGAAAAAGGATGCATTGAAAAGTCCCGCACTGAACAAAACGTAGGCATACTTACCGAAAGGTTTCAACGCCAGAGCGGCGTCTTTAGCCGTTTCGATGTCCTTGGGGCCGTGCGCCCAGATGGCCGCCGCGCACGAAACTATGATGAAGAACGCCACCACGTCGGTCAAAATGCAGCCCACGATTACTTCAATCCTGGATTGCACGTAATCTTTCGCGGTGATTCCTTTTTCCACAATGGCCGACTGCAAATAGAACTGCATCCACGGCGCAATGGATGTACCCACCATGGCGATCAGCATGGTGATGTACCCTTCATCGAACATCAGGATCGGCCTCACGCTGTAGATGGCCGCTTCCTTCCAATCCGGTTTCAGCAGAAAACCCGAAACGATGTAGGTCACATACAGCGTGCACGCCGCCAAAAATACCTTTTCCACGCTGCGGTAACTGCCCCGCACTACCAGCAGCCACACCGCGGCCGCGCAGATCGGAACTGTAATATAACGGCTGATATTGAACACCTCGAGCGAGCTTGCGATGCCGGCAAATTCCGCGATCACATTGGTGAAATTCGTCAGCACCAGCGCAATCATCAGAAAAAATGTGGTCCGCATCCCGAATTCCTCGCGGATCAGGTCCGAAAGTCCTTTGCCGGTCACCGCGCCCATGCGCGAGCACATTTCCTGAGTCACGATCAGCAGCAGCGTGATCGGGATCAACGTCCAGAGAGGAAGGTAACCATACTTCGCGCCGGCCTGCGAATAGGTCAGGATGCCGCCGGAATCGTTATCCACATTGGCGGTAATCAGTCCGGGACCGACCACCGACAGAAAGATCGCGATTTGGTAGCGAAATCGTTTGAGCACCAGGTTCCTCTTCCGGACTTCTCATTTCTGCCTCAACAGCGAGATCACTTCGTCGGCGGTGATTGCGCCTGCCAGCTTACCTGTTTCATCCACAACCGGCAGCGCCAACAGATTGTATTTGTCGAAAATTTCGGTGATGCGGTCTTCTTTTTCCTCCACGTCCACTTGCAGAAGCGGCTCCGAAGCCAGTTCCTTGAGCGGCGTGGCCCCGGCGGCGATAAACAGCTTCGCCAAAGGCACCGCGGCAGTCAGCCGCCCGTCCGGATCCACCAGGAACAACGTATTCAACGTTCCCAGCATCTCTTCGTGTACCTTCAACGCCTCCATGGCTTCCCCTACCGTAGCGCTTTCCGGCAGCGCCACATACTCGGTATTCATCAATCCGCCCGCCGAGTTCTCGGCGAATTCCAGAAGTTCCTCAACTTCGGTTTTGGGCTCCGGTTCCATCTCTTCCAGAATGTCTTCCGAGGTCTGCTCCTCAAGTTCAGCCAATGCATCGGCTGCCTCGTGCGGCGCCATCTCTTCCACGATGTCCGCTGCCTTCTCGGTTTCCAGCGATTCCAGAATGCTGGCTTGGATTTCCGGATCCACTTCGCTGAGCGCCTCGGCGGCCACCTCGCTGTCGATGGTCTCGAAAATCGCCTCGCGGTCGTCCGGGCTCAGGTCTTCCACGATATCGGCCAAATCCGCCGGGTGCATCCGCTCCAGAATCTCGTTGCTGACGTTCAACCTGAGCCGCCGCTGCGGATCCGCCTCCAGAATGCTGCAGTGTTCCCAGCGCAAGGAATGTGGAGGAATCACCACCTGAAGACGCCGGACCAAACGGCGCGGCAGCACACCCTGCGCCAGCCGCCGGAACATGCTCCGCAGTCCGATATCCACGTCGTCGATGTGCAACAGATCGCCGTCTTCGGCATGTTGGATGGTGAAAGTCACGTCGGTAACCCGCACCACTTTGCGTCCCTTGCCGTCGATAATTTGCTGGTCCAGAAGATCGCGGACCATCCGCAACATATATTCGTCGGAATGATACGGCGTCAGAAGTTCGTCTTTGAGCTGGATTCCGTCCAGCGATATGGAGCGGACTTGGTCGTGCCTTACCGTAAGCCAGGCCCAGCCGCCGCCCAGCAGGTAACGATCTACGCGGGAAGGATGGATAAGCGGGACAATCGCGGCGTCTTTGACAAAGCCCAGCCTGCGGCCCTTGAGGTCGTACACCTTGAGGCCCAGCAGTTCGGTAAGGAAGAGGAGTTCATCCGCCATCGAGAATCGCCTGAATCCATAAAAATGCTACTCAATCTTTACTATGACTCAAAGCCGGCGAAGCTGGCAACAAAAAAAGCGACGTTCTCGGATAGTAATGTTCCAGGATTTCCCGGAACCCGGTGCCCCAGCCGGCCATTCCCGCGGCGCCCTTCTGGCACAGGCCGAGTTGATGGCCTTGCACCAAGCCAGGCGAATTCCGGCGGCAGAAATCGCAGCGGACCGAGTGGTACTGGTATTCGGGGCCGTTGGTTTCGAGCGAACGGGTCTGGCCTCCGCAGGCTGCCGAGTACATCGCGGCGAATGGTCTTCCGAGATAGGCGAGTACCAGGCCGCGAGTTTCACTGGTGGCTCGAACTGCGTCGGCCGCCGGATCGGGCGGCGCGCGCAGAAACTGGCAATGTGTGGTGTCGCAGAAATCGAACGCGGCGTGCCGCGGCGCCGCGACGGCGAAGTAGGCCCGCGCGACCACGGCTTGCGCTTTCAGTGCCTCCAACTGCGTGCCTGGAGGCATTTCGGCCGCTACCACGGAGGCCACGGCGATTTCCCGGTCCATCACGACCACCGGGATCAGTCTGTGATCGCCCGCTTGAATCGTCAGCGTGCCGTGGAACTTCCGTTCGATTCTGCCGGGGATGCCCAGGCGGAAATCCGCATCCGACCCGTCGAGCGATGAAATTTTCACAAGACCCGAAATCCGTGCCAGCGATACGGTGCGGGATTGGCGGCCTTCCAGAACCATTCGGGAGTCGCTGGTTGTGATCAATAACGCGCTGGAAACGGGCGACACGCGGAGTTCCGTCGGATGGAACAAGCTGAACACGCCGATCTGTACGATTTCGAGAACCAGCCGGCTACGTCCGGACATACGTTCGCATCTTTCCGCAGACCCAAGCCGCTCTCGCGCCGGTTGTTCCATGCACTCGCACCAGCAGGTTGAATCGGGGTGCATCCGAGGGAAAAAGCGCGATCACGTAGCCATCGTTCGCCGCCGTGCCAGTTTTCACATAAGCGCCCCTACCCACTCCGCGGCCGGTTCCGGATTGTCCGGAAAGCGCCATACCCGCCAGAAGTTCGTGGACGCCCGGGTCAAGGGATCTCGCAATCAATTCCGAATAGGCGCGGGCAATTGCGAACGGCGAGATTTGCCAGCCTGTTCCCAGGCCGATCAAGGTCGCGGCGTCCGCATCGGGGCCGGGAGCGCGCAGTCCGAATCTCTCTGCAACGGAATCCAATTCCTCGCGCGACACATTGCTCGCCAGCTCCAGGAAGTAAGCATTGCACGAGTTCGCGATAGCCGAGCCGATTTCCATGCGCCCGTGCCCTTGCGGCAGCCAGCAGTTCGCGGCCGAGCCCATGCACGTAAAAGCGGGAAATCGGAACCTGTGGGTGGCGCCGTATGCGAGAGCAGTGAACGGTTTCACCAGCGATCCGACGCGCACCGGGTCCATGAGATGCGTCCAGCGCGAACAAATCTCGCGGTTCGTTGCGCAGTCCATCAGAAGATAGGCAACGTTTGGATCGGGAAACGCGCGATCGATCGCAATGCCGGCGGACTGCTCATGCAGCGACGCCGATACAGCCAGTTCCAGGACTTCGCGCCGCGTCAGAGTCATTTCAATTTGTACACCACGTTCTGCGTCACGATGGAGCCGGTATCATGAACTGAAATCCACTCAGATCCGACTCGACCGAGCGTCTGGCCAAGGCTCGCGACGTTGCCGGAAAAAAATGGGGGCTCCGGCGCATCCCCTGTGGTCTGTTTGGCAAGTGGATTGTCGATCAGCCGCATCATTTTGACGAAGTTCGGCAGCTCCATGGAATGGCGATAGACGGCAGCGTAACGCGCGCCCGATGTGGCTGGAGGACCCGCCACGCCGGCCAGCATCGCTTCCAGAAGTTCTTGGCTGGATGCGATCGCGAGTATCCGGCCGTGGACCGCCAGCCGGAGCGGCTGCAAGCCGTCCAACTCGAAATACGAATTGGCGCCGGCTCCGCGATCCAGCCAATGGACACTTAGTTGATCAGTGGTCAACATATTCGCCATGGCCGTTGTTATAGCATTGCGGACCGCGCTTGAATCCCAATCCGACGCCGCCAGCAATACCACGCCGGACTCCGTTCCCACGAACACTCCGTCTGGCTGAACTTTGGTGGATCCGATATCCAGCATCGCAGCCAGCGGAACAGTTTCCAGCAGCTTGCGAAGTTCACTCCCGATGTCCGGCGTTCCAGTTTCGAGTGGCGGCTCATCGATTCGGATTTCGAGTTCGGTTTCATCGCCCACTGCGCCCGAGTCCAGCGCCACCACCGGCGCGGTCTTCGATACAATCTGAGTTTCCGGGCGCGGCTGGAGAATTTTCCGGCGCAACAATTCGAAAGCTTTCTGGGCTGATGGCGCTGCCCAGGCTCGATACACGCCGGCATTGGCCGGGGCCATGCGCGTGACTTCGCCCACCGCCGCTTCATTCCAATCGGGGGCGATTTCCGCGAGGCGCAGCAATACTCTGTCTTCGTGCAATTCGCCCGATGTGCGGCCGGCATCGGCGATCGCGGCGGCATATTGCCGCAAGTCGGTGATGTTCTGCTGGATCCAATAGGAGCGGAAATGCGGGCTCCGCGTCAGCTTTTCCAGATCCATCACCATGCGCAATTCGCCCGCCGGTTTGGCTTCGTGCACGCTCTTCGCGAACCACTGCTCACCGGCAAGCGCGGAGCCGGCCCCAGAAGCAGACGGCCCGGCGATCAACGCCAGAGCGCCCGCCAGCACATCTTCTCGCGTGGCTAGAACCACATAATCCTTGGCTGCCGCGAAAGCCGCAACTCGCTTTGACGCTGGATCGGTCTTGATGTAATAGTCGATTCCGGAAGACTGCCTGGGCTGATAAGTTCCGCGCGTTTTCCAAAGCGCGCCGCCGGCGAATCGATCCGAGGAGAGGCGCGTGATGTAGAGAAACTCCAGCTTGCCGATGTCGTAAATCGCCAGCGCCGATTGTTGGCCGGCCACGTTCGACAGCAGGTCGAGATCCGGCGGCACGCCCGCGGCAGCCGCGAATTCAGTCTGGGCTTGTTGCAACTTCAAATACAAACGCGAGCGCGAGAACACCTGGAAGTTGTCGCTTGTGAGCCACAGGCGCTTTTCATCGGATCCATTCCAATCCGTCAGCAGAGCTCCGAAATCCTTCGCCTCGATATAAAGCGCCGGCCCGGCGGGAACCAGGCGCGCAAGATCCGGCGGCGAGCTGGGAGGAGCCTGGGCGAAAACCCAAACCAGTAGTATCAGACTGGCGAAAAGAACTGCGATCGTAACGGGGCGCTTCATTGTCCGCCTCCAAGTCTTGGGCGGACCACATGATCCTGCTCCAGGTTTTCCGTGACCACGGGTTGCCGCTGCCGGTTGGCGCGCTGGTGTTCCAATTGCGCCTGGAGCGAATCGAAATTCGTTTTCGATTCGGAATCCTCCGGATTTAGCTGAAGCGCGATTCGGAAGTAGAACATGGCATCGCGAGGCATGTTCAACATTGAATAGGATTGGGCTATTTGGCGTGCGAGCACGGCACGCCGGGCCGGATCCATCCGAGCGGCAGCGGCTAGGAATTGGATTGAGTAATACGGATTCTCGAACTGCTCTTCCTGTTGTTCCGCCGGAATATTAATCCCGCTACGCGACAGCAGCGGATAAACCGCGCCGATCGCGGCTGGGTAGCGTTTGGCGCGGTAAGCTTCGTCAAACAGCGCCAGTTTCGCAGGGTCGCTTTCAGGATCGATGGACGCGGCGCCCTGCAGTAGCCGGATCTTTACGGCGGAATCGCTGGATTGCGCGGCCGCAGCCAAGCGCGCATAGTAGAAATACGGTTTTTCAGCGCCGGCTGCTGGAATCGGCCGAGGGCCGGAAAGAAGGTTCAACTCGGCGCAGTTTGTGGTCAAAGGCGTTGCTTTGGATTCGCCCAGGAATCGAGCTGCGGCCGCACGCGTTTCATACTTCGCGTCATTCGATTCGGCCACGGCGTGCAGCATCGCGCTGCCTTGACCCTTGGGGCCCTGGTCTTTGCTGCTCGATATCAGCAGCTTTCCAAGCTGGGCTTTCGCTGCAAAATCCCACGGGACGGCACGGACGCGATCAGTCAGGAACGGCAATGCTTCCTCCGGATGGCCGGTTCTGCTGAGCAACTCCCCGGCATCGGCTAGATTCTCGAAAGGCTCGCCCACCACCAGCGTCATCCGACGCAGTAGCGCGATCGCGCGATTTGTATCACCTTGTTCCAGACGGATTTCGGCCAGACCCAGAAAAGTTGCGGCGGAAAATTGGAAGGAATCGATTTGGCGGTTGTAAACGAACTCCAGGATCTGGCGGGCCGCTGCGTCCGCGCCTTTTTGCTTCAGCTCGGTGGCCGCATTCTGCACATGTTCAAGCGGTGTGTCTTCCTTTGAGTATCGGAGCAGCAGAGCTTTCAAAGTCCCGGCCTGCGCGGCGATGTGGGTTTCGAGAATCACTACTTGTCCCGCTCGCGACTTTCGAACATCGTCGGGAATCTCCGCCAGCGCCCGCTCGGCTGCCTGCGTTTGCTTATGATCCACCAGATATTCGATCCATTCGAACTGGCGATTGCGCAGCTCGGTTTCCGCCCAGCCGCGCGCCTCGCCAAAGGTGCTCTCGAGTTTCTGTTTCGCGCTTTGAATGAGCGCTTGGTAAACGGCCGGGCGCTGGGCGTCGGAGATCCAGTTCTGCTTCACGATGCCGGACAAAAATTCCGAGGGATCGGGAGCGGACTTCGCCAAGTCGAGGATCCAGGCCACACCGGCGGCTGGATCGTCTGAAACCTTCAAAGCCGCGCGAAGCAATGCATCCACCTGATAGCTGCCATTGCGGTGGATATAGGTTCGCAGCACGCGATCGGCTTCCGGCCGCACGGCGTCAAAGAGCTTGCACTGTCCAATGTCTTCGAGAGTCGCTGCGAGCGATCTCCAGAAATCCTCGCGGACTCGTCCGTCCTGTGCGCGAGTGAATGCCTGGAGAGCAAGCTTAAACTCGCGCGTGGCTTCATCGCGCTTATTCTGCTGCCAGTAAATCAGCGCCATGCGATCGTGCACGCCGGCGCGTTTGGAATCCAACTGTAGAGCATTTCCGAAATCCACCAGGGCGCGTTCGGGCTGGCCGGATTCGCGATAAAACTCAGCCAGAGTGAAGTAGGCGTCGGCATGGGCCGGAGTTGCTTCGATGCCGGAGGGTAAATAATCCTCGGGATCGAACTGCTTCGTCACGTCCAGATATTCGCCGTAGCGCGAGCCGTAGTAAAACCACAGGTCGCCGGCAAGTTGAAGATTGCGGTCTACGGGCTTGCCGACACGTTCTCCGATCGTGCCCGTGCCCAGTGCGTCGCGGAACGCTGTTCCAACCTGCGGCGAGGAACTTGCAAAGTATAATCCAGCCAGCCCTGTATAAGCACGGCTCCAAACCTGTTGCTGACCAACGCCGCGGGCGGCGATTATTTCCAGCGCGCGATCAGCGGTGAAATGTTGGAGAGCGTAGTTTGCAAATTCGTTCCGGATATTCAACGACCTGCCGGATTTCACGACCGTGAGAAATCGGGTGGGTGTTTTACTCAAGAGATCCGCATATCGCGTGATCAGTGCGCCGCCGAGTTGACCGCGCTGCTCCAATTGATCCAACAAGCGCAATTCGGCAGCGGTGTCGCCGGCCAGCCGGTAGTTTTCCGCTGCCTGGGATAAAAGCCCATCCCGCTCTGGGCTGGGTGGATGGATTTTCCAATACGCTTCCAGTTGGCGCGCCAGCTCGGCATAGCGCAAGCGGCGCTGCTGAACTTCGATAAGTGGTTGCGCGGGGCCCCCCGGGCTCACGGTCAAGAGCTGGTTCTGCCATTCCACTTTGAGATCCGCGAGACCGGCGGATTCGGCGACCGGGATGAGAGCTTCCAGATGTTCCGCCGTGGCCTTGCCGAGCTTTGCGCGTAAAAACGTTGCGAATGCTTGTTTCTCTTCCGGCGTGTAATAACCCGCGACCGTGTTTCCGATGCTTTGCGGAGCCGCGAGCTTTTCGTAGGCGCGTTCGCGGACCATCAATCGCGCATAAAGTTGAGCGCCGGATGGGAAGTCTGTTGCCACATCGTCTCCCGCGGCGGAGACGCCCCTGGAGGCAAAGTCACGCGCTTGCGCGATCAAGCCCCAGGATTCCAGCTTTTCGGCGATGGAGAAGAAGACTTCCGGACGCTCGGGGCGGCCTTCCATCAAGGCCTTGCGTAATGCCGCAACCGCTTCGTCGTCGCGGCCCTGGCGCGCGCGAACCTCGGCAACTTTTTCCATCCACTGGGAGTTGTGGTAATTGAGATCGTAGAGTTTTGCGTAGGTGGCGGCGGCGTCGTCGAAATGGAGCAAGCGCTCTTCGAGCGACGCGCGCGCAACATATAAATCCACGCGGTCCGGCCGGAGGTCCGAAGCCCTGCGGTATTCCGCGATGGCTCGGGCGAAATCTTCCAGCGCCGTCTGGATGCGCGCCAGAGTCATGGGCCAGCGATAATCCTTCGGCGAATCCCCTTCGGTCTTCGCGTAGTAGGCGGTCAATTGCTGCGCGCGGCCGTGGGCGGCGGCGTAGAGCGATGCTTCCCGAACGAGCGCTTCATCATCCGCATAGCGATTGACGATCTCGATGTACTGATCCATGGCGCCGGTGTAATCTTTGAGGCGCGTGAGAACGGGAATCAGGCCACGGCGCAGCCCGGCTACTTTCTCGATGCGGTCTTGCTGGGAAATCTGGGCGGTGGAAAGCTCCTTCATTTTTGCGGTGTAGAAATCGCGCAAGCCGGCGTCGTTGCCTTCGTGCGCGTAAGTGTCGCCGATGGCGGCCAGGTATTCGGAGTTGAATGGATCGTCTTTGGTCAGGCTCGCCAGAAGGGTACGGGCACGTTCGAAATCGCCGGAGTCAGTAGATTTGCGTGCCGCTTCGAAGGTAAATTGTTTGCGATAAGAGGGCTGGGCCGCGCCGGCGGCCTGGATCAATACGTCGATGGCTTGTTTTTCAATTTTGTTGCGCCAGTAGAAGTCCACCGTCGCACGCACTACGCCGAGGATGGTGGGATTTTCTTGGTAGAGATCCCCGATCACTTGGCGGGCATTCGCGATTTCGTTCCGGCCTTCGTAAAATCGTGCCAGGACAATGCGCTGGCTCATGCGCTCCACAGGATCGGTGAGAAGCGCAATCTGGCGGCGGATGGTATGCTCCTGCACCTTCTCGAAACCGTTCTGGACGGCGGTTTGCTCGAGGTACGAGAGCAGTTCCAGCGACTCCGCGCGATCCGAAAGTTCAAGCAGAAACTGCTCCAAGTCATTTCGACGAGTTTCGGCTAACAGAAGCGCAGTGCGGAGTGAAACAGCGTTGATGCTTGGATTTGCGCCCGAGGCTTGCGTCAAAGTGAGCTGCTCGATGGCGTCGCGATCGCGCGTGCGTCGCGCTAGATGGATCAAGCGGGATTTTGCCTGGGCGTTTTCCGGCGTCGCGACCGCGCCTTTGGAATATTCGGCGAGCGCGCGTTCGTATTCATGCTGGTTTTCGTAGAGTGCCCCCGCTTCGTAGGCGTAAAGATCCGGGTCCGAAAGTTTCTTGCGGCCTTCGGCCAGTAAGCGCAGAGCATCGTCATAGCGGAAGTAATCCCAGAAAATAGTGGCGGCTTCGAGATAACCGTTGGGGACGCCGGGTTGGATTCGGGCGATGCGCTCCCACGCTGGTTTGGCGCGCGAGAATATTTCACGGTCCGCGTAGATTTCGCCCAAACGCGTGAGAGCGGCGTCATCGCGCGGGGTGGCGAGGGTTAGGTCCCGTTCGATTCCGGCTGCGATTCGGATGTTGTGCATGTCGCCGGGCGCGTCGTAGGTGGCGAGCGAACGGAAGATGGAGGACGCACGGCCGGCGCGATCCGCATCGGCGGGAAAATCCACGGCGAGCGATCGCATCACGGGCGCGGCTTCTTCGAAATGCGACTTCCATGCATTGGCTTCGGCGATAAACTGCTGGGCGGCGGGGTTGACGGGCGATGCCTTTATGCCTGCGGCGAGCTCGGCATCGAGTGTTCCGGCGGCTGAGAGATGCTCGAAGAATCGGTCGCGCAGGTCGCCGGAGTAGAACCAATATTTTCGGAGCAAGGCGTCGAAGGCGGCAGCATCGGCCGTTTGACGCTGCGAATAGGCCGTCAGCAGATTGTGAACAAAGACCAGATCGTGAGGAAATCTCTGGTGGGCGTAGAGATTAACCTGGCGGTAAAGCACGGGCGCGAGGGTTTGCCCGCTGGTGATTTCGCGAATGTAGTTTTCCAGTTCCGTACCGGAGAAAATCTTGACGACGTCCTGAGTGAGTTGAGTGAATTGCGCGGTCCGCTTTTGCCTGAGATACCAGCGGGCTAACTTTTGGCTCCAACTGCTGTCGGCGAATTGGGCCATGGCTCGACGGTAGACCTGTTCCACGTCGTCGCCCATTTTGTTTTCTTCCAGGAACGCGGTAAGGCGTTCGTACAAGCCGGGATCATTGGGATTGCGGTCTAGCTCGCGGCGATAGAGCGCCAGGGCGTCGCGCAGGCGCTTCATGGAAACCAAGCGGGAAATGTAGCGATCGAGAATGCGCGCATATTCGGGCGAGCGCGCGGGCGTGGGAGGTACAGATACCTGGCCGATTGGAACGCCATCGGCGGCGGCCGCGAGTTCTTTCAGCAGATCGTCGTAGAGCCTGAATTCTTCATTGGGCTGGTTCTTGCGCGCATAGGCGTCCGCCATGACGATGGCCACTTGGATTCGTTCGGCGGCTTTGGGAAAGGCGGCCAGAAATTCGCGCCCGCTGCGAATCACTCCGTCGTTGTCTCCGTAGGTTGCGTAAGCCTCAATCAACCGTGCGTGCATGCGCGGGCGTTCCGGGGACGCGGGAAACCGGGAGTCGAACAACCGTACCAGCTCGGCGGCCTTGGCGCGATGGAAGTAGGCGACGCTGGCGCGATCCTCGGTTGCGAACTGATACTGGGGTGCGGTGGAGTTGAACAGCAGCGAAAGGATGCCGTTAAGGAATCCGGGACCTGGGTCGAGCTGTGCGATGTCGCTGTACAGAGCGAGATCGCCGGCGCCGAGCCGGAGAGCCTGCTCCGGAACGTTTAAGAGCAGGTTCGCGATGCCGGCCAGCGCTTTTTCTTGAGCGGCAGCGCCTGAGCCCGGGACGCTGTACGTCGCGTAATAGCCCCGAGCGGCTTCGTCATAGTTGTTGACGCCTTCAAACAATTGCGACAGAGTGAGTAACTCGTCCGTGGTCCAAGGCGACTTCCGGGATTCTTTTCGCAGACCGTATTCGATGAGCGCCCGTTGCGCGGCTCCGAGGTTTCCTTGTTGCTGGTAGTAGTAGAAAACGCGCGCGGCGGCGGCCAAGTCCAGCGGGTTGGCGGTAACTTGTGCGCGGGCATCTTGCAGGTAGCGCCGCAGGCCGTGCGCTTCTTTGAGCAGATCGAAATAGCTTTTTACCAGCTCGGGCGGCCAGAGCGGGCGGAAACTCCGGTCGTAGATTTTGACCGCATCTTCGAGCGCGCCGCGTTTCCATGCGATCGCGGCTGCTGCCTGAATTGGATAGGTGTCATCGGCGGGGAATGCATTGCGGTAATCGGCAATCAGTTTCGCGGCATCTTCGAACTGCTTTTTATCCTTGAGATAGTCGAGGAACCTGCGATAGACCGACGGTTCGCCGGGATAGCGTGCGATCCAAGCCCGGTATGCGCTGACAGTGAATTCGCCGGGCAGCGCCTGTTCCTGGATGACGCCGAGTATCCGCTCGAAGGCTTTCCAGGATTGTTGCTCGGAGGGTGGCGTGAGGCGCTCGGTCGCGCTGGACGGCGATTTTCCGATGCCATCCAGGACGGCAATTTCATCCACGGGACGCAGGCGGCGATGATAGAAATCGGCTAGATCGGCGGGGTGCGTGGATTTTTTCCAATCGGCTTCGGCGGCTTTGAAATCGAGCTGCTGCTCGTTTTCGCGGGCACGGAGGGCGTAGAGGTCCGCGTCAGATGGGGAAGCTGCGATTAGCTTGGTTAGTTCGGCGCGGGTCTCTTTGGGTGGGCGGCGAATTTCTATGGCGCCCGTGGGAAAAGTAACGGCGCGGAAGAAGACGGCTTCCGGGCGTGTGGGGAAGGGGATGTCCTCCATCCAACGGGCGAGTTGGGCGTGTGCGGAAACGCACGCTGCCAGGATCATTGCTGCTCGCAGGCGAAAGCGTCTGCGCCTCTTGGGGAAGAGGTTTCTACGGGGCCACTTCAATTTGCACCTCCCGGCTGCCGATGTTGTGGGCGAAATCTTCGGCGGTGACGGTGAGTACATATTTCCCTGGAGCGACGTAGGCTGGGATTAATATTTCGCCGGTGTTGGAGGCCATTTGCGCATTCCAGCGCAGGTACACCGGCTGGGCTCCGTAGATTCTGGCGACCACGGTGCGGGTTGTTTCCGACGCACTCACGCGCAGGCGCAGGGTCTCGCCCCGGCGAAATATCTGCTTGTCGAGCTTTACGCGCACCAGCGGCGGCCGGCTTGCGATGACAAACGTTTTGGCCTCGCGGTAGACGTGACCCGCACGGTCGCGCAGAATCAATCGCACGCGATAGGAGCCGTCTTCAAGATCCGCGGGAGCGAGAAACCGCGTCTGCCAGGTGTCTTCGCCGGAGAGGAATCGAAGCGATTTGATGGGGCCGAAGGGGAAAAGCGCGGTGACTGAAACAATGGACGGATCGGTTTTGACGCGCAGTACCGGATCGCCCGGGCGAATCAAACGCGGCCGCAGCAAGGATCGAGGCGCGGCGAGAAAGGAGGTGTAGGGCGTCACAAATTTGTATTTGCGCGCCAGGCGGATGATTTCGTCGATGCCGGCCTGGTCCTCGCCTTCGCGCTCGATTTTTTCGAGCAGTGCGTCCACCCGCGCCTTGGCCCACATGCGGGGCAGCTCGGGATGTTTGTCTTCCTGAACCGGAAACTGGGCGGTTGCGTGAACGCCTTTCGCCGTGAAATCTACTTTGGCTACCGGGCGTTTATACTGGCCTACCCAGTTTTTCACCGAGCCTGGAAAGATGCTGTCTTCGAGCGGGTACACCAGGCTGACGCTCGCGGCGGGAGTGGCAGTGAGCTGCAAACCCTGGACGGGCTGCTGGCCGATCTTGGCTAAGAATGCCTTCAGCTTGAAGTCGGCCGGTTCGGTGGAGCGCACCCATTCCAGGACGCCGTCCTGGCGCGCGAGCATTCGAAGCAAAGGCAGGTTGGCATCGTCGCCCACTGCGTATATATAGGTGTGGGGACGTTCGGCGGCGGGTTTCTGCTTCCATTTCGCCGCGTACCAGGCGGCCAGCTTGCCGTTTTGCAGGATGCCGCGGGTGGCTTCGCCGTCGCTTAACAGCACCACATATGTATCCGCCGCGGATTGCTTCAGAGCCGCGTCCAAAACTGTTTCGAGATCCGTACCTCCGCGCAAACGGCTGGAGCGCACCATCGCCAATGCCTTTTCGATTTGATCGGGACTGGCCGGTGCGGGGCCTGAAGCAAACGGCGTCACCGTGGTGTTGAAGAGCAGGACATTGAACTTGTCCGCCGGTTTCAACGAGTGCAGCAAGCTTTCGAGAGCCTGAAAGTTGCGATCCAGTTTCTCCCATTGCATGGAGAGCGAATTGTCGAAGAGCGCGATCACTGTTTTGGCGGAACCGGCGGCTGGTTTCGCGCCGCTCGCGATCATCAGCGAAGCTTCGAAAAAACCTGGTTCGCGCGTGGCGAGGGCCGGCGTGGCCGGAACTCCGGGTGCGGCGTCGGCTACATCCGGCGGAGGGGGAGCGGGGTCGCGGTGGGTCAGGATTTCCAAATGATCGCCGACTGACGCTTCGAGCGCATATTTTACGGCGAAATCTTCGGACAGTGCGACGT
>Ga0302324_100009269_pt1 | contig 20629 bp, 14 predicted proteins | sample Palsa_T0_1_FD_201949 | JGI IMG/M metagenome (GOLD analysis project Ga0302324, IMG submission 201949) | Peat permafrost microbial communities from Stordalen Mire near Abisko, Sweden - Palsa_T0_1 | ecosystem: Environmental > Terrestrial > Soil > Palsa > Peat permafrost | place: Sweden: Abisko...
CCCGGGGTCAGCCACTCCCCCAGCAGGATCGGCTCGCGTGCCTTGGTCACCGTGCAGATGATGTCTGCACCTGCCACCGCCTGTTTTACCGTCGCGCACGTCTCGATGGCCACATGGTGCAGAGCTCCCTCGCTGCGAGCGAAAGCTGCGGCCTTCTCCGGATCTCTGGCCCAGAGGCGCACGCGTCGCAACCGACGCACGGCGAGCATGGCCGCGAGATGACTACTGGCCTGCTCGCCGGCACCGATGATGGCCAGGTCGCCCGCCTCCGGACGCGCCAGTAACCGTGTCGCGAGGCCGCTCGCTGCCGCGGTGCGCAGCGCCGTGATCTCGGCGGCGTCCAGCAGCGCCACGGGCTGGCCGTGCTCCGCCTCGAACAGCACCACCACGCCCAGGTGGGACGAGTACTGCGGCGGCTTATTGCGTGGAATCAGGCTTACGAGCTTAACGCCGAAGCACTCGGGCTCTGCGAGATAACCGGGCATGTTGCCCAACATGCCGCGCTCGCCCGGCATGACGAGGGCTGAGCGCAGCGGCAGCACCGTGCGACCTTCTGACACCGCGATCATGGTTCGTTGCATGAGATCGATGCACTCGTCCATCGGCAGAAAGCGCCGTACGTCTGCTGCGCGCAGCACGCGAATTTTCACACTCATACTCCTGTCGGTCGGTCCAGATGCTCTTGCCAGGCGTCCCGGGATTCTAGCGGCTCCTTCCGGGCGCTGCGCAGCGCGGTGCGCCGAGTGGCATGTCTATAATGGCCCCACATCGTTCGGGTCCGCCGACGGAGTTCGATATGCGACGCCTGCCCGCTGCAATTTTGCTGACTGCCCTGCCATTTTCACTCTGGAGCGTGCAGCCCCCGGATGCTGGCCCGGACAGGGGCTGGATCGAACGTAGCAACGCCTACACCAACCGATTGCTGGATGTCGAGCTGCAGCACGATCCCGAACGCGGTTCACGCGAGGGTGTGGCGAAGTTCGATGAGCTCATTTCCAACCCGACGCTCGCGGACGAGATGACCGAGCGCCACGAGCTCGAGGCGGCACTGGCGCAGATCGATGCTGCGCGGGGCAGGGAATCCGACAAGCGAGTGCACGAGGATCTGGACATTCTTCACAAGGCGTTCAACCTACATTTTCGCCAGCAAGACTACCGGCTGCAGCACGAGGTTCCGTTTCTTAACGCCAGTGAACAGGTATTCCAGGGTCTGCGCGGTCTGCTTGACGATCAGGTCGCGCCCGAACGGCGTCCGGCGGCAATTAAGCGCTTGCGCAAGTACGCAGGTGTCGAGGGCGGGTATCAACCCTTCACTGAATTGCTCAAGCAGCGCACGCTGGAGCAGACCGCCAGGCCCGACGTCTTATATCCCTCGAGGGGTGAGCTGGAGACGGAGCTCGGACGCAACTCCAACTACGTTGAGGGCATTGGTGCGCTGTTCACCAAGTACGGACTCAAGGGTTGGGAAGGCGCGTACGCGAAGGTCAAGGCCCAGTTGACGGACTACGATGCCTGGGTGCGGCAGAACATCCTGCCCAAGGCGCGTACCGACTTTCGTCTGCCCAAGGAAAAGTATGCGCTGGCGTTTGAGGAATACGGTATCGATCTTCCCCCGGACAAGATAGCCGCCATGGCGCACGCGGCATTCAAAGAGTACCAGTCCGAGATGGCTCCGCTGGCAGCGCAGGTCGCCAAGACGCGCCGCTATCCATCCGCCGACTACCGCAGCGTGATCGCGCAGCTGAAGAAGCAGCAGATCACCGGCGAAGCCATCCTGCCATTTTTCAACAACCGCCTACACCAGATCGAGCAGATCATCGTGGCGCACAATCTGGTAACCCTGCCAAATCGGCCGGCAATCATTCGCCTTGCGACTGCCGCCGAGACGGCGCAACAGCCGGCCCCGCACATGACCCCGCCGCCGTTTCTGCATAACACCGGCCAGCGCGGGGAGTTCGTTTTACCTTTGAACATTCCCTCTGCCAGCGGCGGCAGCGCTGACCGGTACGATGATTTCACCTTCGATGCGGTCGCGTGGACGCTCACCGCGCACGAGGCACGCCCTGGCCACGAGCTGCAGTTCGACTCCATGGTGGAGCACGGCGTGAGCCTGTCGCGCGCCCTGTACGCCTTCAACTCCACCAATGCGGAAGGGTGGGGTCTTTACTCCGAGTTCATCATGCAGCCGTATGAGCCGGCAGAAGGACAACTCGTGACCCTGCAGCTGCGGTTGCTGCGCGCGGCGCGCGCGTTCCTCGATCCGGAGCTGCAAAGCGGTGCAGTCACGCCGGCCCGCGCCTACGAGGTGCTGGAAAAGGACGTGGTCTTGAGTCACGCATTTGCCAAGGAAGAGGTCGAGCGCTTCACCTACCGGGCACCCGGGCAGGCCAACAGCTATTTTTACGGCTACTCCCGGCTGCTCGCGTTGCGCAAGGAGGTCGAGAGCGCACTCGGGAGCCGGTTCGACCAGAAGAAGTTTCACGACTTCATTTTGAGCCAGGGGCTGCTGCCACCGGATCTGATGCGCAAGGCGGTGTTGGAGGATTTCGTCGCCCCGCAGAAGTAGAGGCGTGTGGTCTGCGCACCCGAACCGAGGCTCACGCGACGCCGATCGTCAGAAGTTCCTCGAAAAATCCGCCGAACCCGCCGGCCCGGTCAATGAAGTGGATCTCGAGAATCCAGTGCCGTGTCGCGCCGCTCGCGTCCGGCTCGCGAATGCGTTGCTCGTTGCCGTGACGGATGGAGAAACGCTGGAGCTGGCCCGGGTCGCGCTCGTGGGGAAAGTGTCCCACGAGGTGCCCGGCGGTCGGTGCGCCGAATTCCCAGCCCGACTCGGCGGCCAGGCCATGCACGAAGTCATACAGCCCGCCGGCGCTCAGGTCCGAAGTGTCAAGGTAAAGCTGCTTGCCCCTGCGAAACGCCGCGGCGATATCGCTGACCAGGCGGTGCTTGCGGGGATCTCGACCGAGGACATAGGTGCGCCCGAAGTCCGCCTCCCATTCGGCGAACAGCGGCCCGAAATCCAGATAGACGACATCATCCTCGAGGACCCGTCGATCAGCAGGCTCGTCGTGGTAGGTGAGCACGGTATTCGGTCCGCAGCGCGCCACGCGCTTGTGCCAGTGGCGGCGCACCCCGAAGCGGCGCTGCGCTAGCGCGTGGATCTCATCGCTGAGCTGACTCTCCAGCACCCCTGGACGGATGAGCCCGCTTGCGACGACCTCGCTGAAGAGCAGTTCGGCCTTGCGCTGGGCGGCGAGTAGATTCTGTTCGACGGATTGCACTTAAGTGAGTCGATGCCAGCTTAGCTAAAGCGCGCCGGCGACACGGCCGCAGCGCTCACTCCCTGCGCGGCGATGTCCTCCGGCACGGCCTCCCCGCACGCCAGCGCGGCCGCCAGCCGCGAGAGCGCAGGGGCGGTCTGAATTCCATATCCTCCCTGGCCGGCACACCAGAAGAAGTTCCGGACTTCGGAATCGAAGCCGACCACCGGATCACGGTCCGGCGCGAAGGTCCGCAGGCCCGCCCAGTTATGAGCCACACGCTTAACTTCGATCTCGAGCGCCCTCTGGATGCGATCGATAGCGATCGCGACCGTGAGGTCCTCCGCGAATGCATCGCAGGGAGCCATCGGCTCCTCATCGCCGGGAGAGACAAGTAGCCGACCTGCATCGGGCTTCAGGTAGAACTCCTCATCCACATCGAAGACCGCCGGCCATGCGGCCACGGACAGACCTTCCGGGGCATCGATCAGGGCGGCGGTGCGACGCAGCGCCGTGAGTCCGAGGCGTGCGGCGCCGCAGGCGCTGGCCACCTCATCTGCCCATGCCCCGGCGGCATTGACGATCACGCGGGCGCAGAGCGACTCACCGCCGGTGCGCAATTGCCAGGCCGCCCCGGACCAGTGCGGCGGCTCGATGCGGACGCCGAAGAACGTTCGCACGCCGTGGGCCTTGGCGCGATTCAGAAATCCCCGCAGCAGCGCTTCGACGTCAATATCGTGCACGGCGCGTTCGTAGGCGCAGGCGGCAGGATAGGCCGCCCGCAGCACCGGAACCAGCGAGCGTGCCGCGTCGATCGACAGCAGTTCGATTTCGCTCCCGCTGCAGCGGATCTGCTCGACCGTGGCATCCAGACGCCGGCGTTGATCAGTGCGGGCGATGGTCAGGGCACCGCGGGCGCGCAGTAACGGCTGCGCAATGAAATCCCCGGGAGGTGCTTGCATAAACTCCGCACTCGCGCGCGTCAGCGCCCGGAACAACTCGCTGCCATAGTTGGGCGCAAACAGCGCGGCGGAGCGGCCGGTCGCGTGGTAGCCGGGATGCTGCTCGGAGTCGATGAGTGCCACGCGGGCGCCGGCAGACAGCGTAGCGGCCAGGCTCACGCCAGCCATCCCCGCGCCAATTACCGCGAAGTCGTACAAGACCGCAGCCTCCCGCAATAGGCCTGGCCGCCCACGGTGCCGGCCGGGCGCCGGCAGTGACGCAACGGGCCGTTATTTTCTTCCGACCAGGTAGCGCACGCCGCTCGGCCCATAGCGCTGCGCGTGCACGGTATCGCGCGCGAGGTGAAAGACTTCGCCGGCTCGAAACGAGGTCGCTTGGTGATTGACGACCAGGGTGATCTCCCCTGCCAGGATCAGTGCCCTGGATTCAAATGGATGTGCGTGCAGATCGAGCGCGCCGTTTGGCTGACGATCGACCACCACGAGGTCGCAAAAGCCCTTCTCACGCAGCTCGGTGGAGAATTCCTCGGCGGTCATGTGCGGCTCTCCGGGGGCGCAGCTGTGGCTAATTTTCGCGGACGGGCCCGGAGTTTGCAAAGCGCGGCACGCTGCGCGCGCCCACAGTCGCCCCCGCAGCAGGCGGGCGATGCAAGCGGCGCTAGCCGCAGGCCGGGGGGATTTCGGGCGATACCTCGCCCAAGGCCGCCACTGGGCCAGGCGCTCGCGCGGCGGATTGCGAATTACTGTCGGTTGATCTGAACGATCGCGAGGCCCGGGCCGCTGGGCTGCTCGCGATGGCTCTTGCGCCGGCGCCCCAGGTTCTTCAGCGCGCGGAACACCCGCAGCGCGAACCGCAGGCGTCGCGAGTTTGGCGCATGCGTGAAGGCAACTTTGCGGATGTAGGTGTCGACCGTCCATTCATAGTGCGAGCCGGCAGGGAAGAAGAACGTCTCGCCTGCGCGCACGAGATGTTTTCTGACTCCGTCCGTTATGCTGACCGAGCCTGCCAGGATGTACACCGTCTCATCGCAGCCGTAAAACCAGTTAAAGCGTCCGGCCGTGCAGTCCCACACATGGGTGGAAGCCATGCCGTCCGTGCTGCCGGCAACGCACTTGTTACGCGCGACAGGGTTGCCTTCAAGAATCCAGTCGCTAGGAATCGGCGCCAAGGTAAGTTCGTGTTCATCCGTGAGCGACTCAGTCATCCGAGCGCTTGGCCGCTCACGCACGGGCAGCTTGCTCACGCGGCTGCGAACTCGTTCTGTTACATCTGACGACACCAGAAACCTCCCTCTAGTTTCTGCCCTCTGAACGCATCCCCATGCGCGCGGTGCTTGGCGAGTTCTGCTCGCACCGCAGGCAATCGTGTGACAAAGCTAACGCGTGACTCGGGCGGCGGCTGTGACGCGCAGCACACTTCTGGAACCACCGGGTAGTGATTCCCTTGCCCAAACTCCCTTATTGGCGTGCGCCTCCTCATCACAGTTCCTTACGCTGAGGAGCAGTCGAATGGCATCAGGATATGTAGCGTAGTACGGTACGCGAGAGACTTCCAGCTGTCTTGCAGCTGCTGCGTCAGCGCAGTCCCACTGGCGCTGTAAGACTGTGTCTCGTGTCGATCCACTTATGTCCGCGTTATGTCCGCGCGCCCTTGGCCTTTACCTGCGCCGGCTCAAACCCAGCGCTTGTGGCCCGATCCGGGTGGGGAGCGCCGCCACACCCGCACCAGCCGCAGACACCGCCGCAGGGGCGCAGGGGCTTGGTGAGAGGCAGCCTTAGATCCTAGGCAAACGCGCGGCCGTTTCGAGCTCCTCGAGCGACTTGCTGTTGCGGACGTATTCCCGGCTGGCATCCGCGGGCGGTTGATAGTCCCACGAGCTCTGGCGCCCCAGCCGCAGCGCGCGGTCGACCAGCAGGCGGCGGTGCTGACTGGCAAGAACCTGGGAATGCAGGCTCTGCAGCGACCAGGTTCTCTGCACGCGCTCGCGAAACTCGGCCGCCGCCGCCTGATCGGCGCGTGCTGCGAGGTTGTCGAGCTCATCAGGATCGTCCCCGAGATCGAACAGCTGGTCCGGGTCTGCTGGCGAATGGATGAATTTGCAGCGCCCGCTGCGGATCATCACGATCGGCGCAATAGCGCCCTCCGCAAGATACTCTCCCAGGACCTCGTCGTGCCCGCCGCTGCCCCCAAGGTGGGGCAGGAGGCTGCGTCCGTCGAGTTCGGTGACCGGCTGCACCGCGGCGCCGTCGGCGGCCAGCTCCAGGAGGGTCGGCAGCAGGTCGACAAGTGAGACCGACTGTGACACCGCCCGTGCTGCGAACAGGTGCGGCGCGTGCACCAAGAGTGGAATGCGGCAGGCGCCTTCGAAGAAGCTCATCTTGTACCAAAGCCCGCGCTCTCCGAGCATCTCGCCGTGGTCGGCCAGCACGACGATCACGGTCTGCTCGGAGAACCCGCTGTCCTTGAGGCTCCCCAGCAGCGACCCGATGTGGTCGTCCACGTAGGAGACTGCGCCATAGTACGCACGGCGCGCCGCGTGGATCTGCTCATCGGTGACTTCCTGAGCATCCATGCCGCACACGTGCCGCAGGCGCTGCGAGTGCGGATCGAGCTGGGCAGGAGCGATACGCACACGCGGCATGTCGATGTCGGCTTCGCGGTAGCGATTCCAGTAGTCATGCGTGATCGCAAACGGATCGTGCGGGTGCGTCATCGACACGACCATGCAGAACGGCCGGGGGTCGTTGTCGCGTGCGAGATTGAACAGCTGGCGTCTGGCGCGAAACACCACCTCATCGTCGAAGTCGATCTGGTTGGTGCGTACACAGGGGCCCGCCTGCGTGACCGACTCCATCGAGTGATACCAACTGGGCCGATATGCGAAATTCAGCCAGTCGGGGGTCCAGCCAAAGTCGGCCGGATAGATATCGGTCGTCAGGCGCTCCTCGAACCCGTGCAGCTGGTCGGCGCCGCAGAAGTGCATCTTGCCGCTGAGGATGGTGCGATAGCCTGCCAGGCGCAGGTAGTGAGCGAAGGTGGGAACCTGCGCGGCGAACTCGGCCGCGTTGTCGTATGCGCCGATTGCGGAGGGCAGCCGACCGGACATGAAGGAGAAGCGCGACGGCGCGCACAGCGGGCTGTTGCAGTAGGCGGAACGGAACAGGACGCTGCACTGCGCCAGGGCATCAAGGTGCGGTGTCTTCGCGAGGCGGTTGCCGTACGCCGGCAGCGCAGCTGCGGCAAGCTGGTCGGCCATCAAAATCAGGATGTTTGGTTTCGTCGCCATGTGATCTCTCTTTGCGTGAACTCAGCGGCGTGCGTTATCCGAGGGCGGGCGGCTCAGGCGGTCCAGAATGATTGCCAGCAGAACGATGACGAGCCCGGCCTCAAAGCCCGTGCCCACCTGCACGGTATTGAGTGCGCGCACCACCGGCACCCCGAGTCCGCCTGCGCCCACCAGCGCAGCGATGACCACCATCGATAGGCTTAGCATGATGCATTGCGTGACACCGGCGAGGATGCTCGGGGTAGCGCAGGGCAACTCGACCTTCCACAGCAGTTGCAGGGGGGTCGCCCCGAACGCCTCGCCTGCCTCACGCAGTGAGCGTGGCACTGCGGATATGCCGAGCTGCGTCAGCCGTATCGGGGCCGGCAGCGCGAACACCACCGTGGAGATCACCCCCGGGACGACCCCCAGACCGAACAGCACCAAGGTCGGGATGAGATAGACGAACGTGGGTAGCGTCTGCATGAGATCGAGAACCGGCCGCAGGGCAGCGTAGAGGCGCGGTCGGTGTGCTGAGGCGATCCCGAGCGGTACGCCGATGAGGGTCGATGTCGCGGCCGCGACCAGCACGAGCGAGAGGGTCTCGAGACTTGCGGGCCAGTAGCCCTGGTTCATGATGAAGAGCAACGCCACCGCTACGAAGGTCGTGGAGGCGAGCGAGCGGCGCAGTGCCCAGGTGAGCCCGATGATGGCCGCGAGCAGGAGCGGGGAGGGAATCGCCCGCAGCAGGGCGTTCAAGCCGCCCACCGTGCCGCGTATGAGCGTGGCGAGGCCGCTGAACACGACCGTCCCATGTGCCTTCGTATAGTCGACGAGGGCGCTCATGGCATCACCGAGCGGAATCTTGTGGCGGGTCATCCAGCCTTCGAAGGCCGAGGTCGCGCTGCCGTGGGATGCGGGCGCGCCGAGCGCGAGGCGGCCATCGTTCCGGTGGACGCCGGCGAGCCATGCGGCACGGACGGTGGAATTTCTCTGCAGCCACTGCTCGGCAGCGGCCTCGGGGGGTTCGTGCTGCTCCAGCATCGCAGCCATCATCTGGCTTTCCCCAGCGGGGGTGAATTTCAGGTTCCTGAGCAGCCGGGCGATGTTCGGGCAAAGTGCCGCGTAACCTGCGCGGGTCAGGGTGAAGACCGTAGCGCCACCGAAGTTTGACCCGAAGATCGCATCTCCCCCCGACAGGTAGCGTAGGTCGAAGCGCAGATTCATCGGATGCGGGTCCCAGGCGAGAAACACGATCGGCGCATGCCTGCGGTAGGCACGCTCAACTTCGGCCAACATGGCCTGTTCACTGGACTCGATCAGGCTGAAGGCGCCAAGCCCGAAGGAGTTCTGCTGCAGCATCCTGAGGATGTGGCGGTTGCCGTCGTTGCCAGGCTCGATGCCGTAGATCACATTCCCGAGTGCCGCACCGAAGCGCGCGATGTCGGAGAAACTCCTAAGTCCCGCCTCGTAGGTGTAAGCGGGCACGGCCAGGGTGTAACGGGCGCCGGTCAGGTTTGCGCCAATCACCTCGATCGAGCCATCGGCGATGAACGGCCGGCGATTGGCCTCCTGCGCGGGCATCCAGTTGCCGAGGAAGACATCGATGTCCGCGTGCTTCATGGAGGCGAAGGTCACCGGTACCGACAGAACCGTGGTCTGCGTGCGATAGCCGAGCTCGCGCAGCACGGCGGCAAGCAGGGCGGTGGTCGCGGTGACGTCGGTCCAGCCGATGTCGGCCAGGCGAACGGTCTCGCAGGCGCTGTCGCTGCGCGGCTCGCTCGCTGTATCCGCCCGTCCGTCCCATGCGGGGATGAGCAGTGCACAGGCCAGAAGCGCTCGCAGCGCACTCACGGTCGCAGGCGGGGCTGCGGCCCGGCCGCTCATGAAATAACGGGGACTTATATACTTGACTCCCAATGAGCGAGAATAAGCCGTGATCCTGACGTACCGCTACCGACCGGGCAGCCGCGCGTCGTGATCGAGCCCAGCCAGGGCGTAACTGCAGCGCCTGCACGTCGACTGCGCGCCGGCATCGTCGGCGGCGGGCGCGGCGCATTCATCGGCTCGGTGCACCGCATGGCTGCCGAACTTGACGGCCAAGCGCAGATCGTAGCGGGCGCAATGTCCTCTCATCCCCAGACCGCCCGCGAGAGTGCGGCGGACTGGTTTCTCGAGCGCGCCTACACCTCGTACGGGGACATGGCCGCAGCCGAGGCGGCCGCGAGCGACGGAATCGACTTCGTGATCGTCGCAACCCCGAACCATCTGCACTGTCCGGTGGCCAAGGCATTCCTGGCCGCCGGAATTCATGTCATCTGCGACAAGCCGCTCGCGACGACCCTCGCCGAGGGCGAAGAGCTGGTGCGCCTGGTCGAGGGCGGCACGACGCTGTTTGCCCTCACACATAACTACACCGGCTATCCGGCCGTGCGCCAAGCGCGGGAAATGGTGCGCGCCGGGCAATTGGGCGAGATCCGCAAGGTCATGGTCGAGTACACCCAGGACTGGCTGATGGAGCCGCTGGAGACGCGCGGCAACAAGCAGGCCGCCTGGAGGACAGATCCGGCGCGGGCTGGTCTTGGTGGCTGCGTGGGTGATATCGGTACGCATGCCGCCAATCTGCTCGAGTTCATCGCCGATCGGCGGATCGAAGCCTTGTGCGCCGATCTGAGCTCCTTCGTTGCCGGGCGGCGCCTCGATGACGACGCTGGGATCCTGCTGAGACTGCATGAGGGGGCCAAGGGGACTCTGGTGTGCTCGCAAGTGGCCTGTGGCGAGGAGAACAGACTCTCCATTCGTGTGTACGGCTCACGGGCGGGGCTCGAATGGGATCAGCAGGAGCCGAACACCCTGATCTATAAGGTCGCTGGCCGTCCCTGGGAGCTGTTGCGTACCGGGCAGAGCTATATGGGTGCGGCCGCCAAAGGGGCGACCCGCATGCCGGCCGGGCACCCGGAGGGTTATATCGAGGCATTCGCGAGCCTCTACCGTGGCTTCATGCAGGACGTGCGCCGCGTGGAGAACGGTCAGGCACCGTTACGGGATTACCCCGGCGTCCACGATGGCCTGCGCGGTCTGCGCTTCGTCGCTCAGGCGGTCGCCAGCTCGCAGGCGGGGTCAGTCTGGCTCAGCGTCTAGGGTGTGAGGGGGCACGTGAGCGCATTAACCAGGTTCCGTCTGTGCACGATGATGTTCCTGGAGTTTTTCATCTGGGGTGGCTGGTTTGTGACCATGGGCAGCTACCTGGCAGCGAATCTGCACGCGAGCGGCGCGCAGAGTGCGCTGGCCTACTCCACCCAGTCTTGGGGCGCCATTATCGCGCCGTTCATCGTCGGGCTCATCGCGGATCGTTACTTCAACGCCGAGCGGCTGCTGGGAGCGTTCCACATCGCCGGCGGGGTACTGCTGTACACGCTCTCCAGCACGCAAAGCTTCGCAGCCTTCTATCCATACCTGCTTGGCTACATGATCCTGTATATGCCGACGCTGGCACTGGTGAATGCCATCTCGTTCCGACAGATGCACGAGCCCGCCAGGCACTTCTCCGGGGTTCGCGTATGGGGCACGATCGGCTGGATCGTCGCAGGACTTGTGATCAGCTACCTGTTCGCCTGGGATTCGCCTGCCGGCATGGCACAAGGTCGGCTGAGACAGACCTTTCTGATGTGCTCGATTGCCTCCTTCGCGCTCGGCATCTACAGCTTTACGCTGCCGCGCACGCCGCCGCGGCCGACCCCGGGGCGAGGCTCGCGGCTCGCGGACCTTTTCGGTCTTGATGCGCTGGTGCTGCTGCGGCAGAAGAACTTCGTGGTGTTCTTCCTGTCCTCGGTGCTGATCTGCATCCCGCTCGCGTTCTACTACCAGAATGCCAATCAGTTTCTGACCGAGATTCAGGTCGCCAATGCGACCGGCAAGCAGACGATCGGGCAGATGTCGGAGGTGCTGTTCATGTTGCTGATCCCGGTGTTTCTCAGACTCTTCGGCATGAAGACCACGTTGCTCGTGGGCATGCTCGCGTGGGCCGGCCGTTATCTGTTGTTTGCCTTTGGCAATGCGCACGAACTGGCGTTCATGCTGATCATCGGCATCGCGCTCCACGGGGTATGCTATGACTTCTTCTTCGTCTGCGGTCAGATCTACACCGATTCCAAGGCCGGTGCGCAGCACAAGGCCGCCGCCCAGGGGCTGATCACGCTTGCGACCTACGGGGTTGGCATGCTGGTCGGGTTCTGGGCCGCCGGCCTGATCGACGACCACTACTTCATTGGCGGCGCGCATGACTGGCACTCGATCTGGTTGTATCCGGCCGCCTTCGCGGCCGCAGTTTTCGTGCTGTTCGCAGTGACGTTTCGCAACGAGAGGGTCGCCTATGCCAGTGCCTCATGATGGGCAGTTCAGGCCCAGGCCGATGAGGCTCAGCATACTCACGGCTGCGCTGCAGGAATTAACCCCGCGCGAGCGGCGCGATGCCGACCCGGATCTGGCCATCGAGGAATGGCTGGAGTTTGCCAGGCAGATCGGCTGCCCGAACATCGAACTGTCGGCGGCCCTGCACCCGAGCGAGAGCGACGTGCCGGCGGCGGCCCTGCTCGATCCCGTGGCCAACACCCTGGACCTGCGCCGGGCCTTCGATGCCGAACGCGCCGCGCGCGTGTGCAGGGCAATGCAGTCCACCAAGGTGGGCTTGTCGGATCTGGCCTACTTCGACAACATGCTCGCTGCGGATGAATCAGCGCGCGGCAAGAAGCACGCGATGATGCTGCGCGTCTTCGACGCCGCGGTGGCGCTCGGCACCGATGCCGTCACCGGTTTTGTCGGCCGCAATCCCCGGCTCGGGATGGACGCGAACCTGGTCATGTTTGAAGAGGTCTTCGTGCCGCTGCTCAAGGAGGCGCAGGCCCGCGGGCTGACGTTTCGGGTCGAGCAGTGCCCCATGCCGGGCTGGACCATCACCGATACCTGGCACAACAACATCGCGTACGCCCCGGGCCCATGGATCGCGCTGCACCGTATCTGCGAGCGGCACGGCGTCGGGGAGCAGTTCCGCATCCACTATGATCCCTCGCACGCGATCCTCCTGGGGCAGGATTCGCGCTCGGTGTTCCAGTATCTGAAGGATACCGGGTACAATTTTTTGATATCCGGCTTCCACGTCAAGGGCCAGGTGATCGATCCGCGGGGTATCTCAGCGTGGGGCTACGGTGGTCAGACGATGCAGCGGGGGGATTGGCACGGAGATTCACCGAGCGCTGATCCGCTCGAGCAACGCAATGCCTGGAAGAAGCAGACTGTCTTTGCCGAGCACGAGTTGCCCGGCACCGCGCGCCATGATCCGCTTGCGTACCTGCAGAACCGCTCGGTGGACTGGCTCGACCATCAGCTCGCCGCGCGTGAGCTTTTGAGCATTGACCCCGCGAAGACCTACCTCGTCGTGGAACATGAATATCCCAAGGCCCGGATTCAGGACAAGACGCGTCTGGCGCCGATCCTGGCCGGCTCGCTCGCTTTCACACGCGCGATCGATGAGGCCGCGGCGGCCATGTACGCCCTGCAGCACGAAGTGCTGGCCGCACAGGGAATCTCTGTACAGGGCATCGGGCGCGAAGCCTATCGATCCTGAGCCGAACCAGGCGTACTAACGGCCATGCCCTTCGTGACGGCGAAATCGCAGCAGCGCATCTACGATGTCATCGTCGTCGGCTCAGGGGCCGCCGGCGGGCAGTCCGCCTACACACTTTGCATGGACGGTGCCAAGGTCCTGATGCTCGAGGCCGGTCGCAGGTATTCGCCCGAGACCGAGACGCCCATGTTCCAGACGCCCGATCTGGCCCCGCTGGGGGGCGAGGGCACACCGCAGAAGCCTTTCGGTTTCTACGACGCGACGGTGGATGGCGGCTGGGAGGTGCCCGGGGAGCCCTACACGCGCGCAGGCAAGGACGATCCGGGGCGCTTCGAATGGTGGCGCGCGCGCATGCTCGGCGGCCGCACGAATCACTGGGGAAGAATTTCGCTGCGCAACGGGCCGTATGATTTCAAGCCGCACAGCCGCGACGGTCTCGGGTTCGACTGGCCCATCTCGTACGAGGACGTAGCGCCGTACTACGACAAGGTCGAGTTGCTGATCGGCGTGTACGGCAGCAACGAGGGTCTGGAGAACACGCCCAACTCCTCCCCGGGATGTCTCTTACCGCCGCCCAGGCCGCTGGTCTCGGACTACCTGGTGGCGCAGCGGGCCAAGCGCCTGGGCATACCGGTGATACCCGGCCATCGGGCGGTTCTTACCCAGCCGCTCGATCACAAAGGCTCCCCGGCGCGGCTGCATCCCGGAAATATTACCGCGCAGAGGATCCTGGCTGAGGACATGGTCAAGCGCGGCACGTGTCTGTGGGCCACACCATGCGGACGCGGCTGCGCGGTGCGCGCCAACTACCAGTCGACCACGGTGCATCTGCCTCCGGCACTGGCCAGCGGCAACCTCGATATCACCACCGATGCGATGGTCTACGAGGTCACGCTGGGGCGTGACGGAGGGGCGAGCGGGGTGAGCTACGTCGACAAGAGCGCCGGCACACACCAGCACGCCCGCGCCCGGGTCGTGATTCTGGCGGCGAGTGCCTGCGAGTCGGCGCGGATTCTGCTCAATTCCAAGAGCGCGCAGTTTCCCAACGGACTTGCGAACTCCAGCGGCCGGGTCGGGCGCTACCTGATGGATACGGTCGGGAGCACCGTGCGCGGCCAGATCCCGCTACTGGAAAGTCTCCCGCCGCTCAACGAGGACGCTGCCGACGGCCACCAGCTGTATGTTCCCTGGTGGCTTTACGGGGAGCAGCTGCGCGGCAAGCTTGGCTTTGCGCGCGGCTATCACATCGAGTTCGGCGGTGGCAAGCGTATGCCCGGGCATTCCACCGCGGCCAAAATCGAATGGTTGACCGGGGGCAGTTATGGCGCGAAGTTCAAGCAGGACGTGCGACGCTACTATGGATCCTTCGTCTGGTTCGACGGTCGCGGTGAGATGATCCCGAACGAGCACTCGTATTGCGAAATCGATCCGCTCGTCAAGGACCGGTGGGGAATTCCGGTACTGCGCTTTTACTGGCAATGGTCGCAGCACGAGCTGCGCCAGGCGGCCCACATGCAACGGACCTTCGCGGACATCATCCACGCGATGGGTGGGCGCACCGACGGTCCGGTGCAGAGCGAGGGCGCCAAGGCCATCGCTCCGGGCGGTTCGATCATTCATGAAGTGGGCGGGGCGATCATGGGAGCCGATCCGAAGACTTCGGTCACGAACCAGTGGTGCCAGACCTGGGATGTGCACAACCTGTTCGTCACCGACGGCGCCGTATTCCCCTCCAACGCCGACAAGAATCCGACCCTCACGATCATGGCACTCGCCTGGCGCGCGGCGGATCACATCCTCGAGCGCATGCGACGCAAGGAGCTGTGATGGACCGGCGCACGACAATCAAGTGGGTGCTGGCCGCAGGGGCAAGCTGGAGCGCGCTCGGTAAGAGCGCACCTCCCGCCGCGGCGGTGCCGGCTTCCGAAGGCTACGGGACCGATCCGAATCTGCAGGCGATCTACCGACCCGGACAGCTCTGGCCGCTCACCTTCACTGCGGCGCAGCGGCATCTCGCCGCGACCCTCTCCGACATCATTATTCCGGCCGACGAGCACTCGCCCAGCGCTTCGACCGTCGGAGTGACCGATTTCATCGACGAATGGGTGAGTGCTCCGTACCCGGCCAATCGATTGGACCGGCCCATCGTGCTCAATGGCTTCCTGTGGCTGGACGCGGAAGCCGCGCGACGCTTTAAGCGCGGATTTGTCGATCTGGGCGCCACCGACCAACACGCCATCTGCGATGACATCTGCGAGGAGTCGCGTGCAGCTGCAAAATGGCGCAGCGCCGCGCGCTTTTTCGCGCGCTACCGCGATCTCACCGCCGGTGCTTTCTACTCCAGTCCCGTCGGTCGCAAGGACTTAGGCTACATCGGCAACGTCCCGCTCGCCCACTTCGACGGGCCGCCGCGCGAGCTGCTCAGGAAGCTGAACCTGCCATAACAGGCAAATCCGAACAGGTGTACACCATGACCAAGACTCCTCTGCATGCCGCCATGCTGGCGTTGTGTGCGTCGGCTGCGTTCGGTACAGCCAGCCGCGCCGCCGATGCCCCCCCGCCATGGCGCTCCCTGCTGGAGGACCACAGCGCGAGCGCCTGGCGCGGCTGGAAGGAACCCGGATTGCCGGCGGGCTGGCATGTGCTCGCGGGCGTGCTCTCCAAGGACGGCCCGGTCGATGATCTGGTCACCAATCAGAGCTTCGGCAACTTCGAGCTCGAGCTCGAGTGGAAGATCGGCAAGGCCGGCAACAGCGGCATCTTCTACCGCGGCACGCGCGAGTACGACCACATCTACTGGAGCGCGCCGGAGTACCAGCTCCTCGACGATGCGAATACCGAGGATGGCAAGAGCCCTCTGACGGCAGCCGGCTCCGACTACGCGCTCTATCCGGCGCCCGCGGGGGTGGTACACCCGTACAATCACTGGAACAAATCGCGGCTCCTCGTCAGGGGCATGCACGTCGAGCATTGGCTGAATGGCAGGAAGATCGTCGAGTATGACTTCGGCAGTGCCGACTGGAAGAGCAAGGTGGCCGCGAGCAAATTCTCAGCCTACCCCCATTACGGCCTCGCAGCCTCGGGCCTGATCGGACTGCAGGGCGATCATCCGGGGGCGCTGGCGATTCGCAACATCCGTATACGCGAGTTACCGTAGCGCGCGAGGGCAGCTGCGGTGAGCAACAGGTTCAGTTTCGGCTTCACCTGCGCTGACAGGATCGGCGTCACAGAGGCTTCCCGTGTCGGTCCTGGCTGAATCCATGCGCCGCATCAGCGGCCTGCTGCAATCCGGTCAGTACCGCGCAGCTCACGCGGACTTGGAATCTCTGGTCGCCGCAAATCCCGGTTACCTGGAGGGGCTGCGGCTGCTCGCCGGCACCAAGCAAGCCTTGGGGGACGTCGTGCAAGCGGAGTTGCTGCTACGGCGTGGCCTCGAAATCGACCCCCTGTCGCCTCCCATGCTGATCACCCTGGCGGAGTTGTTGCTCCTCTGCGGTCGCGGCGGCGAGGCCATACCCTTGCTGCAGCGTGCAATCCAAGGCACCCCGCCGCATTCCCGGGCAGCGCTGCTGTTGGCCCGCCATTACCTGGACGCGGGCCAGCCGGCATTGGCGCTCGAGGTTGCGGCGCCCTGGTGCAATAGCGGCCAGGCCGATGTCGATTTGTCGGCGCTGCACGTTGCCGCATATGCCGCACTGGGTCGTCAAGAGGAGGCCGTGGCGAACTATCGTCGTCTGCTGGCACGCGCTCCCGACAACCCCGTCGCAACCCATACCCTGGCTGTTGCGTTGAATGCGGCCCAACAGCCGGAGGAAGCCGAGCGCGTCGTGCGTCAGACGCTGTTGCGCAATCGACCGACGGCGGCGTTACATTACACGCATGCTCGCAGCCTGCTCAGTTTGGAGCGATTCGACCAAGCCGAGCTCGCCTTGCGCGAATGCATCAGACTGGATCCGCGCCGCGCCGAAGCCCATGACAGGCTGGCGCAGCTCGTTTGGATGCGCACCGGCAATATCATCGAGGCCACGCGGGCTCTCGGTGAGGCACTCGAAAAATTCCCGCACGACGATGCACTGCGGGGCACCAAGGCCGCCTTGCTGCAGGGAGCCGGTGACGCGCGAGGCGCTTTTGCGTGCCTCGCCGAAGGTGCCGCACGACCCCAGTCCCACCCCAATTTACTCATTCGCGCAGGACTGGCAGCGCTGGAGTTTGAGCCGGTCACCGCCCTGACACTCGCAGAACGCGCCTTACGCGCCCTGCCCAACGACCACACGACGCGCAAGCTCCTCTGTGCGGCATATCTGGGTGTGGGGGAGGGGGCCAAGGCGCTGGCCGAGTGTGCGACGTTGCTGGAGGCGACGCCGGACGACCAATATCTCATTGCCATGCAGACCACGGCGCTACGATCGTTGAACGACCCCCGCTACGAGTTGTTCTGCGACTACGACAGGATGGTTCTGTCGACGCTCATCGAAGCGCCTGCGGGGTGGCCTGATCTCGGCAGCTTCCTGACAGAGCTCACCTCGCACTTGAATGCCCTGCACAATCCGCACGGGCACCGACTGCTCTACCAATCGTTGCGCCAGGGTACCGAAACCACCCAGGACCTCTCGCGCAATCAGGATCCGGTCATTCAGGCGCTCTTTCGCGCCTTTGCCACACCGATCGCGCGTTACCGTGATCACATTGGCCACGGGGCCGATGCCCTACGGCGTCGCAATCGGGGGCCGACGCGGTTCAACGGCGGTTGGTCGGTACGTCTGCACCGCGACGGCTACCACACGAGCCACGTGCATCCGCGCGGATGGATTTCCTCGGCTTGCTATATTCAGCTACCCGATTGCATGAGAGCGGGACGCACGGCCGAAGGGGCCCTGAGCTTTGGCGCGCCGGGCATGCTCACGAGGCCATCGTTACCCGCAGAGTTGTCGGTTCGCCCGGAGCTTGGCCTGCTGGTGCTTTTTCCGTCGTATTTCTGGCACGGCACGCTGCCTTTTCACAGCGAGCAGCCGCGCCTGACGGTCGCTTTCGATGTCGTCCCGGACACGGGCAGCGGCAGATCCTGAATCACCCACGAATATCAAGGGCAAAATCTCCCCTCACGTCGCCGTGAGGGGAGATCGTCTCAATCGCGCTACCAGAAGTACTTGACTGTCCCGTTGACTTCGCGGCCGACGATCGAGCGGCCGAACCCGACGTTGTTCTGCACCGTGTTGCCGCCGAATCGGGCATTACCCTCGGTCAACCCGAGCTGGTTGGTGAGGTTTGAGCCGAGCACCCGGAACTCCCAGCTCTCCCCGAGATGCATATCGATGCCTGCACCCAGGTCGTAGTAAGAGGGCAAGGGCGTCAAGCCGCCGGCGTCCTGGAAGCGTTTACCGATGTTCTCGTACGTCACTTGCTCGGTCAGTGTGCCCCAGCTGAACACCTGCGTGTCGCTCGGTGTCACCCGGACCTGATACTTCGGCAGACGCGCGAGCTGGTTGCCGTTGATCGTGCCGCAGGTCTCCACCTCGTTGATATTTTCGTACAGGTAGCAGCCCTGGAAGTCCTTGTAGTAGGCGTCTTCGTAGATTGCGTTGACCGTGACCCTGAAGCTGCTCAGGTATTGGTTATCGCTGGTTGCCAAGGGATTCACGCTGCCGACGACTCGCCCTCCCTTGGAGTCCGACCCATAGGTGGAGGTCGGGCCGATCGGCACGTTATCGATATTGACCGGCGTATACGCAAGTCCATTGAAGATCTTGTAGTAAGCCGATGCGTCGATGTACATCCAGCGATTGGCAATCTTGAAGCCGACCTCGTAGTTCTGCATGGTCTCCAGCGGCGTATTGTTCGGGCAGCCGGTATTGTTGCAACGGACATCGTCGAAGTTCTGGAAATGCACGCCATTATTGACGCGCACGTAGGCGCTCATATTGTCGCTGAACTCGTAATTTGCACCCCCGGAGAACGTCGGCATGGTGTGGTTGGCATCGCCGTGCGACCAGGTGCCGTTGGGCAAGTCGACCGCGTTGTCCCACAGGTCGTACTTCGTCCCCATCTGAACCGGCGAGGTGTTGGTGGTCTCCTGAGCCAGGTTGATGTGCTCGAGGCGAGCCCCGACATCGAACAACCACTGACCAATCTTCCATGAGTCGGAAAGGTACGGGGCGATATCCGTGGCGTCGCCGTTCTGGAGGATGTAGTAGCCGCCGTTGGCGTTCACGACGCCCTGCGGGCTGCTCACCTGATAGATATTCCCGCCTGCCGTGCCCGACAGGATGACCGGGCTCGCGTTCGGCTGATTGGTGATCAGCACGTTCGAGCTCAACGACCAGTTGTCGTTCATGGTGAAGTGAGTCACATACAGGCCAGCCGTGAGGGTATTGCCGAAGCCCAGGTCCTTGATCAGCCGGAACTCGTCTACGAGGCTCGTGATCTTCTTCTGCACGTACCAGACCTGCTGCGTGACGATGCTCTGGTTGGGGTTGACCGGCGTACCGTTTGTATAGGTCGCCGTGACGTCGCCCGGGGTCAGTGGGGCAGGCAAGGTGAGACCCGACATGTAGGTCCCCAGCGTCGAGGGGTTGCCGTTGTTGACCAGCGCGTGCGTATCCACGTAGCCGCCGTCAAAAATGAAGTTGTTGCTGATTGACCAGCCGTTGCTGAATGATTCCTTGAGCTCCGAGCCGAAATAATTCAGGTCCGCGCCGCGACCATCGCTGATATCGTCGTTCTCGAAGCAGTTACAGGCCGGGTTCGGTACCTGGAAATTCTCCAGCTGCTTGCTGTTGTAGGTGGAGTTGAGCTGATCGAACCCGGGATAGACACCCACTGAGCCGTTGTGGACCGTGTAGGGGAAATCGGCGACCCACTGATTGTGGTCATGCAGGGTTCTCGCCCAGAACATGACCGACCCATTGTCGAGATCATGCTTCAATGTGGCCGTCAGCTGCCCGCCGATGTCGGACGGATATTGCGGATCTCGCACACCGTTGGACTCGCGGTAAAAGCCGCCGATGCTGCCGTACCAGCCGTCGGTAATCTTGCCGCTCTGGAACGCATCCACACGTTCTCCTCCCTCGGAGAAGAAGGTTGCGCCGACGGAGCCTTCGGGCTTGTCCGAGCCGGTGCGCAGGATGAAGTTCGCGGTCGCGCCCGGCTGACCCGGGCCGAACAGGGCGCTGGTTCCGCCCTGAACGATCTCGACGCGCTCGATGGTGTCATCGAAGCGTATCAGGGAGCTGTTGTCCATGAAGGACAGGTAGGGGGCGCCGTAGAGCGGCGTGCCCTGGATCATGGTCGTGAAATAGGGAGAATCGCCGCCGCCGTTAGGAAAGCCGGCCACGTCGATATTGACGCCGGTTTGTCCGCCGGATGCTTCCGGCCAAACGCCAGGGGAGAGTTTGAAGATCTCGGCAGCACTGCTGGGATTCGCCATTGCGATATCCTGAAGTGACGCCGTTATGATGTTGTAGCTGGCGTCCAGCTTCTTCACCCCTTGAGCTGTAGCGGTGACCACCACCTCCTGCA
>Ga0302324_100009270_pt1 | contig 20627 bp, 12 predicted proteins | sample Palsa_T0_1_FD_201949 | JGI IMG/M metagenome (GOLD analysis project Ga0302324, IMG submission 201949) | Peat permafrost microbial communities from Stordalen Mire near Abisko, Sweden - Palsa_T0_1 | ecosystem: Environmental > Terrestrial > Soil > Palsa > Peat permafrost | place: Sweden: Abisko...
GTTTGATTGACCTGATTGCCCTCGACCCCGGTCGCGAGAATATTCAAGGCTGCGTAGCCTCCGGCGGGGAGGGTAATGGTCGTGCTGCTCACGGCATCAGCAGTGTCTGCGCCGCCGAACGTGAAGGTCGATCCTGCCCAGGTCAGGGAGGTGCCGAGCAGAGCCTCCGCATACGCATTACCACCACCGTCCATCCCGCCGCCGGGCACGGCAGTGCCGGCATTGGCGATACCGTCCACATTATCGGCGCTCGCGAGACTGACGCTCACCGGGGTGGTGCTGTTCGTGATGGTGTACGTTCCGCTCGCGACGAGGCTGTTAGAGTAGCCGCTCTCCACCGCCATCGCCTCGATCGTCGTCGTCACGCTGATCGACAGCGGTGTGCCCGGAACATACTGCGCCGAGGAGGTCGTCGGCGGCGTGCCGTTCGTCGTGTAATAGATCACCGCACCCGAGGTCGTGTCGGAGAGCGTCACCGACTGCGCAACGGCGTAGCTGCCCGGAGTCGGTGTGAAGGTCGGCGTCGCTGCCTGCAATGCCTGCGATCCAGCGGGTACGACATCGACCGCCAGCACCACGACATCGCGGTTATTGGGCAGAGTGAGGCTCTGGACGGTCTTGGCGCTGTTCAGCGCGAAGGAATAGCCGTATAGATAGAACGGTCGATTATCGAGGGAACCGTCTGCGTAGATGCGGTAAGGCATCTGTAGGACTTCTGTCTCACCGGCATAATTCTGCGGCGTGAACCAGTCGCTCAAGCTCTGGGTGAAGGTGCTGGTGGTGCCGTCGGAGTAGGTCACCACGAAGGTTTGATTGACCTGATTGCCCTCGACCCCGGTCGCGAGCATATTCAAGGCCACGTAGCTTCCGGCGGGGAGGGTTATGGTCGTGCTGCTCACGGCATCGGCCGTGTCTGCGCCGCCGAACCTGAAGGTCGATCCTGCCCAGGTCAGGGAGGTGCCGAGCAGAGCCTCCGCATAGGCATTACCGCCGCCGTCCATCCCGCTGCCCGGCACCGCCGTGCCGGCATTGGCGATACCGTCCACATTATCGGCGCTCGCGAGATTGACACTCACCGGAGTGGTGCTGTTCGTGATGGTGTACGTTCCGCTCGCGATGGGACTGTTGGTGTAGCCGCTCGCCACCGCTATCGCCTCGATGGTGGTGTTCGCGCTGATCGGGATGGCCGCGCTGTACTTGGTCGAGTTCGTGGTAGGGGTGGTGCCGTTGAGGGTGTAGTAGATCGCAGCACCCGGCGTCGAATCGATGAGCGTCACCGACTGCGCACCGGCGTAGCTGCCCGGAGTCGGTGTGAAGGTCGGCGTCGCCGCCGTAGGTCTCGATTGGCTCAGGAGCCCGTAGACAGCCACCTGATCGGAGAACGTCGCCACGTAAACCTTGCCGTTTGCAACGAGCGGCGGCACGAATTTCGCGAAGGTGCCGAAATTATCGGTTGAATTCGTCGTCGAGCTGTAAAGTTCCGTTGCGACGTTGTCGGCATCGAAGGCATACAGCACGCCTGGGTCCGTCGCATCGTTATAGACGTTGCCGCTCGCCGCAACAGTCGCCCACAGCACGCCGCTGCCTTGTGTCTGTCCGTTGGCGGAGAGTGCGAGAATGCCGCCGGGATAGATCTGGGTGCCGCTTCCCTGGTAGGCGGGAGAGGAGCCGAACGTCGCTCCATTGAATGCATACGCCTTGACCCAGTCGCTCGAGGCCCAGTCGTAGAGTAAAGGGCCGCCGTTCGCGACGGATCGTTGCCAGTACACAGGTCCGCCTCGGAGCGAGGACGCGCCGATAGTTTCTTCCTGGACGACCTTATCCGTAGCGTTATAGTGTTGGAGATTGGTAGTATTAAGTAAGTAAAGCACGCCGGCCTTGCCGCCCCCGGCGAGCAGGCTCGGACTCGTGCCCGGCACCAATAGCGGGCCGGAACTAGAAAGGTCTAGATCCGCAGAGTCCAGCGAGCTCCAGTTGCTGGGCGTGAACCAGTCGACCAGTGCCAAACCGTTGGCCGGATTAAGTTTCAGTACGCTTTCGCTGAAATTGCTGACGCCGTTGTAGCCGTTTGTGTAGCCATTTCCCGTGAAGACATAAACGAAGCCCCCGCTGTCGACCACCGGCGGGCGACCGGACTGCCACACACCGCCGCCCAGCGTACCGCCCGTGGTGATTGTCGCGAATGCACCGCTCTGCACGAGCGTCTGCTCGTTGTAAGCCATCACCCACCCGGTATAGCCGCCTTCGTCGTCAGTCTCTGCTTCGACGGCGGCAAACCCGAACACAACCTGGCCGCCCGAAAGCGCCAGCGACGCACGCTGCGTCTGGTGCGGTGCGTCGAATGTAACTCCCCCATAACTGCCCGAGATCACCACGTTGGTCAACGGCTCTGTACCGTTCGTGATGTCGACGGCGTGAAGCCGATAGACCATCGTGCCGCCCTCGAGGGTACAGGCCACGAGATACATGATGTGGGTGGACGGGTCGATTACGGGCGTACTCAAGATGCCGAGGTTGCCGACAATGTTGGTATTGCCCGCAAAAGTGAAATTGGCGAACGCCACGGGAACTGCGCCGACGCTGCTGGCGAAATTAACCGACCACAACGGGCTACCACCCACGTCAGCGTCGAAGGCGTAAAGCGTGTCGCTCATCGTCGCGATGTACACGACGTTGTGAGTTCCCTGCATCATGACGACGTTGGGCACGTACAGCGGTTGGGCGTAGATTCTGTCGTCTACGGGCAGTTTGAACACGAGTCCGAAGGTGTTCGGACTCACGTTGGATGCGGTGAGGGTAGTCTCAGTGAGGTTTGCGCCGGAAAGACCCGCATCGTAACCGCGTTGCAACACCGGCTGCTGGGCAAATGCCGTCATGCCGAACGCGACTGACAGCATGGTGAGCGCAACGGCACACAACGTGTTTCTCATTGACCCATCCCCTAATCCGCAAACACGCCAACTTCCAGGTTGTAATCAAGCGTGGGTGATGCCTGCGCATCGCGCAGCACCTATTCTTTAATCTTCATGCCTACACCCGATTGGGGGAATCATAGCAATTCGGCGGCTCAATCCTCGTGATTATTAGCGCACATCGGGAGACGTTAAGTTAAATGCAGGTTGAGATCGAAAGCATATCGCGCTGCACATCACGTCCGGCGAGGAACCGCTTGGCCCCGCGTCGAACTCCTTCGGATGGTTCCTCAGTTCGCTGCTTTGAAAGAGATTGGCGCGGGTTCGGGCGGCCGGCGGCCGGGTGCGAGGCGGTAGCCAAGATCGACATAGGCCGCCGTCAGGCCAACCAAAACGCACGTCATCATGTCAATCAATCCACCGGCCCACATCATGACCAAGGATCCGAGTACGCACGCAACCAAGCACGCTCCAAGTTTGCTTAGATCCGGATCGCTCTTCGCTGATGCGGCGCTCACCCTAAGCGCCTTGAACGACCCTATGACAATAAAAAGGCCGAATAACGATAATCCAACAAAACCGTTATCCAAAAGAATATTGACGAAGCCATTCATGAGGTCAATGATCCCCTCCCCTTGACGCAGTTCCTCCATTTTCAACAGCGCCTGCTGATCGCCGAACCAAGGGTGATCCATTATGATCTGCCATGACCGCGCAAGAAGTCTATCTCGATACACCACATTGTTTATATCGACGGTACCGCCGAAATAAGGGACAACGCGCGCTATTTTGTCGCCTAGAGGCGAAACAGCAACGCCCAACCCAAGAATCAACATTCCGGCAGCCGCCTTGAACACCTTTGGAAAAGCTCGAGGTCCCAGCGCGGAAAACGCAAAGAAAATCACAATCGCCCCCGCCCAGGGGCCACGGGAATAAGCCGCCAATAATCCAAAAAGAAATAGGCCGGTAATGCTCAATCGTGACACTCTAGATTGCACGTTCTGTTGCAAATATAGCCAGAATCCTAATGCCACTGCGAGCACGTACCCCAGAGAGAGCGGGTGACCGGTAGACGCCATAGCGCGAAGATCTCCGCCGCGCGAAATGTAACCACTCGACCTCGATCCCCAGCGCGACAACAATTCTCCATACAGAAGCCAGCCGCGCGCGCCCTCAAAGGTCGCCACGGAAGCCAAAACCGCGCACTTGATGCTGAAGCTTGCGATCATGTCCTGGATCGCGGCGCGACTAGTGCTCGTTCGGCTGATCACATAATATGGAATAAATAGACCAAAGAAAAACACGAACGCTCGCCTTAAACAATCCGTAAAGGTTACCTGCATTAGAACGCCTCTAGCGACCTCTGGTTGCAAAAATATAAAGGCCGTCAGCGCGCAGTAGGCGAGCAACAAAACATCCAACACCGTCAAACCGGGCGCTCGGGGTCTATTCTTGTCCTTCCACATCCGCCACGCCGTCGGCGTGAGTAGACAAAAACTCAGCAGTAAATGAAAGTCCATATCAAATAGATACGAGAGCCCGATCATGGGCACCCGCACCGAGATCGGAGGTAAAACCGAGAGCACGAACAGAAATGCCGCCGCCGGATTTGAATCCTTTCTTCCCAACATTATGACGACCGGTGCGGCCACTAACAGAAACACCCAGAAGTTTGGCGCTATGAAGACTGCAATTGTTAATGCAATCCATGCTCTGCATCGATTCGCAAAGTCTTTGTTAGGGCAATATAATTGGGCAACAGGCTGGGCCAGCTTGAAAACACCGATGGATATCAGCAAGACTACGATCAGTTCTTTGATTGCAAGAATCACGTTGGGTACCTATTGGCGCTGCCGGAGTGCTGCATCGATACGTCAGACGACCTAAGCAACTCGCAACCAAGTACTTGGTTCGATTTATCAACGAATCTAATTCGCCACATCGCCTAAGAATCTAACAAGCAGATTCCGAACCTTCAACCAGCTAAATTCCTGCGCCTTATGATGGGCCGCTTGCCCCATCTTTGTTGCCAGCGGCTCGTCGTTCAGCAACCGCAACGCGGCATCCGCATGCGACTGTGCGTCGCCTGGATTGCAAAAGAGAGCCGCGTCGGCGGTCGTGTATTCATGAATCGCGGGTAGGTCGGTAATCACTGCCGGGCGCCCCGTAGCCATCGATTCCAATAGCGCGTTATTGGCGGTCGCCGCCTCCAATGGCAAAAACAGCATATACGACTCGCGATACGCATCGCGAAGTTCAGTGTCACTTACGTCAGACATTACCTCCACGGCGCGTTCCTGGGCGACGGCCCGAACTACAGCTTGCGGTCCGATTAATCGCAATCTCACATCTGATCGATTCGATTTGATTATTTTCGCGGCCGCAACCAACGTTTTTAAATCGCGCCGGTGTGATCCGACGGCCAGCAACAGCGGGCCGCCGATTTGGGAAACAGGTGGCGAACTAGAAAAAAAATCAGTATCAACCCCGTGCGGTATGAATACACACCGATCCCTGGGGACGAGATGTTCCAGAAATGGTATTTGCACCCGGCTGACACAGACTACGCCATCCAACGATCCCGTTTTCACGCATCGGGCAATGTCCGGTAGCTTATCGTCAGTCTGATGGAAAGTCGCCGTGATCCTTGTGTCCAACCAACTGGCACGTGATCGATAAGCCCAGTTGTCGAAATCGCCATCCACCAAATGCAGAACCTTGGCATTTCCCGCTCGAAGCATGAGCTGAATGATTAAGCGCTGCTCCCACTCTCTGTCCTGCTTGATGCGCGCCACGCAGTTGCTGATCGGATAAGGCAAAAGTCGGTTATCGCGCGGTAGGGAGAAGCCGCTGCCGCTTGCTATTAGGTACCCTGAGTGCGCACCGTGATGGCGCCAGCGTTGGTCAAGAAAAACGAAAGGTTGTCGCTCGCATCTAATGGCATCAAAACCCTCCATCGTGCGCGCAACTGCGTTTATCCAGTCCCGAAGCACTAACTGCCCCAAGAATCATAAGCGCGCACGCACAATCCCTTACAGTAACTCAACGTGGAAATGTGGCACCGTCGTGCCCTTGATTTCGTCGATAAAGTCAACTGCAGGGAAATAGGAACGCGCACTGATAGTGCATGCGTCGATGTGTTCAATCCATGCTAGTACGCCGCGCGGATCGTAGGCATACACGATCAGGTAATACGGACCCGGTGCTAGCATGGGAGATCGAATGGTGTAGCGAAAGGTTATTGCGGAATTGGCCTTAACACTAAAACCGCCGCGCAAGAAACGCGACTTCGAATGCGTGACCGAAGTACCTTTGGAATCCACCAACTCGACGTCAATATGGACTCCGTCCAAGTCGCGATCACCTACGCTGAACGACAAGTCGAAATCAAGGTCTCCATCACCGGCCACATTTCGCAAATCCTCGCGATTACCAATCCCCTGCCATTGCATTCGGGTAGTCGCCGCTATCGAAATCTCTCCGGCTCTCCCACCATACGCCCGGTATTTCTCCAGTGCTTCGACGGTCTTGCCATCAAAAACGATGCGTCCCTCGTGTAGCAATATGCAGCGCGTACAAAGAGCCTCGATCATCTCCAAATTATGACTGACAAGAAAAATCGTTCGGCCCGCCTGAGAGCGCAATTCGTCCATTCTGCCAAGACACTTGCGCTGAAACTCGGCATCACCAACAGCCAACACTTCGTCTACAATCAAAATCTCCGGCTCGAGATGCGCGGCCACCGCGAAAGCGAGCCGGACATACATACCGGAGGAATATCGCTTGACTGGGGTATCGAGAAATCGCCCGATTTGAGCAAAATCGACTATTCGATCAAATTCGCGGACGATCTCGGCCCGCTTCATGCCGAGGATCGCGCCGTTTAAGAATATGTTTTCGCGCCCAGTCAGCTCTGGATGAAAGCCCGTGCCAACCTCCAGTAGCGCACCGACGCGACCCCGCAGTTCAACGCGACCCTCAGTTGGCTCGGTAATTCGGGCAAGAACCTTGAGTAACGTGCTTTTACCAGCTCCATTTCGACCTATTAGCCCGACCACTTCTCCTTCATCGACACGAAACGACACATCTTTCAACGCCCAGAATTCTTGGTCGGCAGTTCTTGCACCCCCCAGTTCACGCAGCCGGCGGAAAGGAGCGGCTATGGCACGTCGTATGGATTCCTGAAAATTCCGCTGCGAGACGTCGGACTGACCGAGCATGTACACCTTGCTGATACCCTGCGCTTTGATGATCGGATTCGCCATATCTATCCATTATTCAGCGCATCGCTCACGCGATATCTGCGAATCTACGTTCCGTATTGCGGAAATACATGACGCCAACGGCGAAACAAAGCACGGCGGACGCACTTGAAACTGCAATCAGGTCTATGTCCCAAGGCTTGCCCAGGATTGCAGATCTAAATCCATCAATTATTCCTGCCATCGGGTTGAGTCCGAATAACCACCGGTACTTCTCCGGCACAAGTTTGCTCGGGTATATGATGGGGCTTGCATACATCAGTACTTGCACGCCGAATGGTATTATGTATTTGAAGTCTCTGTAGGTGACCGTTAGCGCTGCAAGCAGAAAAGTGACGCCCAGCGACGCGACCATCATCAGTACGACCAATCCCGGCAAGAATATAATTCCCAGCGGCGGTACGACTCCCGAAAATGCCAGGATTACCGCATACATCAGCAGCCCAACCAAAAAATCGACGAAGCAACTTCCGACGGCACCCGCAGGCACAAAAACCCTCGGAAAATAAATTTTCGTCAGCAAATGCTGTTGATTGATGAGGCTCTGCCCCCCCAACGTTAAAGCCTGCGAGAAAAATGTCCAGGGAATCAGTCCGGCCAATACGAATACTGAGTACGAATAGGGACCGTCTGGTTTGATATTAGCGAAGCGCCCAAAGATAACCGTGAATATGACGGTTTGTAGAAGCGGGACTAAGAGCGCCCACAAAACTCCGAAAATGGTCTGTTTGTAGCGAACCTTGATATCGCGCCAAATCAGAATCATTAAGAGCTCACGACGATCAAACATCTCGGAGATGAAACCACCTATTCGACCACTCGAATCGATGATGACGAGATTGTTACTGTCTTCCCTTGCCTGAGACATCTCTGTTCTCCGAGCGAAAACCTACCCACCCGCTCCGCTGTCGCAATGCAATATATACCGGATGCGAATGCAAAAAATAGGCGCGTGGTCTTCTGTCAGGAGATTCAGTCGTCTACCTCCGGACAATAAGGTGCGCTTGTGAGCTCCACGGTGATAGGAAGCACACACCTACCCTACCAGCGTATCGTATCGTAGCGCAGGTTGGTGATTCGGTGCTGAGGAGTAGCGCCCAACTTAATCGAGACGCGCTTCGGTTCAGTGCCACGCTGCCCTGAGTATGCATCGCGACCTTCCTTGCCGGGGCGATCGCCTGGATTCGCTAACGCTGCGCTGACCTCCAGTCGATGCAGGTTCTCCTCAGCTTGCGCTATGCTCGATGAGCAGCGATGACCCGCGCATACATTTCCAGTGCCGATTCAACTACCTTGTTGGCAGCGTGCTCCTTAATGACATGCTGACGCGCTGCTCGCCCCAATGCTTCCGCTCCGATTTGATCATTTACAACGGCGAGCATCTGCCGCGAAAAACTTTCTGGATCCTCCGATTTCGCCAACATGCCCGTCACGCCATCCACAATGCTCTCAGGGCATCCCCCTGCATCGGTGCTTATCACCGGACAACCTTGGAACATTGCTTCCAACAGGGCATACCCCTGATTTTCCCACCTTGAAGCTATTACCGTCAGCATCGACTGGGTGCGTAGAGACATGATCTCGTCGTTGGCCATGCGCCCACGAAAGTCCACTCGAGTTCGCACGTCCGCAGGAATTATAGAGTCACGAAATTCGTTGAAGTGTATCTGCTTGCCGTCCGGGCCGACCACCCCGAGGTCGGGTCCAACGAATACCATCCGCAGATTCTTGCTCTGTTTTACTGCTGATGCGAACGCCTTCAAAAAGATATCACCGCCCTTTCGCAAATCAAAGCGCCCGACAAACAATACACAGCTCGTATCGCAACCGCTCAGACTCCACAGGGGCGTCCGTTCATCCATGACCACTGGATTGACGATGCGCCCAGTGTCTCTCGGCTTCAACCGGTATCGTTCTAGAGTCTGACGCAAAATCAACTCCGATGGCGCTACGATTGAATTCATTCTGGACAACGCCTGGCCTTCGCGTTCGATTCTTTCGAGTCCCATAGGCGATACCAATTCCTCTTGGACCATTGAAAGGAATGCCGGGCCGTGAAGTTTGACCACCAAGGGCAAGGACGTAAGCCGCGCCACATCTGCGCACCAACCGAAGGATTCCTCCATCTCAACAATGTCTACGGGACTGCGCCGGTGTACTTTATTGATAGCGTGGGCAATTTCGGCACCAAAATCGAATATTCCGCGATTACTCGGACGCCTGCGTCGGACATATCTATTGAAAGCCTTGCTAAAAGCGATGCCCGCATCGCGACCAACTAGATGCACATTCGGATCTTCCGACGTAGCGTCCAACTCGGCAGTGAAAACCGAAACGTGATGTCCCTGCGACTCGAGTTCGCGTTTCATCCAATGAACGTAGGTTATGATGCCGTTCTGAAATTTCTGAAGCGGCCATGAGGGAGACCAGAAGGCTACGTGCACAAAGCAATTCCTTTACAACTCAAAGTCGTCTCAAACTGTGTAAAGTCAGAATCGATATCGGTCGCGACGGTACTTTGAAAGACGACGCACGACAACCGCAACATAAAACAAGAATGCGCGCGGCCCAGAGCGCGTCGAAGCGACAAGTGACAGACGAGCCATGGCCGGCTTTGCATCGTCCGCGATGCGGATCATAATATCGGATAAATGTCAATCAGTTCTCATTTTATGACTTAACCTATTGTCTCCAATTACAGACGCGCGTCTGCAGATTGCGTCAGTTTGCGCGGGGCGACCGAACACCGTTTACTGCACAACAACCTGTAAAGGGCAAACTCAACTGTGAAACGATGACGCAGAGCCTCCGGTCTGATCTGGAAGTTCGTCGCGTTTGAGGAAGTGCGATGTACAAAGGGCGAAGAGCGAGTGTTTTGAAGACGGTGCCGGCGCTGGTCGTGACGGCCATACTTCTGGCGTGCGAAGTTGCGTCCGCGGCGGGCACAGGGGCAACTCCAGTTTTTAGCTACCCGAACGGCTTCACGGGTGCATCGAGCGTGTTTCAAACTGCAGCCAATGCCGCCTCGTTTAGCGGTGCGGTGATGCAAGTTACCAGTGGAGCGCCCGGCGCGCACGAAGCTGGCGGGGTTTGGTACAAGACGCAACAAAACATCACGTCCTTCACGACGCAGTTCACTTTCCGATTGGGTAATACCGGCGTCATCCCAAGCACCATCGGCATGACGTTCTGTATTCAGAACAGCAACATAACGACCAATCCGACCGCCCCGTGGGGCGGGGTCCAATGGGGCACCTACGCCGTCGCGGATGCCAATCTTGCCGCCTACGGATCTTATTCGAACCAGGCTACTACCATGCCTGGCATCGGAAAGAGCGTCGCGATCAAGTTCGATATCTCCTCCAACAACGGCAGTGCGGTAATCTATCCGCCCGGAGGCTCTCCCAGCGCCACGGGGCTATATATCAATGGGGGACCGTATGCCGCATTGGTTCCCGAGAATGATCTGAATCCCTCTGGAATCAACCTTAACGTCGGTCACGTCATGGCGGCCACCATTGTCTACGATGGCAGCATCTTGACCATGACTCTGCTGGATACGGTCACAAATGCCCAGTTCAGGACGAGTTGGCCGATCGATATTCCGACGATCGTGGGGGGTAATTCTGCCTGGGTCGGCTTCACCGCGGGCGAGATCCCGGCGACCGCGAACGATGTACTCTCGTGGAGTTTCTGGCAAGGCTATAACACGAGACTCAGCACTCCCACCTTCAGCGTCGCCGGGGGATCGTATACATCGGCGCAAACCGTGACGATCAGCGCACCGTCGGGCGCGACAATCTATTACACGACCGACGGGAAGCAGCCCACAACTTCCTCCAGTCAGTACACAGGTCCCATCTCCGTGAGCTCGAGCGAGGTAGTTCAGGCGGTCGCGATTGAAACGGGTTACTCCGATAGCGCGGTTGCCACGGCGAATTACCAGATCGCACCCGCGAACACTCCCCTCATCAACTTTCCGAGCGGATTTGCGAGCGCGTCCGGCCTGGTCACCTCGGTTGGTTCCACCAGGTTGAGCGGCTCCGCAATTCAGTTGACGGATTCGAATAGTCCCGGGCAGGAGGTGGGCGCTGCGTGGTACGTAGTTCCAGTCAGCGTGACGACGTTCACGACGAACTACACCGTGCAGTTTACGTCGGCTCAAGGTCAAGGCATGACGTTCTGTATCCAGAACCAAAATCCCACTTCCTCCGACAGCACGAGCCGTTACGTCAGCGGCGGCCCATATGCCCTCGCCAACAGCCAGAACGGGCTCGGTTACTCAGGAACCACAGGCGACACCGGGGGCCAAATTGCCGGGCTTAATACCAGCGTGGCCGTGATATTTGACTTGAACAACGGATCAGGGAATTTGACGGGCCTCTACACGAACGGTGCAAATCCCGTTGGATCGTCTATCGATATGACTTCTTCGGGCGTGAACCTGCACAGCGGCCATCCTCTCAACGTGACGCTCGCTTACAACGGTACGACGCTCGCGTTGACGGTCACGGATTCGGTTACCAATGCATCGTTTTCCCATAGCTGGACGATCAATATCCCCTCCATCGTGGGAGGCAACACCGCTTACGTCGGCTTCACGGCATCCACGGGATACTTTTTCGCGAATCAATATATCCAGTCCTGGACTTATGCTGCGAGCCCGGCGCAAACGGCCGCAATACCCGCACCCCCATCGAACCTTCGTGTTCAATGATCACTGAACACGACGGTTCGATGAATTCGGTGAGATCGGGGTGGTCTGCGCCGCTACGATCATCCCCGAACAACTTGGCCACCAGCAAGGACTGCCCGAGATAAAATTTTCGATGGCTTGCCACTTCGGCGGAGCGCTGCTGAGCGGAGTGGTTGTTTGCATGATCGACTCAACGGCACCCCAAGAGCCGTACTTGCTGCCTACTCCGACATCAGCGTAATGCATGAAGAGCTGCCCGCCGCCGCTTTTCCATTGCTGGAAATACCGCATGTACGCCTGGCCCATGCGCGGGTCCCGGTTCGCCGCTATATAGAGATTATTTAACGCGTCTGTAGTGCCGTTCGCAAACGTCTGTCCGCCTTCGTATGCCAACAGCGGCAATCTGTAAGGTGTGAGATTTGCGATGTAGTCCTTGAGCCAGCCGGCATCTTGGGCCATGAACCCGCCGGCAGGGATGATGGAGTCGTTTTGCGAGTACAAGGATTGAAATAGACTCGCGAGCCCTCCATCAGGCCGCGATGTCCAAGCCGAAGGCACGGCACCTCCCATGTAAGGCGCCACGGCCACCGCGTTGATCGCATGTCCGGAGCAGGGAGCACCCTGAGTCCAATACGGGCATTTTAACGCCTCGGTCGCCGAGAAGGTCCAGGCCGCCTGCGCGCCCAGCACACATACGAGCCTGGGGTCGGAACGCCACACCGATTTCCAGATATCACACATCTGCGCGGTGCGCATCCCGTACCACACGCGATTGTATTCGTAACCTCCACTGCCCGATGATCGCGTAGGCCAAAGAGCATGGCCCTGATTCTCGGCGTACCCAAATTGGCTGAACGACGAGTTCCACACCTCATTACTGAGCTCGACGTAGATTTTCTGGGTGCCGCCCAGTTGCCTATGTACGAGCGCCGCCATCTGGGTCATGTAATTGTCGTCGGCCATCACGGGAACGTTCATCCAGGCATCGGCAGACACGGCGTTGGCAAGTTGCACCGCTATCTCGATCGGAACTCCCTTCGCAGTACCGAAAAACGCATAAGTCGGGATGGGGCGATCGGTCCATGACGACAGAGTACTGCCGTTGGTCTGAAACCAATCCATGAAGCGCAGGGCGCGAAGATTCTGAATGAGTTTGAGAAAGGCGGGATTAAAGATTTGCCCAGCCTTCGCAGCGGCCTCATTGGCCGCTGTTACCACTTTGATGTTACGCAAGTAATTACCGGTGTGGCGCGGATCGGTTGCGACGATGCGCAGCTCTATGCCTTTGTTACCGGGAACTACGTTGATTACGTCTCGCCCGGGTGACCGGCTTACCAGAGTCGCGTCAGATCCATAGGCAAGAGTTCCTTGCCCGTCGTACAGCACAACGTACTGGCCTGCCGTATAAAACCCGTTTGCCGTCGGAGGCATCCCTAGAAGAAATATAACGCCCACGGAATTGAATTGCTGCCTCGTAGGCTCGTTGGTACTGTCGAGCGTGATCGGCCATCCGTTCGCATCGAGATTAATGTATCGCTCCTCGTTGGTATCCCAGGTGGCGTTGGAATGCGTAATCCATCCCTGCGATGTGGCGAAGCTATTGATGAACGGCTGCTCAGTCGTGTAGTAAGTTACGGCCTCGAGGTTCATGCCCATGGCGGATTGGGCGTTGAAAGACGTGGCGGCGCGCGCCTCATTCGGCGCCGGCAAGACGATCAGAATAGCCAAAATCAATTCGATCGTGCCGATTGAGACGAGTCGCATGGCTTCCCCCATAGTTTTGTGTGCGCGTATGTCTCAATTTGCCATATGCACACAGATTATGGTCCTCAATCACAGCGGCGCGTTACCTCAAACGATGGACCTTGCCTCGCAAGAGCGGCACAGGCTATCGTAGCCGGGAATTATGACTATTCCCGCTCACCAAGACGAACGAGGCGATGCCGCCTTAGGGAGAGTTGAGCCCGGCGCATCAGCGGTAAACTTGGCATTTTCCTGCGATGATCGCGGTACGGATGGATTGGCTGTAGCCGTCCATTCCATGCTTCGACACACCAAGCGCGCGGTCAATGTTTGGATCATCGAAGATGGCATTAATGTTCACACACAGAAGCGACTGCGAGCCAGTTGGAGCGGCGCTAACAGCCTAGCGCAAATTCATTTCTTATCGCGAAGCGAACTACCCATCAAGGTGCCGACATGGTGGGGCACCAAAGATTGGCCGCTGGCGTCCTGCTATCGATTTCAACTTTCCGAGGTTCTGCCAAAAGCTGTCCAGCGTTGTATCTATCTGGATATCGATGTGCTCGTCGGTACCGACGTCGGCGTTTTATATGACCTCGATATGCAGGGATTTCCGATCGCAATGGTCGACGGATTAATGAAGGTGGAAGCTGACAGACAATACATCATCGGTCTTGGCCTTGATCCTGACCACTACGGTAATCCCGGCGTCATGTTGATGGACCTTGATGCGTGGCGGCGGGAAAACCATGCAACCCGGCTTATCGATCACGCGCGCACCATGCGACCTGACTTATGGTTCTTCGATCAGGATATGCTCAACGACTATTTCAAGAATCAATTCCTTTTGCTCGAATGGCGATGGAACGCACGGGATGCCGCTCTCTCACCCGATGGGATAATCCAGCACTTCGCCGGAAAACCGAAGCCCTGGGAAATGACCCCCGACCAGATCAGTCTCCCGGGATTGATCGCATGGCATCGAGCGCGCGCGGAAAACGATTTCGAGTCCACGCCCCCATCCCTGGCCAAACGATTGAAGCGGCGTTTCGATGTGGGAATTGCGCGTATTCAACGGCAGTTTCGCCGCAGGATTCGATCGGCTCAATGACGATAAAGCGAGCGAGTGCTGTGTAACCAGAGCTAAGCGCTCTATGTCGGCCCTATCAATTCGGCTTGCATCGTAAAATCATGGGCGCTCAACAGATTTACTCCAGCAGCCATGGCGGGCTCATTGCGATCAAGGTGACGCAGTCTCAGTCGCCTGGCGATCATGACGAGATGGATCTCCATCTCCATTCGCGCCAAGTGTTCCCCAATACAATTTCTCGGCCCTATCGAAAATGGCAGCAACGCCAATGGATCCGTATCCGTCGGCGTTGCTGGATCGAATCGATCGGGATTGAAGACGTCGGGCTCGGTCCAAAGGTGTGGATGCCGTTGAATGTAGTAGGGTGAGATATAGATCTCGGTACCGGCCGGAACGAAGTAGCCGCCGATATGGTCGTCCCTGATCGCCCGGCGCGTCATTAGCCAGCCAGGGGGGTAGAGCCGCAAAGCCTCGTCGATAACCATTCGCGGGTACACGAAATGCTCGAGATCTTTTGGACTTCGCATTTTCTCTGCGGAACGATTATTCAATTCCGCCGATAATTTCGTTTGTACGTGCGGGTTCTTTGCAAGCAAGTACCACATCCAGTTCAGCGTACTTGCCGTGGTCTCGTGCCCCGCGACGATCAGGGTCATGACTTCCTTGGTCAGCTGTGCATCAGACATGCCTTGACCGCTATCGCGGTCGCGCGCCTCCATCATCATGCCGAGGAAGTCCGTGGCAATTCGATTCTGATGCCGCCGCTTGACCGCTATCTCCACTATCCTGCTTCCCAACATATTGAACACATGGGCGAATTTTAGATCTCGCGCGGCCTCCTCTGATACGAGCCTGAAGTGCGGCGCCACTTCTTCGTAGTCTTCTCCAAAAATCGACAGAAGCACGATTTCGAGGATGGTCAGGCTGATATCGCGCGTGACATTAATTGCTTCCTGTGCGCGCGCGGCATTCGCCCACTTATCCAAAAGACGTTGATTGGCCGCGGTAATCATGCCAGTCAGCTCGCCCAGCGCGGCGCGATTGAACGCCGGCTGGATCATTCGTCTCTGCCGCTTCCACAGGTCCCCCTTGCTGACCATCAGTCCGTTACCAAGGAGTAACGCAATTCGCTTGATAGCCAAGCCCTTGGGGTAATTCTGCCAATTCTTCAACAGCACATGCTCGACGTATTGAGGGGCGCTAATCACGTAAACGTCTGCTCCATAAATGGACGCTCGAAAAATGTCCCCAAATTCGACGAAATATTTTCCGAGCCAATTCAACAGATCGTCGCTGCTGCTGTACTTCTCGGTCGGCCCGGATGGGATCCGCCGTGCTTCTGTGTCCATTGGCTTATCTCCTGACGCAGGCACGAAACAGACGCACCTGCCTGAATTGGTGCACGAGCAAAGCCAGTTCGTTCCGACGCGATCGATGAACAAGACCGTCAGGGCAAACCTGAATTACTGGTCTCAAAAATCCTCGCCGGGACACCCACCGCCGTCGCACCCGGCGGGACGTCATCCAAAACTACGCAATTAGCGCCGATCTTTGCGTTTCTACCGATTGTGACGCCACCGAGTATCTTCGCGCCTGCCCCTACATCTACGTGCCCGCCGATTTTAGGCGCACCGCCACCTTCCCGGGTACCGATCGTGACTTGTTGGAATAAGAGGCAATTCGGACCTATCTCAGCATCCGGATGAATGACGATTCCATTGGGATGCGGCATCAGCAATCCCCCACCCAGACTGCAATTCAGAGGAATGTCGGCGCCCGTGACTACGCTCCACCAACGGTGGCGCAAAACCGCGACCCCACGCAATAAATCACCCCACAAGCTCCGTGAGCTTTCGTAACGCTGGTAGGCGCGAATACTCGCGATGAGGGCTCGTGACGGCGCCCACTCGAGAAAGCCCTTGCGTTCGCGCGACCAATCCGGCGTGTCAGCTGACGACATGGCTGTCTCCATCGTCATTCAACGCTGCATCCGATGTCATCGTTCTCGAGACTCCAGTCGCCAATTGAGTACATCACAACGGCATTTGCGTTGTCTATCTAATTGCGCACCACTACAGTAATCTGGCGGCATGTGGCGCACGGACGCCAAAAGGCGCAACCACTTGGCGAACACTTCCAGCCGGGGGTGGGGAATTGCACAGCGGCGTGAACCTTAGTCCGTGACCGTTCAGATACTCAACGTCAGCGAAGCGCATCCGCCTTGGAATTGGCTTGCTCACCGCTTCGCGAGCGACAATCTCGTCTGGAAATCTTGCAGCACTCACTTCAAGACCAGGGGACTATCCCGATTGGATAGACCCGCAGCGCGCATGGGAGCAGCCCTTACCGCACGCAGGCTGATCCGTAAGCACGCGGGCCGCAGCGTTCTGGTGTCTCACGGACCCCTCCTCGCCCTCTACTCGGAATGCTTCGCCCGACCCGCCGCCAGCCAGGCCCTACATTTGGTGTTCTCGTTTAATTTCACCAATCTCCCCACCGGCGCGCGTAGATCATTGCTACGCAGATACCTCAAGCGAGTGGACCGATTCGTTGTTGCGTCGGCCATCGAGCGCGCACTGTACAGTGAGTACTTCGAATTGGAAATCGATCGAATTGATCTGCTTTTGTGGGGCGTCCAGCCCCCGGTTCAGGAATTGACCAAGGCTGCGCGGTTCAGCGACGAGCCATACATTTGCGCGATAGGCAGCCAAGGGCGCGACTACGAGACGCTTCTGGAGGCGATGCGCCGGATACCGTCCATTAAGCTTATATTGGTGGCCACTCCCGATTCGTTGCCGGAAAAAGATGTACCCGCAAATGTCAAGGTGCTAACCAATATACCACTAGCTGATGCCATGAATGTTCTGGCCCATTCAGTATTCATGGTGCTACCACTACGGGACTCTACGGTTCCGTGTGGGCACGTCACCGTAGTCTCTGCAATGCATATGGGTAAAGCAATCTTGGCAACAAATTCAACAGGACTCAGCGACTACTTATTTGATGGCCGCAATGCAGAGTTCTTTCCACCAAAAAATCCGAAAGAGCTAGCGGAAAAAATAGAACGCCTCTTTCGTGAACCATTGCTATGTCAACGCCTCGGCACCTTCGCGTCGACTTTCGCGAGGGAGCGCTGTTCGGAAGATAGCACGGCTGCCTACTTTCGACGTTACCTCGCGAACAACGGAATTTCCGTCTGAGTCCGCATGAGCCATGCGCGCTGCCGCTCGTGCAGCTCACGCCGCGCGATGCGGCTCACTTGTTAGCGCTTTCTGAGGCGACGCCACGCATCCACCACGAGAGGAGGTACGAATTTATGAACCAAGGACGTAGTCACTTCGCCTGCCGTGGCTTCACCCGGCCGATTCTTGAACATCGTGCCATGCGATACGGACACTTCCTCCGCCGGTCGGCCATTGGTGTAGTAATAAAATGCCAACGACCGTCGGGAGCGGTTGGGCGGGCAACTCACCGCCACCGGGTTGCCATGGAATGATTTATCCGTGGTGTTGAAGATCACGCAGCGATTGAATTCAGGAGCGTATTCCGCCACCTTTCGGGTCATCGAGGCCTCCCAGAGTTCCAAGTTGCCGCCATATTCCGGTCTCCAATCCTTATTCAAGTAAATCAAGAGATTGATACGCCTGTCGAGGCGCATTTGCTTGTGCCAGTTGAAGTCGGCATGCACTTTCAGAAAACCCCCTGGCCGCAGTTCATGCAGGCCGCCCCCTGCGTAGTGAGGGTCAGGAATCAAACCCTCAATACCCGTCAGTTTCTCAAGAAAGTTGACGATATCTCGGCTGTTCAGGAAGTAAAGCACGCGGCGAATGCTGGGAGGCATCCTGGAGGGCACATTGGCCGCGAATTTCTTCTGATCCTTGTCGACCATCGCGGTCCAAGGCTGCGAATCGGGAGACGGAAAATCGCGGACGACGGCGTCGAGGACATCGGTGTGCAGGAAATTGTCGATAGAAATGTGCGGGTAGGGCTCCGCCGATACGTAACGCTCATGGTTTTTCTCCGCAAACTCCATGAGAAAATCCAAGTCCGCTTCCACCGTCTCTGATCCGTCTTGCTGCAACGCACTCATTCCAAGACCTCCGTGCTGACTCCTTGAATTGGCGGCCAAAGTCTGCCCGCGTCAGCGATCAAGCTCCGTGTTGGCGCCTTTTTTCACCGTCCAGTCAGAATGAGCAAACAATTCTTCGCTCAAGACCTTTTCCATTACAGCCCGGGGACCGCTTTGGGTGAACACGTGATCGGCGTTGTCGATGACATGAATGCGGCATCGCTCGCCGAGACGCCGTACAGAGGCACCCGCTTGCAATTTCAACAAGTCGATTCCGGGATCGCCGTCCGCAAATATGAATACCACCCTTATACCGCGAGCGACGATCTCCTCGAGTTCCGAGCCAAGATCGTTGGGTAGCTTGATGCGAAGCATTCGGGCGATATCGCGGGCTGTGGATTCGACTGCGAGCAATGGGCGCTGCATGTAAATCCTAAGGATGCGCAGGATGTTGACCTCTCCGGACAGCAGCCGTTTCCACGCGCCGATGGAGAACATGCGCTCCCGATACACGCCCGGATTTTTCACAATTTCCGCAAGCTGCAACATCTCCAAGGTATCGCCCGGATTCCAGAAATAATGTTGTGGATTTACCATGAGAATGCGATTCACAGGCACGCCGGCGGCCGCGGCTCGCAGAGCATGATATGCGCCTGAACACAGCCCGCTGAGCGTGCAATCGCGAACTCCGTAGCGGGTGCGGAGGAACTCGATCGCGGCGCGAATGTCCTCCAATGCCTCGGGCGGAAATACATCGTTGTCGGGGCATCCGGGTCTGGTGCGGCTGTCGCCCAAACCGGCGAGATCCATGCGCAGGACGATGTAGCCTCGATATGCCCAACGACGCGCGAAGGAAACGTACAGACGGCTCGCGCCGATGTGATAATCGGCCCCCGTGTTAAGCAGGATCACGGCGCGCCGACGCGTTTCCCCCGAGCGAGGCTCGGTGACGATTCCGAACACCAACCCATCGCGACCCAGGAACACGGGCCGCTCAGTAATCGTCTTTGAGTCGGGGTCGGAGCCCTCCGCCAAGCGCAGCACCGTATTGCGCGCGGGAGCACAATCCCTGACTCGTCCTATCTCGAGGTCCGATGCGGCACGCGACCGATCAGCGAGTTCCACCGCCCAATCACGCGCCGCCGCAATCATTTCCCCGGGAACCACGGCAAATTGGGGCGCCGTCATCACCATCTCGACCAGCCCCGGCAACGCACGATACTCAGTCCGCCCTGCTCGTGGGGACAGCGATTCCGCCCACCGTTTGGCAACCGGCATGCTTTCGCCATCGATGACGAGCATGTCGGGGACCTGCGGCGGTGGAAGCAATGTGAAATCGAGCTTTCCGAGGGAAGCGAGCGTGGCTGCCGAGAACGTGTAGCCGCTGACCTCCATCGATCCCGCCTCCGCCCCGTCATCGGCTGGGGCGCCGCTACCCGCCATCGCAGCGCCGGCCATGCGCGTCGTTCGCAGCTCACGCAAATACCGACGGCCGCTCACGATGGGAGAGATCAAGACGAGGCCGCTTGCCGTGCATTCGGCGGATGCGAGCATCGCCAACAGCCCCCCAAGACGTACGCCGAGAAAGCAAACACGCGGCACGCCGGTTCTTCGGCGAAGCTCCGCGGCTGCCGCCACAACGTCCCGCGTCCATATTTGGATTTGGTCCGCCTTAGGATCGATCTCAGGCGAATCACCGGTACCTAAGTAGTCGAACCGCAGCGCCGCCAGACCGGCGGCGGCGAGGGATTCCGCAAAGCCGCGGATTCCGCGGTGCGAGCATATCGCCTCATAGCCGAAGGGTTTGCAGATGACTATACCGAGAGCTGCGACGGAATCCCCAGACGGATGGTGC
>Ga0302324_100009272_pt1 | contig 20622 bp, 16 predicted proteins | sample Palsa_T0_1_FD_201949 | JGI IMG/M metagenome (GOLD analysis project Ga0302324, IMG submission 201949) | Peat permafrost microbial communities from Stordalen Mire near Abisko, Sweden - Palsa_T0_1 | ecosystem: Environmental > Terrestrial > Soil > Palsa > Peat permafrost | place: Sweden: Abisko...
CGTCCGCGATTTCATCCAGCCCATCCAGCAGGATCAGGCATTTTCCATCCTTGAGCTTTTCTGCAAACCAGTTGCGTGGAGCCTTGATGGTCTGTCCTTTCGGAATCTCACTGGCGAGGATGATCTCTTGCAAGGAAAGGTCCTGGTTTTCCGAGATCGCCTTGACGTGGCTTCGAAGATACAGGAGAACAGGCAGAGTTTGCGGGACATTTTTCGGGTTGGTCGAGACGAGTGTAAGCGCGATGTGTCTAAGGAGCGTTGTCTTGCCGCTGCCGGGTGCCCCAATGATAGCGAAGTGCCCGGCCCGCTGCAGGTATTCCCAGATGTCGCGGGGCCCGGCGGCAGCTTCCGTCCGCGATTGGAGAGGGACCGGATCGTATGTGTCCTTTTCCGAAGGGCGGGGTGCGATGGACAGATCGATGAAGACCCGCTTCATCTCCAGGGAGTAAATTCCCTGCGTGGAGAGAACTTTTAAATCGAGGTCACGACAGTGGGAAGCAACGTGTTGCCGGTAGTCCCTCTCAAATCTGAAGAGTCGGTTTAGCACAGCGAACCTGAACCGATTTATACAAAACTCGATCAGCTCACGCCGTACTTTGTTACAGGCTTCGGTGAGGACCGATTGGGCGAATACCCCGACCTCGTAGAGCACGAGTATCCAAAGCACCCACAGAGGGTGTTGTTTTGCATAATCACCAAGGGCCGGCCAGTTCGCGCCCAGCCACCAAGCGATGAGCGGCAGAGCGATCGGTGCCAGGATCGTTTGCAGTGTGGCGGCGATGGTTAACGTGTGAGACCTTTATGGGTCGTGCGAGTCTTATGGTTATACAAAAGCCATACCAACTTTGTTTTCTCTGCTTAGAGCGAGTTGAGTGCACCAAATGAGGCGCTAGCCAGCATTGCCGTGCGTTCCCTGCTAGCCACCAGGAACACAATGCCGGAAGCGGGCCTGCCGAAACTACCTCTGTCAGCTCCATTTTATTATAAATCCACTCGGATACAGAACCCCGAGGCCAGATTATCCGAATTGATGGCGCCTTTTGCCGCATTACCGTATTCATTACCACATTCAAGCAAGAGATGCGCCTCGGGCCGCGCCACGCATCGCGATGTGGAGCCCTCGGGCAATCTTCCCTGGTGTATTACATCCGTACCCTAATTTATATTGAGCGATATATTTCGTACTTTTCGGAGATAAACATATTGCTTCCGAGCCATTCCCGGTGTAATATCAAATTGAATTCTAGACGGAGGTAACGGGACATTGAACTGCGTAACACGGTCATTTCTCTCCCTTCTGAGCAGCGGCTGCCTGCTCTTTTTGACGGCAGTACCGCCGTCCATCGGAGTTGTCCGATCCGATGGGGATTTTAAGGTGGATGGTTCCACGGTCCGGGGCAATGCCACGCTTTTGGAAGGCAGCACTGTTCAAACTGGCGGCACTCAATCCAGGATTCAATTGTCCGGTGGAGCTGAAATCGTGCTCTCACCCGCTTCGCGCGTGCAAGTTTACCGTGATCATACGGTGCTCCAGCAGGGAGCCCAGAGCGTCAAGAACGGCGAGCGATATCGTATCGATGCCGCCACCTTGCGGATTTCTCTAACAGACACTCACACCCTCGCGGAGATCGTGGCCAAGGATAGCAATCGCGTATCCATCGCTGCTCGTGAGGGCTCGGTCGACGTTCGTAATGGCGCAGGAGTGTTAGTCGCAACCGTCCGCCCTGGTTTGGCACTGGCTTTCGACACGCAAGCGGGCGGCACCGCAACGGCCTCCAAGATGAGCGGTTGCCTGGTCACCAAGGGTGGCAAGTATTTGCTGACTGACAGCACTACGAACGTAACGGTTGAACTGCAAGGGTCCGATGCGGCTAAGAGTGCCGGTCATCGAGTCGAGATCACCGGCCTGATGGTCCCGGATGCGACGCCGGCGGATGGCGCGTCGCAGGTGATCCAGGTAGTGACCGTGGATTCAGTCGGTGCCGCGTGCGGACAGCTAATGCGAGCATCGCGGGGCCAGTCGGGCGGCGGGGCGGCAGGTGCGGGTGGCGGACTATCGACCGGCGCAATTGCTGCCATAGTCGCTGGCGTTGCGGTCGTCGGTACGGTGGTCGGTCTGGGTGTGGCGGGGACTTTCAGCGGTAAATCCCAGCCGCCCGCAAGCACCCCGTAAGCCCGAACAGGCGTCTGTTATATCGGTGCTCGAGTTTGGCAGCGGGGCAAGAGAGCCGCGACGAGTCCGGCATGATCCTGGTAGCTCGGTTTGTGGGCGCGGCTGCGATGGTCGTGGCGCTTACGTTCATGGGAGCATGGACCGTCCGCTTAGCCTTGGCCGACTACCGATTCCGGCAAGAGACTCTATCGGGCACGGCTGCAGCGCTCGTTCTGGAGCCCGACAACGCTGCCTACTATGTCCGGCTGGCGGCTATCATTCGGGAGAGTAACCCGGTCGGGTCCCCACGGGCGCTTCAACGCGCGATAGCATTAAACGCGTGGGATTCCCAGTCCTGGGTTGAACTCGGACTGCGCGCCGAAGCTGCCGGTGACCTCGCCGGCGCCGAGAGTAGCCTGTTACGCGCCGCCGGTGTCGATACGGAGTACTATCCCAGATGGTCTCTGGTGAACTATTATTTCCGGCACGACAACCCAGAGAAATTCTGGTTCTGGGCACGGAAGGCGACCGAGATGGCTTATGGCGATCTTGCGCCGCTGTTCAACTTGTGCTGGAACGTCGCCAGTGATGGCGCTTTCATCGAGCAACGGCTGGACATTCGTAAAGCCGATGTCGAGTCAGACTATTTGACCTACTTAACAAGCCAGAACCGGGTCGAGCCGATGGCGGGGGCTGCCACGCGATTACTCGCATGGAATAGGGAAGGCGACGTCCCCGTGCTTTTGGCCGCCTGCGAACGGTTGATTGCGGACGACCGTCCCGACCAAGCCATCCGGATTTGGAACAAACTCGCCGAGTTGCACAGGATCCTCTATGGAGCCTTGGCGCCAGGTTTGGGTACATCTCTGACTAATGGCGACTTCACCATCTTGCCCACGTCCCGAGGCTTTGACTGGCAATTGCCGAGTACCGGCGGGATCACGGCGTTGCTCGACGAGCGGTCCGCAGGCCTGCGGATTTCGTTTTCCGGCCGGCAGTTGGAGAATTGCGACGCCCTGGCGCAGTTACTGCCCGTTGCGGAGGACTCAAACTACGAATTACGATTTCTCTATCGTACATCCGGGATCGCGTCAGAGACGGGGCTGGGGTGGCGGATTACAGGTCCAAATGAAACGAGGGTCCTTGCTCAAGGGGAGAGCTTGGCGTCGGAGAGCGAGAAGGAAGGCAGGCTCCGTTTCAAAACTCCAACTGGCAGCGGAATGGTGCGTCTGGCGCTCACGTATCAGCGCGCCCTGGGCACTACTCGCATCGAAGGCTTCATCGTTCTGCGCGGGCTGCGGCTCACCCGAGGCCCGACCGAGTTAGTTCGAGCCCTTGATTTCCCAGTACACCTTCGACACGTCAGCCGCATTCATTGAATTGATTACGAAGCTGGTGGCCGCCGTCACCGTGCCGACCGAGCGACTGCCGCAACTGGAACAGCTTTGACTAGTCAGATTGACGACGGCTCCCGCCGCGCCCGCGAGAGCTCTAGCCTGCATGGCGATTTTGCCATTTGCGTCAGCCGATCCCTTCATCGGCTGTGAGCCATAGATCACTCCCACGATCTGATACAGCTCGCGAAGCTTCCGGTGACATTGACTTGCAGGACGTTTGACGAGTGCGTGGTCAATGTGGCACTCGCCAACGCGATCACCGAGCCTGTATTCAGACACAACCCGTCGCCAGTGCCATAGGTCGGGATATTGGAAACCGGCGAATTGAGCCCCTCATTCGGCAGGAGAGTTAAGTCGATGAAGTTCGTGCCGCCGCTGGTCGGCACATAGAAGCGTCTGCGATAAGGTTCGCCGACAACGTTATTGAAATACGGCTCGCGGTTCAGTGTTCGATCGTGCCTGCGAGAAGTGCAGTGACTTCCGCTGTTAATGCCCCTGGGTCACCTTAAAAACTTGCAGGGCGGCCATATTGCCCCACGCGCCGCCGAGAGTGCCGACGATGACGGCCGAGCCCGCCGTACAGGTTGCCGTGCCGCTGCCTTGCGTCGCGGAAGTAGAGACGGCCGTGTAGCCCTGGCCCCTGGCGGTCAGGTAGATGGGCGTGCCGGAGGCGATCGTATTGGTGCTGGTCAAATAAACCGTGCCCAGCGCTCCGGAGCCGGCGCCATTGAAGGCCGTAAGCACACACGTCGTGCCAGCCGCCCCGCTAACAGCCGGCCCGCTGGTGTAAGTTGCGGTGGCTACGCCGTTGGACAGATACGACCATTGCAGATACAGGCCGTTGCTGATGGTGGTGTAGAGACCGCTCGGCGTTCCAATGTTGTTGTAAAAGGCGCTGGTCCAGCCCGGCGTGCCGTTCCAGGTGTAATTGGTGCGGGCGGTAGCCGTGGGGGAAGCTCCGACCGTGGGGAACGTCACGTCGTGAGCGATGGCGAAGCTGGCATTGGTGAGGCTGGCGGTGGGCGTCAGATTGGCCGATAAGGAATCCAGCGAGAAGGTCTGGTATTTCAGCGTGCCGTCGTGAGACAACCCCTCCGGTGTGGAAGTGGTCCAGATCGAGAGGTCTGCCAGGACGCTGAAGCTATTCCCCGCCGCGAGGACGCTGGCGGCGATGGGGAAGTAGGAGGCGAAAACGCTGGTGCCGGCGGTGGCGTCGGTGGTGTTATTGCAGCTTGAGAAGGCCACCAGCGCGCCGGAGCCTCCGTCCACCGTGGTGATACCTGTGGGGGCTGCGGTGCAGACGCCCGGCGTAACTATCGATAGGGCCGTGATCGGGCCGCTGGCCGCTGTAATCAGGCCGGATGGTTCCGTAGTGCAACTGCCGCCCGTGCCGGTCCAGGTGTCGCCATTAGTGTAGCCGGTCCCGCCTGGAGCGCCTGCGGGGATGTAAGCTTGCTGGATCGTGCCGTTGACCAGGATGGTGGGGTCGCCGCCGCCGGCGCAGATCAGATCGCACACAGGGGTGGTGAATTGGACGGTCACGAGGGCCGACGAGCTGCCGCTGGGAGTGACGCAGGTCCCGTCCGCGCGCAGGAAAGTGGTGTTGTTGCAAGTGCCGGTGAATCCGGCGATCACATCTGCGGATAGCGGCGCGTGCGGACTCACGTACTCCATGCCGGTGCCGTCCCACAAAACGCAACCGACCTGGGTTGTGGACAGATACCCGATGGGCATCGTCGATTGGCCAAAACGAGTCAGCGGCTTCGCGCCCAAGGCATTGATATTCAGCGTCGGCGCTGTGGTGGTGTTGCTGAGAGACGGCAGCCAGCAGTAAGTCTGGCCGACCGCCAGAGTGGTGATGGGAGGGCTGAAGGTGGCTACCTGGGCATTCGCCGTTCCGGTTCCCACAACAAATGTAGGCGGAGTCCAGTCGGCCACGCCGGGGTTGCCGATCACCACGCGGTTTGCATTGTGGGCCGGGTTCACGAAGGTCACCGGCGTGGTGTAGTTGGAAATTTGATTGCCGGTGAGGATGGGATCGACGGTTTGCTGGGAGCCAGGATCGACCACGTAAATCCCGGCGGGCCCCGTCACCGTCGACGCTCCGGAGATGTTGACTCCGGTCACTTGCGTGGCCATGGCGCCGGGATTACCCTCGATCAGGATTCCGTAAGTGGTGAGGCCGCGCAGCGATCCGCCGGTGATGGAGGTGGAAGGTCCGGCGGCGTGGGCCGAAAACAAATTGATTCCGCCGCACGTAACCGTTCCGCTCGAAGGCTGCACGCACGCGGCATCGTTGCCGGTCAGGCTGTCATAATCCGACGCGCCCAACGCGAAGGCATAGCCGCTCGAATATGTAATGGTGTTGCCGATTTCCTTCGGCGACCAGGAGCCCTGATTGGTGGCGACGGCATATCCCCCAACGCTGGGCCCCATGCGGATGGTGTTGTTCGCAGTGAGAGTATTATAGCCGCCGATGTTGACCGCGATCCCGCCCGCCGCGCCGCCGGGATGGGTGACCGTGTTGCCCACAAAGATCGCATCTTCGCTGCCTTCGCCGCTGGCCATGGCGCTGCCGATGGGCGCCGCGCCGGTGCTCGAAGGGATGAGCGTCGCGGTATTCGAGTCGGCCTTGCACTGAATGCAGCCGGCCGCCGAAAACTCCAGCAACTGGCCCGCGTTGCCAGTGATGTCGTTATGATCCAGGAGATAGCGGGTCATGTAGTTGTCCTGAATCGGTTCGTGGGTGGCGTTGTTGGTGTAGATGGTCAGATGGCTGACTTTGAACCGCACGCCTTGCTCCCAAACGATGGCCTGGGTCTGGCCCGGCCAAATCGTGCCGTTGGCGATGGAGGTATCGAACCCGGCGACGCTTTGCACGTCGGCAATTGTGGGGCTGGAGATTACGCCGGTAAGGGTTGCGATTCCTCCGCCGCACGACGCGCTGGCGGTTGCCGAAGTCGGCGGGGACGCCACGGTATAGCCAGCCCCGCCGGCCGTGACGGTCCAAGTGCTCCAGGGGTAGGGGCTGGTGGCTACAGCCGCGCTGCCGCCGGCCGGTGTCGTGAATGTTAAAGTACACGTCCCCGAGCTGCCGCTTAGGCCGGTTACGCCGGCGACCGACGAGAGAAACGGCCAGTAGTTCTTGCCCGTGGGGAAGGCCAGGGAGATCACGCCGCCTGAGATATATTGCACGAAATTGGTGGCGCGATCGTTGAGATCGGTGGCTTCGCCGACGAGATAGACCAGGTCGCCCACGGTGAAGTTGGAACTGTTGCCGGCGGTGACCAGAGTGACCGTGGTATCGCCCTGGTTGATGTTGGCAGCGGGATAGGCGGTCTGCTGGTAGAAGTGGCCGGTGGAGGTTTGGGGCAGGTAGCAGAAGACTCCGCCGGTGTTGGCGGGCAGGAACGTGGCATCGACCTTGGAGCCCCACAGGTCGATGTGGATGGTGTTGGGCAGCGGGATGCTGCACAGAGTGGAGTCTCCGCTCGAATACACGGCCTGCGTTTTGATGGCGTAAACGGCGCCGGGCGTGCCGATCAGCGTTCCGCCGGGGGGAGTGGCTTTTACGGCGGCGTTCCAGGCGGCGGTGTCGTCCGTGATGTCATTGCCGACCGCGCCGAAATCGGCCAGGGAGACCACGTCGCCAAGCTTGCTGGTGAAGGTGCGCGGGGCCGACCCTGTGTAGGGTGGGGTGTATTGGGTGAGGTTGGCAACGGGCAGCAGGCCGTTCAGATCGAGAGGCGCGACGCCGTTGGCCACACCCACAGCGGTGGCATTCAAAGGCGTATAGCCCAACGCCGCCTGCCTGCTGGTGTCCGTAGGATGAACATGATCCGCGCGCGCGTATGCGCCGGATGTCCCAACCGTCCCCATTCCATCAACCGTAGGACTAGTGTTCGAAGCGGCCGGAATGGTCGGGAGATTCAAAAGATCGGTGTAACTGCCGGAAGTAACTACAGCAGGCATGCTCGGGTCCAGGTCCGAGGCCACAAGCAGGGAAGGACTGAGGATGCACGGCGTTGTCGCGGTAGCGTGGATTACTCCAAATACCGGGATACCCCACCAGGTGCAATTGAAAGAAGTCGGGACGGAGGGGGGCGCCTGCAATCCCACGGTATTGGGGGGCGGGGTCTGGCCCGCGCCCGCGGTCATCATGAACGCTCCGGCACCGGCAGCCGAAGTGGAAATCCTGCCGGTGAAACTCCCGTTGGCCGGCAGGTTCGCCGCCGGCAGCAGCCCGCTGCCGTCCAGAGGCGCGTATCCGTTTAACGCCCCCTTATTCGCGGTATTCTCCACGGCCGCGCCACCGGCGTAGACCTGAGTTGCATTAATGTTACCGGAATGATCCCGCATAACAATGCTGGAGTTGGTGTTGCTCGAGGTAGCCGCGTTTGCCAGCAATTCGGCATTGTGTAAATTCGCCGCCGTCGAACCTCCGACACTATTCACCGTCGAGGCAAGCCCGTTGGTGGTGACGTCCCCGCTCAGAGTTCCAGACACGGCCGAACCGCTGGAAACCGCTACGATTCCGTTGGCAGCCAAGCCGGCAAAGCCGTCCAGCAGCGCGGAATGCGGCTCGACATTCGTCCCAACAACCAGCCCCAGATTGGAACGCGCCGCGGCCGCGTTGGACAAATCGCCCAGATTATTCGCCGGGCTCAGCGGAGTAAATCCCAGGGCTAATTGTACTCCGCTGATCTGCGTGTATGGGATTATCGGCAAATTGATCAAAGGAACCTGCGCCGACGAATTGAGCGGGGCATATCCGCTTGCCGCACCCTTGTCGGCCGTATTCTCGGCAACATATGCCAGGGGCGGGCCGGGCAAACCCGCTTGGCCGATCAGTGACACGCAAGTCGGGGGCCACGCGCCGGCTGCCTTGGGACCGTATAGGCAATAGGTGCTCGTGCTCAGGTAAAAATCGCCGTTTGATCCGATGGTGTTCGACGGCGGGACTGAGCCGTTCCAAAAGGAAGCACCGCCGGTTGACACGCCCCCAGTCGTCCCGCCGCCGGTGACACTAACTTGCGCCAAGACAACTACGGCGGCCAACCCGTACAATGGCCCCAAAGCAGCTAGTCTTCTCATAATGGAACCCATCTTCGAAAAGTCCGATGAAGCGGAATTACCGCTGATACAGCAATCCTGCAACGATCGCGGTGCCGGACGTGCTGTCTACGGCGAGCGTGGTGGGGTCGATTACGTCGGAATCCAGCTCATCTCCGATGACCACCGACTGGCCGGCCTGCAATACGGCCACGACCTGCGCGCCGGTAGTCTTGTTCAGTCCGGTCAGTCCTACGAACACATAATCGCTTGCGTTCGCCGTTTTAAAGGCTTGCACGAGAACTTTGTTGCAGCGGAGGGGAACTCCGGGCGGGGCCTGCACATTGGCTATTACAGGGGTGTTACTTGCTGTGACAAAACCAAGCGGAATGATTAACGCCACGCGGCACTCTCCTTTTCAACCGCACTATAACAGTCGCCCGGCATGTATTCGTCCGTTGCCGCTGTCTGCTTCGCCTGGGTGATCCACCCATAGGGCCGTTATCAGCGAGCTTATGAGGAGCCCCTTCGGCGGCTCGTATGGCATTTTCAGCCCGCAGGAATGGCAACGTAAGCCGTTGTTGTGGCATGAGTTAGCGCGGGGCCACACTCCTATGGTGCAAGGCACTCCGAGGGTCGACGGTAACCGGGCCAACCGAGTCTGATACAAATTTTGGCAAAGCGTGTGACTGGAGTGCCGGGCGTCAACGGACCGCGCCGCCGACGGTGTTACTTTGCCCGACGGTTGCTATGGCGGACAGACCAGGCTTCGAGGGTCCGAATCCAAGCCATATACCGCGGGTTCCCAGAGCTTTGAAGAAGAGCTCGATTTCCCAGCGGTCTTTGTAGATGGCGGTGGTCGTGGCGCCAAACTCCTGCAGGTTGGTCAGCAACACGATCTCGCGCTCGTTGATCGGGTCCCACACGATCCGCGCCGCAGGAGTGAGGGGCAATCCCTTGAGCCTTTTCGCCGGTGAACCGGATCAGCTGGTGCTGCGGAGATTCCGATTTGCCGGAACAGGACCTTCCGCCAGGACTTCGTACGAGGCGTTATCCTGGAGCCGGGTGACGAAGTAAATCTTCTGATCGGTCACTTCCGGAACAGTGTGTAGTCGTTATAACCGCGGTCCATCACGATGACGGAGCCGGGGTTGAGCGGAAAGGCAGCGGCCATCTTCATCTCGCTGCGCCGCGCCTCGGTGATCAGGACGTAGCGTGGCAGATAGTCGTCGTGATCGAGCAGGACGTGGGCCTTGACGCCGCCCTTCGCACGCCGCGGAATTTCGCCCAAGGAAACATGTCCAGGCACAGACTGCGCTGCTTGCGCGGCCAGTCCCTTTTTCGTCCCGGAACCGACCGCGTGCGGTATAAAACAGTTCCGCATACAGCTTCGCGGGCCGATGCCTATTGGCATAAGCCAGCGTGGCCTCATTGGGGGCCACGCCGATTCCGAGGTGAACCAGTTTGCCCAGACAACAGGCAAGCCCGTTGCAGATCTCGCACGGAGAGTCGGCGTGCGCCAGTTGACAGAACAGCATCCAAACCAACTGCGCTCTGCAACTGAAGCCCTTGGCCGCCCGCTCGGCATCGTGTTTCTTCACCAGCCCTGCGAACTCCAGATTGGGGAAATGCTGGAGTAGTTGATTAAACAGGCTCATTGCCTGACCATTCGGTTTGCCCTCCTGTTGGGGATTCGGCAGCCGAAGGCTCGCTCAAAAAAACGTACAGCAAAAAGATGAGCAGGCCAAAAGACGAGAGTTCAGTAGGCCAACTGGAGGGAACTGCGTTAAGCGGGGGCTAACGTGGCGCGACAGGCACGCCAGCGTTGTGTGCCACCACGATGCCCAACACGCCTGCAAGGGCCAGATTCGCGGACGCAAAATAAGGGATTCGATTGGGATACTTACGCGCGACGTAATGTTGCACGGTAAGACCGCCCATCATCATGCCAAGTTTGATCGCCATGGAGCCGTAGCTGAATTGCGACCCCGTGCGCAACAGGGGATTCGTTTCATATTTGCCCCAGGAAGTGGCGATATCGGCGGTGTTGCCGGCTACTAGCAATGACTGGCTCACGTGCCAGACTGCACGCCATCGGGACGGCCGATCGGCAGCCGAGGCGGCCGGGTGGAACAACACGAGCGAGACCACGAGAAGCGCAACAAAACGTTTCATGAGGGCTCCGACTTTCGTCGATGAAGCCTGATACGACACACTACTGCTAAGGCACAAGAGTGATTTCATATTTACCTGTTCAATCCTTTCGATCGCGACCAGGTGAGCGGTTCCCCGTACGGGAGTTGGTCCATCACCTAGGTGTTGTTGCCTTGGCAGCTAAGTGACTCCTTGAAGTAATAGCGATCAACGATAGCAGCCAAGTAAAACTATTCGGACAGTTGCAAGGGCACGGTGGAAGCCTGCAGTACGATATCCGCTCGGAAGGCTTAGATACGTACTGAACGATACAGTTTCATAACAAGAGCCTAACAGTTAGCAATACGGAGACACAATGGGGCAAAGCTCCATTACTCTTAGCGACCAAGAGTGAGTCGATAATGCGGAGCCGCGTAGATCGGGTCTACCAGTACCTGCGTTTGCCGAGTCTGGTTCCACTTACCCGTTTCGATTCGACACACTGCAGTACTAATGGTTCAAGCGACTTGGTAAGTTTGGCGGCGAGCAACCCGCAAGTTCTCAGGTCCGAGGTGAACATAGCGATGCGCCGAGGCGAGTCGGAAGAAAACACAGGACTTAGCGTGTCGCGGCGTAGGCTGGAATGCACGGCAGCGAATAGTACTACGAGGGTTCTTTGGTTTCCGAAGATGTGGCGCGGCCTGGATCGCCAGCTTGCGACAGCGCACGATAACCAAGGATCGGATAGCAATCCGATGCTGCTTGATGACGGACGACCGACGTCGCCGAAACCGAGATCCGATTCAGCGAATGCAGGCCATTGCGAGCCGCGTCGGAGAGCCTGAGCCAGCGGAGCATCCCAGCCGTTGATACTCCGGGCCCTGCTAGTGATTATCTGAAGACGTCGTCGTTTGAACGGCGGCCTGTTCCAAACTTATCGACGATACTGCGGAGTTGGAAAGCGCAGGCGTTGGGGTAGCATTCGGAGACAGGGAACCCGACTCAAAGCCCATGGGGGGTGATGACTCCCAGACGCTCCTGCCCTGGAGAGGAATATCACTCCTCGCCGGGGCGCAGCAAACCTCCGGCTCATTGCAAAATCAAGACTCTAACTCAAAGACCATCCGCTCCGGCGCGCGAGTCGGGAGTTTCGAATTGAAATTGATCGACGATCCCCAAACGGTGCGGCCGGGAGACTAAAATGGCACTTTGCCGTAACAGGTGTCGCTCAACATGCTCAGCAAGGAAGTTGATCGCTTTAACGAGGCTGCCACGGAGCTACAGAAGACTGATTTCCGTCGTCCGAGAACCTCTGACGAGTGGCAGCGAATAGCCAAAACGCGCCATACGCGGGATTACGACAAGCTTCTGAACGCAGTGGCCCCGCTGATAGGAGCCTTCGCTTCGGCGGACGCGAGCGATCGTGGCCGTGAGGGCGCCCGCCTCAATCCGGACGCCCTCTTTATCCTAAATACGTTCGCATCCTATATGCCCGTGCTGGCTGTCCGGCGGGAATCGCCCAAGCTAATTACGTGGGGTTTGACAGCGCTAGCCCTGGTAGGAGGAAGCAACGAGGTCAGGGATCTGACCTTTTACCTGGCAACGCTACACCACTCGGCGATCAAGCTGGGAATCGATCCACGAAGGCTGTTCGCCGATGTAGCTTCGCTGGTGCCCTCTATCGACCTCCAAAACGCAATGCGATCGTTTCCGTTGCGCTCGCCCAAAGACCGGGACCTTGGTGCTTTCTTCTTCCGCGAGACGCTCACCGACGGAAAATTCGACCTCATCCAGGATTCGCCGGGGCAAAGCTTACTCCCCAGGCGCTGGTCCTGGATATGCTGCTGGCCTTGGAGGTATCGCCGATAACTTCTCTGTTGCTTGCCACCAGACTCAGCCGCGCGAAAGTGTGGTCCCCATCAGACTCAGTACAACCGCCTGGGTCATTTTTCGAGAGCAGCCAGTGGGTTACTTTTCGTGAGCGCTCAAGCCTGATAGATCGGATAACACGGGCACGGGCCAACTCATTCGGCCGCCCGTCGGATGCGTTTCGCCTCCCAGCGTGATTTTAATTCCTAAACAAATCATAGAAAAAATGGTGCTGAGACCACTATGAATTAGAAGAGCGCTCTCATCCCAATAGGTGCATCATGAACGAGACAACGTTTGCATGAGAATCCTTATTGCGGAGGACGATCCGACCTTTCAGCGCATTCTCGCCGGTCTCCTTCGTAAATGGGGCCACGAACCGGTGGTCGCGAACGACGGGCACGAAGCGTGGACGTATCTCCAGTCCGCCGACGGTCCCCGCCTGGTATTACTCGATTGGGTAATGCCGGGCCTGAACGGCCTCGATGTGTGCCGCCAGATCAGATCCCGGGCAACGTACGGCTACACCTACATCATCATTTTAACGGCAAAGTCGGAGCCCCAGGACAGCGTTACCGCCCTCGAGGCCGGTTCGGACGACGTCGTCACGAAGCCGTTCGATCACCACGAGCTGCGTGCGCGAATCAACACCGCGCAGCGCATTCTTGCGCTTGAAGAGAGCTTATCACTGCGGGCCTTCTACGATCATCTGACCGGGCTGCCGAACCGCACCCTGCTCGCCGAACGGTTCCCTAAGGATGCCCGTGCAGCCATCCGGAATGCGGAGATGCTTGCCGTTCTCTACATCGATCTGGATCATTTCAAGATGTTCAACGACAACTTCGGCCATCCGGCTGGGGATGCGATGTTGAGAGAGATTACGGCTTGTCTGAAAAATTGCGCAGCCGAGACGGATACGGTGGCGCGCGTAGGCGGCGACGAGTTCGTTTGTATAGCGGGCGTGCAGACCGCGGATGCCGCCGCGGCGCTCGCCACCAGAATGCGGATAGCTCTCGATTCGGGGGGACCGCGGTCGTTGTCCACCGCCAGTATCGGTATCAGTCTTTTCCCTCGGGACGGCGATAATGTGGATCTGTTGTTGCAAAGCGCTGACGCGGCAATGTATGAATTCAAGCGCCGGCGTCTCAGCAATGGCTTTCAGTTCTTCAATGAAGAGATTGGCGCCCGCTACCGCTCGAGGCTGGGACTGAAAACCAGACTGCCCGGAGCGCTGCGCAGAAAGGAGTTTGTGGTGCACTATCAACCAATCCTCCGGTTGAGCGATTTGAGCGTTGCCGGCGCGGAGGCGCTGATCCGCTGGAACGATCCTGTGCGGGGGATGATACCTCCAGCAGAGTTTATTCCCGTCGCGGAGGAAACCGGCGACATCGTGGAAATCGGAAAGTGGGTTCTGGGTCAAGCCTGCAGACAGGCGAAACACTGGGCGGTCGGTGAAGAGACGGGTTTTCGCGTTGCTGTAAACATTTCCGCCAGCCAGTTTTCGGACAGCGAGTTGATGGAGACGGTTGCCGAGGCGCTGGCTCATACGGGCGCCCACGCCAGTATGCTGGAGTTGGAAATGACAGAAACAGCGCTAGCTGGCGATCTGGAAAAATCCGCCGCAACCATGCACGCCTTGGCCAAAATAGGTGTTCGGGTTGCCCTGGACGACTTCGGAACCGGGTATTCCTCATTCAGCTATCTGGCTAACCTGCCGATTAACACGCTGAAGATCGATCGATCCTTCCTGGTCGGAATCAGCAGTAACGATCGCCGCGTTTTGGTCCTGGAAGCCATTGTCGCTCTGGCGCACAAACTCGGGATTACGGTGGTGGCTGAAGGGATCGAAGACGCGGATCAACTGCAGGCTGTGCGGGACGCAGGTTGTGACGAGGTGCAGGGCTTTTTGTTCGCGAAGCCTGGGCTGCCGGATGGGATTCATCGAATGCGCGGCCGCGCTATACCGATCGAGGAGCGGATATCCGCAAATCCGGATCATCTCGCGGAAGACCTTGCGTCAGCGCGTGCTCCGGGTTAAAGGGATGCCAAATCTGCTACAACACGAGAAATGGGTCCTTTCCGGTGCCCTGAGCGAATTTGCCATAGACGGCGAGTTCGATCTGGTCCGCACAATCATCGATGTATTTCTGAGCGACACTCAAGAAAAGATCGATTCTCTACAACAGGCTGTTCTTACGACAGATCCAGCCGGAGCACGGGGCACAGCCCATGCGTTGAAAGGCGCGGCCAGGCAAATGGGTTTACTACGCTTTGCCGAAGATGCGGAACGACTCGAACGTAGTTCCCTGCAGATCGATACGCCAACTTTTTCTTCAATTGTTCTGGCGTTGGTGGACAGTTGGCGCGAGGCGAAGCAATCGATTATCGAAACCAGGGACTGTGCGGAGTTTCAGCCGCCCGTGCACGATCCTCTGACTGAAGGAATATGACCTAACGCGTCAATGCAAAACTACTTTGGCCAGCCCGGCATTATTAGCGCTATCCAGCACCCGGACCACGACCAGGTGCTCGCCAGGGCTTAGCTTGTCCAGCGAAACCACGAACTTCTCGCGCTGGGAATCGATCACGCCGTCGGCGGCCTCCATGGGCACCCAACCGATGGCGTCCAGCGAGTATTCGCAGCGGCGCAGCGGCGAGGCGGCGTCGGCAGCCTCGAATTCGATAGTGGCCATGGAACCCGAGTGCCGCACGGCGCCTATAGTTACCACGGGCGGGGTATTGTCGATGAGCACCGGCGAACTGGTCATCTCAGCGTCGCGGGCCGTAGACGGCGGATTCACTTCGTTGTCCGAGGCGACCACGCGAAAGTAGTATTTACCATCGGCCAGCACATCGCCGTCGAAGGTGAAGGCACTATCGTGCAGGCCGCCCTTGAGCAGCTTCCACTGGCGCTCGCCCTCTCCGCGGAAATAAAGATTGTAGACCAGACGATCGCCATCGGGATCTTCGGCCTGCCAGCTCACCACAATCTGCTGCGTCGCCGCCCGCGAAAGAGTTTGGGTGGGAGTGCCGGCCGGACTCGAACTGCTGGTGTCGCCGGTATCGCTGACCGTGACGGTATAGGGCGAAAGCGACTGCTGTTGGGACCCCTTGGAACCTAGCACCGGCGCCATTTGCAAGGTCACGTTAATGCTCTTCAACATCGGCGGCGAGTTCTGCGGCAGGTAGGCGACGGTCACGTTATCGAGCACGGGCGTAACGCCGCCGGAGCCGGAGAATTCCGCCCGCCACTGGATGTAGCGCGCGTTCGGGCTCGAAATGCTGGAGGCGGCCGCATCCTTGAGCGGTGCCGACCAGTCGCTCCAGGTCCTGTCGGGCTTGGCGGAATTACCTGCGCGCGTGCGAAAGATCAACGACGTGGAAGGGACCATATCGGCGCGCCAACTCAGGCTTCCCCAGCGAGCCGCGGTGCCCGCGTCGTGTACCGGCGATTCGTAGGAGCCGGCAGCGCCAGGGCCCTCGCCCACGCGATAGATGCGCCCCATATCGCCGGTGGCCACCAGCACGGATCCCGCGGAGGGAAGCAGGCGGGTGGCTTCGCCCTCGTTGGTTTGCAATACCAGGGTAACCTTGCGATCGTGTGAAAGCCCGTAGATACGGCCGTTGCTATCGGTCGAGAGCAGCAGTTGATTGGGCAGAGACAAAAGGTCGTAGACGTTCTCTTCCTTCGAGCTCCAAAGGGTCTCGACCGTGTTATCGGGGTTGATCTTATAGACCGCCGACCGCTCGACGCCCGTCAGATCCGGAGTAGGGGTGAACTGCGTGGTCACCTGTGGCAAGGCGGACGGCTGAGTCTGTCTGGAGGGATCGTTCTGTGGCTTAATCTCGGCGCCGGGCTCGGTGTTCTGTGCCTCGACGGTTATGGATGCGGGTGCGGACTGCACGGCGATGCCGCCCACCCCGGCTTGCGACGCCTGGGTGGCAAGCTGCGCACGCTTGGCCAGCGAACCGCCCAGCGCGGCCACATATACAGTACCATCCGCCTCTGGGATGATCGCGCGAATCTCGGGCAGGCTGGCGTCGTAAAGCACGAACGCCTTGTCCTTCGCCGATACGCGGTACAGGATGCCGTTCGGTTCGGTTCCGGCCAGCAGGCGCCCTTGCGAATCGACGGCCAGGCCGGTCACGTGCGATTGGCCGGTGTCGTAATACAGCTCGCCTTTGCCGGCGGATTCCACGCGGTAGATCTTGCCCTGATCGCCGGTACCTACGTAGAGCACGCCGGCAGGTCCGGCGGCCAGCGACCAGATGTAGCGGGCCTTGGGCGGCGCGAAGTATTCCGTAGCCTTGCCGTTTTCGATGCGGTAAACCTTGCCGTCGGGGGATGTAGCGGCGTATAGGACGCCTTTGCTGTCCGTGGCTATGGCGAAGACTTCCGGCTGCTCGGCGGTCCAAAGCAGGGAGCTTTTGCCTGCTGGATCGACCTGATACACCCGCCCGCGATGGCCGGTGGCGACGTAAAGCATCCCGTTAGCGCCTTGGGCCACGCTCCAGACCACTGCCTGGTCTGAGGAGAACAGCGTATCCATGCGAGGCGCGAGGGTGAGGCGGCCGTCGCGGCTCAACGAAACGCCTTGAAACTGGCCGCGGATGAAATCCGTGTAGGTATTCATCTCCCAAGCGGTGGTTCCAGAAGCGAAAGCAGTGGCAGCGAAGAGCAGGAGAGAGAGAAAGACAATGAGGACCAACGCACCCGCTCGCCCCCTCGCCCGCTCGCCCCCTCGGCTCCTTGCCCCCTCGCCCACTCGGCTCACTCCTTCACCTCCACTTGGATGGTCTTAGACCCCGTGATGGCGCAGTCGCCGGCGCCGATCTCCAGCTCCGCGAGCTTGGAATTGCGCGTCTGGGTAACGCTGCCGAGCGCGGTCTGGGCACCGGCCAGGATCAGCGCGACCGAAGGCGGCGGGTCTGGAAAGTCTTCTCCTTCGAGCTGAAAAGCGGGCTCCGGGCGCCACACCCGCACGTAGGCCTTGGTGTTGGCTCGCAGGTTGTTGACCGTCGAGATCAGTTGGGAAATCGACTTGGGCTGGGCGCCGATGATCTGGCGGAACTCGGTCAGGTTGGTGGTCATGCCGTCCGCCACGGTGAAAAGGAGCGGTCCGGGAGTCGCGCCGAGCGGGACCTGATATTCGACCTTGCGGGCCGTTTCCTTGCCATTGTCGCCGACCAGCATAGCGGTCAGTTCCACCTTTTCGCCTGGCCGGACCTCGCGCCTGTTTACAAAAACGTTGTCGATCTGGAGCTGCATTTTCGCGTCGAAGGATTCGATGTTGAGCACTACCTTCTTGACCTGCAGGGAATCGAAGCCGCTCTGCAGAACGTAGGCCAATGGAATGGCGGTGGAAAGCGAAGCGATCATGGCGGAGCCCGTATCGGCGGCGTACATATTGTTGAGCTTGAGCGGGGCGGCGGAGCCCTGCAACTCCACTTCGCCGGTCACCCGGAAGCTGGAGGCGCCCACCGTACGCTCGGTTGCGTCGATGGTGGAGAAGACCGCCATCTGCAGGAGCAGAGGGGAAAGAAAGCGGTCGTTGACCATTTCCAGCTGGTAGCTGTCCAGGCGGCGGCCCGCGCGCGAAACGGAGATCGAAACCGGAGCCATGGCCGCGGCGTGACCAAACTCGCCGGCGATGGCGGTGTTGCGGTCCTGCAAAATGGCGCCCATCATTTCTTTCGGGGCGGAGATTTTGAACGACGAGGACATCACCGGTAGCAGTGCCAGAACCTCGGCTCGCGCGAAAGGCAAGGCGGTCGAGCCGATAGCCAGGAAGCGGTGTCCGAACGCGTAGATGCGGCTGCCGTCGATGTAAGTGATGGTGCCATCGGCACCGATGCTCATATCGCCGGTCATCAGCTCGACGCTGATCATGGAACCGGGTTTGAGCGTGGAGGGATCGCCCATATGGGGATCGGCATGACCGCCGGCGGCGAGGCCTTGCGCCGGCTCCAGGCCCAGGGCGCGAAGCTGCGGCGCAAAATAATCGAGCGTCTCGCGTGTAAATCCAGCGAACGATATCGGCGTGGCAATGTCCAGCAGCTTGGTATCGCCGGCGGAAAGTTCCTGGCGGCGCGGCAGGATGCGCGTAAGATCCTTGCCGGCCAGGAGCGAAGCCAGCGAAAACTCGTTGCGTGCCCCGTTATGATCACCGATATGATCACGCTGGTGCGCCACCTGGCTGGGCGGCGATTCGCGGCCGGCCTCGGTGACCCGGACCATTTCCTCAATGGGGCGAATGCCGGCGATGGGCTCTTTCGCGAAGGGGAAAGCCAGCGCCACGGCTCCGGCCAGCCTGCCGTCGATATAGACAGGGCTGCCGCTCATGCCTTGTAGCACACCGGTCTTTTCCAGCGGCCCGCCGGATAACCGGGCCAGGATCAGGGACTGCTTGGGTCCGATATTTTCAAGCACACCGAGAACCTCCACCTGGAACTCCTCAATGCGGTTGCCCGAGAAGACGGTCTTGCCGATGCCTCGCAGGCCGGGCGTGACGTCTTTTAAGGGAAAGAAAGCGGTCTGAGCGTGCAAGACGGCAGTCAGAGCGAAAACCGCTGGGACAACAAATCGCCGCACAGATCCTATTCTAGCGTGGATGGAAACCACTCTTATAACTTACGATAATGGTGACGCTTGGCTGCGGCGCCGGGTTTCCGCCCTTAGTTTAGCAGCCCGTGGGCAAAAGTCACTCCCTGACGGTCGTGGCTCCGTAACGCACTGAATCTATTGAGCCGCGCTCGTCAGTAAGCGGTGTTTTGCCACTTCTGCCACGGGTTGCTAGCTCTTATCTGTGTGAATCTGTGCCCATGCGGGGTTTACTTCTTCTTTTTCTCGACATCGATTTCCGGAATATTGAAGTGGCCGCCCAGCTCACTCAGGCTGTCCAGGTCGATGGGACCCACGATGTTTACCAGGGTCAGTTCCTTGGGTTCGGCGGCGATGATGGCCAGGCCGCCTATGCCCTTGGCTTCAGACTTGATATATACGTCTACGTCTTCGCCCTCCTCTTTGCTGTGTACGCCCACGATGCGCTGCCAATCCGGAGAGTGCAACTGCGCGCGGAAGGCCTCCACGTCGGCCGGAGAATATTCGCCTGGGTTCTTGAACTCGAAGGTCTTGACGTAGATGCCTTTCAGACCTTCCACCAGTTTCCTGGCCTTGGCCTGGTCCGGGTCGTCGTTGGAAAGGAATTTGGCCGCGAGCCGCAGCAGCGAGCCATCCAGGTTAACGTCGACGGAATCCGAGGCGCGCTCAGCCAGCTTGTCGTAATTCCACTTCACCTGCTGACCGGCGGCCAGGCCGGCGAACATCGCGAACGCAAGCAGGAAGCCGGCGGTCTTCATGAGTTATTCCTATGAGCGGCATTGAGCATTTGAACCTTCTTCTGCGCCTTGTTCAGCTTGCCGCCGGCGATGCGGAGGGCCAGCAGCACCTGGGACCTGGCATGCTCGCCCCGATACTGCCGGTACTCGATGGCGCCCGCCGCCAGCAGAACGGAGGCGGCCATCGCGGCGACCCAGCGCACCCAGGGTCGCGGCGCCCGGCGCGCCGGCACGCTACCGACGCGCGCCAGCACCCGCTCCGTGAATTCCGGCGAGGGCTCCTTCCGCCGCAACGCCGTCCTCAATTCGTCTTCCAGATTCATAAACCAACCTCTCCCCGGCGGCGAGACAGCTTGCCGCGCAACAGCGTGAGCGCGCGCTGCAACTGACTCTTCACTGTGCCGATCGGAATGCCCAGAATGGCGGCGATTTCCGTCGGATCCAGATCCTCCTGGTAACGCAATACCACTACCATGCGAGCCTTGGCGGGCAGCGCGGCTACCAGTTTACGCAGCGCCGCCCCCATCATAGGGTCTCCCGGCGGCGTCACCGCTACGGGCTCAGGCGCGTCTTCCAGGCTCACCATGGGGCGGCGCTGGCGGCTGCGCGCCACGTCCAGCGCGCGATGCGTGGTGACTTTGCGCAGCCAGAATAAGATGTGCTCGGGCGATTCCAGCGTCC
>Ga0302324_100009273_pt1 | contig 20622 bp, 12 predicted proteins | sample Palsa_T0_1_FD_201949 | JGI IMG/M metagenome (GOLD analysis project Ga0302324, IMG submission 201949) | Peat permafrost microbial communities from Stordalen Mire near Abisko, Sweden - Palsa_T0_1 | ecosystem: Environmental > Terrestrial > Soil > Palsa > Peat permafrost | place: Sweden: Abisko...
CTCCCTCCAGCCACATCGGCCAGGGGGTCCAGTTCATGGAACAGGCTGAAGCGCAGATCGCATTCGGCGATGGTGACGGAAAGCCGTCCGGCCTCGTCGGGCCCGTTCGTCACGATCGTTTCTATCTTCTCCCCATCGAGCCGTATCTCCGCGCGCGCCGGATCGTCGACATAGAACGTCAGTCCGTAAAGCTGGGCCTTGGATCGAGGCATGGTTTTTCCCAGCACCGGGTCGAACCACGAACGCAGCCAGACCGTGTCGGGGTCCGGGCGCTCGAGACGCGGCTCGATGGCCCGCAGCATCAGCGCGTAGTCGTAGATGACGGTCCCGCGGGTGAACCAGGTCCGGGCCCCGCCCTTGACCGTCCCCGATATGTTGAAGGCGCTGTCCTGCAGCCGGTGCAACGGCTCGGCGTCGAAGTAGGGGGAGGGGACCTGCTCGCCCGCGAACCTGTTCACCAGGCCGCCAAGGTGGGTGTAGAACGGCCAGAACAGTCCAGGTGTCTCTTCCGCGCGGTCCAGCACGCCTCCCAGACGGCGGCAGAAGGTCTCGTGCCGCGTCAGCTTCTCGGGCGCCGCCCCTGGCGGCGGCACATCGGCGGGAAGCACGCGCCTCGCCCAATAGACACCGCCTCCCGAGCGGGTCGGCGACGGCGTCACCAGACGGAACGGCGTGAAGCCCAGGGGACCCAGCGACGCCTGCGGGACGATGAAACGCGTTTCCAGGTCCCTGGAAAGACCCGGAAAGACCCGGCAGATGGAATTGGGATGATCGGCGTCGGTGGTGAAGACTAGGTCGCCTTCGTCGTCGAAGAGCGCCCCGTGATAGGCCTCGACCGGACCGCGATACGTGGCGACGTGCGCCTTCAACAGCGCTTCGTCCTCTTCCATCCTGCCCGGATTCCGGAAGTGATAGGCCGCGTGTTCGGTGACCAGGGCCGCCTCGACATTGTAGGCGTCCTGGAGGAGCCTCAGGCGCTCGAGAACCAGATCTCCATAGGCGTTGATCAGCAGCAGGCGCTCCACCGCGCCCCGCTCGCCGCCGTCGCCGAGCTCGACGACCACTCTTCGCACCTTGTTCAGCCTGGGGGCCCGGCGCTCGTCGTCGACGGCGCGGCGCAGCAGGAAGAGGCTATGACGCCTGCCGTCCGCGGGGCCGTCATGGGGCGCGGCCGTGAAATCCTCGGTGACGGCGCCATCCTGCTCGATCACGGTGACGCCGCGGACCATCAGGGGCTCGCCGCGCCTTCCCACCACGACGACGCCCATCACCGCCAGGTCATCGCAACTCCACCGGCCTTCGGCCTGGAACGCCGCCGGCTCGAAGGCGACGGTGTCCTCGCCCGCCGGCTGTAGATGATCGGCGATCGAGACCCGTGGGCCACGCCCGTAGAAGGCGTGGAAGTGATCGACATTTCCCTTGTGATACTCGGCGACACTCTCCGCGAACGTCCGGGTGTCGATGAAGACTTCCGGGGCCTCCTCGCTGCCGAACGTCAGGTTGCGTGAGAAAAACCCAAAGCCGTTTCCGCGGCCGGTATCGACGCTGTATTGCCATTGCAGCCAGGTCGAATCGCCAAAATCCAGGCCCAGCCGATCTACCAGCCAGCCGACATACTGATCGTATCGGACGCGCTTGGAGCTATCGACGTCGCTGACGACTGCGACGGCGGAGGCGAAGCCGAAGGGGAGAAGCCGAACGCCCTTGGCCGCCAGCGCCGCGCGCGACCCTTCCTCCTCGGTGTTGTTGAGCATGGCCATCCGCGAGAAGAGCGCTGGCGGCAGCGGGGCCAGGCTGTCGACATCTTCGTCATTCATCGCTGAAGCCTCGTTTAGGGGTCGTGTCTGCGGTTCGGGGATGATGGCGTGGGACCGAACACCCGCCATCTGGACGCTTCTGACGGAGGTCCTTAATCATCGGCCGCTGGGAGAGCCACCGATTCAACGCACGCCCAGTCGTGAAGAGCGAAGCCGTCCTGCGGGTCGCGATCGAGAGGCTGAAGGGAGCGAACCGCGGTCCTGGCGCTGGTGTCACGGCCGATCCCCAGCCCGGTCGGGTGCGAGGCCGCAAGCAGGCGCGCCCCCGGCGCTCGCGGCGCCCGCTCCAGAGTGAGGTCGAACCCGCGGCTCTGTCCGTCGGAACGGTCGAATCCGGTGATGGCGGGGGTGTCTTCACCCTCCGCGCACGCGATCGCATAGCCCTTGGCGATCCCAAGCGCCGTGACGTTCACCAGCCTGTCGTCCGTCTCGACGGCGATCTCGCGGCCGTATTCGACTCTCAGGCGGCGCGGACCCACCCATGCCACCTCCTTGATGCGCAACGCTTCGCGGCCGCTCCCAAAGATGTCCTCGAACACGTAGCGGCCGAACTGCAGGCCAATGCGGCGAAGGCTGCGGTTGCCGGCGTGAACCGGATCGCCTTCGCCGCGCTCGATCCAATAGACCGGCCCGACGCAGCGGCAGAGCGGATCGAACTCGGTGATGCGCAGTTGCCACCAGGCGACATCGCCGATCCAGTGGCGCCCTTCGGGGGGCGTGGCGGGCTTGAATCGCCTGTTGAGGCCGGTGGTCTGATAGATGTGGAGCAGCACTGCCTCCGACTGGCCGGTCAGGCCCCGGATGTCGGCCTCCGCCTGCCGGCGCACCTCGCTCCAGCCCTCGGCGAACCCGCGCCCCGGCTGGCCCAGCTGGGCATCGGTCTCGCCGTGGGCGGCGACGATCGACACCACGATCAGCCGCTTGCCCTGGGGGCGCACGAGGTCCACCACGTAGCCAACCTGGGTGAGCATCCATTGATAGACGAAGGATCCGGGTGTCAGCCCGTCATTGGGGATCAGGCCGCCTTTCAGGGTCGATCCGCCACGCGCCGAGGTGATCGTGATCAGGGGCCGAGCGCGCCCGGTCATGGCCAGAAGGCCGCGTTCGATGGCGTCCGCGCATCCAGAAAGCGGGCGCTCCCGGCGCGAGCCAAACCGCTCGTGCAGATCGACCAGGCGCGGGGTGTAGCCGGGCGTCGGCCGTGGGCGGGTATCCAGTTCCAGGGCCAAGCCGGGATGCTCGGGCTCGGGCGTGCACACCGGGTCGGCCGGCGCCTTGCTGCCGCCCTGAATCCATGACTGGCCAAGGCCGATGACGGCCACGATGACGTCGTCGGCGAACGGGTCGCCGGCCCAACGATAGGGCGCCTGGATCAAAGGCTCGTCCATGCAACTGGCGCGCCGCCGGGTCGCCGGGCGAGACCCACGGGGGCTAAAAAAGACTGCTGTCGTCGGATCCGTCCGGCTCCCGCTCGGCCTCCGGTCGCAGCTCTTCCTCGCTGGCCTCGCCTGGTCTGGAGCTTTGCAGGAGCATGAATCCCTCCCCGTCGTCGACCCGCACCTCCGAGGACCGGCCAAAGCCGGTGCTGCGCTTGGCTTCCTCCACCGCCATCGCCACCGCGGCTTCCCGCTCGGGAAAGCTCGCCAGATCGGTGCCGTTGAACGAGACGACCCAGGGGCGTTTTCCGAAGAGACGGAACGCGCGCTTGACGAAATAGGTGCTTCCTAGAAAGCTCATCGGCCGATCCCTTCCGACCCCTCGTTCATGATCGCGGCGTAGAGCGCTTCGCCGACGATCGGCTGAAAGGCGGGCGCGTAATGGAAGCTGTCGGCGCCCTCGCCCTCCAGGGCGGCCGCCTTGCCGGCCTTGGCCACGAGCGGCGTGGGGTCGTAGAATTCGAACCCCTTCGCCTTCGCATAGCCTTTCAGGATGTCACGCAACACGACGCGCTTGGCGATCTGCTCGTCGGGCCTGTCCGATATGTTGAAGTGAGGCACGAAAATCCAGCGCCTGGACGAATCGAAGACCACGCGGTCGAGCGCCTCGCCGAACGCCTCGGGCGACAGCGGCGTCGTCACCGTCGCGGCGAGGATCTCCTCGGTCGAGACCGTGATCGGCTTTCCCTTCTCCATCAAAGCGTCGCGCGCGCCCTGGATAAGCTCGGGCGATACCGGTCGTCCGGAGAGCGCGCGGTACCAGTTCAGCAGCCCCATGCCGGCGCCCCGCACGAACATCTGCGAAAAATAGTCCTGATTGAAGCAGTAATAGCCGCAGCGCAGCACATCCACGCTCGACATCTCGACCATGAAGGTCATGCAGGATTCGACCAGTTCGGGCAGGCGATCCAGGAGGATCGGGATCTTTTCCTGGCGCAGGATATACGGTCCGAACGGATCGGGGATCTCGAGCCGGCCGCGACAGAAGGCGATGTGCTGCTCCGTCTCCGGCGGCGTGTGGGTGAAGGTGTTGTAGGCCGACCACAGGAATGCGCCCCGCCCGTCGCGCGCCGCGGCCTTCAGCGGGTCGTGCACGCGGCAGCTCCCGACCACGCCCACGCGCTCGGTCTTTCCGTTCGGCCGGGCGAAATCGATGATCAGCATTCGCTGGCGGCTCCAGGCTCGCGTCCCCATCGGGCGACGAACTCGCGCGGCGGCGTGTCGACTTCGAGGCCCCATGACGGCGCAGGTGGCGATAACGCCTCCGTCGCGAACCGACAACCTCCATCGTCCGGGCGGGGTCGGCGTCGGCCTCTCTGGTCGCTCTCGACACGGTTGGCGCAGGGGCGAGCGGCCCGCGCCCCGGCGGCAAGGCCGCAGGCTGGCATTCCCCGGGCCTCGGGCGTAGGAAACGCTCGCCTTGGCCGACCATTCCGAAGTTCTGGCGAAGACCGCCGCGACGGGTCCGACGACGAGCCGGACGACCGACGAGATTCTCGCCGAGCTCGCGCCGGCCCCGCCCGAGGCGGGGGGCTATGAGCGGTTCGTGTTCCAATGGGACCGGCCGTTCTTCGTCGAGCGCATCGAAATGGCGGGGTTGACCGGCGGCCGCCTCGCCCTGGACGCGGGTTGCGGCCTGGGACAGTTCAGCTACGGCCTGGCGCAGTTCAACGACCAGGTGATCGCGGTCGATCGCGCCGCCTGGATGTGCGAGGCGGCTCGCGACCTGGCGACGAAATGGAAGACACCCAACGTCGTCGTGGAGCGGTGCGTCCTGGCGGCCCTCCCTTACGAGACGGGCGCCTTCGACTTCATCTGGTGCTCGGGCGCCTTGATGGCGGTGGATCGCGATATCGTCATGCACCAGTTCCACCGCCTCCTTCGGCCCGGCGGCCGGCTCTACGTCATGACCAACAGCTGGGGGCAATGGCTCTACAAGGCCGCGTCCGCGCACGCCGAACACAACGGTCACGTCGTCGATGTCTCCCTGAAGGCCCTGGCCACGGCCCCGGATGCCGCCGGTCCGCCCAATTGCCTCGATCTGGACCGTGTCGCGGAATTCTGCGAGGCGCGCGGTTTTGCCGTGATTGCCGCCGGCGTCGAAGGCAGTGTCGACCTGACCGGCCAGGGTCGCGTCCGCCCGATGTTCCCAAGCCGCGTCCTGGTGCGCGGAGGCGACAAGGACATCGAGCTCGACGGCAACATCGAGTTCGTCGCCGAGCGTCGCGCGGGGGCGCCGCGGACAACGCCCTACCGCGCCCGCGACGCGGAAGCCTACAACGTCCTTGCCGTCGGCACTTGTCTCGTCCAGCTGCTCTTTCGCGGCGGCGCGACCGATCCGCCGGTCGTCGACGGCTTGCGGGGCATTCCGTCGCGAGACCCTTCGGTGCTCACCATCGCCGAAGCGATCCAGGCATTGAGAATGCTGCGCGGGGAAATAGCCATTCCCCGATCCCTGCGGACCTGGTGCGGATTGGATCCGGAGGTCGAGGGCTCCCGCTGGACCAGGCGGGCGCTCGGCTCGCTCGATTTCGTCTTTCTCGAGCCCAACACTTCGATCATGCTCGCATACCAAGGCTACTATCTGAACAGGTTCGATTTCTATCATGAGATGCTGCGACCTCTGGAAGCGCTAGGCCCTGAAGCCCTGAGCGCCGTCCGGGCCTGGCACAACCAGGGAATTCTGCAGGCTAACGAGGAGGTCAGGGCGAGCGCCGCCGCGCACCTCGCCTCGCTCGTCCAGGGCGATGACGAGATCGCCCATCTGACGCGGGCGGTCCTCCTCGAATCTCGACCCTCGCGCGCCGATCAGCAGATGATTGTCGAGCAGATGCGCGAGTTTGCCTCGCTGGTCATGGCCCCGGTCGGGGTGGTCACCTACGTCCATCAATACATGCCCGATGGGCGCATGACGGAATGGACCCCGGGGTTCGTCGACAGCATAGTCGCCGCCGCGAGCGACCTGGGGCTGCCGGTTTTCGAGCCGAGCAAGCTTGTCCAGCAGCACGGGGTATCCGTGGCGATGAAGCCGGACCGACTGCACTACGCTCCAGGTTTCGAGCCGATCATCGCCGAAGCGCTGGTCGACTTCATGGTCCGGTCGATCTCTCGTTGAAACAGGGCCCGTTCGCCGCGGCGGACCCGGCGGGCGCAACATCGGCACGACCCCGGCAGGCGCGCTGATGCCCGAGCCGGTCAGAATTCTGGGGTTTGGTCGCGGGGCGCTGACATTCGCCCTTGGTCCCGTCCAGCGCGATGGAAGGCGGCTCGCGTTCACCAAGTATCGGGCGCTTCCGGTATGCATGACGGTCGGTCAGATGTTGCAGCTGATCGACATCCTGCGCGGACGCGTGGTGGTCGGCGAGGCGGTGCGCGAGCTCTGCGCCATTCACCCGGCGTTCCGCGCCGACGCCATCGCGCCGAGCTTCCGCGACGCCGATCTTGCCCTGGTCGAACCCACCTCGCCGGTCGATATCACTTACCGCGGGTGTGTTCTGGACTGGCCGGCCATTCAGCAGCGCCTTCTCGCTCCGGATCTGGCGTTGGGACCGCCCGCCAAACTGGTCGCGAACCGATGGCTGCGGGGTCTCCTAGCGATGCGGGAAGATATCCGCTCGCAGGCCGCTGGAGAGCTCCTCGGCCTTATTCCTCGGGATCTGGAAGGCGGACGCCTCGTCGGGACGATCGTCGAGGAGGCCCGGTCGCGCAGGTGCGATCTGGTCGGCGGCCTTCGCCGGATGTCGGAGGAACTCGCAACGCCCCTCGCCCTGGTCGCCGCCCCGCCCGCCTATTTGCCGGACGGGCGCCTCTCGCCATCGCAGGATGCCTTCCAGGCCGAAGTCCGCGACGCCGCCATCGCGCTGGGCCTGCCGATTTTCGAGCCCGCCGAGTTCATCGCCGACTTTCCCGGAGGGCCGTTGGCGGCCTTCGAGCCCGGCCTTCGTCGCTATACGCCGGTCGCCGCCGAGCTCCTGCTCGATCGGTTCATCGGCTTCTGCGAACAGGCGGTGGACGCCGCCGACCACGCGAAGGCGCCGCTGGAACTGCCGCCCGCCGGTTACACCCCCGAACATACCCTTGGCCGGACCGAAGCGGCGGCGATAGGCGCCGAACTGGATCGCAAGGGCGTCCGCCTTCTGCCCTTCCCATTTTCCAGCGGCATGGCGATCGTCAGCGACATCGACTCTTCCGACACGGTGCGTTTCGCCGGATACGTGAGCGAGCTGGTCGGTCGCCTCGGCCTCGACTTCGGCGATTCCATCTGGTTGCACTGGCACTATCTGGGCGGAGGAGATCCGGGCGGAGGCAAACCGCTCGGCTTCTTCTCCCGGCGCCTGAGGCGTTTCGCCCGATACCTTGGCAAGCTGGTTGGCGGCCTCGACTTCGGCGACTCCATCCGCTCGCAACGGCTCGATCCGAACGGGCGAGGCGACGGGCTCGGCCTGTTCTCCCGCCACATGAGCGCCGGCGTCGAAGAGGCGCCGGGGGTCTACCAATCGACCCACACCTTCATCGAAGCGGTCGCCAAGTATCACCAGGGCGACATCGACCACTTTCACGCCTTCCACAGACCCGGTCCGCGCGTGGCGATTGTCGACAAGCCGCGCCCACTGAAGGGTGGCCGCCTCGTCTTCGAACCGCAGTCGTTCCAGGACGCGGGTCGTTGGGCGTGCGAGGACTTCTGCGTTTTCACCGTATGCGTCGTTGGCAAGGCGGGTGGCGCGCTCGACGTTCGCGGCGTCTGCGTCATCCGCCAGGACGGCTCGGTGACCGACGACTACGTGCCCGCGCCTTTGGAAGTTCCCGCCGGCGGTCGCTCCTGGCGTCTCTTCAGGCTGGCGCGTTCGCCCTTCGACGAACGAACGGTCCCGCAACTCGACCAGGTGAAGGTAGTCGTCGTCGAGCTGGGCCCCAAGAGCGGTCCCGGCGAAGTCGAGCGGCTGCTGATCGCGAGCAGCTCCGGCGACCTGGTGCTCGATCGCCTGCGGTTCCTGCGGGAGGTCTGCAACGTCGAATTGAGCCTGGTCACCGAGCATTCCGCCGTCCACTTTCGCAAACCGTTCACCGCCGAGGCCCATGATCGTTTCCTGGCTGATCACGTCAGGCGCCATCGAGGGCCGATCGAAGCCTACACCGGCGCCCTTCGCGACGATTGCGGGGCGCTTGTCTTCGCCACCGACGCCGACCATCCGCATTCGCTCTGTCGGGTCTTTCCGGCCCTGTCGCGGGAACTGGAGGTCCGCTTCATCGTTCCCGAGGCCGCCGACGGGCCGAGGGGCTTTGGGGTCCTGAACCTCGTTTCACCCACGGCCACGCGCTCGGGCGGAGGCGTTTACTGGGCCCGCCGCGTAGAGCCGCTTCCCGAGAACACGGCCCCGGAAGACGCCCGCGCCGTTCACTCGGGCCACTCCAGCTTCCCCGGCCGGCTGCTGAACGCCCTGGCGGCGGCCGAGCGCGAGCCGGGGCTGCTGTGGCCGATCTACACCCACCTTGGCGGCCTCGACACGCCCGTCGTCCCCGAGCCCTATCTCGATCCGCAAAGGATGCAGGCGCTCCAGGACCACGTGTTCGGCATTTCGGGCGACGTCGCGCCCGGCGGACGTATGTGGCTCGCCCGCGCCACCGTGCTCTATGACTACGCCTTGATGATGCGCAGCCTCTCCGCGCACGTCACGCGACCTGATCCCGACACCGTCCTTGTCACCTCCTGGCGCGACGAGGCGCTGGGCAAGACGCTGCCGCGTTCCCCGGGACAGCTCTATGGCCTGACCTTCTATGTCGACGACACCGCCAAGGCCCAGGTGCGGCTGGACGGCGAGCGCCTCGAGACCCTCTACCGCAATCGGCCCGACGAGACCGGGAGGCCGTCGGTGACCATCGCCGAGGCCGATATCCGCCATGTGCTCTTCTCGAAGCTGGATCCTTTGGCCAATCGTCCTGACGAGAGCATCGCCGTCGACGGCGAGTGGACCTGGCGCGAGGCGAGCGACGGCGACCCCGCCTTTGGCAATTTGCACGTGGCCGGCGACGCCGCCCAGGCCGCTAGCCTGACAATTCCGCTTCACGGCTGGGCCGCCGCCGGCGCGCAGGCGGTCAGTTTCGCCGTGCGGCGCCGCCAGGGCGCGCGCTTCGGCCTTCTGTTCGAGACCCTTTCCGGCGGCCGCTTCCTCTTTGGCGACAGGGCGCTTCTGGGCGCCGCCGCGGAGGGTCTCACCGCCTCCTACGCCCTCGATCCGGGTTCGCCGGAAGGGGAGGGGTGGGAGCGTCTCGCCGTTCCCTTTCACGACCTCGGCTGGAACCAAACCGCCAGGCCCGGCGGCCCGATTCCCAGCCACCCGCTCGCGGCCATGACCATCCTCTGCGCCGGCGGCGCCGGGACTTCGGTGGACCTCGCCGACGTCGTCTTTCTTCGCCCGCGCACCTTTGCCGGCCGTCGGGGCGAGGAGCGTCGCTTCTGCCTGGGAGGCCGCGTCCGGGACTTCCGCGCCGACGATATCGTCCACGCCGTCCCGCGCGATCCGATCTTCGGGGCCGCCCGCCAGACGGGCGTCGACCAGCGCGGTTCCTTCTTCTTCGATCGAATGGCGGCCGGAATCTACCAGGTCTGGTCGAGGCGGGGCGAGGAGGTTTTCCACGACCGCCGCGGCGCCCTCGTCGAGATCGCCGCTGACACCATGACCCTCAGCCTCGGGCCGCCGGTCTGAACTCGCCCGCCGCATCCCCAGCGCCGGCGCCGACGGCGATCGAGGGCTGTCTTACCGTTCTGTTGTCGGCGGCCTCTGGAGGTAGGCCCAGCCGTGACCGGCGCGCCCTCCCTGCGACATCTGGCGATCGGTGAGCGCCAGGGCGGCGAAGCCCTCGCGCGCCATCCGTTTCTGCAAGGATTCGAGGCTGAGCGCGGTCGCACCGAAATACCGCAGCATGAACGCTTCCTGCTCCTCGCGTCCGTTTGGCGGATTGGGCCCCTCGTAAGCGGCGGCCAGATCGTAGATCGTGTAGAGGATGGCGCCGCCGCGCTTCGACAGCAGCCTCGAAAGGCGCGGCAACAGAGCCTCGTAGCCCAGCTCGATTGCGCCCGTCTGGGGGTCGATAACGAGGAGGTCGAACCTGTTCCGCGACTGGAAATCATTCGCATCCATGTGGTGGACATGGACACGGCCCTGGGATCGGGGATCGGCGTGGAAGCTCGCCGTCGCCAGTTCCGCCCTCTCGGTGTCCATCTCGACGATGTCGATGCGCGCCTCCGGAAAGACGTCCAGCAGATGCGTGGTCGTATGAGGTCCGCCGATCGTGCCGACTTCGAGGATCCGCTCCGGCGGCCTCAGGCGCTTCAGGATCGTCCGAAAGCCCGAACCGCGGTCATCGTCGACGGTTGGGGCAAGCCCCGGGATCGAATGACGCTCGATATACTTCGCGAGCATCGGAGCCGCCGTGGCGGCCGCCTCCGGAGACTTCATGGGCCGTCCGCTAAGGTTGGGTCGAGCCGCCATGGCGGCGGCATCGCTGGGCTGGGCGCCCCGGTTCTCGCATTCGACGGGTTTCGAGGGAAGAGCCTGGAGTAGTTCGACGAGTCGCCGAAGGCCGGCGGCCCTTGCAAAAGCCTGCTCGACGCCTGACGAAGGCAGTTCCACGTACCTTGACCGATTGATGCTGACGGGTCGGACGGCGCTGGTGACCGGCGGCGCCAGCGGCATCGGCCTGGCGATCTGCGAGGCGCTGGGCGAGGCGGGCGCGTCGGTGGTGATTGGCGATATCGACCCGGATGCAATCGAGACCGCGCTCGCCGCTCTGGCGCAACGGGGAATCGGCGCCACGGGCAAGCAAATGGACGTCGCCGACTCGGCGCGGGTGACGCAGGTCACCGATGAAATCGTGACCGAGGCGGGGCGCATCGACATCCTGATCAACAACGCCGGGATCGCGCGCAGCCAGACCGCGGCCGAGGATGTCACCGACGAGCATTGGCTGAATGTCCTGGACGTGAACCTCAACGGGGCCTTCTGGTGCGCGCGCGCCGTCGGGCGGCGGATGCTCACCCAGGGCCGGGGAAGCATCGTCAACGTCGGCTCGATGTCGGGCATCATCGTCAATCGGCCGCAGCCGCAGAGCTACTACAACGCCTCCAAGGCGGCGCTCCACCAGCTGACCAGGTCGCTGGCGGTCGAGTGGGCCGGACGGGGCGTGCGGGTGAACGCGGTGGCGCCGACCTACATCGATACGCCCATCAACGCCTTCGCCGATCGCCAGGGCGAGATGTACCGGCGGTGGATCGACGGAACGCCGATCGGCCGGCTTGGAAAGGCCGACGAGGTCGCGGCCGTCGTCGCCTTTCTCGCCTCTGACGCGGCAAGCCTGATGACCGGCGCCGTGGTCGTGGCGGACGGCGGCTACAGCTGTTGGTGATGGATTCTACCGCTTTGACCGGCCCGGATGGGACGCAGGCGGACCGATTGCCCGTCACGACGGCAGGTGGCGTCGCAGGCGCCTCATGAAGGCGGCGGTCGTCACGCGTTACGGTTCGCCGGACGTCATCGAGATCCGCGAGTCGCCCAAGCCGTCGCTGGCCGCGGACGAGGTCTTGATCAAGGTCCACGCGGCCGCAGTGGGCCGGACCGACTGCGGCGAACTCCGAGCCCACCGGTTCTTCATCCGGCTCTTCACTGGGCTGCGCCGGCCCAGACGAACGATCTTCGGTATCGATTTCGCCGGGGAGGTCGAGGCCGTTGGGGCCGCAATCGTCTCCCTCGAGCCGGGCGACCGGGCTTTCGGCATGTGCCCATCCAGGAGCAACGGCGCCCAGACGGAATATGTCAGCGTCCCCGAGAGGGCGGTCGCAAAAATGCCGACGGGGGCGCGATTTGCCGAGGCCGTGGTCTGCGAGGGCGCCTTCTATGCAAATGGCGTCCTCGACAAGATCGGACTCAAGCCCGGCCGCGAGATTCTGATCTATGGCGCCTCGGGGGCCATCGGCACGGCGATGGTGCAGCTGGCGAGGGCCTCCGGCGCGGTGGTGACGGCGGTCGTCGCGACCGCCCATCTCGAGCTCGTCAAATCCCTCGGTGCGGACCGCGCCATCGACTACACGGCCGAGGATTTCACCCGCCTCGGCGAGTCCTTCGACTTTATCGTCGATGCGGTTGGAAAGACTTCATTTTTCCGCTGCCGCAGGCTGCTCAAACCCGGCGGGGTCTTCGCCGCTACGGATCTGGGACCGTGGGGGCAGAACGTGGCGCTGGCGATATGGTCATTGATCACGCGCAGCCGCCGGGTCGTCATTGCCACGCCGGGGCGAATAGGCGGATTTCCCTCGCTCCTGAAGGACCTGATGGAGGCTGGGAAATTTCGCGCGGTCGTCGATCGGAAATATCCCCTCGCGGCGATCGCGGACGCCTACCGCTATGTCGAGACGGGGCAAAAAGTCGGGATCGTCGTGATCGATGTCGCGGGAACCGACGAAGGCGCGCCTAGAGCTCGATGGGTTCAGGTTCACCAACCTGAACCCTGAATCTAGGCCTTTCGCGCCACGGCGAGGCTCATCTTGCGCGGATGCGGATAGTCCCAGAGGCGCTCGACGGCGAGGCCGCCGCGCGCGCCGGCGCCGCCCAGGGTCTCGAACGGGTAGCGGTGATTGATATGGCCGCGCACCTCGGGCGCCTCGCCCTCGACGAAGGTGAAGAAGAACCGGCCCCCGGTCGCCATGACTCTCCCGACGCTCTCGAAGCATTCCTCGATGTAGGGGAGCGGCAGGTGGTTCAGCACCGACTGGGCCCAGACGAAGTCGAAAGCCGCATCGTCGAACTGGCGGAAGTCCAGATGCCCGTCGGCGTTGCGCACCAGGTTCGGGCGCCGATCGCTCAGTCCCTCCTCCTCGATCAGCGCTGCGGCGTAGGCGAGGGCGGCCGCCGACATCTCGAGGCCGGTGTAGCCGCCCGGGTCGAGATAGGCGATGAAGCGCCGGCCCGCCCGCAAGGTGCCGCACCCGACATCGAGCAGCCTGTGATGCGGCGCCAGCCCGTGGGCGACCAGGTAGTCGAGTTGCAGCGCGCCAAGCTCCTCCCAGAGCCCTCCGACCGCCATCTGCGGATCAGCCTCGACCCACAGGTCGGTGTGGGCCTGATAGGCTGAGATGTAGTCGCGGTCGCGGTAGAGCGGCGCGACCTCCTCCTCGGGCAGCATGCCGGCGTGGAGCGGTCTGCGCGGCGGGACCGCCATCGAGCGCCTCCCTACCGGCGCGGCCGCTGCGGACCGGCGGGCGCCACGAACGCGGGCGTGATCCTCGCGCCGAGCCTCGTCAACGCGCCGCGCCCAGGCTCTGGACATACCGCGTCAGGTTCTCCTTGCGGCTGATCTTGCCGCTCGTGGTCTTGACCAGCCGCCCTTCGTCGAGCAGCTCCACGGCCCTGGGGGCGACGTTGAACACCGAATGGACCGCGATCATCACCTCGCGGCGGACGTCCTCGTCGGTCCGCGTCGAGCCCCTGGCCCGCTCGGCCATGACCACCAGGCTCTCGCTGCCGACGCGCGGGTCGAACCAGGCCACGGCCACGGCGCGGCCGGGCTTGACGCCCACCACCGTGTTCACCTGCGCCTCGACCTCGTGGGCGTAGAGGTTGCGGCCATTGATGATGATGAGGTCGTCCATCCGGCCCAGCACATAGAGCCGCCCGTCGCGAACGAATCCGAGATCGCGCGAGAAATAGAGGCCATCCCTAAGCCGCTCGCCGGTGCGCACCGGATCCTTGTTGTAGCCGGAAAGGAGGAACCGCCCGGCGATCGCGACTTCCCCGACCGTCCCTTCGGCCAGCACCGCCCCTCCTTCGTCGTGGATCGAGACGCTCAGCCCTTCGATGACCGAACCGGTCTCCAGGAGTTCGACGCCTTGGCCCGGTTCGACGAGGCGCGTCACGGATCCGCGGTCCAGGCTCGCCGAGTCGACGCTGAGGCGGCGGGGAGGGACGTCCGGCGCCGTCTGGGTCACCGCGAACACCGTCTCGGCCATGGCGTAGCAGCACTGCAGTTGCCCCGGCCTCGCCCCCGCCGGCGCGAAGGCTTCGGCGAACCGGTCGAAAGTCGCCGCCTTGCACGGCTCGGAGCAGTTGATGAACGCCCGCATCCCGGAGAGATCGAAGGCGGCGGCGCGGCGTCCGACCGTGGCGGCCAGGTGCTCGAAGGCGAAGTTCGGCAGCCAGGTGAGCGTGCCCCTTCGCGCCGCGATGTGCTTGAAGAGGGTGTCGGGGCGGCCGATCCAGTGGAACGGGTCCAGGTGGGTCACCGGGGTCGCGAAATGGGCCGGCAGGATCAGGCAAGCGATCAGACCCATGTCGTGGTAGAGCGGCAGCCAGGAGACGATGACGTCGGTTGGCTCGAGCGCGATCGCGGCGGCGTAGCTCTCGACCTGGCCGGCGATGGCCGAGAAGCTGAGCGCCACCCCCTTCTTCAGCCCCGTCGTTCCCGAGCTGTGCTGCAAGAGGGCGATGGCCTCCTCGCCCATCGCCCGCGGGATCAGCGGCGCGGGGCCGACCGCCTCGATCAGGATCGGCCGGATCGCGCCAAGCTCCAGGCCGGCGGCGCGCATTTCGGCGAGGGTCGCCTTGTCGGTGACGATCGCCGCCGGCGCGATCTGCGCTAGCAGATCCTGGTGCGAGCGCCAGTAGAGCTCGGGATCCTGGCGGGGCGAACTGCACGGCATGAAGGCCGGGGTGACGCCGGTCAGCATGGCCCCGAAGAAGGCGCCGTAGAGCTGGGGGACATGGCGCAGGAAGATCAGCACCTGGTCGCCGGCCGCGACGCCGGCGTCGGCGTAGGCGGCCGCGAAGCCGCCGCAGTCCGCCTCCAGCTCGCGCCAGAGGATCGCCCGCTCGCCGCCGTCGCCGACCTGCCGGCAGAACACCTCGCCGCCTCGCTCGGCGAAATGGCGCAGGATCGCCGCCTGATACCGATTTTCCGTCAAGGCAGGCCGCTAGTCGACTTCGTAGATCTCGCCGAGCCGGGCGAGGGTCGCGTCCAGGCTGAAGGTCTCGGCGGTCCAGGCCCTGCCGGCTTCGCCATAGCGCGCGCGCATCGAAGCATCGTGGGTCAGCGGCCGGAGCGCCGCCGCGATCGCTTCGATCGGGCCGTTGTCGATGACCACGGCGGTGACGTTCTCGCGCACCGTTTCGGGGGCGCCGCCAACCCGCATCGTCGCGGCCGCGACCCCCAGGGCCTGGGCCTCGATCAGCACGTTGGGCAACCCCTCGGTCAGGGACGACAGGAAGAGGATGTCCATCGCCCCCATCCACGGTTCGACCGGCGCCTGCCGGCCGACGAACTTGATCCTCGCCGACAGGCCTTCGGCCTCGACCCGCTCCTCGAGCGCGCCGCGCATCGGGCCCTCGCCGATAAGCAGGCCCCGGATCCGCGGATCGCCCCTCGCCAAGGCGATCACCGCCTCGGTCCAGAGTTCGGGCCGCTTTTCAAACGAGCACCGCATGACCCCGCCGATCACCACCTCCTCCGGACCGGCGCCGAGGCTCTCCCGCACCGCGCCGCTGGCGGCCGGATCGGTGCGGGCTCTCATCGCCTCGAAGTCGAAGCCGTTGTAGACGGTGCGGATCTGGCCCGCGTCGATCCCCAGCCAATCGGCGTAGTCCCGCGCACCGTTCATCGAGTTGTTGAGAAGCACCGTCCCCGGATAGCGGAGAAGGGCGTGGTAGCCGGCCCGAAGGTACCTGCGGGCGCGCTGGCGCTCGATCGGCCTGGTGCTCCGCGTGCCGAGCACGATCCTTGGAACCCCAGCCAGCATCGCCGCGACGCCTCCGGCCACGGCGATGGAATCCTGCCACAGGTGCACGACCCGAGGACGCCGTTCGATGATCAGCCCGAAGAGGGGCAGGGCGACATTGGCCACGTCCGTGGGCATCGCCGAGAGCAGCCCGACATCGTCGCGGTGGCGGCCTTCACTTCCCTCGCCCCCCGCCGCGCCGGCGACGATCTCGCGCACCGTCCCCTCGCCGCGCAGGCGATTGAGGCTCCAGACCGCGGCCCCGCTCGCCTCCACAGGCGCCAGGAAGAAGTCGCGGCCGACCAGGGGGTTCAGATCCTGGGCCACGAGCTCGGGACGAAGGGCGCCGGCCTTTTCCGCCAGGCCCTGGACGGTGATCGCCACCTGCCGCTCCGAGCCCCCGGCGGCGAGCGATCCGGTCACGTGCAGGACCCGCCCCTCGCACGCGCCGCCGCGCCGGGGCGCCGCGACGCGGCTCATCCGATCGAAGAGCGCGTCGGGGAACACCTCGCTCTCGGCTCCGGGCGCCGGATGGGCGTCGACATAGCCGATCGCCTTGGCGGCCCTGGCGAAGGTCAGCGCTCCGCGCGCGCCGCCTCGCTCCAGCGACCGAAGCGCGATCAGATGCGGCCAGGCGCGCCGGTAGAGACCGATGCTCTCCCAGAGGCGAGCGGCGGCGGCGCGGCCGGCGACCGACTCCGGGTCGGCCTCGACAGCGCCCTCCGCCCTTTGCGCGGCTTCGGCCATCCGATCGCCGGCCTCCTGCAGTTCGGCGCAGGCGATCCGGTCGGCCGTGGTCTCTTCGGCGAAATTCGCCAGCCCCTTTTCGACCAGCGCCGCCGCCGCCTCGTTCTCGTTGAGGATCAAGAGGTTGCTGATCGCGCCGGTCCAGAAGGGGACGTTGCCGGGGTCGGCCTCGACGCCGTGGCGCAACACCGCCACCGCGTCCCAGCGCTCGCCAAGGCGGATCAGCAGATTGGCCTTCTGGCGTAGCGCGCCCAGGTCCGAAGGCTTTTCGGCGAGCAGCCGGTTGGCGATGGCGAGCAGTTCGTTCGGCGGCTGGCCGCTGGCGACCCCGGCGCTCAGCATCCGCGCCAGGACCGCGGGATTCCTGGGCGCGAGCGCCTCGGCGCCGGCGAGCACCCGCCGCATGCCGGCAAAATCGCCCATGTCGCCGTAGAGTTCGGCGTACCGGCAGCGCAGGTCGATGTCGTCCGGCCAGTCGGCGATCCCGCCTTCGAAATGGCCGATCGCCGCGGCGGTGTCGCGGGCGCCGCTGGCCAGGGCCGCGCGCAGCTGGACCGCAGCGGCGCTGCGCGGGGCGCGTTTCTCGAAGCGGTCGAGATCGCGGGCTGCATCGTCCAGGCGTCCCTGGGCGATCGCCGAGCGGATGACGTTGCGCGCCGCCTCGGCGTTGGTTTCGTCCTCGTCGAAGGCCTCGCGATAGAGCTCGGCCGCCTCGGCGCCCCGCTCCTCGGCCAGGGCGATCCGGGCCCGGTAGAGCCTGGCCGCCCGGCGCAGTGACGCATCGCCGGTCTCGAACAGCCGCAGCCAGAGTTCGTCGGCTTCCCGCCAGCGCCGCCGACGGTAGGCGACCGTAGCCTCCAGGCGCACGAAGGGCGAGGATTGGCCGTGCGCGGCCCGCGCGCCGCGAAGCCAGCCGGCGGCCAGGTCGAACGCCTCTGCCTTCATCAGGATCTGCGCCACTTCGAGCACGAAACCGACATTGTCGTCCGCCGGCTCCTCGGCGAGCTCCCGGCAGAGGCGCTCGATCTCTTCCGCGTTGCGCTCGCGGCCCTCGCCGGCGAGCAGGATCTCCAGGCGAAGCCGGCGAAACCCGCCGCCGACCGGGACCTGCTCGAGCAGCGTGCGGATCATGTCGTCGGCCGCCTCGCGCGCGCCGACAGTCATCAGCGCCCGGGCGAGCGCGACCTTGGCGCGCCGATCCTGTGGGTTGGCGGCCGCCAGCGCGGCGCGGTAGCGGACCAGCTTTGGCCAGTCCTCCTCTCGTTGGGCGTAGTCGGCGGCGATCTCGATCGGGCGGCGCGCGTCCGGCGCCCCCTCCAGGATCTCGTCGATCGTCGCGTAGAAATCGAGAGGCCGACCCTCCCGGACCGCCTCCATGGCGATGTTGACCCGCCGGCTCGTCCACTCCGGATCGCGGGCGCCGGTGGGCGCGCGCGCCTTGGGCCGACCTTCGGTCAGGGCTGCCATCGCCGGCGCGCTCAGCTCGCCAGGCGCATTTCGGACGACCCGTTCATCACATTGATGTCCATCGGCCCTTCCTCGGACCGGTCGATGAACGTCTGATGCCAGAGCTCGAGGCAGAGCAGCCCCCAGAGCCGGGTGCCATGGTCCTCCTGTTCGCTGAGGTGCCGGTCGAGCAGGTGCGAGACGAATCGCGCGTTGATCAGGCCGCGCTCGCGGAAGCGCTGGCTCGTCAGAGTCTCGATCATGAAATCCCGGATCTCGTAGCGCATCCAGTGCTTTACCGGCACCGAGAAGCCCTGCTTGCGGCGATAGAGCACCTCGTGCGGCAGATAGGGCTCCATGGCCATCTTGAGCAGCGCCTTGGTCTGCACCTGGCCGTGGCGCTCGAACACGCGCCGGTCCTGCGGCAGGCTCGCGCCCCAGTCGGCGAACTCGTGATCGAGGAAGGGGCTGCGTCCTTCGAGCGCCACCGCCATGGTCGCGATGTCCGCCTTCACATTGAGATCGTCGGGCAGGTAGCCGCCCATCTCGACCCTCGCGGCCAGGTCCATCGCGGTCGAGGGATCGGCGTCTTCCAGCCTCAGGCCCAATCGGTCCAGCGAAGTCGTGAGCAGATGCTCGGCCAGCGCCGGGCCATAGCCGCTCTGCTTGTGCTCCTCGCGAAACGAGCCGATCCAGCGGCCGTAGTGATCGCGCAGCTGGATCCCTTCCCCGGCCATCAGCGGCTCGTAGGGCAGGCGCGGCCGGATCCCCTGGCGCCAGCGCTCGACGAAGTCGCGGAACCTCAGATAGCGGCTGTAGCCCAGGAACACCTCGTCGCCGCCATCGCCGGTCAGCGCCACGGTCACGTGCTTGCGGATCTCGCGGGAGAGGGCGAACGTCACCAGGGCCGAGGAGTCGGCGTAGGGCTCGCCATAATGCCAGATCAGCCTCGGCAGCTCGGCGACAAGGTCGTAGCCCATGATGAAGCTTCGATGGTCGGTGCCGTAGCGCTCGGCGACCTGGAGCGCGAACGGCGTCTCGTCGAAACCCTCGATGTCGAAGCCCACCGAAAAGGTCTTCACCGCCTGGCTCGACATCGTCGCCATCCGCGCCACCACGGCCGAGGAATCGACGCCTCCGGAAAGAAACGCCCCCAGCGGCACGTCGGCGATCAGCCGGCATCTGACCGCCTCGTCGAGTCGCTCGACGAGTTCGAGCGCCAGTTCCTCGACCGGCCTTCCGCCCTGCGAGGGATCGACTTCCGCCAGGCGCCAGTAGCGCTCGATCCTCGTCGCCTCGCCTGGGCGCACGACCATATAGTGGGCCGGCGGCAGCTTCCTGACGCCGGCAAACGCCGATTCCTCGCCGATGCAGTAGTGGTAGGTGAGGTAGTCGTGGATCACCGACAGGTCGACGCGCCGCTCGAAACCGGGCCAGGCGAGCATCGCCTTGATCTCCGAGCCGAACAGGAAGAGCCGCCCGTCGTCGTGATAGAAGAGCGGTTTCTTGCCGAAGCGGTCGCGGGCCAGGAAGAGGGTCTGGGTCGTTTGATCCCACAGGCCGAAGGCGAAGAACCCGCGCAGCCTGGCGACCATGGCCTCGCCCCAGACGCGCCAGCCGTGGAGCAGCACCTCGGTGTCGCTGGTGGTCGCAAAGACGCAGCCGGCGGCCTCCAGCTCGGCGCGCAATTCCTGGAAATTGTAGATCTCGCCGTTGTAGACCAGCCAGAGCTTCCGGTCGGCCGTGGTCATCGGCTGCGAGGCGCGCGGATTGAGATCGATGATCGCCAGGCGCCGGTGGCCCAGGCCGCAGCGGCCGACGACCTCGAGCCCGCCGACCTCGGGTCCGCGGTGGAAGAGCTGGCGGGTCATCGCCGCGACGTTCGCCGCCATCGCCTCGGGCGCCACCGCGCCGACCCGATCCAGCGCTCCGGTAATCCCGCACATCCCTAGCGCTCCTCGCTCACCTTGCCCCGCAGACTAGAACATAATCCCCGCCCGCCGAAACAGCCCCCTCGCCGATATCGAGCGCGCGGCGTGTTCCGCCTCTCCGACACCAACCAAGAGTTGTCTGCAGATTACGCAGATTACGCAGATTAAGAAAAAACACCTTCGGCCGAAGGCCAACAGAGCCAAGCAGACACGTCCCTGACCGCGCAACCGCATCTGCGTAATCTGCGTAATCTGCGTAATCTGCGTAATCTGCGTAATCTGCGGACCACTTAGCGCCCGCCAGGAAATGACCTATCTCATGAACGTTGGTGTCTCGACCGCCGTTTCGAAACGCCAAGGAGCCAAGAAGCCAAGGTGCTCGACCCCAGCCCCGAGCAGGATCGCGTAGCGAGCCAGATCGTTGACGCCGCCTTTGCGGTTCACGTGACGCTGGGGCCAGGCCTGCTGGAGTCGGTCTACGAGCA
>Ga0302324_100009276_pt1 | contig 20613 bp, 10 predicted proteins | sample Palsa_T0_1_FD_201949 | JGI IMG/M metagenome (GOLD analysis project Ga0302324, IMG submission 201949) | Peat permafrost microbial communities from Stordalen Mire near Abisko, Sweden - Palsa_T0_1 | ecosystem: Environmental > Terrestrial > Soil > Palsa > Peat permafrost | place: Sweden: Abisko...
TGGGCCAAACCGTCAATGTGACCGACGCGAATACCGCTGTCGAGCTCACTCAATCCATGATTCAGGGCCAGATCGATTCACAAACGATACAGACTCTGCCCCTCAACGGAAGAAATTTTCTCGAGCTCGCTTACCTCATCCCTGGCAACCGTCCTGCTCCGAACTTTGATCCCACAAAGACCAACACTCTCGAAGTGAGTTCCGCCGGAAGCGTGGGGCGCGGCGGCAACATCACCGTCGATGGTGGCGACAACAACGACGAAGTCGTTGGCGGCACGCTCTCGAATTTTCCTCAGGATTCCATTCAGGAATTTCAGATTGCGACGGCGCGATTCACGGCCGAGGTAGGCCGCTCCGGCGACAGCATCATCAACATCGTCACGAAATCCGGAACCAACGATTTTCACGGCTCGCTTTTTGATTACGAACGCAACCGCCACTTGCAGGCTCTACCAGCCACATTTGACAGGTCGCTCCCCACTCCGCCTTTTGACCGCGAACAGTTCGGTGGTTCGTTAGGTGGTCCGCTCAAGACGAACCGGGCCTGGTGGTTCGCTTCCGCGGAATACCGAAATCAGAACGCCGTCATTCCCACGGGAGAGCGGGACTTCACCACCGACTCGATTTTGAATACCTCAGCGCCCGCGCCGCTGCGTGACGCGTTGGTTTCCACCCGTTTTGACTATCAACTCAATAACCCCAACATGCTCATGGCACGATATTCGTTCAATCGCTCCACGGACACGGCTGTTGCGCAACCCTCGAGCGTAACTACATACACCACGCCTGCCGAGCGCCAGAATGCTCTCAACCGATTCAATTCTTTGGTCGCTGGGTGGACGTCCACGCTCTCTTCAGACAAAGTGAATAACGTAATGTTTCACTTCGATACGTTTCTCAACAGCATCCCGCGGTTTCCAAACAGCCTTCCCACCACGGATCCCGACCTTGGCCTCAGCAACGAACTCATTTTCCCGGACATTGCTGATGGAGTGAACTACAACGTCCCACAGTCCACCCACCTGAATCGTTACCAGCTCCGCGACGGTTTTACTTGGGCGCTCGGCAAGCACACGCTCCATCTCGGCGGCGAGTTTCAGAACGTCGTGGCCTTTGGAGAGATCGACGTCTTCGGCAGCGGCAGCGTAATTCTCACCTCGGATTTTGGATTTGCCAATCTGAATGGCCTTCCCGGCCCTCCAAACGATCTCGATATTCCCATCGCCGCCGCGATCAAGAGCGCAGCTCCGGTTCAGCCCGTTCCCATTCCCCGGATTCCCAACGATTACATCGCGTTCTACGCGCAAGATGACTGGCGTATCACCCACAACCTGACTTTGAACCTCGGGCTGCGCTGGGATTACGATACCGACGCCACCGGCACCAGCAGCGATTACGGTCCGTGCCCCAATCTGACCGAACAACCAACCAGTCCCTGCGTCTGGCTGGCCAACGTAATCGATCTTCATCATCATCCAGACAAGAAAAATTTCGGACCTCGCGTGGGTTTTGCGTACGACCCGTTCGGCAAAGGCAAGACCGTGATTCGTGGGGGATTTGGGATTTATTACGACCGAATCATTTTTGAAGTTCCTGGCTACGAGCGCGTCCAGGACGACAGGGCGCTTACGATCAACCAATATTCCGGATCCGTTTGCACCTTTCCCGGCGACCCGAGCGCTCCGAATCTAAACACCTGCTTCATACCCGGCGTCGGTGCCACCTTCGCCCCAGGAAGCCCTACGCTCGCGAATCCTTTTAGCGGCCAGCGGCAAACCAGCGGCGTGGGCATCATCGTCGTGGATAAGAACACGCACCATCCCTTGTTTCAGCAAACGTCCTTGGGCATCCAGCAGCAGATAGGATCCAGCTGGACGCTCAGCGCCGATGGACTGTACGTCTTTGGCCAGCGCCAGATCATCGCTCAATTTCTAAGAAGCACCACATCGACGTCACCGTACATTTCTTGCCCGGGCAGCAACATTCCATGCACTGTCACTGACCCGCTCACCGGAGTCTCCGATCAGGTTACCGTCGCAACCTCCAACGGCCATTCGTGGTACGACGGATTGCTGGTCAACCTGCAACACAAACCGGTCAAGGTGGGACGGTTGACGTACCTATTCAACGCCAGTTATACCCTTTCCAAGACGCTCGACTATTCCGACGACGATCAAGTGCCCTCCTACACCACGGTCGAAAATGTCAACCTGATCGAAGGCACGGTAGGTCCGCAAACCGAAAAAGGATACGGCGCGAGCGATGAGCGGCATCGCCTCACCGTGTATGGCCTCATTCAAATGCCCTGGGGTTTTTCACTCGCCCCGCTTTACACCTACGGTTCGGGTGTTCCCGCGGACACTTATCTGCCCGATCTCAACTTGAACGGGGAATCGCTTCCCGCCCGGCTGCCCATTCTGGCGCGCAACTCGCTGGGCCGCAGCGTCAAGAATAGTGACCAGCTCAATAAGGAAATCGCGATTTGGAACGCGCTCCCAGCTTGTCCGGCGCCCGCTCCCTGCAATGCCGGTGGGCCCTTGGAGTCGGTCCCCTCCGGAATCAATTTCAGCAGTCCCTTCAACTCCGTGGACCTGCGGCTCACGAAGGACATCGCGATCAAGGAACGCGTGCATCTTGACCTGATCGCCGAATCTTTCAACCTCTTCAACAGTGTCAACATCCGAGGTTTTTCCAATACAAATTATTCAGGGCGAAACATCTCACTGCTCCCTGTGGGCACAACTCCTCCGAGCCCCGCAAATCCTCAAGGCCTCGACTCAGGATTCTTTTCACCGGTCACCACCGCAGGCGGCTTCTTCGGTTCCGGCGGTCCTCGGGCATTTCAATTCGCGGTTCGCTTGAACTTCTAACGGATCGCTTAGAAGGGATTGGCGCATAGGGACCAGGCCGCTTCGCAAGCCCTCAGCCGCTTGTCCGCCTCACATAGAAGGTGCGCAGATCGCCCGCGCCAAAATGGCCTCGGGTACGTCTAATTCCTCGTTGGAATACGAAATTCAGAAACCGGCGCGGCTCTGCGGTTGCGGACGATCGTTTGACAGTCGAATTGCCGTCTACCATACTGAAACTCGTTTTTGACCTGGGTTATTCAGTTCGCGCGACATCCCCATCTACGGGAGTTGAAGAGAATGGCCAATAGCGTTCGAGTCGGTGTGGGCATACTGTGCGTCGCGATCCTGGCGGCACTCTGTAGTTCGCCAACTTCCGCCCAGGAAAAACCCGTGGATGGCATGCCGCCGAATCTTGTCTACACAGTCCATACCCTGCCGAACGGCTTGCAGGTAATTTTCCTCGAAGATCATGCCGTTCCGGTCATCAACCTCCAGGTCTGGTATCACGTCGGCTCGAAGGATGAATTGCCCGGCCGCACCGGTTTCGCGCACCTCTTCGAACACTTGATGTTCAAAGGCTCGGCCCACGTTCCCGCCGAACAGCATTCGCGAATCATCGAGGCCGTGGGTGGGTTCGATAACGCGGAAACCACCGACGACACCACGAATTTCTTCGAAACGTTTCCCAGCAATTATCTCGAACGCGTCTTGTGGCTCGAAGCCGACCGCATGGGCAGCCTCAATGTCTCCGAAGAGAACTTTAAATCGGAGCGCGAAGTTGTGAAGGAAGAGCGCCGCGTGCGTGTCGAAAACCAGCCCTACGGTTATTTGCAGGAGGATTTGCGCGCGGCGGCCTTCACCGAGCACGCCTACCATCACACTCCCATCGGCAGCATGGCCGATCTGGACAACGCCACAATCGAAAACGTCCGCGAATTTTTCACCACATTCTACAAGCCCAACAACGCGGCTCTGGTCGTCGTTGGCGATTTCAATTCCAAGCAAGCCCTGGCCTGGGTCGGCAAATATTTTGCTGGCATACCGGCGTCCGTGAAGCCCATCCCGAGAATCAATCATCCCGAGCCAGCGCAGACCGCTGAGCGCATCGTGAAAAAGTCGTATTCCAATACGCCTCTTCCCGCGATCGTGATTGGCTACAAAATTCCTGCGCGTTACTCCCCGGAAAACTATCCGCTAGATCTCGCCTCCAACATTCTTGCGGGCGGTGAAAGCAGCCGCTTATACCAGGCGCTGGTTTACAAGGACCAGATCGCCGTGCAGGCCGCGGGCTTCGCGAATTTTTCCGAGGATCCAAATCTTTACTGGGCCTACGCGATCATGAATCAGGGCCACACACCGGAAGAGGGCGAGAAAGCTGTCGTCGCTGTCCTCGACGGCCTGAAGGCGGCGCAGGTTGAATCGCAGGAACTCGAGAAGGCCAAGAACCAGGAAATTGCCGGATTCATTCTCGGCCGCGATACCGACGAGGAAAAAGCTGTCGCTCTCGCTTCCGCCGCCGTGATCGGCAAAGACCCCGAGCTTGTGAATACCGAGCTTGCCCGTTATCTCGCGGTTTCAGCGGCTGATATTCAGCTCGCCGCCAAGGATTATTTTGATTTGCAACATGCCACGGTCATGTTGGTTACCACCTCTCCGGCAGCCCAATGATCTTGGGTGTGAAGCGAATCCGAAGCATAGGGCAATTCGAGGAGTCATGATGAAACGCGCGATATGGGCTTGGATTTCATTCAGCTCTCTGCTGCTGATTGTTCTGGTGACTGTCCCCGTGGCGCGCGCCCAGGGAACGGACACTGGCGCGCCTGCGTCTCGCGGCCAATCCGAGGCCGGCAACGATCAAGTACCCCAGAAGGCGTCCGGAATCGTTCCGTCCGGCGTAAAGCTCGCCTCGCAAATGCCTGCGGCCGGCGCTCCTCGCCCATTCGAGTTTCCCAAGGCCGCAACCAAAACACTTTCGAATGGATTGCGGGTTTTTGTCGTTACCGATCATCGGGAACCTGCCGTCGCCGCGCGCCTAGTCCTCCTGTCGGCGGGCAGCGTCAAGGATTCTCCATCCATGCCTGGTGTCGCGGAGATGACCGCCAACTTGCTCACTCAGGGAACCGAAAAACGCTCGGCGCGTGAAATTGCCGAGGCCATCGATTTCGTAGGCGGAACGCTGCAGGCCATGGCGGGGAGAGACGCCACAACCGTCACTCTCGATGTCGTGAAAAAAGATGTCGGCCTCGGAATGGACTTGATGGCGGACACCGTGCTCCATCCCGCCTTTGCCGCCGGCGAGCTCGAGCGCCAGCGTCAGCAGGTTCTGTCGAACCTGCAAGTCCAGTACGCCGACCCGGATTATCTCGCCACGCTTGTCTTCGGGCGCGCGCTCTACGGTGACTCGGGCTACGGTCTGCCCGAAGAAGGCACGCCCGCGACCGTAAAGAAATTCAAGCGCGACGATTTAGTCAAGTTTCACGACGCCAACTATGGGCCGAATGAAGCTCTTCTCGGCTTCGCGGGCGACATCACGCCCGAAGAAGCCTTCGCAATCGCTGAGAAATATTTTGGCCTTTGGCAAAAAGTGAACGTGGGCGCAATCGCCCCTGCGCAAAATGCGGCGACGACCGGACGGCATATCTGGATGATCGATAAGCCGGACGCTGTCCAGACCCAGATTCGGGTAGGCAAATTGTCGATTCGCCGCAACGATTCGGACTATCTGCCCTTGGAAGTCACCAATCATATCTTCGGTGGAAGCTACAATAGCCGCCTGAACACCGAGGTCCGCATCAAGAAAGGTCTGACTTATGGCGCGTCCTCGTCTCTCAACGCGCATCGCTACGCCGGTTCTCTGGCGGTCAACACCTACACCAGAACCGAAACCACCGTCGAAGCTACTAAGCTCGTCTTGAATCTTCTGGCGGGCATGGCCAACGGCGAGATCGACCAAAAGGAATTGGATTTTGCGCGCGATTTTCTTGCCGGCGTCTATCCCATTTCATCCGAGACCGCAGAGCAGGTGGCCGACCGTGTACTTACAGTCGCGGCTTTTGATTTGCCCTCCGACTACAACCAGACCTACCCCGCGAAAATTCGCTCGACTTCGCTCGAGCAAGTGCAGGCCATGGCCCGCAAATATTTTACGGCAAAGGATCTCGATATCGTTCTTGCCGGAAATGTCGGTGCATTCCGCGATTCAATCAAAAAAGAATTCCCCGACGCGCAGTATGTGGAAATTCCGTTCGATCAAATCGATGTGCTCTCGCCGGATCTGCGTGCCGCCAAGCAAGCTGTCGTCGCAGCCTCGCCTGAATCTCTGGCGCAGGGCAAACAGATTTTGCTCGCCGCCGCGCAGGCCGCCGGGGGCGACTCGCTTAAGTCCGTGACCACACTCGACATCATCGAGAATGGCAAAATTCACAACCCGAGCGGCGATCAACCGCTCGCGGTGAAATGGCAGGTAGTCTATCCCGATCATTCTTTCGGCGAAGTGAATTTGGGTTCGGTCACTCTCCTTCAGGTTTGCGATGGCGCCTCGTCTTGGCTGCGATTCCCGAACGGCGTTCAAGACACCACCGGCGTAATCGGTGAATTCAAGCGCGGCATTGCGCTTTTTGGCGGCGGCTGGGGCGTTTATCAGCAAGTGTTGGCCGGAAGCGTTTCCGGCCAGGCCATTGGGGAAGAGCAGATCGGCGACAAGAAAACCCTTGGCGTCTTGGTGCAAATGCCATTCGCTGCATTGAAGCTTTATTTCGATCCAGATTCGCACCTGCTCGTCGCCGCCCGCTATCAGTCCAAAGGCGAGCAAGGTGAAGTGGAAAACGAACAGCATTGGAGCGATTACCGCAATGTCGACGGGCGCCAGTTTGCTTTCGCCACCGAAACGTATCGCGAGGGATTGAAGCGCTTTGATTCGGCGGTCGAAAGCGTGCAAATCAACCCGAAAGTGGATCCGGCAATTTTCACCAAGCCAGTCGACGCGCCGGCCGCCAAATGAAGGCTGTCTCTATTTCACGTTGAGGATGACTTTGCCGATATTTTTCCGCGTGTGAATGTATTTGTGAGCGGAAGCGGCATCCGCCAGCGGGAATGACTTGCCAATCACCGGTTTCACTTTTCCGGAGTCGTACAGTTTGAAGACTTCTTCCAATTCGGAGCGCAGGAGAGCGGATCGCGACGGCATTTTCCCGAGGCTCACGCCGATCACCGTGATGTTATCGCGCATCAACTTTAGAGGATTGAATCGAGGCGTCTTAAGAAGCGCGCCAAGGCCGCGAACCAAACTTTTTTTACCGTCGGCGCAGGCTGCTGCCGAAAAGCCGTATACCACCAGCCGGCCCGTCGGCCCGAGGCACTTATAACTGTTCGCGAAAGATTTTCCGCCGATCGCATCCATCACCATTTCGATGCCGTCCGGCGAAAACTTTCGAACCACCTCGACGAAATCGCTTTTTTCGTAGTCGATGGCGTGATCGACTCCAATTTTTCGCAGGTATTCTTGTTTTGTGGGGCCGGCTGTGCCGAATATTTCCAGGCCCCGCGCGTGGGCCAGTTGCACGGCGGCGATGCCCACTCCGCCAGCCGCGCCATGAATCAGGATGCGGTCGCCGGATTGCAAATTGCCCATTGCGAACATCGCGTGATAGGCGGTGAGGTAGTTCACCGGAAGTGCGGCAGCGTCGTCGAATGGCATGCCGGCTGGCAATCGATACACCTGCCGCCCGGGCACGGCGACCCATTCCGCGTACGCGTTGTACTGCGTGATCGCGCAGACCGCCTCTCCCGGTCCAACCGGCTCGCCCTCGGCGGCTCGTCCGCCGTCGGCCACTTTTTCGACGACGCCGGCGACTTCAAAACCCGGCACGAACGGAGGCTTAGGAACGCCCGGATAGATTCCCATGCGTTGCATCAGGTCGGCGAAGTTCACCCCGACGGCCTTCACTCGAATCAGTACTTCGCCGGGGTTCAACTGAGGATCGGAAACCTCCCGCATTTCCAAGACGTCGGGATTTCCGTACCTCTTTACGACCATGGCACGCATCAAAGCTCCTTCGGCTGCGTGTTTCTACAACGAATGCTTGATCATACCAACGATCAACTTTCGATGCTTGTTCGCCGCTGGAAGGACGATTTGGCAAAATCCGTCGCATAAAACGGAATGTATCTTAGCCTTAAAATTTTGGATTCGTAGGCATCCTAACTTAAACTATTAGACCTCGCGCACCGATGACACCCACACATAGAGCAAGAGTCCTTTTCAGAAGCATCGCAATCGTCGTCGCGGCATGCGGTTCTCTGGCCGTTGCTGGTGCGGCACAAGCGCCCACTCCCGCGGTCCTGGTCGCCATGAAAGAAGAGCTTGACCGTTCCATGGCCGCCATGTCCAAGGGCGATCCAGACGCCTACTTCATCAGCAGCACCGTGGCGGACCGCCAGTATTCCGAAGTGTCGGGGTCGAACGGCGCCCTGTTGACCAGCACCGAAACTCGCGCGCGCTGGCTCGAGGTCCAAACTCGCGTCGGAACCTATCAACTCGACGATACGCACAAGCTCGCCGACCGCCAGCCAAGCTGGACCAGTCCCGGCACGAGCGTAATCGTGGATGACGACATTCCGGTGTTGCGCCGCGAAATCTGGCTCGAGACCAATCGCCAGTATCGCGCCGCCACCGAAGCCTTGATAAAGGTTAAGACCAGCCAGCAAGTTCAGGTTCAGACCGCGGAAGGCAACGCGCCCGATTTTTCCCGCGAAAAACCGCACATCTCGATTGGCCCGCGCGTCGAAATCAGCGTTGACCGCAAACCCTGGGAAGAAAGGGTCCGGAAATACACCGCCGCATTCAGTAAGTCGCCTGAAGTTCTAAATTCCATCGCGACTTTCACTGCGCTGGGCATGAACCAATATCAAGTGAATACCGAGGGCACGCAGCTCGCCTTCGGCCAAGTGCACTATCGCCTCGAGCTCTACGTCCAAAGCAAGGCCCCCGATGGAATGGACATCAATCGTTACGCCAATTTCGACTGGCTCACGCCGAAAGATGCTCCCGACGATAAAGTTGTGTTCGCGCGAATCCAGACCATGATTGCGGAGACTGAGGCCCTCGACAAAGCTCCGCTGGTCGATCCCTATGCCGGCCCGGCCCTGCTCACTGGGCGCGCCGCTGCCGTTTTCTTTCACGAGGTCTTCGGGCACCGTGCCGAAGGGTTCCGCCAGAAAGACATCAACGAAGGCCAAACTTTTACCAGCAAGATTGGCGAACAAATTCTTCCCGATTTCATTTCGATTAAAGACGACCCCACGGAGGCAGCTCTCGACAAGCAAATGCTCCTGGGCAACTACGCGTTCGACGACGAAGGTGTTCCGGCGGAAAACGTGCAGCTCGTGGATCACGGCGTCCTCAAGACTTTTCTGATGTCGCGTTCGCCTCTCGTCACCATTCCGCAATCGAATGGTCACGGCCGCCGCCAGTTGGGCTTCGTTCCCGTCGCCCGCCAGGGAAATCTAATCGTTTCCAGTTCCAAGACCGTCACAAACGGCCAGCTTCGGCAACAATTGATCGAGCTGGTGAAGGCGCAAGGCAAGCCTTTCGGCTTGTTGATCGACGATATCGCCGGCGGGTTCACCTTCACCGGCCGCCAACAACCACAAGCCTTTCAAGTGTTGCCGCTAGTTGTATATAAGGTTTTCGCGGACGGCCGTCCCGATCAGCTCGTCCGCGGAGTCGATATCGTGGGCACACCTCTTGTTTCGTTGACGAAAATTGTGGCGACCGGAGATACGCCGGATATTTTCAATGGCTATTGCGGCGCCGAATCGGGCTCGGTGCCCGTTTCCGCCGTCGCGCCCGCAATTTTGATTTCAGAAATGGAAGTGCAGAAAAAAGAAACGTCCACCGACAAACCGCCGATTCTGCCGCCGCCGGCGCACGATCCAGAAGCAAAGGGGCAACGCCAGTGAGGAAATTTTCAATCGTCGCGCTGCTCGCTGCATTTGTGCTTTCCCTCGCAGCCAGGTCTGTTGCCGCTCAAGCCGCCGTCCCGGAGACGGAAACCGATCAAACCCTGCACGCCATGCATGACGAAATGGAACGGGCCCGCACCCGTCTGCAGCTTCCCGGGGTTGATAAGCCTTTCTATATTGAATATCGCTTGCTCGACATGGATGTGCGCGCTGTCACTTCATCTTTTGGGGCCCTGATCGCCACTTCGACCACTCGTAACCGGTTCATGAGCGTTGATGTACGAGTCGGCGACTACCATCTGGATAGCTCGAATTTCGTCAGCGAAGATGGTTTTCAGGGATTTCTGGGCACCACCGGCGAAGTCGGCATCGACCATGATTACAATTCTCTGCGCCAGGATTTGTGGCTCTCCACGGATCAGGCCTACAAGCAGGCCGTGACCCAGATGTCGCTTAAGCAATCCTTTCTCCGCAGCCTGACCAAACCCCCGGAAATCGACGATTTTTCGCAGGCCATTCCGATCGTGAAAATCGATCCGCGCGTCGAGCCCGACTGGACCGCGCGCAACTGGGAGGAGGAATCTCGCCAGTCTTCCGCCGCCTTGCGAAATTTCCCGCAGCTCAACGCCACGCGTGTGAATTACTACCTGGTTTATTTCACGTATTATTTGATGAACAGCGAAGGCACCATCATCCGCAGTTCGCGTAATCTTGCCGCAATCGAAGCCGCGGTCGATACCACCGCCGGCGACGGAATGGCGCTCCATGACTTCTACGCGGTCTATGTCGCAAAGCCCGGCGATTTGCCGGATCCGGCAACGGTAGGGAAGTCGCTCGCGCACGCCGCAACTGAACTGATGACCATGCGGCAGAGTCCGATCGTCTCTGATTTCACGGGTCCCGTGCTGTTTCAAGGCGCTGCTTCCGGCGCGATGCTCGCCCAGGCGCTCGCGCCTTCACTCTCCGGCGCGCGTCCCCCACTTTCCACCATGCCTGCCTTTGACGAAATGATGCAACGCATGGGCGGGCGCAGCGAGTGGTCCGGTCGGGTAGGCACGCGCGTTCTTCCCGCCGGCATGTCGCTTATCGACGACCCCACCTTGAAGGAGTTCAACGGGCAGCCGCTCCTCGGAAATTACGAGATCGATGATGAAGGTGTGAAAGGTCAGCGCGTGGAGATCGTCGAAAATGGCACGCTCAAGAATTTGCTCATGTCGCGCCGCCCGGGTCCGGAATTTATGGCCTCGAACGGCCACGCACGCTCCGCGTTGCTTTCCGATACTCGTCCGCTCAGTAGCAACTTGCTGCTCCAGGGGAATGGCGGCCTGAACGCAGACGACCTAAAGAAGAAATTCCTGGAAGCGTGCCGCGATGATGGCCACGAATGGTGTCTGGAAATCAGAAGCATGGATAATCCGGCGATCTCCTCGATTCGTCAGGAGGATTTCAGCGAGTTCATCGGCGCCATCGCGGGAGGAGTGGCCAGCGGCGAGAGGATTCCGCTCGCGATGTATCGCGTGTACGTCGCCGACGGTCATGAAGAAATCGTTCGCGGCGGCCACATCGAAGGTCTGCAGCTTCGTTCCTTGCGCAACATTCCCGCCTTTGGCGATGACGAAACCGTCTTTCCCTACATGCAGAATCCGCAAGGGGGCTTCGCGGGCACGGCGCTCGGCGCCTTCGGCTCGGCGCAAGGCGGCATTCCCAGCACGGTCGTGGCGCCGTCCTTGGTTTTGGACGAGGTCGAAGTCCGTGGTTTCCACGGAGAACCCCGCCGCCTGCCGTTGGTTGACGCTCCTCCGCTGACGAAGTAAACGCAGCGTCCCAGCGTATAATCGGCGGAATGCCCTTGGACTCACCCGAACTGGCGTCGCGCGAAAAGCGTCTGGCAGCCCTCGCTTCCGTTGGTTCGGCGGTCGTTCTAGTCACCCTCAAAGTCTTCCTGGTCGTCCGCACGGGTAGCTTGGGTATTTTGTCCGAAGCGATGCATTCCGGCCTCGATCTCCTTGCCGCCGTCATCACCTTTCTTTCCGTCCGCGTTTCCGATAAACCGGCCGATGCGGATCACCTCTACGGCCATGGCAAAGTCGAAAGCTTCTCGGCTTTTGTCGAAACAGCGCTTTTGCTTTTCACCGCGGTTTACATCATCTGGGAGGCGTTTCAGCGCTTGTTCTTCCACGGTGAGAGCATCCGCCCAAGCCTCACGGCGATCGTGATTTTATTGTGCTGCATGGGCATCGATTTCTTTCGTTCCCGCGGCCTGAATCGCGTTGCTCTCAAATATCCCAGTGAAGCTCTCGAAGCCGATGCGCTGCATTTCTCCACCGATGTCTGGAGCACCTTCGCCGTCATCTTGGGAATCTCGGGCGCTTGGCTCGGCATACGCTATGGGGTCCCGTGGCTCGGCAAGCTCGATGCCGTCGCCGCGCTTGCTGTCGCCGGAGTCATAATCTGGATTGGCTCGCGGCTCGGGAAGCGCACCGCCGATGCGCTGCTGGACGTTGCTCCGCACGGTCTGCGCGAGCGTATTGAGTCCGCGGTCGACAAGACGGAAGGTGTGCTGCAAAGCGAACGGGTGCGCGTGCGCAAAGCGGGCCAGCGCTATTTTGTCGACGTAACCGTCAGCGTTCCGCGTACCTCAACCCTCGAGCAGGCCCACGCTGCGAGCGAAGCCGTGGAGCACACCATCGAGCAGATTATTCCGGCGGATGTGGTGGTCCATGTCGAGCCGCGCGCGAAATCCGATGAGAATCTGTTCGAAACGATCCGCGCCGTGGCCCAACGGCGCGGCCTGGCCGTCCATGAACTGTCCGCGCATCAATTCGACAACCGCTTGTTCATCGAGCTGCACCTCGAGGTGGACGAAGGCTCCAGCCTCCGCCAAGCCCACGCCCGCGCCACCGAGCTCGAAGAGGACATTCGCCGCGCCACCGAGCCCGGCGCGCTGATCAACATTCATATCGAACCCTTGGGAGCGCGGATCGCCGGCGCCGAGGAAATGAAGGAACTCGCGCGCTCCGTGCAAAACTATTTACATTTGCTGCAGGCCGAATATCACGAAATGACGGATTGCCACGAGGTCCACGTGCGCAGTGTGGACCACAAGATTCTCGTCTCCTGCCACTGCGCCATGGACGGCGCCTTGCCCATCACCGAGGTCCACGACATCACCGCCGCCCTCGAGGATCGAGTAAAAGAGCGCTTCCCCCAGATTTTCCGCCTAACCATCCATCCCGAGCCGGTCGAAGAAAGCTAATCCAGCATCTCGTTCCAATCCTCATAAAATAAAACAGCGAGCTGAAGCTTATTTGGAGTGCGGCGGCTTTGCCGCCGCTTTTCCCAAGTCGGCTCGGCCAAAACCTAATCCTTCGATTCGAAACCTCTCACGGCTGGAAGACGGGCGATCTCACGCAGTTTCTCCCCCTTGATATTCCTTCCCGCCGTCACCCCAAAAACCTGCGCTCCAAGCGCAATCACGGCGGGAAAACACTCCAGTACATATCGCGGCTCCGGCGTTTCGACGAACTTCGCAAAAAACAGGGTTCGCACCACACAAAACAGTATCAGCAGCGCGACGCCCGGGCGGCGTCGCGCGATCCGTGCCCCTGCGAACGCCAACACGATGTAAATGACGTTCACCGCCGTGAGCCCCATCGTCACGAGAAAGTCCGCCCGGTCATCCTGCCATTCCTCCCGGACCGGCCACAAATGGCCGGAAGACGGCAGCAATTCCACCCGAGGCGTGAACCACAGCGTGAGCGTTCGAAGCGCCGGAATTCTCACGTACGTTCGCAACGGATCACGTTCGGTGCGCTGCCGCGCGATATCGCGAAAACCCTGATCGAGGCTCGGATCGATCGTGAGCGCCTCATTGTATTCATCGATCAAATCCGAAACCCTCTCGCGCTCGTCCTGCGAATCAAATGCGTAGGGTGGTAGTTGCGAAATCACAATTTCTTCGTCGTTGACCTTCCATTGCGTCAGATAAACATCACGAAAGCGCCACATCCATGTATTCGTCCAGGCCGTGAACCCCAGCGGCGTATATTCCCCGGGAAGTTCGCTGTAGCGCGGAGCCAGGAATTGCACATCGTGGAGCGTGTGCCAGTTTCGCGCCGCCCATGGCACCAGCGGCAACAGCAGCCCCACTCCCATCAAGATGCCCGTCCGCGCAAGCTTCCGCCAGTCCGCCGGCCGCCACCATTTCGCCACGAGCATAAGTCCGGCGGCAAAAAGGAGCAGCGGGGTCTCGGGACGCACCAACGTCCCAAATCCCACCACAAGCCCTGCGAGAAACCACGAATTCGATAAAAACATACGCTGGCGAGATTCCGTGCCGGCATCGGCCCTGGTGTTCGTCCCGAGAACCGTCTGTAACAGAATCAAAATGGCAAGCGCCGTAAGAAAAATCACCAATGTTTCGGTCAAGACCACCGCGGTGTAGTTCGCCGTAAATGGGCAGAGCGCCGCGAGCCATAAACCGGCCAGCGCAACCCTACGACGGGAGGCTTGAGGCGCGAGCCGCGCCGCAATCAGCGCGACGACGAAACACGTCCCGAGATCCACGACAATCTGCGCCAGCATCACCGCCCGCGTCGATTGCCCCGCGACGGCGAACACCGAGGCCAAGAACGCCGGATATCCTGGAACTCGCATGTCCACCGGTGTGAGCTGCCCGTTTACCGCAAATCCGTAAACGCCGTTCTTCAGCCAATTCCAGGCCAGCTCGATGTAGAATGGAGCATCGCCCGTATCCGCTACAGGAAATTTCACTACGAGATACAACCGCAGAGCCAGCCCGCTTAACGTAGCCAGGGCGATATTCACGCGCACAGTTTGTGTTGGACTCATTGACAGCTTCCCACGGGACCGCTAGCTTGGATTGTCTGAATGGTTGAACGCAAGCCCATTTTTTACGATCAGGAACGCCGCCGCTGGCGCCGCACGCGCCGCGTGCTCGAAATTACCGGCGGACTCTTCACGCTCATCCTGCTCGTCTTTATCGTTAATGTTTTTCGCAAGCCCGGGCTGCCCGACATTCTTGCCGCCGCCACGCATTGGAACGTTCATGCAATCCCTGCGAAATTAAAGCCGAAAGCCGTGCGCCCGGGACGGAAACGCAAGGTCGCGGCCCTCGGCAAGCTTCCACAGAATTACGATCCGCTGCGCGCCGCGTTCTACGTCAGTTACGATTCCACCAGCCTTGCGTCCCTGCAACAGCACTATCACGACATCGACTTGCTGATCCCCGAGGCTCTGCATGCCGTCTCGGCGGATGGCCGCCTCGATGTAGAACAGGATCCGAAACTCGTCGCTTGGATGCGGACCAGCCAGGTCGAACTGCCCATCATGGCGATGGTCAACAATTACGACGGAAAAGACTGGCTGATCAAGCAAATGGCCGAAATGTTGGCGAACCCCGCGGCACGGCAGAGGCTTTCCAAATCGCTAACCGATTTCGCCACCGCCCAACACGACCCTGGCATCGTCGTTGACTTCGAGCAAATTCCGGATTCCAGCCAACAAGACTTCGTTCGATTTATTCATGATCTAGGGGCGGATTTGCATGCCGCCAATCTGAAATTAATGGTAGCGCTGCCGGCTGCCGACTGGAGCTACGACTACAAAGCTCTCGCCGCCGAAGCCGACGCTGTGATTCTCATGAATTACGATTTCCATTATCCTTCCTCCGAGCCCGGCCCCATCGCCTCTCAGGATTGGTTCGAACGAAACATCCAGAACATCGTAAAAATCGTCCCAGCCGACAAAATCGTGATGGGAATCGCGAACTATAGCTATGATTGGCCCGCCAAGACCAAAACCGTCCCACACCCCATTGCGCAAGCTGTCACCTTTCAACAGGGAATTATCACCGCGGTCGAATCGGAATCCGACGTTACCTTTGATCCGGACACCTTGAATCCACACTACTCCTATGAGGACGAAAAAAATCTTGTCCATACCGTCTGGATGCTCGATGGTGTCACGGCTTACAACGAGCTGAGAGCTGCGGAGCGCGCCGGCGTTCGCGGCACGGCCCTTTGGCGACTTGGAATGGAAGACCCTTCCATGTGGTCCATCTGGGACGCGACACATCCCGACGACGCGATTCGCGCGAAGCTTGAAGAAGTCCCGCCCGGCTATGACCTGATTCTTGAAGGCGACGGCGATATTTGGCGCATCACCGCCACGCCCCAGAGCGGCCGCCGCACCATCGACTACGATTCCTCAAGCGATGTGATCGATGACGAGTCCTACCAGACCTACCCGCTCTCTTGGCGAATCGAGCAGATGGGCGCTTCGCCGACCAAGCTGGCCCTCACCTTTGACGATGGTCCGGATCCGACCTGGACGCCGCAAATTCTTAACGTCTTGAAAGAGAAAAATGCCCCGGCGACATTTTTTGTGATTGGAGAATCCGCCAGCCAGTATCCGCAAATCGTCAAGAACGAATACCAGTCGGGAAATGACGTAGGCAATCACACATTCACGCATCCCGATTTCGAAGTCATCTCAAAATCACAGCTCCAGATTGAATTGAATCTGACGGAGCTCTTGCTCGAGAGCGATCTTGGCGTCAAAACGCTGCTTTTCCGTCCCCCGTACGGAATTGATCATCAGCCCGAAACGGCCAGCGAAATCCAGATGCTGCCCATACCTCAAGCCATGGGTTACATCATCGTCGGCGCGCGTGTCGATCCTCATGACTGGGGCGAGCCCGACGGAGGAGCCCCGCCGTCCGCTGCGACCATTGTCGAACGCGTGCTGCACGATGCCCAGCTCGACAAAGGCAATATCATTCTCATGCACGATGGCGGGGGGAACCGCGCCAATACCGTCGCGGCTCTTCCGCAAATCATCGATGGCCTGCGCGCCAAGGGTTACGAGTTTGTCTCTGTCGCCGATCTGCTGAACCAGACCCGCGCGCAAGTCATGCAGCCCCTCACTCAAAACGAATGGCTTCTCGTCCGTGCGGACGCTCTCATTTTTGAAGTGTTTCACTGGTTCCGGTCCGGAATTGCGTTTATTTTCATTGCCGGAATTCTGCTCGTCAGCGGGCGCGCTCTGATCATCGGACTATTGGCGCTCGTGGAAAAATTGCGCCCCGCTCCGGCGGACCACCCGGAATACAAGCCTCAAGTCACCGTCCTGATTCCGGCCTACAACGAAGAAGCGGCAATCGTCCAGACCGTTAGTTCCGCGCTAGCCTGTGACTATCCAAAACTGGAAGTTCTCGTCGTGGACGACGGTTCCACCGACCACACTGCAGAACTGGTTCGCACGAATTTCGCCGGCGACTCCCGCGTTCGCATGATCTCTCAGCCCAATCGTGGCAAACCTACTGCGCTGAACCATGGTCTCGCCGAAGCAACGGGCGAAATAACCATCTCGATCGACGGTGACACCGTCGTTGATCCCGAAGCGATACCGCGCCTGGTTCGGCACTTCGCCGATCCGAAAGTGGGCGCTGTCGCGGGCAACGTGAAGGTAATGAATCGCAATCGCTGGCTCACTCGCTGGCAAGCGCTCGAATACATTACGAGTCAGAACCTCGAAAAGCGCGCCTTCGACTTGCTCAACTGCATTCCAGTGGTTCCTGGCGCGGTCGGCGCCTGGCGCACCAGCCTGCTGCGGGCGAACCACGGCTTTTCCGGAGACACCGTCGCTGAGGATACGGATCTCACCCTGACGATCCGGCGTGACGGCTGGAAAATTCTTTACGACGAAGACGCCATCGGTCGTACCGAAGTGCCCGAAACCGTCGAAGCTCTCATTCGCCAGCGGTTCCGTTGGACCTTCGGCACATTGCAAGCCGTCTGGAAACATCGCGACGCCGTCGGCAAGCCGAAGTACGGCACCTTGGGATGGATCGCAATTCCCAACATTTTCCTGTTCCAGATTATTCTGCCTCTCGTTTCTCCGGTCATCGATCTTCTATTTCTGCTTTCGATTGCGCTCTGGGGTCTCGGCCAACTTCGAATCGCCCGACTTCCGCAACTCTGGACTGCCCAGGACGTCGAGCGCTCGCTCATCTTCTTCGCCATCTTCATGCTGATCGACCTCCTCACCTGTGTCGTCGCGTTCCTACTTGAACGGCACGAGGATTGGACGCTGCTCGCGCCTCTCATTCTCCAGCGCTTTTATTATCGCCAGATGATGTACGTCGTCCTCTTCCGCGCCCTCAAGGAAGCCGTTCGCGGCCGTCCAGTGGGATGGCGCGGCGTCGAACCGCAAATTCCGGCCAAGGTTCCTGGAGATTAGTGCAAGAAACAGCTCCAACCCCGCAATCGCGCTCGTTCCGGCTACGGTGGTAAACGCCAGGTATCGCCCGACCAATAAGCCACCGGTCGCTTTCTTTTTTGGCGAATGCCTCGCGGTTCTGCTAGTATAAAAAAAGCTGATGGGCTGCATCCCGATTTCGGGAGCGGCACCGGAGGGAAACATGAGTGTTGCGCCGCGTGTGGGCAACGGTAAAATCACCGTCCCCGGAATTCTTTCCCGCAAATCTTCGTCTTCTGCCGCCTCGTCCCTAGCCAAGCCAAAGATTACTTGCCTGACCGCGTACGATTTTCCCACGGCCCGTTTGCTCGATGAAGCCGGGGTGGACATCCTGCTCGTCGGCGATTCTGTGGGCATGGTGGTCCTCGGATACGACAGCACTTTGCCCGTCACATTTGACGAAATGCTGCACCACACGCGCGCGGTCCGGCGTGGAACCCAACGCGCTCTCGTCGTCGCCGACATGCCTTACGGCAGTTTTCACGTGACCATCGAGGAATCCGTTCGCAACGCTGTCCGTCTGGTGAAAGAGGGCGGCGCGGAAGCCGTGAAAATCGAGGGCGGCGAGCGCCGCATCGAATTGATTGCCCGCCTCGTGGAAGCGGAAATTCCAGTCATGGGCCACATCGGACTGACCCCGCAGTCCGTTCATGCGCTCGGCGGCTTCCACGTTCAGGGCAAGACTGCCGATGCCGCGCGCCAATTGGAACGCGACGCGCGCGCGGTTGAAAGTGCCGGAGCCTTTTCTGTCGTGCTGGAATCGGTTCCGCGGGATCTCGCCGCGCGCATTACCGAGAAACTGCACATCCCCACGATCGGCATCGGCGCGGGCCCGGAATGTGATGGCCAGGTACTCGTTTTGCACGACCTTCTTGGGCTCACCCAAGGCCACAAACCAAAATTCGCGCGGCAATACGTTAATCTTTCCGGAGAAATTTCACGTGCCGTCACAAGTTACTGCGAGGATGTGCAGAGCGGTCAATTTCCGTCTGATGCCGAATCCTTCCATTCCACCACCGAGCTCCGCGACTACTTGCGTGCCCCTGCTCTTGCGAAACAACGCAGCTGACTCAGGTTCCAAATTCGTCGCTTTGAAGCCTCGGAAAGGCCGGAAGATGATTTTCGCAAGTGGATAGAGGGAGCCGCGTCTCATGAATGTTGGAGAGTTTGCCGATCTCTATGATTTCAACGCCTGGGCCGATCGCCGCACCCTGGAGGCCTGTGCGACTCTCACCAACGCGCAGTTCGTGCAGGATCTCGGTAGCAGCTTTCCCTCCGTCCGGGACACCCTCGTGCACGTCATGCTCGTGGAATGGTTGTGGTTCGAGCGCTGGCATAATCGCCCCCCAGATAAATATCCGCCCGCAACCGACTTTCCCACTCTCGCCTCCGTGCGTGCCCGCTGGGTCGAAATTGAACGCAACCTGCTCACATACGTGGCCTCGCTACAGTCCGACGACTTGGGGCGTATCGTCCATCACCAAACAATGGCCGGCGTTCCCCAGGCCGAGCCGCTTTGGCAGATGCTTCAGCATCTTGTGAATCACGGAACCTATCATCGCGGCCAGATCGCCACGATGCTTCGTCAGCTAAAAGCCAAGCCGCTCTCGACCGACCTCATCGCCTTTTACCGCGAGCGCGCCGCAAAATCCGACGCCTAATCGTCCACATGGAAACGATCCACACGATTCAATGGATGCAGGAAGTCGCGAAACAATCGCTACTCAACGAACGTCCCCTGGGCCTCGTTCCCACCATGGGAGCTTTGCACGAAGGCCATTTCTCGTTGGTGCGAGCGGCGAAACGGAAATGCTCGCCAGTCGTCGTTTCAATTTTCGTGAATCCAAAACAATTCGGGCCAGCGGAAGACTTAAAGAAGTACCCCAGGACCTTTGACTCCGACCGCGAGGCTCTCGCGAATCTCGGCGTGGATATTCTCTTCGCGCCGTCACCCGAAGAAATGTATCCGACGGGCTTCAGCACATCGATAACGCTGAAAGGCTTGGGCGATCGTTGGGAAGGTCGCGCCAGGCCGGGCCACTTCGACGGAGTTGCGACCGTCGTTCTGAAATTATTCGAAATTGTTAAGCCGGTCAGCGCTTTTTTCGGCCGCAAGGATGCGCAGCAGGTGCGAATCATTCAACAAATGGTCGCGGATCTCAATCTCGACACGCGGATCGATCTCTGCCCGATTGTGCGTGAGCCTGACGGTCTCGCGCTTTCCTCTCGCAACGTGTATTTGAGCCCGGATGACCGTCGGGCTGCAACCGTCATCTCAAAGGCGCTGGCGGCGTGCAAGGAAAGAATTGAGGGCGGGGAACGCGATGCCGCGCGCTTGCTAGCCGTCATGCGCGGCAAACTCGAATCGGAACCGCGCGTAGCGGTCGACTACGCCGAAATCGTTGACGCCGGCGCCTTCGAGGGGGTGCGAGAGATTCGCGGGAACTCTTACGCGCTAATCGCTGCAAAATTGGGCGGGACTCGCCTGATCGACAACGCTTACATCGAACAGGACAACGGC
>Ga0302324_100009279_pt1 | contig 20612 bp, 17 predicted proteins | sample Palsa_T0_1_FD_201949 | JGI IMG/M metagenome (GOLD analysis project Ga0302324, IMG submission 201949) | Peat permafrost microbial communities from Stordalen Mire near Abisko, Sweden - Palsa_T0_1 | ecosystem: Environmental > Terrestrial > Soil > Palsa > Peat permafrost | place: Sweden: Abisko...
CAGGCCCGGCTCGAAGTCATCGAGTAGCACGTCGTAGGCGCTGTCGAAACCCTCGAAGCACTCCACGTAGCGATGCTTGAGCTCGACGTTGTGCCGCAGGTGCGGGAGGAAGGCCGCGAAGTCGGACTGTGCGCGCGCGTCGACCCAGGCTTCCTGCCCCACCGAGGCGGCGCGCGCGAGGTCGGCGGCGAGGTCGCTGGGGACCCGGCGCGCCTTCTCCCAGCGACGCTTGACTACCGTGACCAGGCGCGCTTCGTCCGAGTCGGGGGGCGCACCGTTCAGCTCCGCCTCGGCGGCGTCGAGCAACCGCCCGGTCTCGGCCGAGATGAAGCGCTCGTGGAGGATGCGTTGGATGGTCCCGATCTCGTCAGCGCGCAGCCCCGCGCCACGCGGCGGCATCATCGTCTGCTGATCCCATTGCAGGAGCTGCGCAGCGTTGCGCAGGTCCGTCAGCTCCGCCAAACGCCGGCGCAGCTCGGTCTGGGTCCCTGTCATTCCTAGCTCCTGTTCGTCGCGGTTTCGCCACCCGGTGTGCACCGAGCAACCCTATGCCACCATTGCAGCATGTTTTCTCGCCGCGGTTCGATCAAGCTGATCGACGCGTTCGGAATCCGGATCGGCGTGGACGCCAGCTGGTTCGTGATCCTGTTCGCTTTGATCTATCTGCTGTCGGGCGAGTTCCGCACCGAGTTGCATACATCGGACGGCGTTGCGTACCTGACCACGGTCGCGAGCGTGCTGTTGCTGTTCGCATCGTTGATCGTGCACGAGCTCGGCCACGCGCTCGTCGCCCGGCACGAGGGAGTCGAGGTCAAGCGAATCGACCTGTACCTGTTCGGCGGGTTCACGCAGATGAGCAGGGACTCGAAGTCGCCCGGCGAGGAGTTCCGGATCGCCGCGGCCGGGCCGGCAGCGACGTTCGCGGTGGTCGTCCTCTGCCTCGCGATCGACCTCGTCGTCGTCGGCCCACACCGGCTGTCGGACGCGGCCCTGCTCGAGAGCAACGTGAAGGTGACGCCCGTGCTCCTGTGCATGAGCTGGCTGCTGGTGATGAACGTGATCCTGCTCGTCTTCAACCTGGTGCCGGCTTTCCCACTCGACGGCGGCCGGATCGCACGTGCCGTGATCTGGCGGATAACCGGCGACCAGGTCCGCGCCACCCGCGTCGCGGCGAGGCTCGGGCAGGGATTTGCGTGGATCCTGGGGGCGAGTGGCGTCTTCTTCCTGATCGCCTTCCGGGACGTCTTCGCGGGGGTCTGGTTCGCGGCGATGGGCTGGCTGATCAGCCAGGCCGCCCGCGGGGCACTCGCGCAGACGGCGCTGACCGAACGGATCACGGGCGTCCGGGTCGCCGACATCATGGATCGCCAGCCGGTCGCGATCCCGGCCGACACCGCGCTCAGCGAGGCGCTCGACGCGTACTTCCTCAGGTATGGCTGGTCATGGTTCCCGGTCGTCGACGCCGGCGGCCACTTTCTCGGAATCGTTCGCCAGGAGCGAGTCCAGACTGCCCACGACGCCGGTGAGGGATGGCTTACGGTGGGCGGGGTCGTCGAGGACGGTGGAGCGGGCTCGTGGCGGATCGAGGAGGATCGCCCGCTGGGGGAGCTGCTCAACTCCGAGCCGCTCGGCCGGCTCGGGGCCCTGATGGCGGTCGACGGCGAGGGCATGCTGCGCGGCGTGATCACGATCGAGCAGGTGCGCCGGGCACTGCAGTCGGCGTTCGGCTCGCCCGCCCGGTAACCCGCCCGCTCAGCTCATGAGCACCCACGGTCAAGCAATCGACTACCGGCCGCACCGCCTGAAGACCCTCTGGCGCTCGACGATCGGCAAGAAGTACGTCGCCGCGGTGACGGGGGTAATGCTGGCGGGGTTCGTGATCGCCCACATGCTCGGGAACCTGAAGGCGCTCGAGGGACCTGGCAACGGCCACGCGGCGCTCGACCGCTACGCCCACTTCCTGCGCACGATCGGCTCGCCGGTGCTGCCGCACGACTTCGCCCTCTGGGTCGAGCGGATCGTGCTGTTCACCGCGCTCGTCCTGCATCTGACGACGGTGTTCCAGCTGTATCGCCGAAATCAGGCCGCGCGGTCGAAGGAGCACCGCCCCAAGCGCATTCGCTCGACGATCGCCGCCCGTACGATGCCGCTCAGCGGGCTGCTGATCCTCGTCTTCCTGATCTTCCACGTCCTGCAGTTCACGACGTTCACGATCCACCCTACCCCGCTCGCCAGCGGCACCGTGTACGCGAACGCCTACGGCGCTTTCCAGAAGTGGTGGATCGTGCTGATCTACGTCGGGGCGGTGGTGCTGCTCGGATTCCACATGAACCACGCGCTGTGGAGCGGCGCCCAGACCGCCGGGGTCGACAACCCGGACCGCAATTGGCTCTGGCGCCGGCTCGCGAGCGCCGTCACGGTCATCACCGTGATCGGCTTCGCGCTCGTGCCGACGCTGTTCTGGACCGGAGCGCTCCCGAAGCCGGTGAGCATCGTCGCGGCCCACGAGGGATCTCGCCAGTGAACCTCGACCCCTGCATTCCCGACGGTCCGATCGAGGAGAAGTGGCGGATCTGGAAGGACAACCACGAGCTGGTCGGCCCGCGCCGGCGTAGCGACCACGTGATCGCCGTCGTGGGAACGGGGCTCGCCGGCGCGAGCGCCGCCGCGACGCTCGCCGGAATGGGGTACCACGTCGAGGCCTTCTGCTACCAGGACAGCGCCCGGCGCGCGCACTCGATCGCCGCCCAGGGCGGCATCAACGCGACCAAGGACTACTCGAACGACGGCGACTCGGTCCACCGGCTGTTCGCGGACACGATCAAGGGCGGCGACTTCCGCTCGCGCGAGGCCAACGTGTGGCGGCTCGCCGAGCTCTCGACCGAGATCATCGACCAGGCCGTCGCGCAGGGAGTGCCGTTCAACCGCGAGTACGGCGGCCTGCTCGCGACGCGGTCGTTCGGCGGCGTGCTGGTCGAGCGCACTTTCTACTGCCGCGGCCAGACCGGCCAGCAGCTGCTGCTCGGCGCCTACGGCGCGCTTTCGCGTCAGATCAAGGCCGGGCTGGTGAATATGCACACGCGCCACGAGATGCTCGACATCGTCATCTGCGACGGCCGCGCACGCGGGATCGTGGCCCGCGACCTGGTCACCGGCGAGACCCGCTCCTACCCGGCCGACGCGGTGGTGCTGGCGACCGGCGGCTACTCGAACGTCTATTTCCTGTCCACCAACGCGATGGGCTGCAACGTCACCGCGATCTGGCGCGCGCATCGCCGCGGGGCGGGCTTCGCCAACCCGTGCTTCACCCAGATCCACCCGACCTGCATCCCCGCGACCGCCGAGCACCAGTCGAAGCTGACGCTGATGAGCGAGTCGCTCCGCAACGACGGCCGGGTCTGGGTTCCGCGTGACTCGGGCGAGCAGCGCGAGCCCAACGCGATCCCCGAGCCCGAGCGCTACTACTTCCTCGAGGAGAGGTATCCGCGGTACGGCAATCTCGTACCGCGCGATGTCGCCTCGCGCGCAGCCAAGCACGTGTGCGACGAGGGCCTCGGCGTCGGTCCCACCGGGCGCGCGGTTTACATGGACTTCACCGACGCAATCGAGCGGCGCGGCGAGCAGGAGATGGCATCGCGTTACGGCAACCTGTTCGAGCTCTACGAGCAGATCACCGGCGAGACCCCGTGGGAGGTGCCGATGCGTATCTACCCGGCGCCGCACTACGCAATGGGCGGCCTGTGGGTCGACTACACGCTCCAGACCACGATTCCGGGCCTGTTCGCGATCGGTGAGGCGAACTTCTCCGACCACGGCGCCAACCGCCTCGGGGCCAGCGCGATGATGCAGTGCCTCGCCGATGGCTACTTCGTGCTCCCGCACACCGTCACCGACTACCTGGCGAGACTCGTTCAACCGCACGCCGATCCGCGCCACCCGGCGTACGCGGAGGTCGAGGCCGAGGTGCACGAGCGCCTGCAGCGCCTGCTCTCGGCCGACGGCAAGACTCCCGCGAGCCACTTCCATCGCGAGCTGGGCAAGCTGATGCTCGACAGCTGCGGCGTCGCCCGCGCCGGCACGAAGCTCGCACACGCGGTCAGCGACATCCCGAAGATCGGACAGCGATTCTGGTCGGAATTGAAGGTCGGCGGCGACGCGCGCTCGCTCAACCAGAGCCTCGAGTACGCGGGGCGGGTAGCCGATTTCGTCGAGCTCGGTGAGCTGATGTGCCGCGACGCGCTGGTCCGCGACGAATCATGCGGATGTCACCTGCGCGAGGAGCACCAGGGGGAGGACGGCGAGCCGATCCGCAACGACGAGCGCTTCGCCCACGTGGCGATCTGGGAGCACAAGGGGAGGGACGTGGCGCCCGTGCGACACGTCGAGGAGCTCGAGTTCAGCGAGATCAAGCCGAAGGCGAGGAGCTACCGGTGAACTTCACCCTGCGCGTCTGGCGCCAGGAAGAGCACGACGCGCCCGGACGGTTCGAGACGTACCAGGTCGCCGACGTCGAACCCGACGAGTCGTTCCTCGAGATGATGGACGCGCTCAACGACCGGCTGATCGTCGAAGGCGCCACCGCGATCGCGTTCGACAACGATTGCCGCGAGGGCATCTGCGGCGCCTGCTCGATGACGATCAACGGGCGCCCGCACGGCCCCGGCGGCGGGAGAACGACCTGCCAGGTCTACATGCGCCAGTTCGACGATGGCGCGACGATCACGGTCGAGCCCTTCGGCGCCTCCGCCTTCCCCGTGATCAGGGACCTGATCGTCGACCGCGCGGCCCTGGACCGGATCCAGCAGGCCGGCGGCTACACGGGGGTGAACGCCGGACCCAAGCCCGAGCCGAACGCCAACCCGATCTCGCCCGAGGACGCGGAGGAGGCGATCGACGCCGCGATCTGCATCGGCTGTGGCGCGTGCGTGGCGGCCTGCCCGAATGGCGCCGCGATGCTGTTCACCGGGGCCAAGGTCACCCACCTGGGCCGCCTCCCGCAGGGACAGCCGGGGCGGTTCACCCGAGTCCAGGACATGGTCGAGCAGATGGATTCGGAGGGCTTCGGCGGTTGTACGAACTTCGGCGAGTGCGAGGCCGCGTGCCCGAAGGAGATCTCGATCCGCGTGATCGGCCGCCTGAATCGCGACTACCTGATGGGCGTGCTGTACCACCCCCGGAATCCGCGCGGGGGCATGAAGCCTCAGTGAGCCGGCGTGTGTGTCCGCCGGCGGCCAGGGCTTGCGGCGTGGCAGGCTCGCGCGTCGTGGAGGGTTCGTCAGCAATTGGCCGGCGGCGGACACCCCCCGCCCGCCCGGCCACCCGTAGACTGGCCCGGCATGCCGTCACACGACGTCCTCGTCATCGGCGCCGGCCTCGCGGGCCAGCGCGCTGCGCTCGCCGCCGCAAGCGCCGGCGCATCGGTCGCGATCATCAGCAAGGTCCATCCGATCCGCTCGCACTCGGTGGCCGCCGCGGGTGGGATCAACGCGGCGCTGAATCCGGAGGATTCGTGGGAATCCCACGCGTTCGACACGGTCAAGGGCTCCGACTACCTGGGCGACCAGGACGCGATCGAGATCATGTGCCGGGAGGCCCCGGACGAGATCCTCTACCTCGAGCACATCGGCGTCACCTTCCATCGCGACGAGACCGGCCACCTCGGCACGCGTGCGTTCGGTGGCGCCTCTCAAGCGCGTACCTACTACGTCGCGGACATCACCGGGCAGGCGATCCTGCACGTCCTCTACGAGCAGCTGATGAAGCACCACGGGCAGCTCGACCGCTACGAGGAGTGGTTCACGACCGACCTCCTCCGGGACGGAAACGGGCACTCCGTGGGCGCGATCTGCCGAAACCTCCGCGATGGCCGGATGCAAGTGTTCGACGCGAAGTCGGTCATCCTCGCTTCGGGCGGCGCCGGTCAGGCCTTCAAGCCGACGACCAACGGCCTCATCGTCACCGGCGACGGGATGGCGCAGGCGTTCCGTATCGGCGCCAAGCTGATGGACATGGAGATGGTCCAGTACCACCCCACCACGCTGGCCGAGAACGGCTTCCTGATCACCGAGGGCGCGCGCGGCGAGGGTGCATGGCTGCTCAACGCCGCCGGTGAACGCTTCATGGAGAAGTACGCGCCGAACAAGCTGGACCTGGCCTCGCGCGATGTCGTCTCGCGCGCCGAGCAGACGGAGATCAATGAGGGCCGCGGCTTCCCCGACGGCACGGTCGCCCTCGACATCACCAAGGTTCCCCGCAAGCGAATCCTCGAGGCGCTCCGTGAGATCGTGAACATCGGTCGCGACTTCGCCGGCGTCGACATCACCCGCGAGCCGATCCACATTCGCCCGGGGATGCACTACATGATGGGTGGCGTAAAGACCGACTCCTACGGGGAGACGAACATCCCGGGTCTGTATGCCGCCGGCGAGGTTGCGTGCGTGTCGGTTCACGGTGGAAACCGGCTCGGCGCAAACTCTCTGCTCGACACGCTGATCTTCGGGCGGCGCTCCGGTGAGCACGCCGCGGCGCGCGCGAAGCTGATGCCGATGCCCTCGACCCCGGCGTCGAAGCTCGTCGACGCCGAGGCGAGCATCGCGGCGATCATCTCTCGGCCCGCCGGCGGCCGTCGGATCGCGGCGATCAAGGACGAGCTCGGGACGACGATGAACGGCTATTGCGCCGTCTTCCGCGACGCAGACGGGCTCGCCAAAGCCCACGAGATCGTCCGCAGGCTCAAGGAGGAGGCCGCGACCGCGTCGATCGACGACCGCGGCTCGGTCTTCAACCAGGATGTGATCGGCGCGATCGAGCTGGGCTACATGCTCGATGTGGCGGAAACCATCCTGGTCGCAGCGCAGGAACGCAAGGAATCGCGCGGGGCGCAGTTCCGGACCGACTTTCCACAACGCAACGACGCTGAATGGCTGAAGCACATCGACGTAGCCGTGAACGGCGGTGACGTCCCGAAGGTGGACTACTCCCCGGTGACGATCACCCGGTGGCAACCGCAGGAAAGGACCTACTAGCTCGCGATGCCCGACTACACGCTGAGGATCCGCCGCTACAACCCCGAGGTGGGCGAGGCCGCCTACTGGGAGGACCACACGGTCGAGATGAAGTCCCACAGCTCGGTGCTCGAGGCGATCCTCGAGGTGAAGGCCAAGCAGGACGGGTCGATCGGGATTCGCTGCTCGTGCCGGGCCGCGATCTGCGGTTCATGCGGCGTGCGAATCAACGGCAAGCCCGGGCTCGCGTGCAACACGCACCTGCAGGTGGCCGCGGCGCGCGGTGCGGAGGGGGAGCCGATCACCGTCGAGCCGATGGGCAATATGCCGGTGATCCGCGACCTGATCGTCGACATGGATGCCGTGCACTGGAAGAAGATCCGCCGCGTCGTGCCGTGGCTGATCAACAAGGAGCCGATCCCTGAGCGGGAGTACATCGTCCCGCACGAGAACATGGTCGACGTCACCCAGTCGATGGCCTGCATCCAGTGCGGAGCGTGCGTCTCTGACTGCCTCTCGATGGAGGTCGATCCGGGCTTCATCGGACCCGCGGCGCTGGCCAAGGCCTACCGGTTCGTCGGCGACCCTCGCGACGCGGAGCAATACGAGCGGTTGAAGGACCTTGCCGAGGACGAGCACGGGATGTATGACTGCACCCACTGCTTCAACTGCATCGACGCGTGCCCGAAGGGCGTCGCCCCGATGAGTCAGATCATGCGCCTACGCCGCATCGCCGGCACCGACCACAAGATCGAGGACCGCAACAACGGCCACCGCCACGAGCAGGCGTTCGTCAAGAACATCAAGCGCAACGGCCTCCTGCACGAGGCGGACCTGCTGCCCGACTCATATGGCGGGAAGCTGCACCCGCGCGCCGCGCCCGAGCTGATCGAGTCGATGCCCGTCGCCATGAAGGCGATGGCGCGAGGAAAGATGACGCCCGGCAAGGTGCTGCTGCATCCGCACAAGGCGCCCGCCGAGGTGAAGCAGATCTTCAAGACGATCGAGGGACGCCCGAAGCGCGAGGAGCTGAACCTCTACGTGTCGGGCTACGAGAACGCCGAGGAGCGCGGCGATCTGGCCCACGTGCCGCACGCCGACGACCCAACGCCGCTGAACCCGCCCGAGCCCCCGACCGCGGCCGCGTCGGCGCCCCCGGCCGAGCCCGAGGGAGGCGATTCCATATGAAGGTCGCCTACTGGCCCGGATGCGTCAGCCGCGGGTTCACCCCAGAGCTTCACGGATCGATGGCCAAGGTCGCACCGCTGCTCGATCTCGAGCTGGTCGAGCTCGATCGGGCCGCCTGCTGCGGCGCAGGCGTGATCGCCGAGCACAATCAGGAGCTGGCGGACACGCTGAACGCGCGGACCTTCGCGCTCGCCCAGCAGACCGACGGCGAGCTGATGATGAACATCTGCTCGACCTGCCAGGGCGCGCAGTCCGAGTGCCAGGAGCGCCTCGACGCCAACACCGAATACCGCGAGCACGTGAACTCCACGCTCGCAAGCGAGGGACTCCGCTACGAGCGGGGTCTGACGAACAAGAACTTCCTCTGGCTGCTGGTCGAGGAGATCGGCCTCGACACGCTCCGATCGAAGGTCAAGCGACCGCTCACGAACCTTCGGGTCGGCCCGTTCTACGGCTGCTACATCGTCCGGCCCGCCGACCGCCTCGGCGTCGATGCCGAGCATCCTCGCGACCGCTACCTGCACATGGTCATCGAGGCGCTCGGCGGCACGGTGATCGACTACGCGGGCGTCTACAAGTGCTGCGGCTTCCCGATCGTGACGATGAACAAGCACGCATCGCTGACGATGGCCGGCCGCCACCTCGGCGACGCGATCGACGCCGAGGCGGACTGCCTCGTCGTCCCCTGCCCGCTGTGCCACTTGAATCTGGACCTGCAACAGCCTGCCGCCCAGAAGGTCGTGGCACGAGAGCTGGGGATGCCGGTACTCCACCTCCCCCAGCTGGTCGGACTCGCGCTCGGACTCGAGCCCAAGGAGCTTGGGATGAGCAAGCACGTAGTCCGCCCGACCGCGGTGATCGATTGGACGACGTCGGTGGTGGCGGGGACGGCTGCGTAGCAGCGCCGGGGCGCGGGCGGCGGTCCTAGGCAGCTGGTGGTTCATCCGCGTTCGGGGCTCGCCGGGCGAGGATCGTGTGGAGACGGTCGGCTTCGCGGTCGGGCGTGTGATCGAGTCGTTCGCGGGTGACACGGAGGGTGGCGATGCCGGCGGCGAGGAGGTCGGCATCGCGGTCGCGGTCGTGTTCGAATTCGTTGCGTCCGGAGTGGAATTCCCAGCCGTCGAGCTCGACGACGAGCTTGTGTGCGCGGAACAGGACGTCGGCTTCGTGGCCGGCGACGCGAGTGTTGATCTCGGGCTTCGGTAGCCCGTACCGTTCGGCGAAGGGAAGGAAGTCGTCTTCGAAGCCTGAGCGGGTGGGGGGGCGTTCGGGGTGGGTGATCTGTTCGCGCAGGCGGTTGGTTGCTCTGCTGGGAGGGTGGCGATCCAGTAGCTCGTCCAGGTCGGCAAGTGAGAGGTACCGCGTGTGGCGGAGCTCGCTGATTGCGCGTGTGAGCTCTCGGTCGGTGAGGCCGTTGGTGTTGTCGAGTAGCGTGCGTGCCGGGCTGGTGACGGGGATCGCGAAGTGCACGGTTCTGTCGCGAGGGGTGAGGGTCCTTGAGCGGTGCACGCGCAGTCGGTGGCGCGCGCGGCCTGAGCGGGTGGTGACTTCGTGTCGTGGGCTCCAATGCTTGGTGATTGCCCAAAGGGTCGCCGCGGAGCTGTGGCTGAGCACCGCGCCCGGGCCGCAGGCGAGCACGGCCGCGATCGCGTGCGCGTGGGGCGAGACGGGGCGGTGCCCGACGGCGTACACGCCGCGGTGGAGGCGCTGGAGGCGGCCGATCTTCAGTCGGTACCAGATCATTCGCTCAGTGAGACCGAGGTCCAGCAACTGGAGGTGGGTCACCACGCCGTGCTGAGGGCCCGCTATCGCGGCGATGGCTCTATCGATCGTTTCTGACACCGGCGGCCCCCGGGACGAGGCCGTGCTGCGTTTTCGACAATGGTTGTTCAGTTCGCAGCACGACCCCAACAGTTTCGGGCGATTTGGCCCCAGACAGGCCGAAACCGCCCGAAAACTTGCACGCGCGAGGGAAAGCCGTCACGCGCCCGTCACACCTCGCCCGCCCGGCGCCCGCCAGCCCGCCCGCCCGGCGCCCGCCAGCCCGCCCGCCCGGCGCCCGCCCGCCCCGCGCCCGCCCGCCCGGCCGCCGCCCCCACGAGGTCACAGCGCCCGCGCCGGGACCCAAGCTACATTGGCACGGTGTACGCGCCCCCGGTGCAGCGTCTGATCACGGAGCTCGCCAAGCTTCCCGGCGTGGGCGGCCGGACCGCTCAGCGGCTCGCGTTCCATCTGCTTCGGGTCTCCGACGAGGACGCATTCGCCCTCGCCGAGGCGATCCGCGAAGTCAAGCAGCGGATCGGCCTGTGCGAGGTGTGCTTCAACCTCGCCGAAGGTCCGCGCTGCCGGATCTGCGCCGACGAGCGCCGCGACCCCGAGCTGATCTGCGTCGTCGAGGAGCCCTCGGATGTGATCTCGATCGAGCGCACGCACGAGTTCAGAGGCCGCTACCACGTCCTCGGCGGGGCGCTGTCGCCGATCGACGGCATCGACCCCGAGGATCTGAAGATCGCGGAGCTGTACTCCCGTGTGGAGGAGGGAATCGTGCGCGAGGTCGTGATCGCCACCAATCCGACCACCACCGGCGAGGCCACCGCCCTCCACATCGCCGGAGCGCTGCGCCAGCGCGCGCCCGACGTGTCCGTTACGCGGCTGGCGAGCGGGCTGCCGGTCGGTGCCGACCTCGAGTACGCCGACGAGCTGACGCTAGGACGGGCGATGTCGGGTCGCCGCGCGGTATAGCGGGCCGGCCCCTGCCCGCCTACCCCAGCAGCCCATGCCCCGCCTTCAGCGACAACACGCGCAGTAGCGCCTCCCGGATCGTCGCGCGCGAGATCTGGCCGCGCTGTGTTGCGCTCAGGACCGCGTGATAGGCGCTCAACTGCTCCGCGGGTGAGCCGGTGATGTAGAGCAGGTCGTCTCCCGCCTGGACCGCGCTGATCGCCGCCTGAGCAGCGGTGCCGCCGGTCGCGAGCAGCGCCGCGTCGAGATCGTCGGTCATCACGACGCCCCGGAATCCGTAGCGGTCGCGGAGCAGCTGCACAGCCTGCGGCAGCAGGCCGGCCGGCGTGACGCCGTCGAACGCCACGTAGGCGGCGTTCGACATCATGATCACGGGCGCGCTCGGCGCGACCGCGGCGAACGGGATCAGATCGCGCTGCTCTAGCGACTGCAGTGAACCTCCGACGGTGGCCGTCATCTGGTCCGGGTCGGCCGAGGCGGCGCCGGCACCCGGGAAGTGACCCGCGGCCGAGATGATGCCGGCGGCGGCGTAGCCGCTCTCCGCCGCGGTCGCGAACCTGGCGACGGCCGCGGGGTCGGAGCTGAACAGCCGCCCGCTCAGAGCTCCGCCCAGCACGTCGACATCGGCGAGCGGGGCGAACGTCATGTTCACGCCGAGTGCCAGCAGCTGCTTGCCCGCGAGCAGTGCTTGGGCGCGAGCCGCGCCGGCATTCCCGGAGGCCCCGATCGTGGACTCACCCTCGGGTGGCAGATCCGGGAAGGCGGTGTCCGGCCCTCCTTCCTGGGGTGCGGCGATCAGCGGCGCCAGGTTGCCTGCGTTCTTGGCCAGCGCGGCGATGTCGGCGGCCAGGCTCCCGATCTGCTGGTCGCTGACGAAGTTCGCGCGGCTCAGCACCGCCCCACCCCAGTCGATGCTCGCGAATGCCGCGACGTCGGGCGAGCTCGAGGATGTGCCGTCCAGGCCGATCAGGAACAGTTGCGAGACCTGACTGGCCAGCGGCAGCCGCGCGGCGACCGATACGGCCGCTGCGGCCGGCGTGAAAGGCGCTGCGCGGGCGATCCGGCCAGGCGCGGATCCGGCCCCCCCGCCCGCACCCTGATCCAGCACCGTCGCCGGTCCGGGTCCGCCGAGCGGCGAGGGCGCTCCGTGGCCGCCCGAGCTCGCCACCGCGATCGCGACCGCGACGAGCGCGGCGATCGCGACAGCCGCAACCGTGCGCCGCCGGCGCACGGTGCGCGCGTGATCCCTGCTCCGTGCCGGCCCCGGACCTAGCCCCGGGAGCGGTTGCACGTACCCTTCCTGGCCGTGTCCACCACCGGAACCGTAGTGATGAAGTTCGGCGGGACGTCGGTCGCCGACGCCGAGCGGATCAAGCGCGCCGCACATCGCATCGTCGCCCAGCGGGAGGCGGGGAGGCGGGTCGTCGCGGTGCTGTCCGCGCGCGGCAAGACGACCGACGAGCTGATCGCGATGGCCGAGGAGGTTTCCCGGCACCCCGATCCGCGCGAGATGGACATGCTTCTCTCGACAGGCGAGCGAATCTCCTGCGCTCTATGCGCCATGGCCATCAACGACCTCGGCCACCGCGCGATTTCGTTGACGGGATCCCAGGCCGGGATCGTCACTGACACCTCCCACACTAAGGCAAGGATCCTCGATGTTCGCGCAGATCGTATTCACGAGGCGCTCGCCGAGGACCGGATCGTGCTCGTGGCCGGCTTTCAGGGCGTCTCCACGAGCCGCGACGTCACCACCCTGGGACGCGGCGGGTCCGACACTACCGCGGTCGCGGTCGCCGCGGCCGTGGGCGCCGAGGTGTGCGAGATCTACACGGACGTAGCGGGCGTGTTCAGCGCCGACCCCAGGATCGTCGCGGACGCACGCAAGCTGCCCGTCGTGAGCTTCGAGGAGATGCTCGAGATGGCCGCGTCGGGCGCCAAGGTCCTCCAGCTCAGGGCGGTCGAGTACGCACGCACGCACGGCGTCCGGATCCACTGTCGCTCCAGCTTCAGTGACGCTCCAGGTACCGTTGTGCTCGGAGAGCACGAAACGATGGAACGTCCGCTTGTCACCGCTGTCACGCACTCGACCGACGAGGCGCGAATCACCCTGCTCGGGGTGCCCGACCGGCCGGGAGCCGCCGCCGCGATCTTTCGGGCGTTGGCCGAAGCCAACTGCATCGTCGACACGATCATCCAGAATGAGCCGCTCGGAGAAGGTCGCGACGCCGAGGTCTCGTTCACGGTTCCGCACGAGGACCTGGTGGCGGCCGAGCGGGTGCTCGGCCCGATCGCTCTCGAGCTGGGCGTCGCCCGGGTCGACACCGACCCCGACATCGGCAAGGTCTCGCTCGTCGGCGCCGGCATGCGCTCGCATCCAGGCGTCGCCGCCAAGGTGTTCGACACGCTCGCCGGCGAGGACATCAACATCCAGATGATCTCGACCTCGCCGATCAAGATCTCGTGCGTGATCCGCTCGGACCTCGTTCCACAGGCGGTGCGCGCCCTGCACGCGGCGTTCGAGCTCGGAACGGACGGGATCCAACCCGATGAGGGGCCACGATGACCAGCCCGGAGATCCGCGTAGCAGTCGTTGGCGCCACCGGCGCCGTCGGCAGGACGATGCTCGAGATCCTGCGAGAGCGGGCGTTCCCGGCCCGGGAGATCGTCCCCTTCGCGTCCGAGCGCTCGGCGGGTCAACGCGTCGCGGACGGGCTCACCGTGCGAGCGCTCCGGCAGGACGAGATCGCCGGCTTCGACATCGCGCTCTTCTCCGCCGGCTCAGCGGTCTCGGGCGACTGGGCGCCGCGGTTCGCTGCGCGCGGGGCCGTCGTCGTCGACAACTCGTCCTACTGGCGGATGCACGACGACGTACCGCTGGTCGTGGCCGAAGTCAATCCAGAGGCGCTCGAGCATCACAAGCGAATCGTCGCCAACCCCAATTGCACCGCAATGCAGGCGCTGGTCGTGCTGAAGCCGATCAGCGATGCCGTCGGACTCGAACGGATCGTGTTCAGCTCGTACCAGTCGACCTCCGGCACCGGTAAGCGCGCCGTCGCGGAGCTCGAAGCCCAGACCCGCGCAATCTTGCACGGCGAACGGCCGCCGGCGCCCGGGGTCTACCCCCACCAGATCGCATTCAACGTGCTACCCCAGGTCGAGACCTTCAAGGACGGCGACGACTACACGACCGAGGAACGCAAGGTGATCGCCGAGAGCCGCAAGATCCTCGCCCTACCCGAGCTGCGGATCACGGTGACGTGTGCGCGCGTGCCGGTGCGCAACTGCCATTCCGAGGCGCTCAACGTCGAGACGAGCGAAGAGCTAAGCCCCGACGCCTGCAGGACGCTGCTGGCCCGGGCGCCCGGCATCGTTGTGGTCGACGACCCGGCCGCCGGGCTCTACCCGACCCCGTCGGAGGTCTCCGGCCGCGACGAGGTGTTCGTCGGCCGGATCCGTCGCGACGAGTCCAACCCGCGCACGCTCAACATGTGGGTCGTCGGCGACAATCTGCGCAAGGGAGCGGCGACCAATGCGGTCCAGATCGCTGAGCTGCTGGTCGCGCGCAACCTGCTCAGCGGCTCGCGCGCAGATCCCGTCGTGTCCTGACGCCCAGCTTGCGGTAGATGTGCCGCGCGTGGGTGCGCACCGTCTCGACGCTGACGTGGAGGCTCGCGGCGATCTCAGCGTTCGAGCGCCCCCGCTGAAGCAGGTCGAGGACGTCTGCCTCGCGTGGCGTCAGCAGCTCAGGCCCCGCGAGCGAGCGTCCGTCGGCGCCCGCATCTCGGCTGGACCTGACCGTCGGCAGCACGTGCATGCCGCGGGAGGCAAGGTGAATTGCATTCAGCACGTCGCGCGACTGGGTCGTCTTGGCCAGGCACGCCGTCGCGCCGAACGAGAGCATCTGACTCGACTCGGCCGGCGTCGGCCGGTTCCCGAGCACGACCAGGTGAGTGCTCGGGTGGGCGAAGTGGAGGTCCCTGACCTCACCTGCGCTGCGCAAGGAGCCGAAGTTGAGGATCGCCACCCGCGGAGCGTGCGTCGTCAGCGCTTCTGGCATCTGCTCGTGCGGGACATCGGTCGCGACCAGCTGAAGGCTCTCGTCCTCATCTATCAGCGCGCGGAGGCCGCGGCTGATCAGATCCTCAAATCGGGCTAGCGCGACTGTGATCGGGGGTCGATTCACCATATTTTGTCGTTTTATGTGCCCCCGGGGCCAACCTGTACGCATATCGTATCGGCATCGCGCCAAAAAAGGGTTAGGTCTTCGTAACCCCTACGGTGCCATGCCCTCACCCGATGATCACCCGCGCCAGGGGACGACGGCGGGTCGGCGAGCGAGCATTATTCCGGTTGAGTTTCACAGGGGCGGCAGCAAAGGGGTACAAGACCAGGAGCGGGGCCCGCGGGCCCCGCTCCGAGCTTCCCAAGGGACGTAGGCAAGGGGTACACGCCGGTGAGCTCGTGCTGCGGGGCACGAGCTCACTGGCTTTAGGTACAGGTCGGCCGGCCGCGGCTCGCGGCTGCTCAGAAGCCCGGCAGGCCCAGTCCCCCCAACCCACCGGCGATTCCCCCGAGCTTGGCGCTCGCCAGCTCCTGCGCCGCGCGCATGCCTTCGTTGATCGCGGCCAGCACCATGTCCTGCAGCAGCTCGACATCTTCGGGGTCGACAGCCTCGGGATTGATCGTGATCGAGTTGACGTGCAGCTCCCCGGTGACCTGCACGGTCACCATCCCACCGCCCGCGGACGCCTCGACTACCTCGTCCTTGAGCGACTCCTGCGCGGCGAGCATCTCCTCCTGCATCTTCTGGGCCTGCTTGAGCAGTTGCTGCATGTTGGGCTGGGGTGGCATCTAAGTGGCCTCGCCTTCGTCATCGGGATCGTCTTGCCTCGGGACTCCGGCGTCGGCCGCGGAATCGGCGTCGGCCGCTTCCACCAGCTCCTCGGCGTCGAACTCCCGCAGGAAGCGTTGCACGAGCTCCTCTCCGGACAGCACGGTGGCGTTCGCGTCGGGCGAGAGCTCCTCGCCGCCGAGCTCGTAACGAAGCGTGAGCATGCGCCCGCTGACGGTGTGGAGCGCATCGGCGGCGACCCGGCGGTGATCCTCCTGCTCAGCCTTTCGCTTCAGGAACGCGGCGCCGGGGGGAAACGCGAGCTCGAGCTCGCGGTCGTTGACGCCGACTGGGCGGGCCTCCTTCAGCAGCGCGGCCAGCATCTTGTTCTGATCTCCGACCAGCTCGACCACGGCCGGCCAGAGCTCGACCGCCGCCGCGAGATCGAGCGTTGGCTGAGCTGCTGCGTCCGCTTCGAACGCCGGCGCCACCCGGGCCGCGGCGGCGGGTGGTGACGCAGCACCGGCCGCGGCCACGGAGGTGCCCGCCGCGCCGGTCACGCGCGCGGCCGACTCAGACGCTGCACCAAGCGCGCCGGTGCCACGCGCGGCGGGCGCTTCGGGCACGGCCGCGGGAGCTGTGGCCGGCGACTGATCGGGAGCGGCGACTGCCCGCAGTCCGCTCGCAGCTCCGCCGCGAAGCCCCGACTCGAGTCGCTCGATCCTGGCCAGCAGCGCTTTCGTCGAGGGGTCGACTTCGGGAGCAGCCGCCTTGACCAACGCCAGCTCGAGCTGGATCCGGGCCTGCGAGCCGTTCGTGGTGGACTCGAGCGCAGCCGAGACCAGATCGATCAACCGCACGGCATCGGCGCTCGAGAGGGTCTTCGCCTGCTCGGCAAGGCGGCGATCGCGCTCAGGCGTGACCTGCAGCTCGGTCGGAACCTCACCCAGGATCTGAACTGTCATCAGCTCGCGCCCATGGATCTCGAGATCGCGCAGAACCTGGCCCGCATCGCGCCCTGACTCCGACAGCCGGGCGGCGGCACGCAGTGCCGCGGCGGGATCACCGGCGACGACCGCCTCGACCGCGCCGAACAGCTGCTCGGCGTCGGCAACGCCAAGCACGGCGAGCACGTCGGCGGGCTCGATCCGCCCGCCCACGTAGGTGACGAGCTGCTCCAGCGTACCCAGGCCATCCCGGAAGCTCCCGGTCGCGTGCCGGGCAACGAGCGCCAGCGCTCCGGCGTCGATCTCGATCCCCTCCTGCTCGGCCACGCGCCTGCAGACCGCCGCGACCTGCTCGACCGAAGGACGACCGAAGTCGAAGCGATGGCAGCGGTCGACGACCGTCGGCAGCACCTTCTGCGCCTCCGTCGTCGCGAGCACGAAGACGGTCCGGGGTGGCGGCTCCTCCAGCGTCTTCAGGAACGCATTCCACGCCTGGTGGGAGAGCATGTGAGCCTCGTCGAGGATGTAGACCTTGTGCCGGCCCGACACCGGCGCGTAGGCGACCTTCTCGCGCAGGTCGCGGATGTCGTCGACCGAGTTGTTCGACGCCGCGTCCATCTCGATCACGTCGAGTGACGTCGCGTGGGCGATCGCGGTGCACGACTCGCACGTCCCGCATGGGTCGCTCGTAGGGCCGTGCTCGCAGTTCAGGCACGCGGCGAGGATCTTCGCCATGCTGGTCTTGCCGGTCCCGCGCGAGCCGACGAACAGGTAGGCGTGGTGCACCTTCCCCAGCTTGACCGCGTTGCGGAGCGTCTGCACCACGTGCTCTTGCCCGACCACGTCGGCGAACGTGCGAGGGCGGTGGCGGCGGTATAGCGACGGGCCGTCAGACACTGAAGGCCAGTCTAGTGGCGGCTCCGGCGAGGCCGAGCGATCCTGCCATCGCGGCGAGGCGACGGGCGGTCGCAGCGACCGCAGGCGTGGAGCTATAGGCGGACCGTGCACCCCCCGTCGAAGCCGGTACCTAGGCCGCGACCACCGTCAGTTGGCTCCGGCCCGGCGTCCCCGCAGCGCCTGGAGGTGACCGCTTAAGGCTGCTTCCTTCCGGACCTGACCTGGTTCACGGGTCTCCATCGCCACGGGACCGAGCCATCATCGCCGCTGACAGGGCGCTAACCCAGGGCCTGCGCCCCTCGGGGGGGGATTCAGCCCCGCTAGAGCGGATTGCGGATTCAGGGCGCCGCTAACTCCCCGCCTAGCACGGTCCGGACGGGATCGTACCGGTTCAGGAACCTCTAGGAGGCGTCCGCGACCTGCAGCGCTGCCGGTGCCGTCGGCTGCTCGTCGAGGACCAAGCCGTTGACGTGCGCGTAGTGGCTCGCCTGGGTTCGGTTGCCGACCTCGAGCTTGCGGTAGATGTTGGAGAGATGGAACTTGACGGTCTGCTCGGTGACCCAGAGCCGCCGCGCGATCTCCCCATTCGTCGAGCCTCTCGCGACCAACTGCAGGATCTCGAGCTCGCGCGTTGTCAGCGGGCAGTCGTCGGTGGCGACGGCATGCGCGCGAAGCTCACGACCACGGCTGGCGGCAGCCGTCCGGGATCCGACGTGGATCACGTGGCCCTCGAGCGTCTCACGCACCAGCGTCGACAGCGCGACCGGGTGGATCGCCTTCGAGATCGCCCCTGAAGCACCGGCCTCGAAGATCCGATCGAGCCACTCCGGATCCATCCGCACGCTCAACACCAGCACCGTGATCACCTCGTTCTCGTCCTTGATCGCCTTGATCAAGGACACCGCCAGCTCCGAATGATCCATGTCGTCAACCAGCACGACATCCGGATTCGCATCAACGACCGTCCGCGCAGACGTCCTGCGGCCGTTCGCGTGACCCAGCAAATTGAACTCACCGCTCGTGCGCAACCCGATCCGGATCGCCTCGACGATCAACGAGCTATCAGCAACGACCACGAGCCGCTTCATCTCGCGCTCGCCCCCACGGCAACTTCCGCCGCCCTAGTCTTCATGGTGCCCTCCGGTTCGGTATCGCTGCCCCTACAAAAGGCGGATTGCCAAACCCCTGCCGCACTCCGCGTCCCGACCCCCCCGGTCGGTCCTCGTGCGACCTGCATCAGTTCCTGGGGCGGATGATATCTCTTTATACGCCAAAGCTGTGTATTCAGTGTCTAAAGAGGAGTCGTGGCTGTAGCCCCGACGCTCGAGCGAGCCGTCCCGCTAAGGGCGCCGCGCCGCCAGGCGGATTCGCGACCGGTATCGTGCTCGCCTGGACCATCCGCAAGCCAGCCGGATGCGGGGAAAACGTGCCAGACACGCGTGAGAAGATAACCGTCGGAGTGATCGGCCTTGGGTACGTCGGCCTCCCGCTGGTCGTCGCGTTCGCCGAGGCGGGCGATCACGTGGTGGCGGTCGATCTCGACGCCCGGAAGGTCGCCGCCGTCGCCGCTGGGGAGTCCTACATCGAGGACGTGCCGTCGGAACGCCTGCGCGGCCTGCTCGGCTCGATCGAGGCCACGACCCACTACGCACCGCTCGCGCGTTCAGACGCTGTCGTGATCTGCGTGCCGACACCGCTCACACGCAATCGCGAGCCCGACCTGGGCCCGCTCTGCGCTGCCGCGCGCTCCCTGGCGCAGGTGCTCCAGCGCGGCCAGCTCGTGGTGCTCGAATCGACCACCTACCCCGGCACGACCCGCGAGCAACTGATCCCTCTGCTGGAAGAGTCGGGGCTACGCGTTGGAGACGGGTTGAGCGTGGCGTTCTCCCCGGAGCGCGTCGATCCCGGCCGAACCGACTACACCCTCCGCAACACCCCGAAGGTCGTCGGCGGGATCACCGCCGATTCCGGCGACCGCGCCGAGGCGCTGTACAGGCGCATTTGCGACCACGTCGTGCGCGTGAGCACGCCCGAAGCCGCCGAAATGACCAAGCTCCTGGAGAACATCTTCCGGTCGGTAAACATCGCGCTGATGAACGAGCTCGCGATCCTCTCGGACCGGATGGGGATCGACATCTGGGAGGTCGTCGACGCGGCGGCGACGAAGCCATACGGGTTCATGCGCTTCGAGCCCGGCCCCGGCATGGGCGGCCACTGCCTGCCGGTCGATCCGTTCTATCTCACCTGGCGCGCACGCGAGTTCGATCTCTCGACCGAGTTCATCGAGCTCGCGGGGAAGATGAATCAGCAGATGCCCTACTTCTGCGTGGAGCGGATCGAGCGCGCCCTCAACGACGCCGGCAAGCCCGTCAACGGCTCCCGAATCGCGATCCTCGGCGTCAGCTACAAGGGCGGCGTGGGCGACGTCAGGGAGTCCCCCGCGCTCCGGATCATGCAGATGCTCGCCAAGCGAGGCGGAGTGCTCAGCTACCACGACTCGTACGTCCCCGCGCTGACGGAGCTGGGGCTCGAAAGCGTTCCGCTCGAGGACGCCGTCAGCGGTGCCGACGCGATCGTGCTCGTGACCGTCCACCCCGGGATAGACCACGCTCAGGTCGCCATCGACGCTCCCCTGTTCATCGACCTCCGCGGCGTGACCCGCGGCCTACACGGCGCAAACGTCGTCCGGTTATGAGCCCTGGGAGCCTCGAAAACGTCCGGCGCCCGGTGCGAGCGAGCTCGTCGGACACGTAGACTTCCCCCACCGGGCGCGTAGCTCAGTGGGAGAGCGCTCGCTTCACACGCGAGAGGTCGCTGGTTCGAGCCCAGCCGTGCCCATGACAAAAGGGCCGTAAATAGAAATTTGCATGGAGGCTGTGGGAGCATCGACAGCGTGGAGCTTGGCGTGCATCTGCCTCTAATGGAGTTCCGGGATGAAGGACAGTCCCTGGGCCGCCTCCAGGCAGCGGTCGACGCGGCGGCGCAGTCGGGATTCGTGGC
>Ga0302324_100009281_pt1 | contig 20612 bp, 19 predicted proteins | sample Palsa_T0_1_FD_201949 | JGI IMG/M metagenome (GOLD analysis project Ga0302324, IMG submission 201949) | Peat permafrost microbial communities from Stordalen Mire near Abisko, Sweden - Palsa_T0_1 | ecosystem: Environmental > Terrestrial > Soil > Palsa > Peat permafrost | place: Sweden: Abisko...
GTCTATCAACTCGACTCCTATCGTTACTGGGAGACACAGCTCCAGCGTCACGACTTCGAGTATGGTCAGTTCGGCGAGAACCTGACAGTCGATGGCCTCGCCGATGACGAGGTCTGCATCGGAGATCGCTACCGAATCGGCGGCGCGCTGTTTGAAGTAACGCAGCCGCGCGTCACCTGCTATCGCGTCGGTATACGGATGAACAACCCGCAGATGGCTGCACTCCTGGTCTCGCATAAGCGACCGGGCTTTTATTGCCGTGTCCTTGAAGAAGGGGAGATCGGCGCGGGCGACGAGATCGTGAAGGTTGCCGACGGCCCGGAGCATGTCACTGTCAAGGAAATTGATGGACTGCTTTATTTGCCCGGCCATTCGCTGGATCGGTTGCAACGCGCTCTGCGTGTTCCATCACTCAGCTCCGGTTGGAAGGGGTCACTCGAAGCCTTGGTCGCCGCCCAGGAGAGGCACGGGCGGGGTGGGAATGCGGGTCTAGCCCCATCTTCCACGCCGCCCCCGGCGTGGCCGGGCTTTCGATCACTGCGAGTTGCCGCGGTAGAGCGGGAGAGTACTGACGTGCTCTCGTTTCTTCTCGAGTCGGAGGACCGCACTCCACTGTCTGTGCCTCTTCCGGGTCAATTCCTGGTCTTTAAGCTCGAACCGGATAGGGGCTCAGCGCCAATCCTGCGAAGCTATTCCATGTCGGGCCCGCCGGGTGCAGGAACGTATCGCGTCAGCGTGAAGCGATCGACTGGCGTAGGGAGCCGCTACTTTCATGACTCCGTCCGGGTGGGAGACCTGCTTCAGGTAAGCGCGCCGAGAGGCAGCTTCACACTCGCTTCGGGCAACAATCCTCTTGTACTGCTCAGTGCTGGTATCGGGGCGACGCCTGTGCTCGCAATGCTTCACTGGCTTGCGGCCACCGGCACCGATTCAACGCGAGAAGTCTGGTGGTGTTACGGTGCTCGCAATGGCAGCGAGCACCCATTCGCGGCGGAAGTGCGCGCCTTGCTCAATAGCCTTCCGCACAGCCATGCATTCGTCGCCTATAGCAGACCAGAAGACGCCGATCGGCAAGGTCAGGACTACGATGTGTCGGGGCAGCTGAATCTCTCATTACTGCAACGGCTTCAGATACCAAAAGAAGCGGCCTTTTATCTCTGTGGACCCACTGCTTTCCTTTCCGCCTTTACCGCGGAGTTGAAGTCGTGGGGTATCTCCGCTTCCAGCATCCACTCCGAGATATTCGGCTCTGAATCTTCCATCACGCCCGGAATCGCTAGCACCACATCCGTGCCCCCGCATCCGCCCTCCAGCGCGGGCACCGGCCCAATGGTTTCCTTCACACGCAGCGGTCTTACGGTACCCTGGAGTTCGCAGTATGGAAGTCTGCTCGAATTTGCGGAGGCCTGCGACGTTCCTGTCAGGTGGTCTTGTCGGACTGGCGTCTGCCACATGTGCGAGTCCGGGTTGATCGACGGCCAGATCGGCTATGCACCCGAGCCTCTTGATCGGCCTGCCGAAGGGAACGTTTTGATCTGTTGCTCGTCTCCGCTGACGGCGGTCGAACTGGACCTCTGACAGTCAGGCTCATTTCAGAGCTATGTGCGTGGCCGTCTACGGCGAACAGGCACCGGTTACGGTGATGCGCATTTGGATACACTTGCGCCAAGGTTGGGGGGCGGCGAGGCATCATTCGCTCAGCCCTCGCCCGTGGAAATGCTAGAGGAAATCAGCAACTGGAAGGCCCAAAAACCCTTTTTGCTCTCTACTTTCGCCCCCGTGCGCTATAACTGCAGTTTCATGGCCCGCTACAAGTACCTCGATACCCTCGTCCTCATCTTCGTCGTTGTCCTGCTGGTATCGAACCTGGTCGCCCAGAAGGTCTGCCGCCTCGGACCCTTGACCATCAGCGGCGCTGAATTGCTCTTCCCGATTACCTATATTTTTGGCGACGTGTTCACCGAGGTCTATGGTTATCAGGCCTCACGGCGCGCCATCTGGATCGGCTTTTTCGCCTCAGCCCTGCTCAGCGCCGCCGGCGCCATGGCCGTCGCCCTCCCGGCCGACCCCGGATGGCATAACCAACAAGCTTTCGAAACGGTCTTCGGCCTGGTGCCCCGCTTCGTGGCTGCCAGCCTCATCGCCTATTGGACAGGCGAGTTTGCCAATTCCTTTACCTTGGCCAAGCTCAAAATCCTTACCCGTGGCCGCTGGCTGTGGACGCGTACCCTCGGATCCACCGTCGTCGGCCAAGCCTTCGATACGTTTCTGGTCATGTTCATCTCCTTTGCCGGCACGGTCTCCCGGCACACACTGATCCGGCTGATGCTTTCGTCTTACCTGATCAAAGTGACCTACGAGGCGCTGGCGACGCCGCTCACCTATGCCGGGGTGGCGTGGCTGAAACGGCGGGAAGGCGTGGACCCCTTCGATACCCAAACCGATTTCAATCCCTTTTTACTGCGCGGCCTGTCCGCCGAGAATCAGGCGAAGGTCCCGTGACTGGATCGATCCCTGAAACCATGCGCTATATCGAGATCGCGGAGCCGGGTGGACCAGAGGTGCTCCGGCTCGCCACCGGGCCGGTTCCCCGGCCAGGTCGCGGAGAAGTGCTCCTCCGGGTAGAGGCGGCGGGAATCAATCGTGCCGATCTGCTACAGCGGCAGGGACACTATCCTCCTCCACCCGGTGCTTCGCCCATTCTGGGAATGGAGGTCTCCGGGCACATTGCCCAGCTCGGCACCGCCTTAACCAGCCGCTGGCGGGCCTGCGAACCGGTCTGCGCCCTGCTCGCAGGAGGTGGCTATGCCGAGTATTGCTTGGCGCCCGAAGGCCAGTGCATGGCCCAGCCCGCCGGCACTTCGCTGCGCGACGCAGGGGCCATCCCTGAGGCTGCCATCACCGTGTGGGCCAATCTTTTCGAGCCCCGACGGCTCTTTGCCGGCAACCTCTTCCTGGCGCAGGGCGGCTCGAGCGGGATTGGCACTTTAGCTATTCAGATTGCGCGCGCCTTCGGCGCCCGGGTCGCCACGACCGCCGGCACAGACGAAAAATGCAGTTTTTGCCGCAGCCTGGGAGCGGAAACCGCTATCAACTACCGCACCCAGGACTGGGCCGCCGAGCTCGCCCAGTGGTCCCAACCGCACGGCATCGACTGCATCCTCGACATGATCGGCGGCGACTACTTCGCCAAGCATCTCAGTCTCCTGGCCACAGGTGGCCGGCTGGTGCAAATCGCCTTCTCCCAAGGCAGCCAGGTGACAGTAGACTTGCGCACCATGATGACCAAACGGCTGCTGATCACCGGGTCGACCCTACGCCCACGCACGCTCGCAGAGAAGTCTTCGCTGGCGCGAGCGGTGGAACAGGAACTCTGGCCGCTGTTCGCAAGTGGACAGCTGCGGCCGGTCGTCGATTGCGCTTTTCCCCTGGAACGGGCTGCAGAGGCCCACCAGCTGATGGAGTCAGGCCGCCACAAAGGGAAGATCGTCCTGGAAATGCATTCCCGAGACTAGGGTAACCAGCCCCTGCCCGGGCAGGATAAAATTTCTGAAGCAACCGTCGCGCCCCTCTCATCTAACGGCCACTACAGGAGAAGCAGCTTCCTTGTGACGTGAGGAGGTGAAGCACGGTGGTTTTCCGCCGGATGCGCTGGTTCGCAATCAACAATTCTTACCTCTGAGGATTTACGTTTTGACAAGGCTTCCCATCCGGACCCAATCGTGCCTGCCCCTGATCCTGCTGGCGCTTTCCGCCTGCGCCAAACAAGCGCCTCCCGCGGCGGCGCCGCAAGCGATGCCGGTGCAAACCGAAACCATCGCGGCCGCGGCCGTTCCGCAATACGATGAATATGTCTCGACCATCAAGTCCCGGCGCTCCGCGACCATCAATCCCCAGGTCGACGGCAACCTGGTGAAGATTTATGTACACTCGGGCGAACGTGTGCGGGCCGGTCAGCTGCTGATGGAGATCGACCCGGCTAAGCAGGAGGCAACGGTTTCCTCCTCGCGCGCAACCGAACAGCAGAAGCTCGCTGTCTTCCAGTACAACCAGATTGAAGTGGAGCGGCAACGCAAACTCTTCGAGCAGGGCGTCAGCAGCCGGGATGCTTTCGACCAGGCGGAGCAGGCTTATAAGAACTCACAGGCGGACTATCAGTCCGCCGTCGCGACCACTCTGAGCCAGCAGAAGCAGCTCGGCTATTACCACATCGCGGCTCCCTTCGACGGTTTCGTGGGTGATGTGCCGGTGCACCTGGGCGACTATGTCTCGGCTACCACCATGCTTACCACGGTGGACGAGAACCGCGACCTGGAAGCCTACATCTACATTCCCACCGAACGGGTCACGCAGATCCGCAAGGGATTGCCGGTAGTGATTCTGGACAACCAGGAGAATGTGCTGGAACACACTGCGATTGACTTTATTTCACCTCAGGTAGACAACGGACTGCAGGGGATCCTGGCCAAGGCTCCCGTCCACGCCGATCTGGGCAAGCTACGTAACCTGCAACAGATCAAGGCGCGAGTGGTCTGGACAACCACAGCGATTCCGGTGGTTCCCGTGCTGGCCGTTACGCGGCTGGGCGGCCAGACCTTCGTCTTCGTCGCCACCAACCAAGGCGGCAAATTCTTCGCCAAGCAGAGGCCCATTCAAGTAGGTGATACGGTGGGCAACAACTATGCAGTGATAAGCGGACTCCAGAACGGGGACAAGGTCATCGTTTCGGGCACGCAGTTTCTTATGGATGGCGCCCCTGTCCAGCCCTTGGGCTGAGGGAAATGGCACCGCCCCGGGGCTAAGCAGCACGTGCAGCTGAGCCGGAACTCCGGCGGTAGGTGCGAAAGGGAGCGTTCTCTTGGTTGATTTTTTTATCCATAGGCCGGTATTCGCCACGGTTTGCGCCCTGTTGATCATTCTTGCCGGAGCGGTCTGCATTCCCACGCTGCCCATTTCCCTATATCCGACATTGGCGCCGCCGCAGGTTACCGTAACCAGCAACTATGTGGGTGCCAATGCGCAGACGGTAGAGTCCGCAGTCACCATCCCCTTGGAACAGCAGATTAACGGTGTGCAGGGAATGCGGTATATCTCCTCCACCAGTTCCAATGACGGAACGAGCGCCATTACCACCACCTTTCAAACGGGCTACAGCCTCGACATCGCAGCCGTCGACGTACAGAATCGCGTCTCGTCCGCAACCGGCCGCCTGCCGCAAGTGGTAAACAACACTGGCATCACCATTCTCAAAGCGAACTCCAATTTCGTATTCGGGGCTGCCTTCTTTTCGCCGGACAATCGCTATTCCGATCTGTTTATCAGCAACTACCTCGACGTTTATGTGAAAGACGCGCTTAAGCGCGTTCCTGGCGTGGGCGATGTGGTGATCTTCGGCGAGCGGCGGTACGCCATGCGCCTATGGCTCGATCCGGCGCGGCTGGCTGCTCGCGGCCTGACCAGCCTCGATGTGACCAATGCGCTGGCGGAACAGAACGTCGAGATACCAGCAGGACAAGTGGGCCAGCCACCCTCGGATGAGAAGCAGAATTACCAGATCCCTGTGCGCGTGATCGGGAGGCTTTCGCAGGCGTCAGAGTTTGACAACATCGTCGTAAAGAATAGCCCTGGCGGCATCGTTCAGTTGAAGGATGTTGGCTACGCCGAGTTGGGCGCGGAGACTTATTCCACGGACCTTAACTATAACGGGGCCGACGCGGTAGGTATTGGCGTGCAGCAGCTGAGCAACGCCAATGCGCTGGAGGTGGACCGCGCAGCCAAGGCGGCGTTGGACGAGCTAGCGAAATCATTTCCGCCGGGCATGAAATACGAGATCCCTTTCGATACCACCACGGTCATTGGCGATTCCATACGCGAAGTCGTGGGCACTCTGGGCGAAGCCATCGTAATCGTCATTATCGTGATCTTTCTCTTTCTCCTTGACTGGCGGGCAACCATCATTCCCGCCATCACCATCCCGGTCTCTTTGATCGGCACCTTCGCCTTCATCAAGATCTTTGGTTTTTCCATCAATTCGCTGACCATGTTCGGCATCACGCTGGCCACCGGCCTGGTGGTGGACGATGCCATCGTAGTCATCGAAAACGTGCAGCGCCATATCAACGAAGACCACTCCAATCCTCACACGGCTACGTCCGTGGCGATGGCTGAGGTCACCAGCGCGGTCATCGCTACTTCGCTGGTGCTCATCTCCGTTTTCGTGCCAGTCTCTTTTTTTCCCGGCACCACCGGCATTCTCTACAAGCAGTTTTCTCTCACGATTGCATTCTCAATTGCCATCTCCGCCTTCAACGCGCTCACCTTGTCACCGGCGCTGGCAGCAATCTTCCTGCGGGGCGAGAAACACAAAAAGGGTCTGTTGGGGTTGATCGATCGCGCGATCGTCTCCACCACGGTTTTCTACGGCAAAGCGATTCGCCAGGTGTTGCGGTTGCGCTATGTGGTGCTGCTGCTCTTTGTCTGCGGCCTGGTGGCGACCGTGTATCTGTATAACCACACCCCGAGCGCTTTCCTGCCGACGGAAGATCAGAATTATCTGATCTGCGTTGTACAAACTCCGCCCGGCGCGTCGCTCACTTATACCTCCGACGTTGCGCAAAAGGCAGTAGACATCATGCGCAAGGACGATGACGTCTACGGGACCTTTGCCATCATGGGATTCAGTCTCAGCGGCGGCAGCGCGTCGAACTATGGGGTCATCTTTGTTCCGCTCAAGTCCGTCGACTTGCGCAAGAAAAAGGGCCCCGGCCATTCGGCTGCGGATGTCTACGCTACGCTTGCGCCGAAGCTATTCGGCGTGCCGGGCGGACTAGTGGTTATCTTCGAAGCGCCGGCTATTCAAGGGTTAGGTAACTTCGGCGGATTCGCTTTCGAACTCCAGGATCTGGGGCGCAATACGTTGCAGGATCTGGACCGCGTGGCCCACCAAATCATCGGCGCAAGCCGGCAGGACAATAAACTGGTCGGTTTGTACACCAGCTACACGGCAACCGATCCTCAGCTGCTGATCACGATCGATCGCGTCAAGGCGGAAGCCCTTGGTGTCCCCATAAGCCAGATCAATTCCGCACTGAACGTCTACATGGGCTCCGCATATATCAACGATTTCAATTACAACAACCGGTCCTATCGGGTTTACGTCCAGGCTAGACAATCCGCTCGCATGACCCCGGGGGATCTGCGAAAGTTCTATGTGCGTTCCAACTCAGGGCAAATGGTGACGCTCGACAATCTGGTGACGATCGCGCAGCAATCGGGACCGCAGGTCATTAGCCATTACAATCTCTTCCGTTCGGCGGAAATTGATGGCTCTGCCGCTCCCGGCTCCAGCACCGGAGAAGGCCTGGCCAACATGGAAGCTTTGGCCAAGAAGAACATGATCCAGGGCATGACCTACTCCTGGACCGGGCTGTCGCTCGAGGAGATCGAGGCTGGCGGAAAGGCCGTGCTCATCTTCGGCCTTGGACTACTGGTGGTTTACCTCACTTTGTCGGCCCAGTATGAGAGCTTCGCTCTTCCCTTCATCATCCTTCTGGCTGTACCTACGGCAGTGTTGGGAGCACTGGGATTGGTCACCCTGCGCGGGATGGCCAATGATGTGTACTGTCAGATCGGGCTGGTGATGCTGATCGGCCTGTCGGCGAAGAATTCGATTTTGATCGTCGAGTTTGCCGAGCAGATCCGCGGGCAGGGCAAGTCGATCTTCGAAGCCGCCATTGAAGCGGCCGAGCTGCGTCTCCGGCCTATTCTGATGACCTCGTTTGCCTTCATCCTCGGTGTGCTGCCGCTCTACTTTGCCACCGGCGCCGGCGCCCTGGGACGGCGTTCTGTAGGCACCACGGTGGTCGGTGGCATGTTGGTCTCAACCATTCTGAATCTGATCTTTATTCCGGTGCTTTATGTGCTCGTGAAGTCGGGTCTGGAGCTCTTCAGCCGCAAAGCATCTCGGGCTGAGGCGGCGACGGCGCCTGCGCAGCTGTAGAAATTTCTGTAAGGGACGCGAGAACCGCAGGTCTCTTCACTACGGTCCAGTCCCACGGCAAGGCGGGGCAGCCAACTTGCCTATGACGAGCTGAGAAGAAAATAACACTGCAAAACCGCCATGGATCCGAGGCCCGGAGGGCCGGCCGCGAAACGTGAGCCCAGCCCGGGAGGGCTGGGAATCAATCCCGAAGATGATGGGAGCGCCGTAGGCGCGGCACTAAACCTGGACCCGCTCGCACCTACGTCATTAGGACCGGAGCGTAGGGAAGTGAAGAGACTTGCGGTTCCTTTAGGGCGCTTGCGAGGCCAGGTAACCGGTGATAGCTACAATGTCGGCAATGGTCAGTTTGGCCACGACCCCTTTCATCATGGGCGCCATTGCGCCGTTGCGGGAACCGTTCTGAAAGTCAAGGATCTGCCGGGTCATCTGACTGGGCGAGCGGCCCGCAATCGAAGGAATGTTTCCTGTGCCCTTTAGATTCGGACCATGGCACATGGTGCATGCCATCGTCGTTCCGTTGTCACCCGTGGTTACCAGAAGCTTGCCTCTCTCCAGGCTCCCCTTGGGCACGTAGGCGATGAAGCCCGATGTTGGGTCGCGGAGTTCCGTCCTCTCCAGGTTTTCTGAGACCTCGATCACACGGTCGCCGATCGGCTCGCTCCCACCGCCATCGATCACGACCATCATGCCTCCCTCGGGCTTGGTCTTCGGCACCTGGTCCACTTCGACTACGCGAATCCAGGGCTTCAAGGGGATGGAGGAGAAATAGGCGGCGGCCGCTTTCACATCCTCGTCGCTGGTCGATTTGGCCAGCTTCACCATGTTGGTTACGGAGAGCATCTCCGGATCCGAGGCTTTGCGTAATCCACTCTTGAAGTCGGCCATCTGCTGAATGATGTATTCCGCAGGCAGGCCGGCAACGCTCGCGTTCTCCGGACGCCCCTGACCGTTCGGCAAGTGGCAGTGACCGCAAGAGTACACATCGGGTTTGCGTCCGTGAACCACCACCTCGGGCATCGGCGGGTGGGCATCCGGATACCAATCCGGTACGACGAAGATATTGCCGATCTCCGCCTTGGTGTAGCTCGCTTTGCTGCCGGGGAGGTGTTCCACCTCGGTACCGGTTGCGGAGGAGATCGGTGCAAAGTGACCTGGGTAAGCCCAGATCGGCAGATTTTCCGGTTGCTGCGCCGTAGTCGCGGTGACCGTCAGAAGCAGAGCAGCCACCGCAGCGTATCCATGTCTCATCGTTGAGGCAGGATAGCAACTATCTCATCCCAGCGCCAACCGGTCCTCTCGGGTGGCAGAGTCCAGCGCCTGGCGGAGCTGTTGGTTTCTGGCTAGCAGTTCGGCAACCAGCCGCTGCAGTCGAGCGTTCTCGATTTCCAGTTCGGACGCCCGTACGTTTGGTTCAACATATGCAGTCTTCATTCGACCTCAAACCCTCTGCTGCTCCGGTTGGAATTCCCGACGACCGAAACACCCTCGCATGCCCCGGCTGAATTTTTCGCGTTCTTCGGGAGACATCTTCTCCCATCGTTCTCCCATGCGGCGCCGCCAGTGGATGTTCCTGCCCCCGCGGAAACCTCCACCAAAAAGAATCTTGCTCAGCAGCAGGAGGCCGACCGCCTGCCAGAATGTAATGCTGTGCCACCCGAAGATCGAGGGCATGAGCACATTCCACAGGCCCTTCACAATAAATCCAAATAATGCAACCCCTGCGGTAGCAATTGCAGCAATCTTTACTCCTCTATACAGCCATCTTGCCTTCATTTTTTGGTCCTCATTTCTTTCCTCAATTCCTTACAAACTCGTCGTAGATCGACTGCAGCCTCTGGCGCAGATAGAGCACGGCATAACGCTTACGCGCTAACAGCGTGTTGAGGCTCACTCCGCTTTCGGCCGCCAGCTCTTTGAAGCTGTAGCCTTCCCATTCATGCTTGATGAAGGCCGAGCGTTGTTCTTCCGGCAATTCATCCAACGCTTCGTCCAGTTCGTCCAGCAGAACGCGGCCGGCATAGACCGCCTCCGGACCGCTCTCGAGCGATGGAAGCAAGTCGACCAGCAGAACACTCTCTTCGCCCCCGTCGCCATAGGCAGGTTCGCTGAGCGACTCGAGTTTCTTGCCGCGAAAGCGGTCGATGATCCGATTCTTCGCCACGCGGAAGAGCCACGCACTGACTTGCTCGATAGGCTTGAGCAGCCGGTATGCTTCGACCAGTTCGCTGAAAACGTCCTGAAGAATGTCTTCGGTGGCATCCTGATCCACCACACGCTTGCGGATGTAGCTGCGAAGGCGCGAACCATCTTTCTCAATCGCCTGCGCGATGAGCTGGTCCTGTTCGGTTGTTATCTCATCCAGACTTGGCATTCCATACGCCTACTGTGAAGACGGAATCAGTGGGGGAATATTGTAGGAAGGCGGGAAAAACTTCGCATAACGCAGAAGGGCCCCGCCAGGCGGCGGAGCCCTTCTTTCCGTAAAGGATGGAACCTAGACGTTGAAGGAGGAACCGCAGCCGCAGGTACTCTTCACCGCGGGGTTATCGAATTTGAATCCAGCCGCCTCCAGGGTCTCCACATAATCGACCACGCAGCCATTCAGGTACATCAGCGAGGTAGCATCGACAAAGACCTTCAGATCGTCAAACTTGAAGACCTTGTCCATCATGCCTGCCTGGTTCTCGAACGACATGGAATATTGGAACCCGGAGCATCCGCCGCCCACTACCCCAATGCGAAGACCGGCCGGCAATGGATCCTGGGTCGCCATGATTTCATGGACCTTAGCCACCGCCTGCGGGGAAAGCGTCAGGGGCATGGACACGGGATTGAGGTTGGTTACTGGTTCGGCGACGCTTGACATAGTGATCTCCCTCTGCTGCCTGCAGTTTCTAGTTTAGACCCGGTCGCCGCTGAGGACAAGCCGGAATCGCCTACAACAATAGATGCGTTCACGGCGGCTGAGACTCAAGCCTTACAGGCTGCGGAAAAACTCCGTTTTGTATCAGGGCACGACTTTAATCGGGCCGTAAAGGAATAAGAATACATCGGGCTTTAGCCCCTGAGGCTTTCCACCCGGTGCAGAGCCTTTTCCGCAGCCTCCTTAGTGTACCGTCACCTTGGGAGCGATCTCGTCGAATTGATGCTCGCTCAGCACCCCGGCGTTCACCAGGTCATGGGTGGATTTGTAAGGCCGGTGTTGAATGATCTGTCTCGCTTTAACCACGGAGATTCCCGGTAAGGAGGTCAAATCGGCCTCCGACGCGCCATTCAGGTCAACCCGCGCGCTGTCTGCGGGTGTCTTGGTGTCTAAACCTTGCTTTACGCCGGCCGCGACGTCATTCACGGTTTGCTCGGCATTGGCCGCGGCCACCCGGGCCTGGGCGAGAGCCTCTTTCGACGCCTGTTTGGCGTTTTCCGTCGCCTGGGCGGCTTGCTCCTGCAGGTGCTGGTCTGAGGGAGGCGGGTTGTTGCAGGCAGCCAGCAAGGCCAATCCAACGACTGTTGATATTGCCAAAACGCGCTGTTTTCCTTGGACGTTCATTTTCTTTCTCCTCAATTGCTTACAACTTGAGAGGTTCCCAAAGTGAGCCGAGTTGCCGGGAATCCGCCCGGTAAATGAGAAATCTCTGGGCAATCGCCCCTTTTCGGGTCTATATTTTTTAGCCGTAAGCCCCTTCTACCCTCCGAGCCCACCAATTCTGGACCCGCTCGGTATCTGGGACTGCTGATCTCGGGAGGTAATTATGCATATGATTCCAGTGTTGTGGATAACCTGGGGAATATTCGCGGCCATTCTGTTGAGTCTGCTGCTGTATCGGGGAACCATCACCCGCTACGAAGACGACCAGCTGTTTCTGGACGATATTTCCGATCGCCAGCACAAGGAAAACGATGCGATTATCCGCAAGTTGGCCAAGATCCAACCCTTTTTGAGGGTTTTTACCGGGGTAACCAGCATTTTGACCGCGGCCATCATTGGCATTTACGCCTGGGACGCTATTAAGACTTTCTACATGTAGGAGGCGGAGCGCCTGAATCACGTGATTCGGGCGGTGGGGAGAGTGTTTATTCCACTTGCTTGAGTGTACCCCTGGCGGTGACTTCGATTTCAACCTGCTTGCTCACTTTGAGCATGAACCTACTGGGATTCTTCATTCCCCAATCGACATAGGGAACCGTAAATTGCGTGGTTGCCGTGACCACGCCCGCGGCAACCTGCACCTTGAGTGGCAGATCCAGGGGATGATCTGCTCCGTGGATGTTGAATGTCCCTACCCCTTGCAAGTCCTGGGTCGCTTCTCCCGCCTCGAATGCGCCTTTGATCTGGCTGGGATGGAAGAAGATGGCGGGGTAGCGATTGCTTTCCAGCACTTCTTCCTGCATGCGTTTGTCGCGGGCCGCGTTTCCGCTTTCTCCGGTGGTTGCGTCGACCAGAATCTCCCCTTCCGCCACGCCCGTTGCGGGGTTGAAGAACAACTCGCCGCTTTTCAGTTTGAAGGTGCCATGGGTGGTATGCAGGCCGCCGCTCAGGGTCCAGTGGATCTGAGTTTGCGCTGGGTCGAGTACTATTTTCAGGCCCCGGTTTTGCCCGTGATTTTGCGCGCCGGCAAGCGGAGCCAGGAGAACAAGAAGAGCTGCAATGATGCGAGGCTTGCATCGCATACCTAGGCCACCTTCCGGGCAGGTTCGTCGCAAAACAGGAAATCTCTTAGAGTGCGCTCCCCAAGATGCAAGGCCAGCAAATGAGCGAAGAGTTGGGGCCGGGCCGAGAATAATCCCATGGCCCGCTCCCGCAACCACGGCCAGGCATCCATGCTGAGCATCGCTCTGGACATGTGATGCGGCATCCGGAGAATCGCCGGATGACCGGCTTCATAAACGGATAAGTTATCGACTGCGATGGCTTCGGCCAACAGCCGCGCCTGGCGGAAAGAGAGCGCGATCCCTTCTCCAGTGATGGCGTCGGCGGAGCCGGAGGCGTCGCCGGTGAGAGCCACATTGCCCGCAGTCACACGGCGCAGCTTGCGGGTGGTGGTCAGTGCTCCGCGCATCTTGCTCAGCTCGTCTGCCCCCTCGAGATGCGCCCGCAACGCCGGCAGACTGGCCAGAACCGCCTCCATTCTTATCTCGGGCGAGCGGGCGACAGTGGCCACGCAGATTTCCTCCGGGCCGACGGGGGTAATGTAGGCTTGGCCCAACTCGCCCCAGTGCACCTCCACCATGCGGCTCCAGGGCCTCACCCGGTAATGACAGCGGGCGCCGAAGCGGCGGCTGAGGATGTTTCCCTGTCCCAGGCCAATCGACTGACGCACCCGGGAAGATTGGCCATCGGCGCCGATGGCATAGCGGTAGGAGCAGGATTCGCTATCCAGGGTCCAGATCCGGGTCCAGGGCTGGTTCGGATTCTGGGTTGCGGATATCCGGCTGCCCCAAGCCAGTCTCACGCCCAGCTCCCGGCATCGCTCCACCAGTAGCGCATGGAGCCGCAAGCGGCGGATCCCCATGCCAGTCCCGCGCTCGAAATGGGCGGCCACGCAGTGGCGTCCGGAGAGAAAAGCGATGCCGTCGAAGGCCGCGCCATCCTGGGCCGTCACCTCGATGCCGAGCGCGGCCAGGTCCTTCTGCGCATCCGGCATGAGGCCCTCTCCACACGCCTTGTCGATAGGTGGACAAAGGGCATCGGCGACAAGAACATCCAGGCCTTTTTGCCGCAATGCGATGGCGGCTGCAAGCCCAGCGGGACCGCCTCCGGCGATGATTGCATCACAGCGGATCAATCCGGGCTCTCCTGTCCTACCACTCCAGCAGCAGCATCTCCGAACAAAAACCCGGCCCCATGGCGGCCAGTACGCTGCGCGCTCCCAGCCTGGGGCGACGATGGTTCATCACCTCATCCAGCACTACGAGCACCGAGGCAGATGATAGGTTGCCCACGCGCTGCAGTGCGTCCCACGAGAGTTGCAACTCGCCATTGCGCAGGTCGAGTGCATCGGCCACTGCCTCGAGGACCTTAGGACCGCCCGGATGCATGATCCAGGAGTCGACCTGGCCGCGAGTCATCCCATGTTGGGCGAGGAAGGCATCCACATCCCGTCCCAGATTTTCCCTCACCACGGTGGGCACATCGGGGGAAAGCACAACCTGGAATCCCTTTTCGGAGATCTTCCAGCCCATCACGTCCTGGGTGTCGGGATAAAAAGAAGAGGCAGTGCCGAGAATTCTCGGACCCTTGAGCTTGACTTGGTCACCGGCCACCAGGACTGCAACCGCTCCGTCTCCGAAGAGACCGGTAGCGATCAGGTTGGCGACGGTGAAGTCGTCCCGCTGCCAGGTGAGGGAACATAGCTCGACGGAGAGCAGCACCGCGACCTGGTCGGGATAGGCGCGCACGTAGTCGGCAGCGCGAGATAGGCCGGCGGCCCCGGCCACGCAACCCAAGCCGAAGATAGGGTTGCGCTTGATTTGCGGATTAAGCCGCATGCGATTGACCAGGCGGGCATCGACCGAGGGGCTGGAGACTCCGGTTACAGAGACGAAATAGAGGGCGCCGATCTGCTTGCGATCGACTCCTGCCTTGTTGAGCACGCAGTCGATTGCCTGCTCACCCAAGCGCTCAGCGGTCTCGATCCAGACGTTGTTGGTTTTGCCCCAGGTATCGAGGGGTGGGTATTCCAGCAAAGGGAGGGTAAAGTATCTGCCGGCAACTCCTGTCCGGTAATGCAGCCTCTCCAGTACTGCTGCATTCCCCAGTCCGTCTTCCCATTGGGTTTTTAGTGCTTCGACCACTTCCTCCTGCAGGAAGTAGTGCGGGGGAAAGGCGGTCGCCGTGGTGATTATTTTCATGCGTTCTCGAAAGTATACGTGGGCGCATGTTTGCGACTGCCCGGTCTCTGCGAAGCTGTTTGATGGCGGTAAATTACGGATTGCCTGTGGAGTGTTAGGACGCGGATGTAGCGGGTTAACCTTCAGAAACCCGTTCACTCCTCCGCCGAGTCCTCAGGACGAGTGAGCGCGGCGCATTGAGTGCTGTTATCCCACTCAAGCCCAAAAACAGGGCTTGAATGGGGCACCCAGCCTTGGTTGCCGATGTGGTGAGCTATTCGATGCATTCGGGTTGGGGAGGGGAGGGATGCAATCAGGTGATCGAGACAATCCTGATCGGCCTCTGCGCTCCGCAGCAGCACAGCTTCAAAGACATGGCCTACCAGTAGCAGTGTGGGAGCTAATGTAGTCGGTAGATCAGCGAGGCCGCTCAGTCGCGAAGCAGCGTAGCCAGCCTCTGGACGGGATGCATCGGTGACTGCCACGCAGGGCATGGCCGCAATCACGCCGCTCTTCAATAACGAAGCCGCTACTTGCGCGAGGTCTTGCCCCGGCATGTAGATCGCGAGCGTGGCATCTTCGGGCAAGCTGCCCGGCCAAAGCTCCGGCTGAGGTACGGCGCGCGCGGCGTGGTGCCCACTCACGACTATCAGTTTGGACGAGACCCTGCGATCCGTGAGCGATGCCTCCAGAAAGGCCGCCGCTGAGGAGGCCGCGGTCACTCCGGGGACTACTTCAAAGGGCACCCCAGCTTCGCGCAGGGCGTCGATCTCCTCTGCGGCGCGTCCGAAAATCATGGGATCTCCGGATTTCAGCCGTATGACCGCAAGCCCATTGCGCGCCGAAATAATCATCAGGTCATGGATGGCCGCCTGGGTGATCTTCTTTCGGCCGCAGCGCTTGCCCACACTAATGATCAATGCCTGCTTGCCGGCCAGGTTGAGGATCGATTGCGGCACCAAGTCGTCATGCAAGACCACACCGGCCTGGGCGAGGAGACGCGCGGCCTTGACGGTCAGCAAATCGGGGTCGCCAGGCCCCGCGCCCACCAGGTAGACCTTGCCAGCCTCCGCCTTGCTCACCGCGACACCTCGGGCTTGAATTCTGCGGCCGCAGCAGCGGCAAAGGCTCGCGCGGGACAGGAGGGCGCCGCACAAACCTCGCGATTGGCTAACTCATGTAACAGAGCTTTGCGCTCCGGCCCCGCGGGCATCGCGCGCAGAATTTCCCGTCGCAACTCTCCCAAATCGCCCAGCCACGTTCCCAGATCCGCCGGGAGTTGGGCGTCGATCTCGCGCCGCAAGCGCTGCGCAAGCGCCGGACTCTGGCCCGCGGTCGAAATAGCAATTTGCAGATCGCCTCGCTGTACGACCGAAGCGAAGAAGAAGTCGCACAGCGGCGGATCGTCGGCGGTGTTGCAAAGGATCGAGCGGCGCGAAGCTTCTTCGAAGACGGCCTGGTTGACCTGGCGATCGTTGGTAGCTGCAATGATGAGATCGCAACCAGCAGTATCCTCGGGCTCGTAACAGCGGGCAAGCCACTCAATCGTTCCGCTTGCGCTCAGCTGCTCCACGCGTTTAACCGCCTGGGGAGCGATCACCCGGATGGACGCTCCGCAGCGTAGCAGGCTTTCCACTTTTTCCAAACCGATCAAGCCCGCGCCCACCACCAGGCACCGTTTCCCTTCCAGCTTCAGGAACATAGGAAAGAGGCTCACGCTATCACTCAAGGTGTCTACCGCCGATCGGCGCAGGGTCCCTGGCCACGGGCTCGAGGACCGCGCCGGCCAATTGCTCACGCAACTGCTCGTCACTCGAGCGGGCGAAGTAGGCGCGGAGGTTTTCGCCCGGGCGGCGCGCCTGCAGGTAACCACTCAGCAGCCGCTCCAAGGCATCGGGTACTTCGGTCGCCAGGCAGCGGTATCCCAGCGGCCTGGCGAGCTGCTGATGCAGCCCCACCGAACCGCCCACACAAAAGTAGTAGGCATCTTCCAATTTGCCTTGGTGCTTGATCTTCTTGCCTTCCATTCCAATGTCGGCAATCCAGTGCTGCCCGCAGCTGTTGGGACAGCCAGTCACGTGGAGCTTGAGATGTTGGTCGAAGGCGGGAAGCCGGTCTTCCATTTCGTCGACAATCCAGCGCATAAAGCCCTTGGTTTCGGTGATCGCCAGCTTGCAGAACTCGCTGCCGGTGCAGGCAATGGCGCCTCTCCAGAATGAGGAGCCTTCCACCGGCAAGCCGATGGCCTCCAGTTCCCGTGCCAGCTCCTGCGCTTTACCGGTGGGTACGTTGACCACTACCAGATTCTGCATCACGGTGGTGCGCAGTTGGCCGTTACCATAGCGGGTGGCCAGGCCGGCCACGGCGTTCAACTGTGCGGCGGTTATGCGCCCGCGCAACACGGAGAGGCCAACATAGCAGAGCCCCTCCTGCTTCTGATGATGGATGCCTACGTGGTCGCGATAGATGTCATCCGGCACCTTTTCCTCTACCGACGGATCAAGCTGGTAGCCCAAGCGGCGATTCAGTTCGGCAAGAAAGGTCTCGGCCGTCCAACCTTCGCGGAGAAAGAGATGCTTCATGCGCGCCCGGTCGCGGCTTTCGCGCAAGCCCTGCTGATCGCGAAAGAGCTCGGTAATCTTGCGTACCACAGCGGCAACCTGGTCCTGTTGCACGAAGGCATTCAGGCGCACGGCCAAGTGCGGATCGGCGGAGAGGCCACCCCCCACGCGCACAGAAAATCCCGCCTCGCGCCCGTTGCCTGTCGAACGCACAGCCGGGGTCAAGCCAATGTCATTGATCTCCGGATAGGAACACCACACGGAGCAGCCGGTAATCGAAACCTTGAATTTTCGCGGGAGGTTGTAAAGCTCCGGGTTGCCGTTTAGATCGCCGGCCGCTGCCAAGGCGAAGGGAGACGCGTCCAGGACTTCGTCCGCATCCAGACCCGCCAGTGGACAGCCGGTCACATTGCGCACTACATCCCCGCAGGCCCCGCGCGGGGAGAGCCCGGCAGCGTCGAGGCGCTCAATGATCCCGGGAAGGCTTTCAATCGTCAGCCAATGCAGTTGGATGGCCTGACGCACAGTAATATCGACCAGATCGCGGCCATGCTTGGCGGCGATATCCGCGATCACCTCGATTTGTTCGGCACTCGCGACACCGTTGGGCACGGCGATACGCATCATGAAGTACTCGGTCGCTTTGCCTTCTCCTCCTTTGCCGCCCAGTGCGCCGGCTCCGTCGCCCTGGGTGTAGACCCCCCACCACTTGAAATAAGCAGAGGCCCATTCCGGGAGCACCGATTCCCTGCCGGCAGCGGCGAAGGCACGGATTTCGTTCATTGCCTCCCATGGGTTCTTTTCCCGCTTAAGCCGCTCCATGCGCTGGGCTTTCGTTTCCTTAACCTCGGCCATCGGTGCCTTTCCCTGAAATGCAAGCAGAATAGAAAAACTTGATCCGAAAACGAGAAAACCCGCGCGTCGCTAGTGGCCGACACCCGGGTTTCCGAAAGATGCTGATTCGCTGGATGCTCTAGGACGGACCCGTACGGCGCGATGAGGTCACGCAACAACCAGCGCTACGGCGACAGTACAAAGACATGCTTTAACCGTAATCCCGCTGGTGACTCAAGTCAATACATCCCAGGTAGCATCCATCGGACGGCTTGCTTCAATCGATTGCGCTGCTCACCTGGTGCCGTATATCGGCGCCGCGAATCCAGAAGATCACATCCCGGGCGATGTTGGTGGCGTGGTCGGCTATGCGCTCCAGGGCACGCGCAATGATGATCGCGTTCAATGCCTGCAAGCTTATCTCTGACTGCTCCTCCATGACCTTCATGAGTTCGCTTCGGGCGAGGCGATTCATGTGGTCGATCTCATCATCCATGGTCACAACCGCGTCCGCAAACTGGGCGTCGGCATCCAGCAGCGCCTGGATGGCCAAGCGAATCATACGCGACGCATGCTCGCTCATCGACGCAATGTCGACCGGCAGCTCAACCGCGGGGTAATCCAGCAATTCCTGGGTTCGGATCGCGATGCTCATGGACTGGTCGCCGATCCGCTCCAAATCGCCATTGATCTTGATTACCGCCAGAATAAAGCGCAGGTCGATGGCCATCGGCTGTTCCTGGGCCAGCAACTCATAGGCCATCTCGTCCACCTCGCGCTGCGCGGCATTGATGGCGGTCTCGTTCTCCCGCACATATTGGCACAGCCCGGCATCCCTCTGCAGATAGGCGTCGGCGGCCGAGATCACCGCTTGCTGAGAGAGCGCAGCCATGGCCAACAATTTATCTTTGAGCGCGGCAAGCTGCTGCTGAAAGTGGATGCGCGGCAAAGTAGCCCCCTTGTACAAAAATTGTGCACCACCGCTCGTGACAGTTTGAAGAAAAATAGGGGCTATTTACGGCGCGAACCCGGCGCCGGAGTGCCGACCTGTGTCTACGAGCTCACTGGCCTTGGCAAAGCCGCCGCTCAGCTTGGTACGTCGCCTCGTAAATCTGCTCGAAGGATTCAACCGCGTACAGAACGGGCTGCATTTCCGAGGTGGAAAACTCCTGGTTCAGAACCTGGTCGACATCAAAGTCTCGAATTTCCGGTCCACCCTCGACCACGTAGTTTGACTCCCCCTGGGACGAAATCAGCCCGCTTCCATAGAGCCGGTAGCCCCCATTCTGCCGAATTACGCCAAACTCGACGGTAAACCAGAACAGGCGACCCATCTTCTCCAGTGCACCCTTATCCGTCAAGGCGGCACATACCGCGCCATAATGCTGCAGAAAATCGGCAAATACCGGATGGGCGTGCATGGGAACGTGGCCGAAGACATCATGGAAGATATCCGGTTCGGGGATGTACTCAAGAGATTCCCTGCTGCGCAACCAGGTGGTGGTCGGGAACTGCCGGGCGGCAAGCATGGCAAAGAAGGCGTCTGGAGGCAGAAAACCACTCACGGGGGTGGCTCTCCAGCCACTGCGAGGCCTAAGCCGTTGATTCACCTCGGACAGGTTTGGGATCAGGTCGGTTCTAAGACCAATCTGTTCAAAGCCTTCGAGGTATTCCTGGCAGGCGTGAGCTTCGATCTGGGGCATGCGGCGGCCTACCAGTTCCGCCCAGGTGGCGTGTTGCTCAGCCGTGTAAGCCGTCCAATCCTGCTGGATCAGGTACGGCTCTGCTGCCCCCAGCGTTGCTAAACCGATAGCCATGATCTTTCCCTCCCCCCGATATGAGACCGTTCTCGAGCATTTCATCTCGGCTGCGCATCCAAACGGGAGGCGGGAGCCGATAATGAAGTCATCCCCATTAGTTATCGTACCTTTTGGGGCCTATCCAAGCATCTCCCCAAAGGTATATCTTTCTTCCGGCCCTCATACGGGCGACCCAAGGAGTAACCCAGTATTTATGACCACGCTTACGCACCACGAGCAACAAACTGCCCAAGAGATTCTGCAATTGAACGGCACCGATTACGTCGAGTTTTATGTCGGCAATGCACGCCAAGCCTCCTACTTTTACCGGATGGCCATGGGTTTCAGCCTGGTGGCTTACGCCGGCCCGGAGACGGGCCAGCGCGACCGCGCCTCTTACGTCTTGCAACAAGGCAAGATCCGCTTTGTCCTCACCACCCCTTTGCGGCCTGACAATGAAGTGGCTGAGCACATCCGCCTGCACGGCGATGGTGTTCGCGACATAGCGCTCTGGGTGGATGACGCCCGGCTGGCATGGAAAGAGACCACCCGGCGTGGAGCACGCAGCGTGGAGGAGCCGCACGAGAC